>Ga0207930_1000135_pt1 | contig 20247 bp, 19 predicted proteins | sample NGESurshal092012_7_FD_184477 | JGI IMG/M metagenome (GOLD analysis project Ga0207930, IMG submission 184477) | Arctic peat soil microbial communities from Barrow, Alaska - NGEE Surface sample 210-3 shallow-092012 (SPAdes) | ecosystem: Environmental > Terrestrial > Soil > Wetlands > Peat ... | reverse complement strand
CCTGGCCAGATCGGAGAGGGCAAAGGAGTGCCGGTCACGGACGAACTCGAGCGCAGTCACCCCGTGCACGTGGTGCGTCCCGGCGGACATGTGCAGGCCGCTGTAGGGATCGTCCACCGCATAGGGCAGGCAGATGTTCACGCCGCCCAGTGCGTTGACTATCTTGACGAATCCGGGGAAGTTCACCTCGATGTAGTCGTTGATGGTCAGCCCGGTGTCGGCTTCCACGGTCTGCACCATCAGCTTCGGCCCGCCGATGCCGTGCGCTTCTCCGCCCGCGTACGTCTTGTCGAGGAGGAAGAGCGTGCCCCCGATGACGAGCGTCGAGACGAGGACGCCGATGATGAAGCCGATCTGCTGCTTCCGCGGCGTAGCGCCCACGAGGAACCCGGTCTTCAGGTCCTGCGACGTCGCTCCGGCGTTCGCGGCCGCGATACACACGAGCGCACCCACGCAGAGCGCGACCGGCTGGTAGGCCTCGCCCGTGCGGCCGATGAGGACGAACACGAGGCAGGTGCCCATGAGCGTCGCGATCGTCATGCCGGAGATCGGGTTCGAGGACGTGCCGATGATGCCGACGATGCGGCTTGCGACGGTCACGAAGAAGAACCCGAAGACCACGACGAGGAGCGACATGACGAGAGAACCGGGAAACGGCCCGTGCGGGAAGCCCGGCAGGATTGCGATGAGGAGGGCCAGCACGACCGAACCCACGACGACGATGCCCATTCCGAGGTCGTCGTCCGTCCGGATCTTCTTCGCGGCTCCCGAGCCTTCGCGCAGGCTCTTCACCGACTCGCGGAACGCCCCGATGATGGTCGGCAGCGTCTTGACGAGCGTCATGACGCCCGCGCACGCCACGGCGCCCGCACCGATGTAGCGCACGTATGCGCGGTAGATCCACTCGGCGTGCGAGTGGCCGTTCCGCCAGGCTTCCGAGAAGCCGAGCTTGCCGAGGTCCTCGACGAGGCGCGCCTCGGGCACAAAGATGGAGATGAGCGGGATCAGCGCGAGCCACGAGAGGACGCCGCCCGAGGCGAGCTCGCCGGCGATCTTCGGCCCGATGATGTAGCCGAGTCCGAGGTACTCCGGCGTCACGTCGCAGGAGAGCGTGGCGTCGGGAATCTTCCCGTCCTTGCCTGTTTGGAACCACGTCGCCGTCTCCCGCCAGAGGCCGAGGATGCCGTACAGGAACTTGTAGAGCATCGAAATGCCCACGCCCGCGAACACCATCTTCGCGAGGTTGCCGCCCTTCTCGCCCGCGATGAGGACGTCGGCGCAGGCCGTGCCCTCGGGGTACGGCAGGGTGCCGTGCTCCTTGACGATGAGCGGCCGCCGGAGCGGGATCATGAAGAGGACGCCGAGGGTGCCGCCGATCGCCGCGAGGAGGAAGATGACGAAGTACTTGAAGTAATCGGCCCCGTTCGAGAGGAACAGGAGCGCCGGCACCGTGAACACGACGCCCGCCGCGACGGATTCGCCCGCCGACCCGATCGTCTGGACGATGTTGTTCTCGAGGATCGTGGACTTGCCGAGCTTCTTGAAAACCGCGATCGAGAGCACCGCGATCGGCACCGAGGCCGACACCGTCAGCCCCGCGCGCAGCGCGAGATAGACCGTGGCCGCGCCGAAGATGATTCCGAACGCCGATCCGAGGAGGATCGCCTTGAGCGTGAACTCCGGAACCTCCGCGTCCGCCGCGATGTAGGGCTTGAAGTCCTCCCCGCTGCCGGGTGCGCTCATCCGTCTGTCCTCCTCCAGGTTCTTTCGAAAAACTGCCGGGGAGTCTGACATCCCCCGAGTCGGCTTGTCGAACCGCAAACCGGCCCTCGAGGGGCCTATACTCTCCCTGCTCGATCCATCGCAAGCCCATCCTGAGATCACAGGTTCGAGCTGTCGCCCGAGGAGGCATTCCATGAACCCCACCGTCCTCGTCCTGGCGGACGATCTGTTCTGGAAGACCAAGATCGATCACACGTTGAAATCCGCGCAGGCGACCGGCATCTTCATCGAAAAATCCGCTCAGCTTGCGGCCAAGGCCGAATCCGGGCGCGTGGGCCTCGTCATCGTCGACCTCGCGCTCCGCGACGACCCCTTCACCGCGATCGCGGCCCTGAAGAAGAACCCGAAGACGAAGGGCATCGCCGTCGTGGGCTATTACGAGCACGTCCGGAAGGATCTTTTCGAGAAGGGCGAGAAGGCGGGCTGCGACCGGGTGCTCCCCCGCTCGGCCTTCTCGCAGCACCTCGGCGACATCGTGATGAAATACGCGCTCCCTGGCGGCGTGCGGGCGGAAGAGGAAGAGACCGACCTGCCGGAGGAGTAGAGATGGGCAGTTCTCGCCGCCGCTTCCTCAAGGCCGCTGCCGCGGTTTCCGTCGCCGGCGTCCTCCCCTCTTCCCCCTTCGAAGAAAAGCTGCCTGGCCAGACCCCGGCTGCGGCGCCTCCGTCTGCGAAGGAAGCAGAATCTTCCTCGTCTTCCTACGTCCTCGTCACGTCCGCAAACGGCGTCGAGGCCGCGAAGGCCGCGCGGCAGGCGCTCATCCAGGGCTATGACCCGCTGGACGCCGCGATCGTCGGCGTGAACGTGAACGAGCTCGACCCGAACGACGTCAGCGTCGGGTACGGCGGCATCCCAAACGAGGAGGGCGTGGTGCAGCTCGACGCGTGCGTCATGGACGGCCGCACGATGAAAGCCGGTGCCGTGGGCGCGCTCGAGGGTTGCAAGACGCCGTCGAAGGTCGCGAAGCTCGTCATGGACCGCACCGATCGCGTCTTCCTCGTCGGCGAGGGCGCGCGGAAGTTTGCGACGGCGCACGGCTTTCCCGTCGAGGACCTGCTGACAGCGAAGACGCGGAAGATCTGGCTCTACTGGAAAGAGCGCATGTCCGACATCGACGACTGGGAGGTCTCCGCGAAGGAGGCCCAGGACCCGGACGTGAAGTGGTTCCTCGAGAAGTACGGCAACGAGATCTTCCGGCCGCAGGGCACGATCCACATGTCCGTGAGGAGCGCGAGGGGCGAGCTCGTGGGCGTGACGACGACTTCGGGACTCTTCTTCAAGATGCCCGGCCGGCTCGGCGACTCGCCGGTCGTCGGCGCGGGCATCTACTCGGAAGGTGGAGTCGGGAGCTGCGGGTCGACGGGGCGCGGCGAAGCAAACCTCGTGACGTGCGGCTCGCACACGGTCGTCGAGTTCCTGCGCCAGGGCAAGTCGCCTGAAGAGGCCTGCCTCGCCGCGCTCAAGCGCATCGACGAGAAGACGCACAAGGTCCCCCGCCACCGCGACGAGAAAGGCCGCCCGAAGTTCAACGTGACCTTCTACGCCGTGGACGCGAAGGGCCGCACCGCCGGCGCCGCCATCTGGAGCGGCAGCAAGTATGTCGTCGGCGACAACGACGGCGTGAGGACGCTGGAGGCGGCGTACCTGTATAAGAAGGGGACTTAGAGAAACGGTGATGGGCCGGAAGGTCGGCCTCTATGACGAACTGATCACGCTTGGCCTCGCCCGAGAACTGGCCGAGCTCGAGCAGAGCGGTTTTCGGATCTTCAAAGACGAGCTTGATGCGGCCGACGCCGATTCTCTCCTGGCCAGGCATGTCACACGGCTCCTGACGAGAGCTTTGAGATCAGTCAAGAACGATGGCCGGCTGGAGAAACAGGTTCAGTTGGCGAACACACTCCGGGAAGCACTCTCTCGACTTTCGCCAGAGGAAGTGACGACCCAGGACGCCGTCCGGCAACCACCCGAGGTTCTAAGCGCGATCTCTCCCCGCCTGATCGGACTCGTGGCCCAACTTGCGCCGCAGCGCCCGCAAATCCGCCTTTCGGCGAGCGATCTCCTCGTAAATGCGCGAGGTGAGCCCCGAATCGGTCACTCGCTTGCCGAGGAGATCCCCTCCTCTGATCGGGTTGATCTGCTCTGCGCTTTCATTCGTTGGAATGGGCTTCGGATCATCGAACCAGCTCTTCGCGCGTTTTAGAGATCGAGGTCCGCGTGCTGAAGGCGGCTTCGAAGGTCTCGAAGCGCTGACTACTTCTTCCGCAGCTCCATCAGGACCTGTTTCGCGATGGCCTTGAGCGTGTCGAAAACGCCCTGGCCGGTCGGGGCGGTCGCCTCGAATGTGGGCTCGCCCTTGAAATTGAGCTGGCGGTAAAGCTCCTCGGCGGAAACGGCCGTGGGCAGGTCGCGCTTGTTGAGCTGCAGGACGTAGGGGATCGCCTGCAGGTCGAAGCCGTGGTCGACCAGGTTCTTCTCGAGGTTCATGAGCGACTCGACGTTCGCGTCCATGCGCGCTTCCTGCGAGTCGGCCACGAAGACGACGCCGTCGACGCCCTTCAGGATGAGCTTACGGCTCGCGTCGTAGAAGACCTGCCCGGGCACGGTATAGAGGTGGAAGCGCGTCTTGAACCCGCGCACGGTGCCGAGGTCGAGCGGCAGGAAATCGAAGAAGAGCGTGCGGTCGGTCTCGGTGGCGAGCGAGATGAGCTTACCCTTGGCGGCCGGGTTCGTGCGGTCGTAGATGTACTGGAGGTTCGTCGTCTTTCCGCAGAGGCCGGGACCGTAGTACACGATCTTGCAGTTGATCTCCCGCGCGGCGTAGTTGATGAACGTCATGCGCGGCTACTCGCGAAAGAGGCTATCGATGTCTTCGTCGGTGATCTCGGCGAACGGCGAGTCGTAGCCCTCCTGGCGGCGTGTTTTTTCGCTCTCGACCTTCTTCTGGATCGTGTCGAAGATGCGCTCGAGCTCGCCATTCGCCTTGCGCACTCGCAGCCGCACGAGGCCAAGAGACGAGCGCTCGTCGAAGATGACGACGAGGATGACGCGCTGGCCGACGATCGAGATGTATACGTTGTCGCGCTCGCCCTCGTGGAAGAGGACGGGGAATTCCTTCTCGCCGATGAGCCGCGCGAGGCCGTCCGTGGCGGCCACGTTGCCGGCCGTGAGCGACGCCAGCGACGTCGTGTCGAGGGATTCCATGTCGCCCATGGCGGCGATCTGTTGACCGTTCTTGTCGACGATGAAGACGACTTTCGCCTGAGCGTCCGCCTTCAGGCGTCCGATGACGTCCTTGAGCTGATGAAACTCCTCGTCAAAAAGAATGAAATCAGACATGCGTCTTTGAACGCAAGTCTACCCGATCAGATCTCCCGGCGGCCCGCGAGGGATCTGGAAAGGGTCACCTCGTCCGCGAATTCCAGCGCGGCGCCCACCGGAAGACCCAGCGCGAGGCGGGTCACCTTCACGCCGAGCGGCTTGAGGCGGCGGGCCAGATACAGGGCCGTGGACTCGCCTTCGACGTTCGGATTCGTCGCCAGAACGACCTCTTCGAGGCCTTCACCCGGTGCCGGAGACTCGACGCGCGCGAGGAGATCGGTGACGTTGAGGTCGTCCGGCCCGATGCCGCGCAGCGGCGCGAGCGCCCCGCCCAGCACGTGGTAGCGGCCCCGGAACTCGTGCGTCCTCTCGAGGACGTCCGCGTCCGCCGCGTCCTCCACGACCGCCAGCAGGCGCCTGTCGCGCGACGGGTCCGAGCAGATCGCGCAGGGATCGGCCTCGGTGAGGGCGTGGCAGACCGAGCACGAGCGCGTGCGCTCCCGCGCCTCGGCCAGCGCGGTCGTCAGCGCCCCGGCGTCGTATTCGGGCGCGGCCAGGAGGTGGTATGCGAGCCGGCGCGCGCTCTTCGGCCCGATGCCCGGCAGCTTCTCGAGCGCCGCCACGAGCCGGTCGAACGCCGGGAGGCCGGCCACCTTTCTATCGGCCCTTCGCCCGGTCGGGCCCGCCGTCGCGCTTCACGTCGGCGATCTCGCCGCCGAAGAGATCCATCATCCGCTTCACGCGCTCGTCGGTCGCGACCTTCATTTTCAGGTGCTCTGTCTCGAGCGTCTTCGGGTCGGCGAGAGCCGCCGCCGCCGTGAGATCGCCCGCGGGCGGGGCCACGCCCTCGACGGTCACTTTCGCGCCCTTCCCGAGGACGGCGATCGCGGCCTCCTCGAGCACCTTCGCCATCGCGGGCTCGGCGAGGCGCTTCTCGGTCACGATGCTCGGCGGGTCGAGCGAGATGAGAACGTCCTTGCCCTCGAGCCGGATCGACGCGTCCTCGAGGACGGCGCCGAGCTGTGAGTGCTTCTTCTCGACGGCCGCGCGAAACGCGCCCGCGGGATCCGGCGTCCGCAGGGGGTCGGGAATGATTTCCAGCGGCGTCAGGCCGACGAAGCGGGGGACGTCGGAAGAAGAGGAATTTTCTGCTTCGGACGGCAAACCGTGGCCGTGATGCGCTCCGTGCTTTGGCGGCGCAGAGGCAGCGTCCGTAGTTTTCTTAGAAGGGTAATTGGAGCCGGAGCCGTGTGCGGGGATGTCGCCCGTACGCGCCGCCGATGCGCCACGCTCCGCGACCAAATCACCCTTCGAAGAAAATCCCCCCCCACCGCCGCCCGCCGCTCCGCCGCCGCTCGACTCGCCAGGCGCTCCGGGCACCACGGAAATTCTCCCAGCAAGAATTTCCTCTATTGGAATGAGCCGCGGCAGCTCCGCGAGCTTCAGGAGCAGGACCTCGAAGGCGAGGGCCGGCACGTCCGAGCGGCGCAGCGTGCCGTCGGACTCGGACAGCATGGAGAGGAGCCGGAGCAGCGTCGCGTAAGGCGTGAGGCGCGCGAACTCCCGCACGCGCTCGGCGCCCTCCTCCGAGAGCCCCGTCGGCGGTAGCGCCGCCGGATCGGCGGCGAGGCGCACGGCGCCGCGCACGAGCGCGGTGAGGTCGTGGAGCGTGGCCCGCGGCTCGGCGCCCGCGGCCTCGAGCTCGGCGCAGCGCTTGAAGACGCCGATACGGTCGGAGGCCAGCACCGCTCCGAGCAGCGCGATGAGCGCCGTGCGGTCGGGTGCGCCGAGGAGCGCCGAGACGTCTTCCGCCCTGACGCCGCCGCCGGAGCGCGCGACCGCCTGGTCGAAGAGCGAGAGGCCGTCGCGGAGGCTGCCCGTGGCCGCTGTGGCGAGCGCGGCCAGCGCCGCGCGCTCGACGGCGGGCTTCTTCCCCTTTGCCTCCTGCCCCGCGTCGACGATCTCGAAGCCCTCGCGCCCGGCGATATCCGCGAGGCGGCCGACCACCTCGTCGTCCGTGAGGCGGCGGAAGTCGAAGCGCTGGCAACGCGACAGGATCGTCGCGGGAATCTTGTGCCGCTCGGTCGTCGCCAGGATGAAGACCGCGTGAGACGGCGGTTCCTCGAGGGTCTTCAGCAGAGCCTGGAAGGCGGCCGAGGAGATCGCGTGGACCTCGTCGATGATGAAGACCTTCCGCCGGTCGCGCGACGGCGCGTACGCCACGACTTCGATGAGATCGCGTGCCTGGTCCACCTTGCCGTGCGTGGCACCGTCGATCTCCAGGGTGTCGAGAGAGCGGCCCTCTAAAACTTCCACGCACGACGCGCACGTACCGCAGGGAGTCGCCGTCGGGCGGTCGGACGAGCTGCAGTTGATCGCGGCGGCGAGAAGGCGCGCCGTCGTCGTCTTGCCTACGCCGCGCGGGCCCGAGAAAAGGTAGGCGTGCGCCAGTCGGTCGGCGGAAACCGCGTTCGTGAGGGCGCGGACGATCTCGTCCTGCCCCACGACCTCCGCGAACGTGCGGGGCCGCCATTTGCGGGCGAGGGGAACGTAGGCCGGAGCGTCGCTCACGAAACCGACTGTACTAGAGAATGAACCCGGCCAGCCGCCACCTTCATGCGTGCGTCTCGACGCACCCGGCCGACTCGACCTGAAGCGTCACGTGATGGATTGCGAAGTTCAGGAGAATCGCGTCCCAAACGCGGTTCAGGAGATCGTCGTGCACCGCGTCGTCGGCGCGAACGATGTGGGCGCTCATGGCGTGCACGCCGGAGGTCAGGGCCCACACGTGAAGGTCATGGACGTCCTGGACTCCCGGAATGGCACGCAAGGCGTCGCGCAGCGCCACGAGGCTGACCTGCGACGGGGTGCCTTCCAGAAGGATCCCGACCGCCTCCTTGAGCAGCCGCCACGTTCGCGGCAGAATGAACAGGCCGATCGCGGCCGAAGCGAGCGCATCCGCCCCGTACCAGCCCCGTCAGGGAGATCGTGACACCCGCGGCGAGGACGCCCAGCGACATGAGGGCATCGGAGAAGACCTCGAGGTAGGCCCCCTTGACGTTCAGGCTCGAATCCGCGCCTCTCCTGAGAAGGAGCATGCTCCCGACGTTCACCGCGAGAGCCACCGCGGCGACGATCAGCATCGGCACGGCTTTCACGGGTGCAGGCGTCCGCAGCCGGTCCCAGGCCTCAACGAGGATGAGCCCCGCCAGAACGGTGAGCGCGGCCGAGTTGACGCAGGCGGCGAGGATCTCGACGCGGTAGAAGCCGAAGGTCTTCTGCGGCGTCGCGGGGCGCTCGGCGAAGCGCATGGCGACGAGAGCGAGCGTAAGAGCTCCGACGTCGGCGAGCATGTGCGTGGCGTCGGCGAGAAGGGCCAATGACCGCGTGAGGAAACCCGCGGCGGCCTCGACCACGAGGAGGGCGACCGTCAGGGCGAGAACCGCGGCGAGGCGCTTCCGGTTCGCGCTTCGGGACGGCCGCGCGTGCTCGTGCATTTCCCTAGCCTGGCGTTCGTGTCGGCCTTCGTCAACCGACGAGCGTTTTCTCCCATGTAGGATGAATCGAGTGAGATTCCAGTTCGTCGTATTCGCCGCCGCCCTGTGCGCGGGGAGAGCGGCCGCAGAGGACGCGCCGACTCTCGCCGAGGACGCGAAGCTTCCACCCGACAGCGTGTGGTCGCTGCACGCGCAGACGACCTACCAGGTCCAGACTCACGGCGCCTTTTCCGCACCCTACGAGGGGGAGAACAGCTTCCAGAGCCGAAGTGAGACACGCGGCTCCTTCACGGCGACGGTCTTCCTCGGCCGCCGCCTCTGGACCGGCGCCGAGGCCTACGTGAACGTCGAGGCGATCGCGGGCCAGGGACTGAGCCGCGTGCTCGGGCTCGCGGCTCCGCCGAACGGCGAGACGTACCGCGTCGACAGCCCGGAGCTCAAAGCGAATCTCGCGCGCCTCTTCCTGCGCCAGACTTTCGCGCTCGGCGGCACTTCCGAGGCCCAGGAGGGCGACCAGAATCGCCTCGCGGGGCGCGTCCCGTCGCGCCGGTTCGTCGTGACGGCCGGGAAGATCTCGGGCACCGACGTCTTCGACGCGAACACCTACGCCCACGATCCGCGCACGCAGTTCAACAACTGGTCGCTCTGGGCGAATGCCGCGTGGGACTACCCGGCCGACACGCGCGGTTACACGTGGGGGATCGCGCTCGAGCTCATCCTCGACGGCTGGGCGCTCAGGCTCGGCTCTTTCCTGGAGCCCAGGGAAGCGAATGGCCTCGAGTTCGACCACGACGTCGCGCACGCCCACGGCGACGTCCTGGAACTGGAACACCGCCACACCCTCTCGGAACGGCCGGGCGCCGTCCGCGTCCTCGCGTTCTGGAATCACGCGAACATGGGTGTCTACCGCGAGGCTTTGAATCTCGCACCCCTGACGCCCGACGTCATTGCGACACGGGCCCCCGGCCGCTCGAAGTACGGCTTCGGCCTCAACCTGGAGCAGGAGATGGCTCCCGGCCTCGGATTTTTCCTGCGCGCCGGCTGGAACGACGGGAAGACCGAGTCGTGGGCGTTCACGGAGATCGAGCGCACGCTCACGTTCGGCGCGAGCCTCGACGGAAGGCCGTGGACGAGGCCCGGAGACCTCCTCGGCGTTGCGTTCGCGTTGAATGGAATCGGCGCGGATCACCGCGATTACCTGGCCGCCGGAGGGCTCGGCTTCATGCTCGGGGACGGCGCGCTCCGGGCGGGAAACGAATCGGTCCTCGAGGTCTTCTACCGTGCCGCGCTCGGGCGCTTCGTCGCCGTGTCCGTCGATCTCCAACGCTTTGGGAATCTCGCGTTCAACGAGGACCGCGGCCCGGTGACCGTCTACGGGTTCCGCCTGCACGCCGGCTTCTGACCCGGCGGACCGGTCGAGAGCGAACGGAACCCTCCAAGGCCCGCTCCCCGAGCCCCCCGATGAGTCCGGGCGATCCGCGGCGCCCGGGCCTTTCTCCTGAGTGCTGCTTCCTTCCGGACCTGACACGGTTCGGAGGGGACCGTCGCGCGGGACCCGAACTCATCCGGGGGCCCGGGGATGAGGATTCTAGCAGCCGGGCGCAACTTGTGTCCGCCCGCCCCGAACGATAAAAGGGGGGGGCGTGACCGCCCCGCCTCTCCGCGTCGTCTTCCTGTGGCACTTCCACCAGCCGTGGTATCCGACGTTCGACGGCGTGCCGCCCGCGCTCCCGTGGGTGCGCCTCCATGCGCTGAAGGACTATTTCGACCTGCCCGCGCTCCTCTCGGAGGAGCCGCGCATCCACCACACCGCGAACCTCGTGCCCGCGCTTCTCGACCAGATCGACCTCCTCGCGCAGGGCGGATCGGACGCGTTCCTCGAGGTCGCGAGGACGCCCGCGACGGAGTGGGATTCGGCCGCCGTGCGCTTCGCCCGCCAGAATTTCTTCGCCGTCCATCCGCGCATCCTCGAGCGGTTCCCGCGCCTCGCGGACCTCCAGCGGCGCGCCGAGGAAGGAGATGCGCTCTCCCCCTCCGACCTCACGGACCTCGTCGTCCTGTTCCATCTTGCGTGGTCGGGACCGGCCCTCCAGAAGGACCCTCTCGTCGTCCACCTGCGCAAGCGCGGACACGGCTTCACCGAGACGGAGAAAAACGCGCTTCTGGACCATCAGGCCGCGTTCCTCGGGCGCGTGATCCCCGCGTGGAAGAGCGCCTTCGAGTCGGGTCTCGTCGAGGCCGCGACGAGCCCCTACCACCACCCGATCCTGCCGCTCCTCCTGGACTCGAGCGCGGGGCGCGACGCGCGTCCCGATCTGCCCGTTCCCGTGCCTCGTTTCTCGCACGCCGACGATGCGCGGTCGCAGCTCGCGCTCGGCCTCGGGACGTTCGAAAAGCACTTCGGCTTCCGCCCACGCGGCATGTGGCCACCCGAGGGGGCGATCTCGGAAGGCACGCTCGCGCTGCTCGGAGAGGCCGGCGTCACGTGGACGGCGTCGGACGAGGCCGTTCTCCTGCAGTCGCTGCCGGCCGGCCGGCGCGACTTCGGCGAGGGCGATCGCGCGCGCACGGTGTTCCGCCCGTGGCGCCTCGCGGGCGTCCCGTCGCCCGACATCTTCTTCCGCGACCGCATCCTCTCGGACCGGATCGGTTTCTCGTACGCGACGTGGGATCCCGCCGACGCCGCCGCCGACTTCGTCGCCCGTCTGCTTTCGATCCGTGCGGCCGCGCCCGAGGCCGAGCTCGTCGTCCCCGTGATCCTCGACGGCGAGAACGCGTGGGAGTCGTACCCCGACAACGGCGCGCCCTTCCTGCGCGCGCTCGCGGCGGCGCTCGCCGCGCGGCAGGACTTCGAGGTCGTGACGCCCTCGGAGGCGCTCCAACGCCTCACGGCCCCGCCCGAGAGTCTCGAACGCGTGATCGCGGGCTCATGGGTCGACGGAAACCTCGCCACGTGGATCGGAACGCCTTCGAAGAACAAGGCGTGGAGCCTCCTCCATGCCGCGCGCGAGGCTCTCGGGGGGGAGATTGCGGCCGCGCCCGTGGTTTCCCCCGCCGAGGTCCTGAACGGCGACGCAACGCCGGCCGCAGCCAAGGCCGCGCTCTTCGCCGCCGAAGCGTCCGACTGGTTCTGGTGGCTCGGCGACGACCACTCCTCGGCGCACGATGCCGTCTTCGACGCCCTGTTCCGCAGGCACCTGGCCGCCGCGTACCGCGCGGCCAGGCGCCCGGTGCCGCCCGAGCTCCTCGAGCCCATCGACCCCCTGCACGGCCCTGAAGTCATGCCGCCCGGAAGCGCGCTGTGGCCGGCGGTGGACGGCCTCGCCGGCGAAGCGGACTGGGCGGGCGCGGGCTGCGTCAGGGGCGGGAGCCGCGGCACGATGCACCGCAGCGCGGGTCTCGTGAAACAGCTTCTCTTCGGCGCGTCCGCGGCCGGCGACACCCTGTTCCTCAGGCTCGACCCCGAGAAGGACGCGTCGGCCTTTCTAGGCCGGACGCTGCGCGTCGAGATCCTGCCGCCGGGCGACGGCGACGCTCCCGTGGCGACGGACCTGCACCTTTCGCCCGGCGTCACCGGCGACGGCGGCCTCAGGGTAGGGCTGGACCGCGTGCTCGAGGTGCGGCTGCCCTGTTCCTTCAGCGCGCGCGCCGCGCTCTCGTTCCGGATCGCGCTGCTCGACGCCGACGGCCGCACGCAAGAGGCGATCCCGGAAGACGGCTGGGTGCGCTTCCGCCCGCCCGGCCCCGCGTCGTCTCCCGCGAGCCTGCGAAGAGCCCGGCAGGCCCCGGCGTAGAATCGCCGCCCTCCATGCGGCCTCCCGTGACGCTCGTCCTCGTCCTGCACGGCCACATTCCGGACGTGCTCGGGCACGGTACGTGGCCGCACGGCGCGAACTGGCTTTACGAAGCGGCAGCCGAGACGTACCAGCCGTTCCTCATCGCGGTCGAACGGTTGCTGGCGGCCGGAATTCCCGTCAAGGCGACGGTCGGGATGACACCCGTACTTTCCGAGCAGCTCGCGGACGAGCGCTTCACCCGGGGATTCGAGGACTATCTTGCGCAGCGCGCGCGCGCGGCTCGGGAGGACGAGGCGCGCCTTTCCGCGAGGGGCGATACCCCGGCCACGTCCGTCGCCGAGTTCTGGTCGGCCTTCTATGAAGGCCTGCGCTCGGATCTCGCCGGGCGAGAGGGCGGCCTCACCCCGTCCTTCCGCCGCCTCGCCGAGCGCGGCGCACTCGAGATGATCGCTTCGGCGGCCACGCACGGGTTCCTGCCGCTCCTCCCGAACGACCGCGCCATCGACCGCCAGCTCGACGCCGGCCTCGCGGCGCACAGGCGCCACTTCCGGCGCGAGGCGCGGGGCATCTGGCTGCCCGAGTGCGCGTACCGGCCGGGGGGCCCGTGGACCTCGCCCGCGGACGGGCACGTCGAGGATCGGTGCGGCCTCGAGGAGTTCCTTGCCGTGCGGGGCTTGAAATACTTTTTCGTGGAGACGCATCTCGTCACGGGCGGCCGGCTCGTCCCCGCTTACGGGGGTCTGGTCGATCTGCCGGAGAGCGGCGCGACGCCCTACCGCATCCACGCGGTTCGCGCCGCGCACGGCGAGCGCGTCGCCGTCTTCGCGCGAGACCCGCTCTCGTCGCAGCAGGTGTGGTCCGGCAAGATCGGCTATCCCGGCGATGGGCGTTACCTCGAATTCCACAAGAAGCGCGCCCCGAGCGGCCACCGCTACTGGCGCGTCACGGATTCGAACCTCGACCTCGGCGACAAGCTCCCTTACGAGCGCGGCGCCGTCGCCGGCGCCCTCGCGTCGCATGCCGACCACTTCATCAAGCTGCTCGAAAGCGCGCCTCCCCAGCCCGACGGCGACGCGCCGGTCGTCGTCGCGATGTTCGACTTCGAGCTGTTCGGCCACTGGTGGTTCGAGGGCGTGGATTTCCTCGAGGCGGTCTTCTCCCGACTCGCCGGAAGCGAGCGCGTCGTGCCGCGCACGGCCTCCGAGGCGCTCGCGGCCTCGCCCGCTCCCGTCGTGCTCCGTCTGCCGTCCGGCACGTGGGGACGCGGAGGCGACTTTCAGGTGTGGTGGAACGACCACACGATTCCTTACTGGCGCGACGTGGACGCGGCCGAGCGCGCGCTGGAAACGTTCGAGGACCGGCGCGAGGCGATCCCGCCCCCGCTCTTCGCAGCCCTCGAGCGGCAGGCTCTGCTGCTTCAGTCGTCCGACTGGCCGTTCCTGATCGACAACGAAGTCTCTCGCGACTACGCCGAAGCGCGCATCCGCGGGCACGTGGAGGATTTCTGGCGGCTCGCGCACATGGCCGAGTCGGGGTTCGTGGACGACGCGGCCTTCGCCGTGATCGCCGACCGCGACCGCCTCTTCGAGCCCGAGCTGGCCGCGCGCTGAATCGAAATGGCGGTGAGGGTGGCCGCGGCGGGCGTGAACGAGGGTGGTTCCTCCCGGCTCAATGCGCCGAAGGCCGCGGACCTCCACGGAGGGGCGAGTCCCCTGCGGAGGTTGGCACCGCCGCGGCCGCCAACGAGCCCTCGAGGCTGTCGGCGAGGGCGCGCAGCAACGCCGCGCCGTCCCCGTGCCATGCGGAGCCGTGCATGCAGGCGAGGGTCGTGGGAGCGAGCGTGGCCAGACGCTCCAGCACACGGCGCGTGTCGGTCGCGTGGGCCCAGTAGTCCAGGCCGCTGCGCAGGGCCTCGCTGGGGCCGAGGATGTCCGATTCCGTGAGGGGCGCGTGCTCGGCGCCGCCCTGGGTGAACAAATCGCCGCAGAGGAGCGTGCCCGTGTGCTCCTCGAAGAGGAAGCCGCACTCCCAGCCGTGAGGGACGTGGGGCGCGTCGAGCCAGCGCAGCGAATGCCGGCCGAGATGGAGGGACTCGCCGTCGGTGAGAGCCCGCGCCTTGCGGTCCGCGACATCGTCGACGGAGACCATGGCGGCGATCTGACCGCAGACGGGCTCGGCGCCCGACGCGACCGCAAGGAACTCGTTCAGGGCACCGCACTCGTCGGCCTCGAAGTGCGAAAGCCCCACGTAGCGTAGCCGCGAGAGCGGCATCACGGCCGCGATGGCCTCGCTGACCAGAGGGAACATGCGGCGTGGGCCCGTGTGGAATAGCAGGGGCTGCTCGTCGTCGATCAGGTACTGGTTGAAGGTGAACCCTCCCAGCGCCGTCACCGGCGTGCTGATCCGGAAGATCCCCGCGGCCACTTCGTCGACCCGCGTGCGCGACTGCTGATTCGTGATCATTTCTGTCTCCTCGAACAGGAGGTGTAACGAGGTGGCCGGCCGTTACACTTCCGATTCGAAGAGACGCTTGGAATATGCTGATCGAGCCTTGGAAGAGACGGACGCCGAAAGGGACGCGGGCGATTCCGAGCTGGCACGACGCCTCGCGGGCGGAGATTCCACAGCCGAGGCGGAGCTGTACGGCCGGCTCGCGCCGCGGGTTCGCGTGTACGGCCTCCGGCACCTGCGAGACCCGGCCGCGGCCGACGACCTCGTGCAGGATGCCCTCCTGATGGCTTTCAGGATGCTGCGGACGGGCAAGGTGCGCGAGCCCGAACGCTTCGTGTCTTTCGTGCTGGGATCCTGCCGCCGGATCGTGGCCGGCCTCCAGCGCGGGGCCGCGCGGCGGCAACGGCTCCTCGAACGCTTCGGCCCCGAGCTTGTGCCTGCAGCCGTTTGCGACGCGCCGCCCGTCGACCTCGATGGCCTGGCCCGCTGTCTCGAACGCCTGCCGGAGCGCGAGCGCAGCGTCGTCGTGATGTCCTTCTACGCCGAGGCCGGCTCCGAACAGATCGGCGGGGAGCTGGGTCTGAGCACGGGCAACGTGCGCGTGGTGCGGCATCGCGCCCTGGCGCGGCTTCGAGCCTGCATGGAAGGGACGTCGTGAGACGCGGCTGCGACCAGCCCCTGCTGTCCACCCTGGTCGACTACTGGTTCGGGGACCTCTCGACCGCCGACGAGGAGCGGCTCGAGGAGCACCTGTTCGAATGCGACGACTGCGGAGATCGGATGCGCGCGTTCGTAGCCCTGGGAGACGGAGTGCGCCGGCTGGCGCACGAGGGCGCGGTCCAGATGATCGTGACCCGATCCTTCCTCGAGACTGCGGCCCGCGAGGGGCTTCGAAGCCGCGAGTACGTCGTCCGGCCGGGCGAGCGCGTCGCCTGCACCGTCACGGCGCAGGACGACCTGCTGGTCAGCCGCATGCAAGCAGATTTCACCGGCGTCTCGCATCTCGACGTGCTTTTGCAGGTGGAGGACCAGCCCGAAGTCCGGATCAAGGACGTCCCGGTCAGTCCCGACGCTCAGGAGTTGATCATGGTCCAGGCCATGCCGGCGGCGCGCGTCCTGGGCCGCACCGTACTGCACTTCCACCTGGTCGCCCGGGAGGGTCCGAGCGAGCGCGTCCTGGGCGACTACGCCTTCGACCACACGCCGACGCCATCCTGAATGGCGGTGAGGGTGGGATTCGAACCCACGTTACCCTTTCGGGTAAAACGGTTTTCGAGACCGTCCTGATCAACCACTCCAGCACCTCACCGCGGCCGATCGGAGCGGCGGATTATAGGGGCAACTACTTTAGAAAGCTCGCGGTGACCCTCATCTTCACCGCGTTCGGCCAGTCCACTGTCTTCACCTTCATCGGGAAGCTCAGCGTGTCGTCCGTCTGACCTTTGTCCATCGTGCCCGTGCGCCCGGCATCCGCGACGACGTTTCCCTCCGCGTCGAGCAGCACGGCGCGCAGGCGCACCCGGTGGTCGATCCAGTCCGAGTTCTTGTAGTGGAAGCGCACGAGGAGAAACGTGAGGTCCTTCGGGTCGTGCTCCTTCGCCGCCAGGACCGCCTTGTCGCCGGGGTCGTTCTGCGTCTCGACGTCCACGAGCACGCACTTCTCCCACGTCAGGTCGAGCGAGATGCGCGTCGCGCGCGGGACCTCGACCTCCTTCTCGAGCAGCGGGCCTCCGGCAGCCGCCGCATTCGACGCGGCAAGGCAGACGGCGAGACAGGCCGCAAGACAGGCGAGGGTCGAGGGGAGTACGTTCTTCATCAGACAGACTCCTTTCCGGCACCGCGGACCGGCACCACACCGGAGAGTGCGAAAAACATGCCGGATCTTTTCTGCCGGGAGCGAAACCATGGCGGACAGGGTGGGATTCGAACCCACGGTAACCTTTCGGCTACACACGGCTTCCAACCGTGCTCCTTAAACCACTCGGACACCTGTCCGCGAGCGGCGGAGCGCGAAGGTTGACCCGAACGGGCCAGGGCGTCAAGGCGGGACGAACGGGGAGATTTCTTAGAAAAGGGGGACCGGGTCAGCCGAAGAGGCTGAACAACGAGGCAAGGACCTCGGCCAGGAGGCCATTGCGCGTGAAGGAAACTGGCGCCGGCGCAAGGGCCTGCTCCCCCACCACCCTCTTCCTACTCTCCAAAGCAGATATCTCTTCCTCCATCCTCTGTTTCTCGCGCTTCTTCACGCGCTCCCACCCGCCTTTTTCGAGGAAGTCCACGATCTTCGTCAGTTCGCCGCGGTCCAGAAAGACGCCGTGCGGCCCGCACACGTCCACGATGACGCCCGAACCTCCGCCGTAATTCGACCGGTTCATGAGCTTCCGGCAGACGGGACAAGGCCGGTAATGAAATCCGGGCTCGGGCTCGGTCATCCCTCGCGGGGTCGCGTCGAACGCCCGAACCCGCTCGCGCGTACCAGCATCCTTCGCCACCGCATCGAATGCCTGCTGCCCGAGAAAGAGCCCGCCGCACCGGGCGCACTCGGTGAAGCCGACGACTCCGGCTGTCCGCGCGACGAGCGGCTGCCGGCAGTCGGGACAGGTGCCGGCGCCCGGTTTCAGCGCTTCAGCCGGCAGCAGCGCGCCGCACCTCACACACCGCTCGGCATCCCGAGGCGAGAGCGCGAAGCAGGACGCGCATCGGCGCGTCGACAGGAGCGAGCCGCAGTGCCCGCACGCCCGGTCGCCCTCCGTGGCCGCGGCGCCGCACGACGGGCAGCGCAGCGCGGGCGCCTCCGGAGCGTCGAAGGGCGCGTCAGCGCAGGGCGCGGGGCTTTTCGGCTCGTCGCTCACGGAAGAACTCCACGAGGATTCTGCCGCATTCAGCCCCGAGGACGTCCGCCGTGACGTCCACCCGGTGGTTGAGCCGCGGATGGCGGACGAGATCTCCCAGGGATCCGGTGAATCCCGCTTTCGGGTCCGGTGCCCCGTAGACGAGACGCGGCAGGCGCGCGAGGACCATCGCCCCCGCGCACATGGCGCAGGGCTCGAGCGTGACGTACAGGGTGCAGCCGGAGAGGCGCCACGAGCCGAGCTTTTTCGCGGCGCGCCGGATGGCCACGATCTCGGCGTGGGCCGTGGGATCGCCGTCTCTCTCGCGCGCGTTCCACCCGCGCGCGATTACCAATCCGTCCTTCACGACGGCGGCTCCCACCGGCACGTCCCCGTGCGACAGAGCCCGGCGGGCCGCGCCGAGGGCGTCGCGCATGAACCGTTCGTCGGAGGGCGCCTTCCTCATCCGCCAAGGTTACGACGCCCCCGGTATTCGCGGATCAACGCCTTCCGCGCGCGAAGCGTTCATTCGAAAGCCGCTCGAGGTGAAGACGGATAATGCTCACTGGGTTGGAGGATCACTCATGCGCCGACCGCCGATCGCCGCCGCCAGCTTTTTCTTCTTCGTCGCCGCTCTGGCGAGCGCCCAGAAGCCGGACTGCTCCATTCGCCCGCCTCGGGGCACTTCACAGGAGGAGCTCTCGCGGATGGCGAACGTGACCTCGAAGGATGCCGAGGCCCGCGCGATCGCGTCCGTCGCGCCGGACAAGGTGACTTCGATCATGTCCTCCGGGGTCGAGGTCGTGAACGGATGCCTCGCGTGGCCGTTCGATCTGCGCTTCGCGAACAAGGGAGGCGTTACGGAGGTCATGGTCGACGCGGGCGACGGCAGGATCCTCTCCTCCGAGTACGAGCCTCCGGCGGGTGGAGCGGCGCCTGAAACGCCGGCTCCGGCCGTGCCGGTGATTCCGGAGGGAACGCCGCCGGCGACCCTTCCTCCCGGCGTCGTCCCCGTGACGGATGCAGTCGCCGCCGCGGAGGAGGCGCTCATCCGCAAGGCAGTCGACACGGAGGAAGACGCGTGGAATCGCACCGACGCGAAAGCCTTCGCGGCACGGTTCCAGGAAGAGGGCTCGTTGACGGACGTGCTGGGCACCGTCTCTCGTGGCCGCGCGGAGATCGAACGCCGCCAGGCCGAGCTTTTCACCGCCTACTTCAAGGGCAGCCTGCTCACCCTCAAGGTGAGGAAGATTCGTTTCCTCAAGCCGGACGTCGCGATCGTGGAGATCGACTCGGAAGTGTCGGGTTTCCACAAGGCGCCCCCGGCGGTCTACGTCGACGCCGAGAAAGTCATCCGGACGCGCCTTCTCCAGGTGATGGTGAAGTCCGGAAGCGATTGGACGATTGCGTCGTTCCACGGCGTCGACGTCAAGACGCCGCCGGAAACGCTCGTCAATCCGGAAGACCCCGCGCGAGCTCGCCGCCGCCGCTGAGTCCGGGCGCCGGACGGACTTCGGATTGGTCCCACCGCCGCCCGCTCAGCCTGCTCTTGTCCGTGGCTCAGCCACTAGACGCGTTCATGGCCGCGATCGATGCGGAGCTGGCCGCGAAGAACACGATCGAGCTGGGCCATCCGCCTGTCCGCCCGATAATCCCTTTCTGAACCGGAGCGGCGAAGCCGGGACGGACCGGATGTCCGTGAAAGCCGCGCCGAGCGGAGTCATCGCGATGAACAGATTGTTTGCTTCTTTTACCCTGGCGCTGTGCTTCGGAAGGGTTCTGGCCGAGGAGCCGCCTCGGGCCATTCCGACGGTGCTCACTCTTTCCGACGCGCTCAGGGCGGCCGAGGCAGAGTCGCAGGCCTCGGTGGCCGCCGGGCTCGACCTCAGAGCCGCGAAGGAGGGAACGACGCGGGCGAAGGCGGCCTACTGGCCCACTCTCTCCGTCGCGGGGAACTGGCAGGCCCGGGACCGCGAGATCGTCGCGCTCTTCGGAACGTTCGAGGTGCCCGAGACGCAGAAGAATTTCTTCACGGCCCAGGCCGACCTGACCGAGCTGCTCTGGGACGGGGGGCGCCGGGCGGCGGCGCTCGAGATCTCTCGCGGCTCCGAGGCCGCGACCTCCCTGAAGGGAAGGGCGGACGTGCAGTCGGCGCAGCTCGAAGGTCTCGCGACGTACCTGAAGGTGCTCGTCCTGAAGGCGCAGCGGCGCGTCGTGGACCAGCGGATCGCGAGCCTCGAGGAGCACCTGCGCATCGCCCGCGACCTCTATGATCAGGGAATCGTGGCCCGCAACGATCTCCTCGGCACGGAGGTTCGTCTTCGGGTCGTGAAGGACCAGATCGGGCAGATCACGAACGCGATCGCCGTGGCGACGCGGACCCTCGGCCGCCTGATGGGCCGATCGCCGGACGAGGCGCTGACCCTCCCCGAAGCCCTGGCGTCGCCCCCTCCGCTTCCGGACGACCTGGACGGTCTCAAGCGGCGCGCGGCCTCCGGAAACCCGCGACTCGAGTCCCTCCGGGCGAGCCTCCGGGTGGACTGGAGCACCGCGACCGCGCGGAAGGGAGAG
>Ga0207930_1000134_pt1 | contig 20250 bp, 19 predicted proteins | sample NGESurshal092012_7_FD_184477 | JGI IMG/M metagenome (GOLD analysis project Ga0207930, IMG submission 184477) | Arctic peat soil microbial communities from Barrow, Alaska - NGEE Surface sample 210-3 shallow-092012 (SPAdes) | ecosystem: Environmental > Terrestrial > Soil > Wetlands > Peat ... | reverse complement strand
GCTCGACGACGTGAAGGTCGCCCTGGAGGAATTCGGGGTGCAGGGGATGACCATCTCGCAGGTGCAGGGCTACGGCCGGCAGCGCGGCCACACCGAGGTATACCGGGGCGCCGAGTACAACGTCGACTTCGTCCCCAAGGTGCGGGTGGAGGTCCTCGTCGACGACGCGGATGCCGCCGACCTGCTCGACGTGATGGTCAAGTCGGCACAGTCGGGCAAGATCGGCGACGGCAAGGTGTGGGTCACGCCGGTCGACGAGGTCGTCCGGGTACGCACCGGCGAGCGGGGTCCCGAGGCGCTCTAGCAGTCCTGCCACACTCGCGAACATCCACGCCCCCAACGGCCGGTCCGCCCCCAGCGGGCCGGCCGTTGGCGATCGAAATGGGGTACGGCGTGCAGACCGACCTGCGCGCGGTACGCGCCGAGTTGCTCGCCCGGGCCGACCTGGTCCGGGCGCCGCTGCGCGCGGCGCTGACCGCGGCCACCGACGCCTGGCTGGGCGAGCTGCTGGGCGCCGAGGCCGGGGTCGCGCTGGTCGCGGTCGGCGGGTACGGCCGGCGGGAACCCGCTCCTGGCAGCGACCTCGACCTGGTGCTGGTCCATCGCGGTCGCCGCGACATCGGCGCGCTGGCCGACCGGCTGTGGTACCCCATCTGGGACACCGGCGTCCGGCTGGACCACTCGGTGCGCACGGTCGGCGAGGCGGTAGCGGTCGCGGCCGCCGATCTCAAGGCCGCCCTCGGCCTGCTCGACGTCCGGCACGTGGCCGGGGACGAGGCGCTGTCGGACGAGCTGCGCAGCCGGCTGCGGGCCGCCTGGCGCAGCGGCGCGCCCAAGCGGCTGCCGGAGCTGCGCGCCGCGGTGGCGGACCGCGCCCAGCGCCACGGCGAGGTGGCCTTCCTGTTGGAGCCAGACCTCAAGGAAGCCCGCGGCGGGATCCGGGACGTGCATGCCCTGCAGGCGGTCGCGGTGGCGCAGGTGGCGGACCCGCCGAGCGAGCGGGTTCGGGCGGCGTACGCCGTGCTGCTGGACGTCCGCGCGGAGTTGCAACGGCGCACCGGCCGGGCGACCGACCGGTTGCTGCTGCAGGAGCAGGACGGCGTGACCGGCGCGCTGGGCTACCTCGACGCCGACGCGCTGCTGCTCGACGTGACCGAGGCCGGCCGGCGGGTGGCCTTCGCCGGCGACGAGACCTGGCGGCGGGTGACTGCCTGGACGGCGGCGACCCGGCGACGTTGGTCGCCCCGCCGCCGCCCGCCGGTGCGGCAACCGCTCGCGGACGGGGTGATCGAGCAGGACGGCGAGGTTGTGCTCGCCCGCGGGGTCGCCCCGGCGACCGACCCGGCCCTGATGTTGCGGGCCGCCGCGGCTGCCGCCGGCGCGGGGCTGCCGCTGGCGCCACACACGCTGGAGCGCTTTATGGCCGAGGCCGCGCCGGTGCCGGAGCCCTGGCCGACGGAGGTGCGCGACGGTTTGGTCGCGCTGCTCGGCGCCGGGGCAGGAGCCGTCCCGGTGTTCGAGGCGCTCGATCAGGCCGGGCTGGTGGTGCGGCTGCTGCCCGAGTGGGCGCAGGTGCGCTCGAAGCCGCAACGCAACGCCTATCACCGCTTCACCCTCGACCGGCACCTGTACGAGGCGGCGGCCCACGCCGCTCCGCTGGCTCGCCGGGTCGCCCGGCCGGACCTGCTGTTGCTGGGAGCCTTGTTGCACGACATCGGCAAGGGCTGGCCGGGCGACCACACCGAGGTCGGCGTCGAGCTCGTCGGCCGGATCGGCCCGCGACTGGGGTTGCCTCTGGCGGACACCGCGACCCTGGCCACGATGGTGCGGCACCATCTGCTGCTGCCGGATGTGGCCAGCCGGCGCGACCTGGACGACCCGGCGACCACGGCGGCGGTCGCGACCGCGGTCGGCGACCGGGACACCCTCGACCTGCTCCATGCGCTCACCGAGGCCGACTCGTTGGCCACCGGCCCGGCCGCCTGGAGTGTGTGGAAAGCCGGGCTGGTCGCCGAGCTGGTACGTCGTACGGCCGGCGTGCTGGCCGGCGCTCCGGTGCCGCCGGCGGCCACCTTGACGCCCGCCCAGCGCGCGTTGGCCGAGCGGGGTGAGCTGGCCGTGGCAGTGGAGCCGGCGCCGGGTACGGACGCCTTTGTGGTGACCATGACCGCACCAGACCGGCCAGGCATGCTGGCGATGGCCGCCGGGGTGCTGGCGCTGCACCGGCTCGACGTGCATGCGGCGTCGAGCACAGCGGTGGCGACCACCGGGGTGTCGGTGTTCACGGTGGCGGCGCGCTTTGGCGCCGTACCGGACTGGGTGTTGGTTCGGGAGGACTTCCGCCGGGCGCTCGCCGGTGACCTGAAGCCGGGTGAGCGGCTGGCGGCGCGGGAACTCGGCGTGGTCCGCCGGGCGACGGCTCTGGCGCCCGCCCCGCCCCGGGTGCTGTTCATCGACGACGCCTCCGCCACGGCCACGGTGGTGGAGGTGCGAGCGCACGACGGAGTCGGGGTGCTGCACCGAATCGCGAGCGCCATCGCGGCCAGCGGCCTGGACGTGCGCACCGCCAAGGTCGCCACCCTGGGCGCCGAGGTGGTGGACACCTTCTACGTCGTCCGCCCGGACGGCACCCGGTTGACCAACCCGACCGAGCGCGCGGCCCTGGAGCGCGAGATTCTCGCCGCGCTGCCCGGCGGGCCATAGGGTCACACGGCAGCGCGACAGACCCCGCCGGGTCGACGACCTGTGCGGCGGCGGTGGGATCGAAGTCGCCGAGCCCAGCCCTACCGTTCCCGGGCCGGCGAGCGGGCGCGGCTAACCTGAAGGGGTCTGCCACCGTTCCCGGTGTCGCCGTCGCGGCGGTCCGGGGCTTCCCGTCGTACGCCGAGGACTGACGCCACCCGTGTTCGACACGCTCTCCGACCGGCTCGACAAGGTCTTCACCTCGCTGCGGGGCAAGGGCCGACTCTCCCCGGCTGACATTGACGCGACCGCGCGCGAGATTCGGATCGCGCTGCTCGAGGCCGACGTCGCGCTGCCCGTGGTCAAGACCTTCATCGCCGCGGTCAAGGAGCGGGCGAGGGGCCTGGAGGTCTCCCAGGCCCTCAACCCGGCGCAGCAGGTCATCAAGATCGTAAATGAGGAGCTCATCGGCATCCTCGGCGGCGAGACCAGGCTGCTGCGCTACCGCAAGACGCCACCGAGCGTGATCCTGCTCGCCGGCCTGCAGGGCTCGGGCAAGACCACGCTCGCCGGCAAGCTTGGTCGCTGGCTGCGCGAGCAGCGGCACACCCCGCTGCTGGTCGCCTGTGACCTGCAGCGGCCCAACGCCGTTCAGCAGCTGCAGATCGTCGGTGGCCAGGCCGGGGTGGACGTGTTTGCCCCCGAGCCCGGCAACGGCGTCGGCGACCCGGTAGACGTGGCCCGGCGCTCCGTCGAGCACGCTCGGCGTACCGGGTACGACGTCGTCGTCGTCGACACCGCCGGCCGGCTGGGCATCGACGCCGAACTGATGCAACAGGCCGCCGACATCCGCGACGCCGTCGAGCCGGACGAGATCCTGTTCGTCGTCGACGCGATGATCGGTCAGGACGCGGTCACCACGGCCCAGGCGTTCGCCGACGGCGTCGGCTTCAGCGGGGTGGTGCTCACCAAGCTCGACGGCGACGCCCGCGGTGGGGCCGCGCTCTCGGTGCGGCAGGTCACCGGCGAGCCGATCATGTTCGCCTCGACCGGCGAGAAGCTGGCCGACTTCGACGTCTTCCACCCGGAGCGGATGGCCTCGCGCATCCTCGGGATGGGCGACATGTTGTCGCTGATCGAGCAGGCCGAGCGGACGTTCGACGCCGACGAGGCCGAGGCCATGGCCGCCAAACTCGTCAGCGGCACCGACTTCACCCTCGAGGACTTCCTCGACCAGATGATGGCCGTGCGCAAGATGGGGCCGATCGGCAACCTGCTCGGCATGCTGCCCGGGATGGGGCAGATGAAGGAAGCCATCGCCAACATCGATGACCGGGACCTGGACCGGGTGGCCGCGATCATTCGGTCGATGACCCCGGCGGAGCGGGCCGACCCCAAGATCATCAATGGCTCCCGCCGGCTTCGGATCGCGGCCGGCTCGGGGGTCACGGTCACCGAGGTCAACGGCCTAGTCGACAGGTTCTTCGATGCCCGCAAGATGATGAAGCAGATGGCCGGCGGCATGGGCATGCCCGGGATGCGGCGCCGGCCGACCAGCGCCAAGGGCAAGGCCAAGGGCAAGAAGGGCAAGGGCCGCCCGGGCGGGGGGACGCCCCGGCAGCCGGGACCGCCGCCGAGCGCGACTCCCGCCGCGCCGGTCGGGTCGGGCCTGAGCGACCCGTTCGGATCGGGCGGTCCGCTCGCGATGCCACCGCTGCCGCGCGGGTTGCCCAAGGGGCCGGCCAAGGGTCTGCCGGGGCAGCTGCCCCCCAACTCACCGTTCGGCCGGCCGGGCGGCGGGCGCTAGCCCGGCGGCCGCGGTGACGGCCCACTGACTTTGGACGGTCAGTGCAGTGGCGCCTTCACCGCGCTATGCAGAGCCGGGCAACACCTACTCTGGCCCCCGAACCAGCCGCCGGCGCGGGCGCCGAGGACCGGTTGTCGGCATCGCCGCGCTACTGCACGGCGCGCCCCCTCGGGCCCGATGCGCAGTCGCGAGCTCACCGCTCGTGGCGTACGGCTCAACATCGGCCGCTCGCTTACACGGCACCACCGACTCGGTCGGCCCTGGCGTGCACCGCTCGGCCAATATCACCCGGCGCTGCCCGGCTGCTGGGCGCTAGCGGCGGCGGTGACGCCGCGGCGGCGCGTCTGGCACACTGAACGGCGAACCTCGCCGTACGACGGGCCCTATCCCCGTCCGCGACGTGTCCTGCGCGAGCAGACGGTGACCGCTTTCCCGCGGCGTCCCGGGCTCGCCCCCATTGACCGACCGGGAGCACTAGACCCTCGTGGCAACCAAGATCAAGCTGATGCGCCTGGGCAAGATGCGCGCGCCGTACTACCGGATCGTCGTCGCCGACGCCCGCACTAAGCGGGACGGTCGCTCGATCGAGACGATCGGCAAGTACCACCCCAAGCACGACCCTTCGGTCGTCGAGGTCAACTCCGAGCGGGCGCAGTACTGGCTCGGCGTCGGGGCCCAGCCCACCGAGGCGGTGGCCGCCATCTTCCGGGTGACCGGTGACTGGCAGCGGTTCCGCGGTGAGCCGGCGCCCCCACCGATGCTGATGGCGGCGCCCAAGCCGGACAAGAAGGCGGCGTTCGAGGCGGCGTCGCGCGCGGCGGCCGGCGAGTCCGACCGGACGGCCACCACGCCGCGGACAGCTCGCAAGACCGCGGACAAGCCGGCGGCTCCGGCCGCCGATGCCCCCGCCGATGCCCCCGTCGCGGCCGCCGATGCCTCGGCCGCCGATGCCTCGACCGCCGGCGCTGTCGGGCCGGAGGCTTCGGTCGAGCCGGTAACGTCCGCCCCAACGACGTCCGCCCCAACGACGTCCGCGCCCATGGAGGAGTAAGTGCTCGAGGCCGCGCTGGAGCACCTCGTCAAGGGCATCGTCGAGCACCCCGACGATGTTGAGGTGGACTCGCGGACCAACCGCCGGGGCCAGACGCTGGAAGTCCGTGTGCACCCGGACGACCTGGGCAAGGTGATCGGTCGAGGGGGACGCACTGCCCGGGCGTTGCGGACGGTGATCACCAGCATCGGTGGCAAGGGCATCCGGGTCGACGTCGTGGATACTGACGAGGTCCACTGACTCCAGGCGATGACGGCTCAGCGAGGCGACGCCCGGTGGAGGTGACCATCGGGCGGCTAGGCCGAGCGCACGGGCTGCATGGTGAGGTCGCGGTCGAGATCCGTACCGACGACCCGGAGACCCGGTTCGCCCCGGGGTCAGTGCTGGCGACCGACCCGGCCGGGCGCGGGCCGCTGACCATCACCGCAACCCGCCCCCACCGCGGTCGGCTGCTGGTGACGTTCGCCGAGGTGGCCGACCGCACCGCTGCCGAAGCGCTGGCGGGGACGCTGCTGGTGCTCGACGTCACCGCCTTGACGCCGCCGAACGACCCGGACGAGTTCTACGACCACCAGCTGATCGGGCTGGCCGCGGTGACGGTCGACGGCCACGCCTTGGGTGCGGTGGCCGACGTGCTGCACCTGCCCGGCGGTGACGTACTGGCCGTGCATCGCCCCGCCACCCCGGAGCTGCTGGTGCCGTTTAGGGCGGCGATCGTGCCGGAGGTGGACCTACTCAAGGGCCGGGTCGTCATCGACCCGCCGCCGGGTCTGCTCGAGCTCGCCGAGCGCCCGGCCGGCCCAGAGGCGGCCGGCTGATGCTCCTCGACGTCATCACGATCTTTCCGGAGTACCTACGCGCGCTGGACGTCTCGCTGCTCGGCAAGGCCCGCGAGCGCGGTCTGCTGCAGGTGCGCGTGCACGACCTGCGCGACTGGGCGACGGGTCCGCACCGCAGCGTCGACGACACGCCGTACGGCGGCGGCCCGGGCATGGTGATGCGCCCGGAGCCGTGGGCGGCGGCGCTGGCCGCGGTCTTGGCGACCGGGGGGCTGGCTGGGCCGGGCGCCGCCCCGGCCGCGCGGGAACCTGGAGCAAATCCGCGGTTGGTCGTGCCCACCCCGAGCGGAAAACTGTTCACTCAGCAGACCGCCGCCGAGCTGGCCGCCGAACCGTGGCTGGTCTTCGCCTGCGGCCGCTACGAGGGGATCGACGCTCGGTTGGTCGAGGTGGCCGCCGAGTCCCTGCGCGTCGACGAGCTCTCCATCGGCGACTACGTGCTGGCCGGGGGCGAGGCCGCCACCCTGGTGATCGTCGAGGCGGTCACCAGACTGCTGCCCGGCGTGGTCGGGAACGCGGTCTCCGTCACCGATGACTCCTTCGCCGCAGGCGGCATGGTGGGTCTGCTGGAGGGACCGGTCTACACCCGACCGCCGGAGTGGGCCGGGCGGTCGGTGCCGGCCGTACTGCGCGCCGGTGACCACGCCGCCGTGGCGCGGTGGCGCCGGGAGCAGGCGCTGCGGCGGACCGCGGCGCGTCGCCCGGATCTGATTGCCCAGCTGGACTCTGGCGCGCTGTCCGACCGGGACCGCGCTGCCCTCGCCGGAAGCGATCAGCCCGGTTAGCCGCGGCAAGCGGCGCTGTGGCACAGTTGGAGGCTGCCCCCAGCGAAAGCAGCCCTGTCCAGGTCGGGCATGGCGTCGCTTGGCGCTGGTGCGGCAACCCCCGTATCGCCAGTCCTGACCATCCCGACCGCGCCGTCCGCGGGCGCTGCAGCACGAGGAAGCGACGAAAGCATGCATACCTTGGACATCCTCGACGCCGCCTCGATGCGCAGTGACGTGCCGGACTTTCGCCCCGGGGACACCCTGAAGGTCCACGTGCGGGTCGTGGAGGGCAACCGGGAACGCGTCCAGATCTTTCAGGGCGTGGTGATCCGCCGGCAGGGGGGCGGAGTGCGCGAGACCTTCACAGTTCGCAAGGTAAGCTTCGGGGTTGGCGTCGAGCGCACCTTTCCGGTGCATACTCCGATTGTGTCCAAGATCGAGGTCGTCACCCGCGGCGATGTCCGGCGCGCCAAGCTGTACTACCTGCGTGACCTGCGCGGCAAGAAAGCGAAGATCAAGGAGAAGCGATACACGGTCCGCGGCTGACCGGGTGCACACTCACCCAGTCGCCCGGCCAGTCGCCGCCCTGGCGACCGGTGGCGCTGAGCAGGCAGGGAGCTTTGTGACCGAGGACGGACGCGGCTCTCCGGTCGACTCCAGCGACCGAGGCGCGGCCACGGCCGCTGCCGGCGACCAGCCACCGCGGGCCAAGCGCGGGTCGTTTCTGCGCGAGCTGCCGTTTCTGCTCCTGGTGGCGTTTCTGCTCGCCCTGCTGATCAAAGCGTTTCTGGTGCAAGCGTTCTACATCCCGTCCGGTTCGATGGAACGCACCTTGCTGATTGGCGACCGGGTGCTGGTCAACAAGGTCGTCTACCGCATCCGGGACGTACATCGCGGCGAGGTCGTGGTGTTCAAGGGTCCGGACACCTGGGCGCCCGAGGTGGTTCTCCCCGAGGGCAACGGCGTCCAGCGGGCGTTGCGTGGGCTGGCCCGGGTGATCGGCGTCGGGCCGCCCGGCGAGAAGGACTTCATCAAGCGGGTGGTCGGCCTGCCGGGGGACACCGTCACCTGCTGCACAAACGGTCAGGTGACGGTGCAGGCCCCTGGCCAGCCGCCAGTGGCGCTGGACGAGCCCTACCTTTACGACAACAATCCGCCGCCGGAGCGCGCCTTCCCACCGGTGACGGTGCCACCGGGGCAGTTGTGGGTGATGGGTGATCACCGCGGGGCCTCGGCCGACTCCCGGGCGCATGCGGCCGACCGCTACCAGGGAACTGTTGCTGCCACCGACGTCATCGGCCGCGCCTTTGTCCGGGTCTGGCCGCCTTCGCGCCTAGCGGCGCTGTCGGTGCCGGCCACCTTCTCCCACGTGCTGGCCGCCGGCGGGTCCACGGCGCCGTACGCCGCTGGGCTCGCCGTCGCGCTGCCGATGGGGGCGCTCGGGCGACGTCGCCGCCAGCATGCCCGGCACCGGCGGCAACCAGCCGCGCACCGCTGACTCGCCGCGCCAGAGCCGGCCAATTGGTCCGGGCGCGCTGGACGGAAGGGGTAGCGGCACCACTCGGTGCCGGCCGGACCGCAGTAGCAGCCGCTCGCCGGCTGGGCCAACGCCCGGCCGGTCAGTCGTAGGCTCGTCAGCGCCATGGCCTTCGACATCGCCCGCAGCACGGTGCCGCGCGACGCCGGCCTCTGGAGGTATGAGCGGGCGCTGCGGCGGCGTGGCTTTCCGCATGTGGCCGGGGTGGACGAGGCTGGCCGGGGCGCTTGCGCCGGCCCCTTGGCGGTGGCCGCCGTGGTGCTGCCGGCGGGTCGTCGCGGGCGGGTACCGGGATTGGCCGACTCCAAGCTGCTGACCCCGGCCGCCCGCGAGGAGGTGTATGCCGAAGTCGCCGACCGGGCGCTGGCCTGGTCGGTGGTGCTGGTACCGCCAGCCGAGATCGACCGCGCCGGGCTGCACGTCTGCAACGTGGCGGGCATGCGCCGCGCGGTAGCGGCGTTGCGCCTGCGACCGTCATACGTGCTGACCGACGGATTCCCGGTCCGCGGTTTCGGGACACCCAGCCTGGCGGTCTGGAAGGGGGACCAGGTCGTGGCGGCGATCGCGGCCGCCTCGGTCGTTGCAAAGGTGACTCGCGACCGGCTGATGATCGCGCTGCACAGCCACCAGCCGCGCTACGACTTCGCCCAGCACAAGGGGTATGTCACTCCTGAGCACACCGCGGCTCTGCAGCGGCACGGACCCTGCCCGGACCACCGGTTCTCCTACGTTAACGTCGCCCGGACGGTCTCGCGATCGCCGAGTCCGGCGGTCGGTCTCCCGGCGTACGCCGGGCCTCGTCCGTCGCGGGACCGGCTGGCGACCGCCGCGGTCGTGGGCGAAACGCCGCCGGCGCAGTGGGTGAGACACAATGCGGTCATGGCCGAGGAGACCGCGACATGAGGGCTCGCACCGGCAGGCGCGACCTGAGGGCTCGCACCGGCAGGCGCGTCCTGAGGACCCGCAGCGAAGGCGCGCCATGAGTGCCGAGGACCTCGAGAAGTACGAAACCGAGATGGAGCTGCAGCTCTACCGGGAGTACCGCGACATCGTCCGCCAGTTCGCCTATGTGGTCGAGACCGAACGGCGCTTCTACCTTGCCAACTCCGTCGATCTGCAGGTGCGCAACGTCGGCGGGGAGACCTACTTCGAGTTGGCCATGTCCGATGCCTGGGTGTGGGACATGTACCGACCGGCTCGCTTCGTCAAGCACGTCCGGGTCGTGACCTTCAAGGACGTCAACGTCGAGGAGTTGGAGAAGACCGACCTGGAGCTGCCGGGCGAGCGCACCCCCTTTGGTGGGTAGGAGCCCACCAGCCGACGAGGAGGCCGCATCAGCCCGACCCCGAACCAGCCGGGTAGCGAGAACGACCCAGCGGCGAGCACCGGGCCGAGCCCCCGGGTGGGGTGATCGCGCCACCGAGCGGACCGACAGCGCCTCGTAGTCCACAGGGCGGCCGGCACTGACCGGGCCGTCCCCAGATGTCGGCCGACCACCGTTCGCCCACCGCCCGCTCCGCATGCTCGAGGGCGGACGGAAGGTGGTGGCCGATGCACGCCAAGGACGCGCTGGGACGGTACGGCGAGGACGTCGCCGTGCGGCACCTGCTCGACGCCGGTTGGCAAGTGTTGGAGCGCAACTGGCGGTGCCGGGCGGGCGAGATCGACATCGTGGCCCGGGACGGCGGGGTGTTGGTGTTCTGCGAAGTGAAGACTCGCTCCAGCGCCTTATTCGGCGTTCCGGCCGAGGCGGTGCGCCCCGCCAAGGTGCGCCGGATCCGGGCGCTGGCGTGCCACTGGCTGGCCGATCGTCGCCGCGAGGCTGGTGCCGGAGACAGTGGCCGCGGCCTCGACAGCTGTGACCTGGCCGACCTCAGCGGCGACGTCGAGCTCCGCTTTGACGTCCTGAGCGTGCTGTGCCCGAGCCAGCAGGCGACCCAGGTAGAGCATCTACGCGGGGCGTTCTAATGCCGCTGGCCCGCACTCTGGCGGTAGCCCTGGTCGGGGTGGAGGGTCGAATGGTCGAGGTGGAGGCCGACCTGGCCCAAGGCCTGCCCGGGCTTACCCTTATCGGCCTGCCGGACACCTCGTTGCAGGAGGCGCGCGACCGGATCCGCGCCGCCATCGTCAACAGCGGCGAGTCGTGGCCGCAGCGACGGATCACCCTCGGGCTGTCCCCAGCCAGCCTGCCCAAGCGCGGGAGCAGCTTCGATCTGGCGATGGCCATCGCGGTGCTGGCGGCCGCCGGTGTGGTGCCAACCGCGTTGCTGGCGGACACCGTGCTGGTGGGGGAGCTCGGCCTGGACGGCCGGGTGCGACCGGTGCGCGGCGTGCTGCCGGCCGTGCTGGCCGCTGCGGCCGCCGACGTACGGCGGGTGGTCGTCGCCAGCGCCAACGCCGCCGAGGCGGCGCTCGTCCCCGACGTACGTGTCGTCGCCGTGGCCACCTTGCGCGAGCTGCTCGACTACCTGCGGCATGGCCACCTCCCGGCCCGAGCCGATGCGGTCACGACGCCGGCCGCACCACTGGCCGCTGACGCCGACGAGCGCCGCGAGCTCGACCTCGCCGACGTGGTAGGCCAGCCGGTTGGGCGAGCGGCCGTAGAGGTGGCCGCGGCCGGCGGGCATCACCTGCTGCTGCTCGGTGACCCCGGCGCGGGCAAGACCATGCTCGCCGAGCGACTGCCCGGACTGCTGCCGCCGCTGGACCGGGAGGCCGCCCTCGAAGTCACTGTGGTGCACTCGGTGGCCGGCGTGCTGCCGCCGGGTTGCCCACTGATCACCCGCCCGCCGTACCGCGACCCCCACCACACCGCCACCGTGGCGGCGTTAGTCGGGGGTGGGTCAATGCTGGCCCGACCCGGCGCGGTCAGCCTGGCGCACCGCGGTGTGCTGTTCCTCGACGAGGCGCCGGAGTTCTCCACGGGCGTGCTGGACGCGCTGCGTCAGCCGCTGGAGTCCGGCCGGGTCACCATCGCCCGCTCGGCCGGGACGACGTGCTTTCCGGCTCGGTTCACCCTCGTGCTCGCGGCGAACCCGTGCCCATGTGGGGCGCCCAGCGGCCCGGCCGGGCGGTGCACCTGCTCGGCGGCGGTCAAACGGCGCTACCTGGCCAAGATGTCCGGGCCGCTGCTCGACCGGATCGACCTGCAGGTCGAGCTGTCGGCGGTGACCCGCCTGGAGCTGCTTGCCGACCGGGGCAACATTGAACCCTCCGCGCGGGTCGCCGACCGGGTCCGCGCCGCCCGCCAGCGCACCGCTGCTCGGTACGCCGGGACACCGTGGCGGACCAACGCCGAGGTGCCCGGACAGGAGCTGCGGCGCCGATGGCCCCCGGAACCGAGGTCGATGCGGCCGGTCGAGCGCGCGCTTGGCGACGGCCGGCTGTCCGCCCGGGGTTTGGATCGCGTTCTTCGCATTGCCTGGACCATCGCCGATCTCGACGGTCGTGGTCGGCCCGGGGTGGCCGAGGTCGACCGGGCGGTCGGACTGCGACTGCGGGCGGCGGCGTGACGCCGCCAGTGGTGCGCTGGCCGGAGCGCCTGGCCCGGGCGGCGCTCAGCCGGGTGGTGGAGCCCGGTGAACTCGCCATCGGTAAATTAGTAGCCGCGCACGGCGCGGAGGCCGCCTGGTCCGCCATTCGGTCCCGGGATCCGGCGGTGGGCGCCGAGGTGCTGGCGCTGACCCGCGCTCGGGTGGATGCCGCCCGGCCGGAGCAGGACCTGGCTGCGCTGGATGCGTGGGGCGGCCGGCTGGTGTGTCCGGGCGACGACGAGTGGCCGCGCGGAGCGGACGATCTCGGCGACGCGCGGCCGCTCGGGCTGTGGGTGCGCGGGCGGCAGCAGCTGGGCGAGGCGTGCGGACGCGCGGTGGCGATCGTCGGCGCGCGGGCAGCAACCGGGTATGGCGAGCATGTCGCCGGGGAGTGGTCGGCACAGCTGGCCGAAGCCGGCCGGGCGGTGCTGTCCGGGGCGGCGTACGGCATCGACGGCGCGGCGCATCGCGGGGCGCTCGCGGTCGCCGGCGAGACGATTGCGGTGCTGGCCTGCGGCGTGGACGTTCCGTATCCGCGTGGCCACGACGCCTTGCTGGCCCGAATCGCGGAGCAGGGTCTCGTTGTCAGCGAGTGGCCGCCGGGTTGTGCGCCGATGCGCCACCGGTTCCTAACCCGTAACCGGGTGATCGCTGCGGCGACATCCGGGACCGTCGTGGTGGAGGCGGCCGCGCGCAGTGGTTCGCTCAACACCGCCCGCAGTGCCCTGCGGCTCGACCGGGCGGTGATGGTGGTGCCCGGACCGGTGACCTCGGCCATGTCCGTCGGGTCCAATGCGCTGCTGCGGACAGAGGGCGTTCGAGCGGTCGGGTCGGTGGCCGACATCGTCGAGGAGGTGGGTCGACTTGGTGCGGACCTGGCTCCGCCGGTGCGCGGACTGACCACCGACCGGGACGCCCTGTCGGCGACGGTGGCGCGGGTGCTGGACGCCGTCCCGGTGCGATCCGCCCGCGGAGCGGCCAGCATCGCCAAAGCCGCCGGCGTGGATGTCAACGTGGTGCTGGGCTGCCTGGGACCGCTGGAGCTCGAGGGGCTGATCGAGCGCTCTGGCGGCGGCTACCGACTTGGTCCGGTCGGGCGGCCGGCGGCTGAGGCCCGGCGCGCCGAGGCAGGCGGTGCTTGACCGTGCTGCGACGTTCGCCCACTGTGGGAGGCTGTGCCTGCTAGCCACGCCCCCGTGCGCCGCCCGCGGCGTCCGGCACCGCGCCCGGCGGACCTGGCGCCCGCCAGCGCCGCCGCCGTCGAGGACTTCCGGCGACACCTCGCCGCCGAGCGCGGGCTGTCCACGCACACGGTGCGGGCCTACGTCGCGGACGTCTGCGGGCTGCTAGAGCACGCCGATCGGATGGGGGTCGATGATCCGGCCGGTCTCGGCATCGTGAACCTCCGCAGCTGGTTGGCCCGACAGCGGGCGAGCGGCAGTTCGCGAGCCACATTGGCGCGGCGGGGGGCGTCGGCCCGGGCCTTCACGGCGTTCGCGGCGCGCCGGGGGATAATGGCGAGCGATCCGGGTGGTGGCCTGGGCACCCCTCGAGCGCAGTCGACGTTGCCCGAGGTGCTGCAGCCGGCTCAGGCCCACGCCCTGTTCGCCGATTTCCCGGACGGTGAGGCGGCTGGGCTCGACCATGCGGCCCGATGCGTGCGGCGTCGAGACGACGCGGTGCTCGAGCTGCTTTACGCCACCGGTGTTCGGGTCGGCGAGCTGTGCGGGCTGGACGTGGACGATGTCGACCTCGGTCGTCGAGTGGTGCGCGTATTGGGCAAAGGCGCCAAGGAGCGGAGCGTGCCGTTCGGCGTGCCGGCCGGCCGGGCAGTAGCCAACTGGCTTCGGGACGGTCGCTCGGTCCTGGCCACGACGAGCAGCGGGCCGGCGCTTCTTCTGGGTCGTCGGGGTGGCCGGCTCGACCCGCGCACAGTGCGGCGGGTGGTCCATGACCGACTCGCCGGCGTCCCCGGGGCGCCGGATCTCGGTCCGCACGGCCTGCGGCACAGCGCGGCGACGCACCTGCTCGAAGGCGGTGCGGATCTCCGTAGCGTTCAGGAGTTGCTTGGTCACGCTACGCTAAAGACGACGGAGATCTATACGCACGTCTCCGGCGAGCGACTGAAGGCGAGCTATGATCGCGCCCATCCCCGAGCCTGATCGCTCGGGTGACGCTGCGACCGGGCGCCGGCCAGCTCGAGCCTTGCGCAGCCGCCGGCCGCAACTGCCGGACGAGGACCGAGCGGCGGCTGATCTGGCTACCGCCACGCTGTGGCGGCAGTACAAGGACACCGCCGACAGCGCCCTGCGAGACCGACTGATCCTGCACTACTCGCCGCTGGTCAAGTATGTGGCCGGCCGGGTCGGGGTGGGCCTGCCGCCCAACATTGAGCACGCCGACCTGGTCTCGTACGGCATCTTCGGTCTGATCGACGCGATCAAGAAGTTCGACCTTGCTCGGGAGATCAAGTTCGAGACATACGCGATCAGCCGGATCAAGGGCGCGATCATTGATGAGCTACGCGCGATCGACTGGATCCCGCGGTCGGTCCGGCACAAGGCCCGCGAGGTCGAGCGCGCCTACGCCACCCTGGAGGGGCGACTGCGGCGTACCCCCACCGATGGCGAGGTCGCGGGCGAGCTTGGGATCGCGATGGAAGATCTTCATGCGATCTTCAGTCAGGTGTCCTTCGTCAACGTGATCGCCTTGGATGAACTGCTTAACGCTGGCGGGGAGCGGGGCGACAAGCTGACGCTGGGCGACACCCTGGAGGACGCTAAGGCAGAGGATCCGGTCGCGGCCTTCGAGCAGGAGGAGACCAAGCACCTGCTCGCCCGCGCGATCAACACGCTGCCCGAACGCGAGAAGATCGTCGTTACCCTGTACTACTACGAGGGCCTGACGCTGGCCGAGATCGGCCAGGTCTTGGGGGTCACGGAGAGCCGCATCTGCCAAATGCATACCAAGGCGGTTCTGCAACTACGGGGGAAGCTGGCCGAGCAGCGTTGACATGCCACGGTGGTGAGAGCGGGTCTTCCTAGCCAGGGTTCGCTAGGCGGGGCGTCAGGCTTCCGGCCGTGAGCCGTTGCTGCTGATCTTTGGTGGCTTGCTCCCACCGGCCGGCGGTCGAAGATCAACCACGGACCCGGTAGGCACCTTGCCGCCGCGCGACGACAACGGATCCCGTTTGACCACCGGGTCCCTACCGGGCATGACTTGGGCCGTTGTCGTCCTGCTGGACTGCGCCATCACGCCTCCTCAACCCATACTACCCGGCTGATCGTCGCGGGACGGGTCATTGCCGGCAATGAACTCCACGGTTAACGCTTCCGCGCACGGGATCCATGCCCCTCGCGACGCGTCCTGAACCGAGCGCAGCCGGCCGTCGTCGTCGAGCTGCCAGGCTTGCTCGACGTAGATCGCCGGCAGCTCCGGGTACGTCGTGAAGTAAGAGTTGCGCCCGAAGGCACCGCCCTTCCACTGGCCGTCCTTGCCCAGCACGCGCACGTATCCTTCGCTGCTGGCGCCGTGGTCGACGGCCCAGTCCCAGGCGGTGGGCGTGGGGTCGTACTGCAGGCCGCTGCGGGTCTCACTGCGCGCCTCGACCCAGGTAAGCAGCCGGTTGACGGCGCGGCCGGCCAGCGCCCGCCCGAGTCGGCGATCCGGATCCAGCGGGCCGCGGTACCGGTAGGCCGACACCCGTGCGCCGATCTGCCACCGACGAGCGGCCAGGATGGCGGCCAGTGCCGGGACCGCGAACAAGAGCAGCAGCGCAAGTGCCCCGGTCAATCGCGCGTGCTGGCTGACCCATCGGCGGGTCTGGGCGGCGTCGCCGCCGAGGGCGGTCACGATCGTCCGTCCGAACACGATCAGGTAGATACTGGCGAGCACCACGCTCGCCGCCAGCGCCCGCAAGACCTTGTTGGTGGTGTCGCGGTTCTGTGGCGCCTCGCCGGCAAGCCGAGCCCGGACGGCTTGATAGACGACGCCGGGGATGACGCAGGTGACGAGCACGGTGAACTGCGCGACGTTGAGTGCCGTCATTGCGATCGACCTGCCGCGGTCAACCGCACCACCGTCCGCATCGTGACCTCCGCCGCCGTGGCTTCGCTCGCCGAGGCGACCCTATGGCGCTGCACCGACAGTTCCGGCGGTACGGCGAGCGCGGCTCACCGGGTGGTCCGCCGACGCCATCAGTGGACGTGCACTTTGATCACGCCGCAGTTGGGAGCACGACGGAGGCCACCGGCGGAGCGCCCAGAGCCCGCGCTTGGCCGGGCAACGGCACCCCCCACACCGGTAGGAGTCGGGACCGCTGCCGTCGCAGCAGGCTGAGCGGGTCGAGGTAGTCCTCGCCGCGGCGTAACCCCCAGTGCAGGCAGGCGGTGGCGACTGGGCACCCGGTGTGCCCGGCCGCGAGCGTTCCGAGCGCGTCGCCGGCCCTGACCACTTGGCCGACCGACACACCAGGCTCGACCGGCTCGTACGTCGTGCGCAGCGCGCCGTGCACCACGGTTACCACGCCGCGGCCGGCGAGCATGCCGGCGAAGCCGACGACACCGTCGCCCGCGGCCAGCACCGGCGTATCAGGATCGGCGGTTAGGTCGACGCCGCGGTGCCCAGCGCCGTAGCGGGTCGCCGGTGGCCGGAACGGGGTGGCAACAACTGGGGTGCCGGCCAGCGGCCAGCGCCACCCCAGCCCGCGCGCCGCCGCCGTCACCGGCGTCGTCGACCAGGCGCTCGGCCCCCCGGCCGCCGACACCGGCGCCGTCCCTATCCCCAGCACCGAGCAGACCCCGAGGGCGATGGCGATGGCGAGGCCGACGGCGATGGCGAGGCCGACGCCAACCGCTCGCAAGCTCCGCTGACGAGTCACTCCGACCTCCGCCGCGATCTGGGCTGGCTCACCGCCGACGTCCAGCCTGCCGCCGGATCGGCGGACGCGCCGGCGCCCGGCCGAGTTCTGTGGACGGTGGGTACACTGCTTCGCAGCGGCCTCGGCGACGGGGTCGACTTCGCACGCCCGCTATCCGCCTCCCGTAGTACCGGACGGGGACGGAGCCGGCTCCCTCGGTCCTGGGTCCGCCCGGGTCGGTCCGCCGGTCCCCACGCGGCGTCAGGGCACCCCGCGGCCGCGGGGCGCAACAACCGAGGCAGGCGCCGGCGGATTTGCGCGCGGCGCGGGAGGAAGAGGCCCGTGACCAGCAACGGGACCGTTGTCACCATGCGCCAGCTGCTCGAAAGCGGCGTCCACTTCGGGCACCAGACCCGGCGGTGGAACCCGAAGATGAAGCGGTTCATCTTTACCGAACGCAACGGCATCTACATCATCGACCTGCAGCAGACGCTGACCTACATCGACCGGGCGTACGAGTTCGTCAAGGAGACCGTCGCCCACGGCGGCACGGTGCTTTTCGTGGGCACCAAGAAGCAGGCTCAGGAAGCGGTCGAGGAGCAGGCCAAGCGGGTCGGCATGCCGTATGTCAACCAGCGTTGGCTCGGCGGCATGCTCACGAACTTCTCCACCGTGTTCAAGCGGCTGCAGCGGCTCAAGGAACTCGAGATCATCGAGCAAACCGGGGGCGCGACGGTGATGACCAAGAAGGAGGCGCTGGTCCTCGCCCGCGAGCGGGAGAAGTTGGAGCGCACCCTGGGCGGCATTCGGCACATGAGCCGTACGCCGAGTGCGATCTGGATCGTCGACACCAAGAAGGAGCACATCGCCGTCGGCGAGGCCCGCAAGCTGGGCATCCCGGTGGTGGCGATCCTCGACACCAACTGCGACCCGGACGAGGTCGACTACAAGATTCCGGGCAACGATGACGCCATCCGCAGCGCGGCCTTGCTAACGCGAGTGATCGCGGATGCGGTCGCCGACGGGTTGATCGCCCGCGCCGGCGCGGCCGCCAACGCTGGCGCTGCGGACGGCGCCGACAAGCCGGAGCCCACCGGTCAGCTGGGCGAGGACGAGCCACTGCCCGAGTGGGAGCGGGCACTCTATCCGGGCGCGACCGCAGCGGCACCGGTGGCCGCTGCCCCGGCCGCTCGGACCCCGGAACCGGTCCCGGTCCCGGATGCCCCGTCCCCCGAGAGCGCTGTCGGCGAGCCGGCGGCCACCGCGGCCATCCTCGACGATCCCGTGCTCACCGCGGTGGCGGCAGTCGCCGAGGGGCCGCCGCCCGCGGCCGAGGCTGCCGTCCCACCGCAGTAGCCGACGCTCCGATTGACCGCGTGACCGTGCGGGCGCCGGCGCCGGCTGGCTCCGCCCGCCGGCAACTCATGCCACCCCGACCCGGTGCTGTCTCACCGAGCCGGCACTGACCCACGATGGAAGGAAACATGGCGAACATCAGCGCCGCGGAGGTCAAGAAGCTTCGCGAGATGACCGGCGCCGGGATGATGGACTGTAAGAAGGCGCTGCAGGACAGCGAAGGTGACTTCGACAAGGCGGTCGAGTTCCTGCGGGAGAAGGGCCTGGCCGGGGTCAAGAAGCGCGAAGGGCGCACCGCGAGCAACGGCCTCGTGCATGCCTACCTGCACAAGTCCAGCCCGGACCTGCCCCCGACCGTCGGCGTACTGCTCGAGCTCAACTGCGAGACGGACTTTGTCGCCAAGACGCCGCACTTCCAGGAGCTGGCCAAGGACGTTGCGCAGCACGTGGCGGCGATGAACCCGCTCTACGTCTCGGCCGACCAGGTGCCGCCGGAGGTCATCGAGGCCGAGCGGGCGATCTACGAGAAGATCGCACTCGAGGAGGGCAAGCCAGCCGCCGCTCTGCCCAAGATCGTCGAAGGACGAGTGCAGGGCTACTACAAGGAGTTCTGTCTGCTGGAGCAAGCCTTCGTCAAAGAGAACAAGAAGACAGTGCAGGCCCTGCTCGACGAGGCCAGCGCCACGCTGGGTGAGAAGATCGAGGTGGGTCGCTTCGCCCGGTACAAGGTGGGCCAGTCCTAGCTAGTCGTCGTGGCGCTGATCGCCGTCGTCGTGGCGCTGATCGCCGGGACGACGGGCACGCGGCGGCGCTGCGCCAGGTCCGCGTCCGCTGACGCCCCAGGAGACCACAGGTGATCGTCCCGCTCGCTGCCGCCAGCGCCCCGGCCCCCGGCCGCCCGACCTACGCCCGACCTGACGCCTGGACGCGGGTCTTGCTCAAGCTGTCCGGAGAGGCGTTCGCCGGCGGAGAGTCGCTGGGCATCGACCCCACCACGGTGGCCGCCATCGCCCGGCAGGTGGCGGCCGTCGTGGCCAGCGGCGTCCAGGTTGGCATCGTGGTCGGCGGCGGCAACATGTTCCGAGGGGCGGTGCTTTCCGGTCGCGGCATGGACCGCGGCCGGGCGGACTACATGGGTATGCTCGGCACAGTGATCAACTGTCTGGCTCTGCAGGACTTCCTGGAGCGCGCCGGCGTGGAGACCCGGGTGCAGACCGCCATCGCGATGGGCCAGGTAGCCGAGCCCTATGTTCCTCGCCGCGCCATCCGGCACCTGGAGAAGGGCCGGGTGGTCATCTTCGGGGCCGGCCTCGGCGCACCATTCTTCTCCACCGACACCACCGCCGCGCAGCGCGCGCTGGAGATCGGCGCCCAGGCGGTGCTCAAGGCAACCAAAGTCGACGGCGTGTACGACGCCGACCCGGAGACCACGCCGGATGCGGTCCGGTTCGACCGGCTCGACTACTCCGAGGTGCTCGCCCGGGGACTGAAGGTGATGGACGCAACTGCGATCAGCCTGTGCATGGACAACAAGTTGCCAATCGTCGTGTTCGACCTGCTGGTGGAGGGCAACATCGGCCGCGCGGTCCGCGGTGAGAGGATCGGCACTCTGGTCGCGCCGAACGGCTGAACAGCACCGGCTCGACTAAACCCACGCACCGATAAGTCACCAAACCGATGAGCCACCGCAACCGATGAGCCACCGCAACCAACCCCACCCGCTTTCGAGGAGAGGCCGCCCACAGTGATCAACGACACGCTCCTCGACGCCGAAGAGAAGATGGAAAAGGCGGTGGCGGTCGCCCGGGACGACTTCAACA
>Ga0207930_1000133_pt1 | contig 20263 bp, 17 predicted proteins | sample NGESurshal092012_7_FD_184477 | JGI IMG/M metagenome (GOLD analysis project Ga0207930, IMG submission 184477) | Arctic peat soil microbial communities from Barrow, Alaska - NGEE Surface sample 210-3 shallow-092012 (SPAdes) | ecosystem: Environmental > Terrestrial > Soil > Wetlands > Peat ... | reverse complement strand
CTATCTGCCGCTGGCGCTCGACCTGCCCGGGCACGGCGACGCCGCCGAGCAGGTGGCGCCGATCAGCTTCGACTCGTGCGTCGCTGACGTGCTCGCAAACGCTCCGGAGCGCTTCGCGCTGTGCGGCTACTCGCTCGGCGGGCGCGTGGCGCTGCACGTCGCGCTGGCCGCCCCCGAGCGCGTCACGCGGCTGGTGCTCCTCTCCACCAGCGCCGGCATCGACGACGGCGCCGAGCGCGCCGATCGCCGCGCGGCCGATCGCCGCCTCGCTGACGAGCTCGAACGGATCGCATTCGAGCAGTTCATCGAGCGCTGGCGCACGCAGCCGCTGTTCGCCGACGACCCTCCCGAGGTCGGCGAACTCGCGTGCGAGGATCAGCGTCGCAACCGCCCGCATGCCCTCGCAGCCGTTCTGCGCGGCATCGGCACGGGGGAGATGACGCCGCTGTGGGATCGCCTCGGCGAGCTGACGATGCCCGTCACCGTGGTCGTCGGCGAGCGCGACGCGAAGTTCCGCGCCCTCGGCGAGCGCATGGCCGCGCTGATTCCCGCAGCGCAGCTCGTCGTCATCCCCGGCGGGCACCGGCTGGCGCTGGAGAGCCCGGCCGCTGTCGCGCGGTCGCTGGAGCGCTGAGCTAGAGCGGATCGACGCCGAGCCCCGGCCCGCTCGGCAGCGCGATGCGCCCGTCGCGCGCCGGCAGCGGGTTCTCGATGTCGGCGAACATCTCCAGCGTCGCCAAGCCGCAGTGCGGGACGGCGCCGCGCGAGGCCAGCGCGGCGGCCGCGTGGACGCCGGCGGCGACGCCGAGCGGGCCGTCCAGCGTGGAGGCGATGTACGGCTCGGCGCCCGACGCGCGCACGAGCGTCGCGGCGGCGATCAGGCCGGCGATCCCGCCGCAGCGCGAGATCTTCAGGCACACGGCGTCGGCCACTCCCGCGCCGAGCGCGCCGTGCTCGGCGGCCGTCTCGTCGATCGACACGCGCACGGCCACGCGCTCGCGCACCTCGCGCACCGCCGCCAGCCCGTGCACCGGCTCCTCGACGAGCTCCAGCCCGGCCGGCGCGAGCGCGTCGATCGTGCGCACCGCCTGCTCGACCTCCCAGCCGCCATTGGCGTCCAGGCGCAGCGCGACCTCCGGCCCCGCCGCCGCGCGCGCCGCCGCCACGCGCCCGGCGTCGTCGCCGACTGCGACCTTCAGCTTGACGCACTCAAAGCCCTCGCGCACCGCTCGCGCGGTCTCGTCGGCGACGCTCGCCCGGTCCAGCGCGGAGACCGTCGCGTTGACCGGCACGTCGGGCGCCGGATCGTCGGTCAGCAGCGCCGCGATCGGCAGCCCGCGCAGACGCCCGGCGCGGTCCCACAGGGCGAGATCGATCGCCGCGAGCGCAGCCGGCAGGTCATCGACGCTCCGGCACGCGTCGATCAGCTGCGCGCCGTTCAGTCGCTCAGACTCGGCGAGCAGGGGGACGTAGTGTGCAAGCGCCTGCTGCACGCGCTGCACGCTGACGCCGTCGTAGGCGGCCAGCGGCGCCGCTTCGCCGTGCCCGGTGACGCCGTCGTCGCCGGTCAGCGAGACGGCCAGCAGCTCGCGCTCGGTGAGCAGGCCGTAGGAGGTCTGCATCGGGCGCTTCAGTGCCAGCGTGCGCCGGCGCACCTGCAGCTTCACGAGCCGATGCCGCCGCTGGCCAGGATCCCCGCCGAGTAGAGCAGGCAGAACAGCAGCTGCGTCGCGCCCGTCTTCGCCAGTGCGCCATTCAGCGACGGGCCGTCGGTGCGCGTGCGCACGACGCGCACGACGCCGACCGACACCGGGATCGCCAGCCAGCTGAGCAACAGCCAGGCGCTCATCGAGCCCAACGCCCACGGCAGCGGCGCCGTCACGAACGCCGCCGCGATCATCGCCGTGTACAGCGCGCGCGTGCGCTCGCGTCCGAGCCGCACGGCCAGCGTGCGCTTGCCCGCGCGGCGGTCGGTCTCCAGGTCGCGGACGTTGTTGACGACGAGGATCGCGCTCGCCAGCAGGCCGACCGGCACAGCGCACACGAACGCCTGCCACGGCAGGTGCTGGACCTGTACGAAGTAGGAGCCGGCGACGGCGACGATCCCGAAGAACAGGAACACGAAGAGCTCGCCGAGACCCTCGTAGCCATACGGGCGCGGCCCGCCGGTGTAGAGCACGCCGGCGAGGATCGACGCGGCGCCGACGGCGAGCAGCTCCCACCCGGCGACGGCCACCAGGTACGCCCCGCAGGCGACCGCCAAACCGAAGCTCACGTAGGTCGCCAGCAGCACCTGGCTCGGCGGCACGAGCCCTCCGGCGGTGACGCGGACCGGGCCGAGGCGGTCCTCGGTGTCGGCGCCGCGGCGCGCGTCGGAGTAGTCGTTTGACAGGTTGGTGCCGACCTGGATGAACACCGCGCCGAGCAGCGCCGCGACGAACGCCAGTGCGTGGAAGTGGTCGGCGCCGAGCGCCAGCGAGGTGCCGACGAGCACCGGCGCGATCGCCGCCGGCAGCGTGCGCACGCGCGCCGCCATCACCCAGATGCGCACGGCGCTCACGCGGCTAGGCTCGCCGAGGAAACCGCGAGAAGTCCGGCTTGCGCTTCTCGCGATAGGCGTCGCGACCCTCCTGGGCCTCCTCGTTGCCGTAGAAGAGCAGGTTCGTGTCGTGCGCCAGCTGCTGGATCCCCGTCAGGCCGTCTTCGGCGGCGTTGAAGCTCGCCTTCAGCAGGCGCAGCGCAAACGGGGAGAGCGCGAGCATCTCGTTGCACCACTGCACCGTCTCCTGCTCCAGCCGGTCGAGCGGCACGACGGTGTTGACCATCCCCATTTCCAGCGCCTCCTGGGCGGAGTACTGGCGGCAGAGAAACCAGATCTCCTTGGCCCTCTTCGGGCCGACGAGGTTGGCCAGCAGGCCCGCGCCGAAGCCGCCGTCGAAGGAGCCGACCTTCGGCCCGACCTGGCCGAAGCGCGCGTTGTCCGCGGCGATCGTCAGGTCGCACACGAGGTGCAGCACGTGCCCGCCGCCGATCGCGTAGCCGGCGACCATCGCCACGACCGGCTTGGGCAGCCGGCGGATCTGCACGTGCAGGTCGGTGACGTGAAAGCGCCCGACGCCGGCGCTGGGCGATCCTCGATCGGTCGTGGCGTCGTCGTCGAGGTAGCCCGAGTCGCCGCGCACGCGCTGGTCGCCGCCCGAGCAGAACGCGTCGGGACCCTCGCCGGTCAGCACGATCACGCCGATCTGCGTGTCCTCGCGCGCGTGCTCCAGCGCGCGAGAGATCTCCACGATCGTGCGCGGGCGAAAGGCGTTTCGCACCTCCGGGCGGGCGATCGTGATCTTCGCGATGCCGTCGGAGCGCTCGTAGCGGATGTCTTCGAAGGCGCCGCCGGCGTCCTGCGTGGCATCTGTCCAGGTGGTGCTCACGGCGCGAAGGCTAGCCTGTGCGGCATGGTCGTCGAGGCATGGCTCGCTCGCGCTGCTGCGGCGCGCCCGGGGAGCGTCGCGCTGGACACGCCCGCGGGGAGCGCCACCTACGCGCAGTTGCTCGCGTCGGCAACCGCCGCCGCCGGCGATCTCGCCGCGCGCGGTGTGGGGGCGAGGGAGCGCGTGGCGATCGCGCTGCCCGCCGGCCTGGACTTCGCCTACGCCCTGCACGCGTGCATGCTGCTGGGCGCCGTCGCGGTGCCGGTCGACCTGCGCCTGTCCGCGCCCGAGCGCGCGCGTGTGGCAGAGGGCGCCGCCGCCGTCGTCGAGCAGCCGCTGCAGGCCACCGGCGAGACAGCGCCGCCGCCGACTGCGCCGCTGCGCCACGAGCTCGACGCGACGGCCGTCGTCATCCACACCTCCGGGACGGGCTCGGCGCCCAAGCCCGTGCAGCTGACCTACGGCAACCTGCTGTGGAGCGCGCTCGGCTCGGCCGTCGCGCTCGGCCTCGACGCCGACGAGCGCTGGCTGTGCGCGCTGCCGCTGTCGCACGTCGGCGGCCTGTCGATCCTCGTTCGCTCGGCGATCTACGCCACGACGGCCGTCGTGCACGAGCGCTTTGACACCGACCGCGTGCTGCACGCGCTGCGCGAGCAGCAGATCACGCTCGCGAGCCTCGTCGCGACGACGCTCGCGCGGCTGCTCGACGCCGGTCTGCAGCACCCGCCGGCGCTGCGCGCGGCGCTCACCGGGGGCGGTCCCGTGCCTGCGGCGCTCGTGCGCCGCGCAAACGCCGTAGGCGTGCCCGTGAGCATGACCTACGGCCTCACCGAGAGCTGCTCGCAGGTCACCACGACGCCCGCCGCCGCGCTCGCCGACGGCGAGGAGGCGGCCGGGCCGCCGCTGTTCTGCACGCGCGTGCGCTGCGCCGACGACGGCGAGATCGTCGTCGCCGGCCCGACCGTCGCCCTGGGCGCGCTCGCGCCCGACGGCTGGTTGCACACGGGCGATCTTGGCGCCTTCGACGAGCGCGGGCGCCTGCGCGTGACCGGGCGCAAGGCCGACACGATCGTCAGCGGCGGCGAGAACGTCGCGCCGAGCGAGGTCGAGGCGGTGCTCGAAGCCCATCCGGACGTGCTCGAGGCGGCCGTCGTCGGCCTGCCCGACGAGCGGTGGGGCGAGGCCGTCACGGCGATCGTCGTCACGCGCCGCGGCGCCGTGCCCGACGGCGAGGCGCTGCGCGCGCACTGCGCCGCGGCACTGGCCTCCTACAAGGTGCCCAAGCGCGTGCTGCTGCGCGGTGAGCCGCTGCCGCGCACGCGCTCGGGCAAGCTGCTGCGCCGGGATCTGCGATGAGCTTTGACGCCAACGCGCACCGCGACGCCAGCCTGCAGGCCTGGGAAGAGGCGGCCGCCGGCTGGGTTCGCAGCCAGGAGCTGCTGCGCGAGTTCGGCGCGCCCGTGTCGCACTGGCTGATCGACGCCGTGGCCCCGCAGCCCGGCCAGCGCGTGCTCGAGCTCGCCGCCGGACTGGGCGAGACGGGGCTGCTCGCGGCCGAGCTCGTCGCGCCCGTCGGCGGCGCGGTCATCTCCGACCAGGCCGAGGCGATGCTCACCGGAGCGCGCGAGCGCGCAGCTGCGCTCGGGCTGAGCAACGTCGAGTTCCAGGTGCTCAACGCCGAATGGATCGACCTGCCGGTCGCCAGCGTCGACGTCGTGCTGTGCCGCTGGGGCTACATGCTGATGGCCGACCCCGCGGCGGCGCTCGGCGAGACGCGCCGCGTGCTGCGCCCGAGCGGGCGCGTGGCGCTCGCGGTGTGGGACGCGATCGAGCACAACCCGTGGGCGTTGCTGCCCGGCGCCGAGCTGCGCGAACGCGGCCTGACGCCGCCGCCGGTGCCCGGAGCGCCGGGGCCGTTCGCGCTCGGCAGCGCCGAGCGCCTGCGCGAGCTGCTCGAGCAGGCGGGGTTCGCCGAGCTGCGCGTCCAGACGCTGCAGCTGCACCGCCGTCACGCCAGCTTCGAGGAGTTCTGGGAGACGACGCTCGACCTCTCGCGCCCCTTCCACGATGCCGTGCTCGCGCGCCCGCAAACCGAGATCGAGGAGATCAGGGCGGCCGTTCGCAAGCGCTTGGAGCCGTATGAGGCGGCGGGCGGCGTGCTCGACATCCCGGGGCGGACGCTCGTCGCCAGCGCGAGTGCCTGAGCGGCCCGACCGTCGCCCGTCCGCTAGCCTGCGCGGTCGGATGATCTACGACGACGACGCAGACCTCACGCTTCTCGACGGCAAGACCGTCGCAATCATCGGCTACGGCTCACAGGGCCACGCTCACGCACTCAACCTCAAGGACTCCGGCGTGAAAGTCGTCGTCGGGCTGCGCGAGGACTCCGCCTCGGTCGCCAAGGCGCGCGAGCAGGGCCTGGAGGTGCTGTCGGTCGTCGAGGCCGCCAGCCGCGGCGACCTGGTGATGATCCTGCTGCCGGACGAGCGTCATCACGACATCTGGGAGCAGGAGATCCGCGATGGGATCGCCGAGGGCAACATGATCCTCTTCGGTCACGGCTTCTCGATTCACTACAAGGAGATCGAGCCGCCGCCCGGCGTGGACGTCGGCATGGTCGCGCCCAAGGGCCCCGGCCACCTCGTCCGTCGCCAGTTCACCGAAGGCAGCGGCGTGCCCGGGCTGATCGCCGTCGAGCAGGACGCGACGGGCAACGCCCGCGCGCTCGCGCTGGCCTACGCCAAGGGCATCGGCTGCACGCGCGGCGGCGTGATCGAGACGACCTTCAAGGACGAGACCGAGACCGACCTGTTCGGCGAGCAGGCCGTCCTCTGCGGCGGCGCGTCCGAGCTCGTGCAGGCCGGCTTCGAGACGCTCGTGCAGGCCGGTTATGACCCCGAGATGGCATACTTCGAGTGCCTGCACGAGCTCAAGCTGATCGCCGACCTGATGTACGAGAAGGGGTTGGCGGGGATGCGCTTCTCGATCTCCAACACCGCCGAGTACGGCGACTACACGCGCGGCAAGCGCGTGATCACCGAGGAGACGCGTGCGGCCATGCGCCAGATCCTCAAGGAGATCCAGGACGGCGACTTCGCGCGCGAGTGGATCGCCGAGAACCGCGCCGGACAGGAGAACTTCCTGCGCATGCGCGCCGAGCAGGCGGACACGCAGGTCGAGCACGTCGGCGGCGAGCTGCGCTCGCGCATGGACTGGATCAAGCCCTCCTTCTAGAGTTCGGCTCGCGATGCTCGCCTATCTGTCCTGGCATCGCCCCGCCGCTGCGGTGCAGCAAGCGGCTTACGAGCAGGCGCTCGAGCACTTTCACCGCTCGCTCGCGCACCGCCCGCCGAGCGGCTTTCGCGGCTCGGTGGCGCTGCGCCTGGGCGAGCTGCCGTGGCTCGCGCCTGCGCCCGGCGCCGACAAGGACGCGCCGGGTTATGAGGACTGGTATCTGCTCGACGACTGGGCGGCGGTGGGCGTGCTCGAGGAGGCGGCCGTCGCGCGCGGGCACGAGACGGCGCACCATGCGATCGCCGCGCGCGCCGGCGCCACCACCGGCTCGGTCTATCGGCTGCTCGAGGGCTGCTCGCGGCCGAGCGCTGCCGGCGTCGCCGTGTGGGTCGCGCACGAGCCCGGATTCGACCGTGACTCGCCGGCGGGGCTGCTCGGAGATGGCATGGACCCGGCCAGCGACGGGCTGTGGCGGCGCTGCCTCGCACTCGGCCCGGCTCCGGAGTACTGCCTGCTCGCCGGCGAGGCGCCCGCCGGCGTTGCCGCGAGCCGTCTGCCGCAGGGGTGGATTGCGCGCAGCGTTACGCGGACAGTTGTATGGGATGGCTGACCCGATCATCGACGGCGAGCTCGCCGATGGCTGCTTCCAGCGTCAGCAGAGCCGCTTTCGCGACTGGGTGGGCTTCGATCCGCGCACCGGCGTCGACAGCGAATTCCCGGTGCTCGCCGGGCGCTATCACCTGTACGTAGCGCTGGCCTGCCCGTGGTGCCATCGCGCGGTGATCGCGCGCGAGCTCGCCGGCCTGGTCGGCGCGCTGCCGATCTCCTATCTGGCGCCCTACCGCGACGCGCGCGGCTGGGCGTTCACCGGCGAGCCGTTCAGCGTGCGCGGAGAGCACGGCTGGACCGACGAGTACGTCGATCGCCTGCACGGCTGGAAGCTGATGGCAGAGGCATACGACGCCAGCGACCCGAGCTTCAAGGGACGGATCACCGTCCCGCTGCTGTGGGACACGCACGACGATCGCATCGTCAACAACGATTCGGCAGACATCTTGAGGATGATGGGATCGTCTGAGTCTCTCGGCGGCCTCGGCAACGCCGACACGCTCCAGCTGTACCCGGAGCACCTGCGCGGGGAGATCGACGCGCTCAACTCGCGGGTCTACGAGACGGTCAACAACGGCGTCTACCGCGCGGGCTTCGCGCGCCGACAGGATGCTTATGAGGACGCCTTCGGCGAGCTGTTCGACAGCCTGGACTGGCTGGAGGCGCTGCTCGGCGAGCGCCGCTACCTCGCCGGCGATCGCGCGACCGAGGCCGACTGGCGCCTGTTCCCGACGCTCGTGCGCTTCGACGAGGTCTACAACCTGCACTTCCGCTGCAATCGCCGCAGGGTCGTGGACTACCCGCACCTGTGGGCCTACGCCCGCGAGCTGTACCAGTGGCCGGGCGTCGCGGCGACCGTCGCGATGGATCAGATCAAGCGTCACTACTACACGACGCACGACGAACTCAACCCGAAGAAAATCATCCCCCTGGGACCGGCCTACGATTGGTCGGCGGCGCACGGGCGCGATCGATGACGGGCTCGCGCGGCGCTCTCCGATGCGCCGCCGGCGTTCGCTACACTCGGCCTCGTCGTCGCGACTGGCGCTGAGGTGGAGTCAACCACCGGGAAGCGACGAGTAGGCAAGCCGCGCGCCTGGGCACCCTCAGATCATCGAAATCCTCTCGAGGTCCGACCAGCGAGGAGCCCCACATGACGCCGAGCAGCACCACAGCAGAGACGCAACTGGTCATTCCCGACGAGCTCAAGCCGGACGACGGTCGCTTCGGCTGCGGCCCCTCCAAGGTTCGCCCCGAGTCGCTGGCCGCGCTGGCAGGCGACGGCGCGAAGCTGATGGGCACCTCGCACCGCCAGAAGCCCGTCAAGGCGCTCGTCGGTGAGATTCGCGCGGGCCTGCGCGAGCTGTTCTCCGCCCCCGACGGCTACGAGCTGGTCCTCGGCAACGGCGGCACGACCTGCTTCTGGGACGCCGCCGCCTGCGGCCTGATCCGCGAGCGCTCCGCACACCTCGCCTTCGGCGAGTTCTCACAGAAGTTCGCGACCGTCGCAGACGGCGCGCCGTTTCTCGCCGACCCGGCGGTCGTCTCGGCCGAGCCCGGCGACGCACCCGATCCGGCAGCCGTCGGGCAGGCTGCGGCCGAGTCCGGCGCCGACGTGGTCGCGTGGGCGCACAACGAGACGTCCACCGGCGTGATGGCGCCGATCGTCCGTCCGGCTGACGCCGGCGATGCGCTCGTGCTGATCGATGCCACCTCCGGCGCCGGCGGGCTGCCCGTCGACGTCTCTGAGACCGACGCCTACTACTTCGCGCCACAGAAGAGCTTCGCCTCCGATGGCGGCCTGTGGCTGGCGCTGCTCAGCCCCGCCGCGCAGGAGCGCATCGCCGAGCTCGACGCCTCCGATCGCTGGATTCCCGCGTTCCTCTCGCTGCAGACGGCGCTTGAGAACTCGCTCAAAGACCAGACCTACAACACGCCCGCGGTCGGCACGCTGTTCCTGCTCGCCGACCAGATCCACTGGATGCTCGACGGCGGTGGCCTGGACTGGTGCGTGCAGCGCACGGGCGAGTCCTCGCGGTTGCTCTACGGCTGGGCCGAGCGCAGCGGCTACGCGACGCCGTTCGTGCGGGATGTCGCCAAGCGCTCGCTCGTCGTCGGCACGATCGACTTCGCCGACGACGTCGACGCCGCGGCGATCGCCAAGACGCTGCGCGCCAACGGCATCGTCGACGTCGAGCCGTATCGCAAGCTCGGGCGAAACCAGCTGCGCGTCGGCATGTTCCCCGCCGTCGAGCCCGGCGACGTGCAGGCGCTGACCGCGTGCATCGACTGGATCGTCGAGAGGACGTCGGCATGAGCGCGGCGAACGCATCGGACAACGGTCGGCTGAAGGTGCTCGTCAAGGAGAAGATCGGCGACTCCGGCGTCGATCTGCTGCGCGAGCACTTCGACGTCGACATCGGCACCGACTGGGCCGACGGCGAGCTGGGCCAGCGCATCGGCGACTACCACGGCATCCTTATCCGCTCTCAGACGTTGATGACCGCCGAGCTGATCGGCCAGGGGACCAACCTGCGCGTGATCGGGCGCGCCGGCGTGGGCGTTGACAACGTCGACGTCGACGCCGCGACCAAGCGCGGGATCGTCGTCGCCAACGCGCCGCAATCGAACGTCGTCACCGCCGCCGAGCACACGATGGCGCTGCTGCTTGCGCTCGCGCGCAACATCCCCCAGGCGCACCAATCGCTGCTCGAAGGCAAATGGGATCGTTCGAAGTACTCCGGCGTCGAGCTCTATGAGAAGACGCTCGGCATCGTCGGCTTCGGGCGCATCGGCCAGCTCGTCGCCCAGCGCGCGCGCGCCTTCAACATGCGCGTGCTCGCCTTCGACCCGTTCGTCAGCGCCGAGCGCTATCGCGAGCTCGGCGTCGAGAAGGTCGCCGACAGCGACGAGATCTATGCGCAGGCCGACTTCATCACCGTGCACCTGCCAAAGACGCCCGAGACCGAAGGCTGGCTGAACGCAGAGGCCTTCGCGAAGATGCGCGACGGAGTGCGCGTGCTCAACGTCGCGCGCGGCGGACTGATCGACGACGCGGCGCTGAAGGACGCGCTGGACTCCGGCAAGGTCGGCGGCGCCGCGCTGGACGTGTTCCCGTCAGAGCCGATGACCGACTACCCGCTGTTCCACGGCTACCCCAACGTCGTCGTCACGCCGCACCTCGGCGCCTCGACCGCCGAGGCGACCGACCGCGCCGGCTATCAGAGCGCCGAGCAGGTCGTCGCCGCGCTGACCGGCGGCGTCGTCTCCACCGCCGTCAACATCCCCTCCGTCGGCGCCGAGGACATGGAGGTGCTCGGGCCCTTCCTGCCGCTCGCCGGCCAGCTAGGCCGCCTGGCGATGGCGCTCGCGGAGGGCAGCTCCGTCGAGCGCATCGAGGCGGCGTTCATGGGGCGCATCGCCGAGTTCGACACGCGCCTGCTCACGCTCGCCGTGATCGGCGGCGCGCTGCAAGGGCGCACCGAGGAACAGGTCAACCTCGTCAACGCGCCCGCGATAGCCGAGGAGCGCGGCATCGTCGTCGAGGAGAAGTCCGTCTCCGAGGCGCAGGACTTCAACGAGCTGATCCGCGTGACCGTCATCGCCGGCAACGATCGCGTCGCCGTCGCCGGCACGGGCATCGGCCCCAAGCAGGAGCCGCACCTCGTCGAGGTGCAGGGCCGGCGGCTGACGATCGAGCTCGAGCAATATGTGACCGTCTTCCGCTATCAGGATCTGCCCGGCATGATCGGGCGCGTCGGCACGATCTTCGGCGCGCACGGCATCAACATCTCCTCCGCCGCCGTCGGCCACACGCCCGACGGCGCGAGCGCCGGCGACGAAGCGTCCAAGGCCGGCCAGCGCCTCGCCGCGATGGTCGTCACGACCGACGCCGCCGTGCCCGACGACGTCGTGCAGGAGATCGTCGCCTCCGACGGCTTCGTCAACGGCTGGTCGGTCGATCTCGGCTGACCCGCATCGCCGTCTCCAAGGCTGCGTCAACGACTGGTCGGTCGGCCTCGGCTGACCTGCGTCGGCGTCTGCCAGGCTTCGTCAGGCCCCGGCTGACCTGCGTTGCCGTCTGCCAGGCTTCATCCGCGGCCGGTCGGTTTGCCTCGGTCGACCAGCGTCGCCGAGCCGCTGCGGGGTGTGTGTGTTCGTTCTCGCCGAGCGGTAGCCATCGTATATACGGCGTAAATATCATGGCTATCGCTGCATGCGAATAGAGGCCGCGCTTCGGCGCGCGGTATATACGACTGCTATCGGTGCGCGCGCGGGAAGTCGCGGTGTGGCTCGCGGTATATACCATCGCTATCGGTGCGTGCGGATCGAGGTCGGCGGGCCGCGTCGGGTATATACGATCGCTATCACTCTCTAAGAGGTAGATCGAGTAGGGTCCTCGCCATGCGCGCGGTCGTCATCACCAAGCACGGCGGCCCCGGCGTGCTGCAGGTGCAGGAGAAGCACGACCCGGCGCTCGGCCCGGGCGAGGTGCGCATCGACGTCGCCGCTGCGGGCATCAACTTCGCCGACGTGATGGCGCGCATGGGGCTGTACCCCGACGCGCCGAAGACGCCGTGCGTCGTCGGCTACGAGGTGGCCGGCACGATCCTCGAGCTCGGCGAGGGCGTGGCGGGGCTCAGCCATGGCCAGCGCGTGTTCGCCGGCACGCAGTTCGGCGGCTACGCCTCACAGGTCTCCGTCCCCGCGTCAGACGTCCTCGCGCTGCCCGACGAGCTCAGCTTCGAGCAGGGCGCCGCGATCCCCGTCAACTACGCCACCGCGTGGGCCGGGCTGGTCGGCTACGGCAACCTGCAGTCGGGCGAGCGCGTGCTCGTTCATTCCGCCGGCGGCGGCGTCGGCATCGCCGCCACGCAGATCGCCAAGCGCATCGGCGCAGAGGTGATCGGCACGGCCTCGCCGGGCAAGCACGAGCGGATCAGGGAGCTGGGTGTCGACCAGGCGATCGACTACACGCGCAGCGGCTGGGAGCGCGGGGCCGGGCGCTTCGACGTGATCCTCGACGCCATCGGCGGCAAGAGCTTTCGCACCGGCTACTCGCTGCTGCGGCCCGGCGGGCGGCTCGTCGCCTTCGGCGCCTCCGCGCTGGTCACCGGGCAGCGGCGCAACTTCGTCACCGCGCTGCGCACCGTCATCCGCATGCCGCGCTTCAACCTGATCAAGCAGATGTCCGAATCCAAGGCCGTGATCGGGCTGAACATGCTCACGCTGTGGAAGGACCGCGGAACGCTGCAGCCATGGATCGCGCCGCTGCGCGAGATGCTCGATGACGGCACGATCAAACCCGTCGTCGCCGGCGACTTCGCCTTCGAGGACGCCGGCGCCGCGCAGACGATGATCACCGAGCGGCGCAACGTCGGCAAGGTCGTTCTGACCCCCTGACGACGTTTGGCGGGTGCGGCGACGGGTGCTACTCTCGTCGCAGATGTCGTTGCAGAACTCGCTTCTCTCGCTGCTCCTGCTCCCCCCTCGGGGGGAATAACGCGTGGCGGCCGCGTAGCCGCATACCCAGCAGAGAGGAACGTCAAGCGAGTTACAGAAGGAGCACGAACGACATGAGCATTTCGCCAGGCACTCCACCCGGACGCAGCGAGTCCGACCGCGTCCTGATCTTCGACACGACGCTGCGCGACGGCGAGCAGTCGCCGGGGATCTCGCTGAACAAGCAGGAAAAGCTCGAGATCGCCCAGCAGCTGGCGCGGCTTGGGGTGGACGTGATCGAGGCCGGCTTCCCGATCGCCTCCCCCGGCGACTTCGAGGGCGTGCAGGCGATTGCGCAGGAGGTCGAAGGTCCGGTGATCTGCGGTCTGGCGCGTACGAGCCATCAGGACATCGACGCGGCGTGGAACGCGGTCAAGGACTCCGGGCGCCCGCGCGTCCACACGTTCATCTCGACCTCGGACATCCACATCGAGCACCAGCTGCAGACGACGCGCGAGGACGTCATCGGCCAGGCTCGCGCCGCGGTCGCACACGCCAAGCAGTATCTGGACGATGTCGAGTTCTCGCCGATGGACGCCAGCCGCGCGGACGTCGAATTCACCGCCGCTGTGGTGCAGGTCGCGATCGACGAGGGCGCCGTGACGATCAACATCCCCGACACGGTCGGCTACGCGATACCGCAGGAGTTCGCAGCCTTCCTGGCTCGTCTCTACGAGCTGGTCCCAGACCTGCACCGGGTCGTGCTCTCCGTCCACTGCCACGACGACCTCGGCCTGGCAGTCGCCAACTCGCTCGCCGGCATCGAAGCCGGCTGCCGCCAGGTCGAGTGCGCGATCAACGGAATCGGTGAGCGCGCCGGCAACGCCTCGCTCGAGGAGATCGCGATGCTGCTGCACACGCGCGAGCCAAGCCTCGGCCTGTGGACGGGGATCGAGACGACGGAGATCGCGCGCACGAGCCGCCTGGTCTCCCGTCTGACCGGCTACCAGGTGCAGCCGAACAAGGCGATCGTCGGGCGCAACGCCTTCGCGCACGAGGCCGGCATCCACCAGGACGGCGTGCTCAAGGAGCGCACGACGTACGAGATCATGGATGCGACGACCGTCGGCCTGAACAGCAACTCGTTGGTCCTCGGCAAGCACTCCGGCCGCCATGCGTTGAGCAAAGCGCTTGAGGAGATGGGCTTTGAGATCGACGGCCAGGCGCTGAACACGGCGTTCAAGCGCTTCAAGGAGATCGCCGACCGCAAGAAGCACGTCACCGCGATGGACCTCGAGGCGCTCGTCACCGACGAGCTGCGCAGCGAGGACATCGGCGGCTTCGCGCTGGACTGGTTCGAGGTCGAGGCGTCGTCGCTGCGCCCGCCGCACGCCAAGGTCTCGGTCACGCTGCCCGAAGGTGGATCGCGCACGGGCTCGTTCACCGGCGACGGCCCGATCGACGCCGTCTTCCAGGCCATCAACGTCGCCACCGGCATCGCAGCCAAGCTCAGCGACTTCACCATCGGCGCCGTAACCGAGGGCCAGGACGCGCTCGGCGAGGTCTCCGTCGTGCTCGAGGTGCAAGGCGTCACCGGCGCCGGACAGGGTGTGTCGACCGACATCATCGACGCCGCCGCGCGTGCGTACGTGCGCGCGCTGTCCGTCGCCGTCGCGCGCTCGCGCGCCGACCAAGCGATCGGCCTGCCCGAGGTCTCGCCGGGCTGAGAGCTCGTCACGCGGGATGCGCGCTTCTGGTGTGTCCCGACGGGGCATTGCCTGCGAAGTGGTTACGGCTTGACGAGAAAAGGTGCCCGGAGCGGAAAGTACGATCGAGCGATGAACATCCGTATCGCCAGCAAAGACGACCGGCGCTTCGAGACGCCGCTGTATACAGCGGCCGAGGCCCGGCGCATCGCATTACGCTTGTCCGTGATAACGTACGCATCGTGGCAACGACGACCGCGACAGCAGACCCGGCGCGCCTGACCGCCGACCCGCTCGACCCCGCGGTCATTGGCGCCCGGGTGAAGGCGCTGCGCGAGTCCGCGGACCTCTCGCTGCGCGACCTCGCGGCGCGCAGTGGCGTCAGCGCGCCGATGCTCTCGCAGGTCGAGCGCGGCGAGACCAGCCCGACGCTGACCGTCGCCGCGCGCATCGCCGCCGGCCTGGAGCTGCGCCTGTCGCAGCTGCTGCGCCTGGACGAGGGCGACTCCGTGACGATCGTGCGAGAGGCACAGCGCCAGCGCGGCGGCAACGCGCGCCGCGGGCATCGCTTCGAGGTGCTCACCGCTGGCCAGCCCGGCCAGCGGGCAGAGCTCTCGCGCCATACGCTCGGGCCGGGACGCGCGACGGGCGCCGCGGACGACCCGCCGATGCACGAGGCCGGCAGCCGCGAGACGGCGCTCGTCGAGTCCGGTGGACTGGCGCTCGTCTGCGACGGGCAGCGCTACATGCTGCAGCAGGGCGATTGCGTGACCTTCGACGCCGACCTGCCACATCACTTCGAGAACCCAGGCGACGTGCACGCCGTCTTCCTCGCTGTCGTCTCCGCCGGCTTGAGGCGCAGCTAATGCCTGGCACGGCGCACGCATCGCGGACCCCGGAAGGGGTCCTCATCAAGACACAGAACGCCAACGACGGGAAGGGCCGATGACCATGCCACAGACGCTGTTCGACAAGATCTGGGAGACGCACGAGGTGGCCCACGGCCTGCTCTATATCGACCTGCATCTCGTCCACGAGGTGACCAGCCCGCAGGCGTTCGACAGCCTGCGCGTGGCCGCGCGTCCGCTGCGCCGCCCCGACCGCACGCTGGCGACCGCCGACCACAACACCCCGACCGACGGCACGCCCGTCGCCGCGCGCATCAAGGACGAGCTGTCGCGAGTGCAGGTGGAAACGCTCGAGCGCAACTGCGCCGAGTTCGGCGTGCCCGTCTACTCGCTCGGCTCCGACCGCCAGGGCATCGTGCACGTGATCGGGCCAGAGCTCGGCGTCACCCAGCCCGGCATGACGATCGTCTGCGGCGACTCGCACACCTCCACGCACGGCGCCTTCGGCGCGCTCGCCTTCGGCATCGGCACCAGCGAGGTAGAGCACGTGCTCGCCACGCAGTGCATGGTCCAGCACAAGCCGCGCTCCATGCGCATCCGGTATCAGGGCGAGCTCGGCTTCGGCGTCACCGCCAAGGACCTGATCCTCGGCACGCTCGGCCAGCTGGGCGTCGGCGGCATGACCGGCCACGTCGTCGAGTACGCCGGCGCGGCGATCCAGGCGCTGTCGATGGAAGGGCGCATGACCGTCTGCAACATGACCATCGAGGGCGGCGGGCGTGCCGGCATGATCGCCCCCGACGAGACCACCTTCGCCTGGTTCACCGACACCGATCGTCCCGGCGCGCCGCAGGGCGAAGAGCTCGACAAGGCGATCGCGCACTGGCGCCAGCTGCGCACCGACGACGGCGCCGAGTTCGACTCCGAGACGATCATCGACGCCGCCAAGATCTCCCCGCAGGTCACCTGGGGCACGAACCCCGGCATGGTGCGCGCCGTCACCGAGAACGTGCCCGCGCCCGACGAGTTCGACACTCCCGCCGACCGCGAGGCGACCGCGCGCGCGCTCGCCTACATGGACCTGGCGCCCGGCATGCCGATCGAGCAGATCTCGCTCGACCGCGTGTTCATCGGCTCGTGCACCAACTCGCGCATCGGCGACCTGCGCGCCGCCGCCAAGGTCGTGCAGGGCCGCAAGGTCGCGCCGAGCGTCGACGCGATGGTCGTCCCCGGCTCCCAGCAGGTCAAGAAGCAGGCCGAGGCCGAGGGCCTCGATCGCGTCTTCCGCGAGGCCGGCTTCGACTGGCGCGTCGCCGGCTGCTCGATGTGCCTCGGCATGAACCCCGACATCCTGCAACCGGGCGAGCGCTGCGCCTCGACCTCCAACCGCAACTTCGAGGGCCGCCAGGGACGCGGCGGGCGCACGCACCTCGTCTCCCCGCAGATGGCTGCAGCCGCCGCCATCGAGGGGCACTTCGTGGACATCCGCGAATGGTCGTAGTCGGGGCGCGCGGCGGACGAGGGCGGGGCGGACGAGGGCGGGGCGGACGAGCGCGGGGCGGACGAGCGCGCGGCGGACGAGCGCGCGGCGGGAGTCAGCAAATGGAGAGCACGATAGCCATGGTATATACGGCGGAACAGGAGAAGTAAATGGACCCGATCAGCGTCATCTCAGGACCCGTCAGCCATCTGGACCGTGCCGACGTGGACACCGATCAGATCATGCCCAAGCAGTTTCTCAAGCGCGTCGAGCGCACGGGCTTCGGCGAGTTCCTGTTCTACGACTGGGCCAAGCAGCCCGGCTGGGACCTGCCGGCCAACCCGATCCTCGTCGCCGGCGAGAACTTCGGCTGCGGCTCCTCGCGCGAGCACGCGCCGTGGGGTCTGCAGGACTACGGCTTTCAGGCGATCGTCGCGCCCAGCTTCGCCGACATCTTCTACTCCAACTGCACCAAGATCGGCCTGTTGCCGGTCGTGCTCGACGCCGAGGACTGCCGCGCGCTGGCGCACGCCGGCGCCGGCGAGGTCGACCTGCTCGAGCAGGAGGTTCGCTTCGCCGGGCGCGAGGCCGCCTTCGAGATCGACCACGAGATCCGCCACCGCCTGCTCAACGGCCTCGACGACATCGCGATGACGCTCGATCAGTCGGCCGAGATCGCCGAGTACGAGTCAGAGCACGACCGCGAGCGCGGCTGGGCGACCACCGCGACGACGGCGCTGTAGGGCCGGCGCGAAATGAGCCACCACATCGTCACGCTCCCCGGCGACGGCATCGGGCCGGAGATCATGGCGCCGACGCTCGATCTGCTCGGCCGGCTCGGCGACTTCCAGTTCGAGGAGCACGTCTTCGGCGGAGCTTCGATCGACGCGCACGGCACGGCGCTCACCGACGACCTGCTCGACGCGTGCAGGCGCGCCGACGCCGTGATGCTGGCCGCCGTCGGCGGACCCAGGTGGGACACCACCGACCCCGCCAAGCCGCGCCCCGAGCAGGGGCTGCTGGGGTTGCGCAAGGGCCTCGGGCTGTACGCCAACCTGCGCCCGGTCAAGCCGCTGCCCGCGCTGTACGACGCCTCGCCGCTGCGCCGCGAGCGCATCGAGGGCACCGACCTGCTCGTCGTGCGCGAGCTGACCGGCGGCATCTACTTCGGCGAGAAGACGCGCACCGAGGACTTCGCCTCCGACGTCTGCGCGTACAGCACCGAGGAGATCGAGCGCATCGCGCGCATCGCCTTCGGCGCCGCACGGGCGAGGGTGTCGAGCGTCGACAAGGCCAACGTGTTGGAGACCTCACGCCTGTGGCGCCAGGTCGTCTCAGAGCTGCACTCGCGCGAGTTCCCGCACATCGAGCTCGAGCACGTGCTCGTCGACAACGCCGCCATGCAGCTCGTCTCCGCGCCGCGCCACTTCGACACGATCCTCACCGAGAACATGTTCGGAGACATCCTCTCCGACGAGGCGGCGATGCTGACGGGGTCGATCGGCATGCTGCCCAGCGCGTCGCTCGGTGGCGATGGGCCGGGACTGTTCGAGCCGGTGCACGGCTCGGCGCCGGACATCGCCGGGCAGGGCAGCGCCAATCCGCTGGCGATGTTCCTCTCGGCGGCGATGATGCTGCGCCACGGACTCGGCTTGGAAAGCGAGGCCGCGGCTGTAGAATCGGCCGTTGAAGGGGCACTGGATGCGGGGCTGCGCACCGCCGATCTGGGAGGCTCGGCGGGCACCAAGCAGGCAACCGAGGCAGTGCTCGCGAACATCGAATAGGAGCTCTAGTGAACGTGGACCCCACCGACCTCATATGGATGAATGGAGAGTTCGTCGCATGGGAGGACGCAAAGATCCACGTCCTGACGCACGGCCTGCACTACGGCACGGGCGTGTTCGAGGGCGTGCGCTGCTACGACACCGAGCTCGGCCCGGCGGTGTTCCGCAACGCCGAGCACGTCGAGCGTCTGTTCCGCTCGGCCGCGCTGTACTACATGGACATTCCCTTCTCGCCCGAGCAGCTGCGCGCGGCGACGCTGCAGCTCGTGGCGCGCAACGGCCTGCGCTCCTGCTACATCCGCCCGATCGTCTACCGCGGCTACGGCACGATGGGCCTGAACCCGCTCGAGGCGCCCGTCGACGTGACGATCGCCTGCTGGGAGTGGGGCTCCTACCTCGGCGAGGAGGGTAAGCGCGACGGGGTGCGCGCGCACGTCTCCTCGTGGCGGCGCATCAGCCCCGACTCGCTGATCCCCCACGCGAAGGCCTCCGGGCAATACCTCAACAGCGTCCTGGCGAAGGTCGAGTCGGTGAAGGCCGGCTACGACGAGGCGATCCTGCTCGACGACCACGGCCACGTGTGCGAGGGGACCGGCGAGAACGTCTACATCGTGCGCGACGGCGAGATCGCCACGCCCGGCCAGCACAGCTCGATCCTCGACGGCATCACGCGCCGCTCGATCGTCCAGATCGCGCAGGACCTCGGCTACACGGTCGCGGAGCGCAACGTGGCGCGCGCCGAGATGTACCTCGCCGACGAGATCTTCCTGTCGGGCACCGCGGCGGAGGTCGTGCCGGTGCGCGAGGTCGACGACCACAAGGTCGGCACGGGCAAGCCCGGCGAGATCACGCGCGTGCTGCAGAGCGCCTTCGACGACGCCATCCACGGTCGCTCCGAGCGCTACCGCGAGTGGCTGGACGTGGTCAACGCGGCCGACCTCGAGACGCCCGCCGGCGAGGCGCCGTCGCCGAGCGCCACCGCAGCCGGCTAGGAGGTCGTGATGGCCGACATACAGCTATACGACGCCACGCTGCGCGATGGCATGGGTGGCGGCGGGCTGACGCTCACCGCCGAGGAGAAGCTGCGCGTCGTGCACGCGCTCGACGCGCTCGGCGTCGACATGATCGAGGCCGGCTTCCCGGCGTCCAATCCCAAGGAGCAGCAGCTGTTCGAGCTGCTCGCGCTCCAGAAGCTGCAGAGCGCCGAGATCATCGCCTTCGGCATGACGCGCCGTCGCGACATCGCCGCCGAGGACGACGAGGGGCTGCGCGTGCTCGCCGAGTCCTTCGCTGCGGTGTGCACGCTCGTCGGCAAGTCCTCGCTGCTTCACGTGGAAAAGGTCGTGCGCGTGTCGCGCGAGGAGAACCTGGCGATGATCGGCGACTCGATCGCCTGGCTCGTGCGCGCGGGCAAGCGCGTGCTGTTCGACGCCGAGCACTTCTTCGACGGCTTCACGCTCGACCCCGGCTACGCGCTGGACTGCCTGCGCGCGGCCGCCGACGCGGGCGCCGAGCGCCTCGTGCTGTGCGACACCAACGGCGGCTCGCTGCCGCCGCAGGTGCGCACCGCGCTGGCCGTCGTGCACGAAGCGCTGCCGGGCTTCGCGCTGGGCATCCACTGTCACGACGACTCCGGCTGCGCGGTCGCCAACACGCTCACGGCCGTCGAAGCCGGCGTAACGCAGGTGCAGGGCACCGTCAACGGCATCGGCGAGCGCACCGGCAACGCCAA
>Ga0207930_1000131_pt1 | contig 20368 bp, 17 predicted proteins | sample NGESurshal092012_7_FD_184477 | JGI IMG/M metagenome (GOLD analysis project Ga0207930, IMG submission 184477) | Arctic peat soil microbial communities from Barrow, Alaska - NGEE Surface sample 210-3 shallow-092012 (SPAdes) | ecosystem: Environmental > Terrestrial > Soil > Wetlands > Peat ... | reverse complement strand
CCGAGATGTCCTCCTCGTCCGCGTCCTGGAAGCCCACGATGATGTTGCTTCCGCGAGCGGCGATCGAGCTCGTGCTCTGCGTGTGGCCGAGGACGTCCGTCGTCGGGTCGTTCACGCGCACGTTTTGACCGACCGACGGGATCAGGCGCCTCGCCGAAGAATCGAGAAGGGTGCGCGGCGGGCGCGCGGGGGCGGCCGGCATCGGGAGCCCGGCGGAACGGAGAGCGGCCCTCCGGTCCGCGGGCGAAAGACGCTGGAAGGTCTCGGGGTTCAGGAGCGGCCGGGCCGCGGCGGGGGTCTCGACGACGCGGAGCGACCGGGCCCGGTTCGGAAGACCCAGCGTCCGGAGGTCCGGCCCTTTCGCCGAAGAAACCGAATCCGGCGGCGGCTCGCCGGCTCCCGCAGCTCTCGAATTCGTGGGCAGAAAGAGGAGCGTGAATGCGGCCAGAAGAGTGGACGAGTGTCGTAGCATCGGCTTCCGAGTATGCGAAACAAATGCCTGAGGGGCTTGAGTATTCTCGCCCTCCTGGCCGCCTCTCTGGTCGCACCCGCGGGAGCCGCGTCGCCCGAGCCATCCGAGGACGCGCGGGCGATCGTCGAAGCGCTCGTCGCGTGCGGCACTCGCCATTCCCTGTCCTCCTGGACGGACACGAAACGCGGAATCGGCTGTGGACGCGACGTGGTCGTCCGTCGTCTCGAAACGGTCGAAAACGAATCTGGAAAGCGGATGCGCGTCGTCGTCGACAAATTCGAGACGAGCGCGCCGCGCACGAAGAACGCGCCTGTGCCGATGGAGAACATCTACGCGATCCTGCCGGGCACGGACCCGGCGCTGGAGCGCACGGCGTTCGTCGTCTCCGGCCATTACGACTCGATGCCCTCGGACATCATGGACCCGGCGACGGACGCGCCCGGCGCCGACGACGACGCCTCCGGTACGGCCGTCTCGATCCTCGCCGCGCGTGCGCTCGCGCCGACGAGGGCGCGCGCGACGCTCGTCTTCGCGGCGGTCGCGGGCGAGGAGCAGGGCCTCCTCGGTGGCAAGCGCCTCCTCGAATGGCTCACGAAACAGGGTTACAGGGTGGGGGGCATGATCACTTGCGACATCGTGGGCGCCACGAATGGGAGTCTTGACCGGCGCGTGCGCCTGTTCTCCGAAGGCGGCCCGGACGGAATCGACTCTCCGGGCCGGCAGATGGCGCGCCTCGTGGAGGAGGTCAACGGAGAGGACAAAGTGCGCCTCGTCTTCCGGCTCGACCGCTTCGGGCGAGGCGGGGACCACCGGCCGTTCGTCGAGGCGGGCCTCCCCGCTGTGCGATTCACGGAGCCGCTCGAGGATTACCGCCACGAGCACCAGACCCCGCGCGTGGAGAACGGAATCGAATACGGCGATCTCGTGAAGTTCATGGACTTCGACTTCGTCGCAAAGACGGCGGCCGTCGTCCAGAAAACTCTGGCGGAAATGGCGAATGCCCCCGCGCCGCCCCGCAAGGCCACATTGGGAGGCGCCGTCACGCCGTCAGCCGTGGTTTTCTTAGAAAGTGAATGGGACGCGGAACGCGCGGGTTTCGAGATCTTGTGGCGTGAGACCACCGAGGCACGTTGGTCCGTCCTGCGCACGATCGACACCGGAAACCGGACGTCGCCCTCTTCCACTTTCGAAGAAACTCTTTCTTCGATCTCGACCGACAACCATTATTTCGCGGCGCGAAGCGTCGGGAAGAACGGAAAAAAGAGCATCGCTGTTCCCGCCGTCGCGGCTGCGCGCCGCCCGCCCGCATGACCCTCACGACTCTGGACTGGGGCATCGTCGCCGCCTATTTCATTCTCTCGATCGGCATCGGGGTCGCCTTCACGAAGCGGGGCGGCGAGTCTCTCGAGCAGTACTTCGTCGCCGGGCGCGCCGTGCCGTGGTGGCTCGCCGGCGCCGCGATGATCGCGACGACGTTCGCCGCGGACACGCCGCTCGTCGTGACGGGCCTCGTCGCCGCGCATGGAGTCGCCGGCAACTGGCTCTGGTGGAACTTCGTCATGAGCGGCACGCTCACGGTCTTCCTCTACGCGCGGCTCTGGAGGCGCGCGAAGGTGATGACCGACGTGGAGTTCGCCGAGATCCGCTACAGCGGCAGGCCCGCCACGTTCCTGCGCGGCTTCCGCGCGCTCTACCTCGCGCTCCCCATCAACCTCATCATTCTCGGCTGGGTCACGCTCGCGATGGTGAAGATCCTCCAGATCGCGCTCGGCATCCAGCCGCTCTGGGCCGTCGGGGTCTGCTTCGTCATCACGGTGGGCTATTCGGCGGCTGCGGGCATGTGGGCGGTTCTCTGGACCGACCTCGTGCAGCTCGTCATCAAGATGACGGCCGTCATCCTCCTCGCGTGGTTCGCCGTCAGGAAGGTCGGCGGCATCGACGCGCTGAAGACCGGGCTCGAGAAGCATTTCGGCTCGATCGACCTCGCGATCTCGTTCCTGCCGCCCGCGGGCTCGGTGTGGATGCCCGCAATCGCGCTCTTCACGTTCCTCGCCGTGCAGTGGTGGGCCGCGTGGTACCCGGGCGCCGAGCCGGGCGGCGGCGGCTACATCGCGCAGCGCATCTTCTCGGCACGGACCGAGCGCGACGGCATCCTCGCGACGCTGTTCTTCAACGTCGGGCATTACGCGCTCCGTCCGTGGCCGTGGATCATCACGGGACTCGCGACCGTGATCCTCTATCCGGGCGGCGTGATGGTGAACGGCCAGCCGGACAAGGAAGCCGCGTACGTGCAGGCCATGGTCGACCTGCTGCCCTCGGGCTGGAAGGGCTTCATGCTCGCGGGCTTCGCGGCGGCTTACATGTCGACCGTCGGGACGCACCTCAATTGGGGGGCGTCATATCTCGTCGGGGACGTCTACAAGAGATTTCTGAGAAAGGGAGAAAGCGAGAAGCATTATGTCGCCGTTTCGCGCTGGACGACCGTCGGTTTGTTTCTCGCCTCCGTCGTCGTGACGCTCAATCTTTCGACGATCGAGGGTGCGTGGCGGTTCCTTCTCGCGCTCGGAAGCGGCACGGGCCTCGTTCTCATCCTGCGGTGGTACTGGTGGCGCATCAACGCCTGGAGCGAGATTTCCGCGATGCTCGCGTCGATGGTCGTCTCCGTGACGAGCCTCGTGCTGATCAAGAACCCGCTCCCCATGGACCACCCGGGCTACGGCGCCGAGGAGTTCCGCATTCAGGCGATCGTCATGCTGCTCACGGTCGCGATCACGACCGCCGTGTGGGTCCTGGTCACGTTTCTGACGAAACCCGTTCCCGACGCGACGCTCGACGCGTTCTACCGGCGCGTGCGCCCCGGCGGTCCCGGGTGGGAGACGGTCTCGCGGCGGCTCGGCTTCGGGCGCGAGCCGATCCCCGGCGGCGCCATGTCGTTCGTGAACTGGATTCTCGGCATCATCCTCGTCTACACCGCGCTCTTCGGCATCGGCAAGATCGTGTTCGGGCAGCTCTGGACAGGCTTCGAGCTGCTCGACGTCGCGGCCGTGTGCTTCATCCTCATCATGTGGAGCCTGAAGCGGCAGGAGAGGACGGAGGAGGCGTAGCGGACCGGCTCAGGCGGCGCGCGTCGCCCCGCTCGCCGCGTCCGAGGCGGGGATGAGGCTCATCGCGCGCTCGGCGAGCGCCGTGATCGTGAGCGAGGGGTTCACGCCCGGGTTCGCCGAAATCGCCGAGCCGTCGATGACGTAGAGGCCCTCGTAGCCGAAGACGCGGTGGCGGTCGTCGATGACGCCGCTTTCCGCCGACGTTCCCATGCAGCAGCCGCCGAGGATATGCGCGGTCGTCGGGATACCGAGGAGCGTCTCTGTCGCGAGGCTCTCCGCGTAGCCGTCGAGCTTTTTCTCCACGCGGCGCGCGAGCTCGGTGGCTTCCGGGACCCAGGCCTTCGCCTGCGGGCCGCTGCCGGTCCCCGTCGTCAGGCCGCGCCGGAAAAGTGTCCGGATGCCGCGGCCGAGCGTCATGCGGAGCGTCCCCTCGGACGTTCTCATGTAAAGAAGAATCATCGTGTACTTCGCCCAGTCCGGCACGAACGCCGCCTTGAGCGTGGCCCACGGCTTCTTCAGGAACATCGCGCCAGCGTTCAAGAGGCGCGTGCCGACGGTGTCGCCCGGCGCATGCGGCATGGCGAGCGGGCGGAAGAAGCCCGAGCCCGCGGGATACCGCACGGGCTCGAGGTGCGAGTGCGCATCCGTCTGCAGGATCGAGCCGATCGCGATCCCCTCCGACAGGTCCACGTCGCGCCGCTCGGTTACGACGCCCATGAGGACTTCCGAATTCGTGCGCACGAAATCGCCGAGCTTCTCCGAGATCTTCGGAAGGCCGGCGGGGCTTTCCTTCAGCTTGAGAAGAAGCTCCACCGTGCCGAGGACGCCTCCTGCGAAGACGACGTTCTTGGCCGTGAACCTCCGCGTCTTCCTGAGGAACGGGAACGGCGAGCGGCCGGCGCGCGCCGTGATCGCATAGCCGCCGCTTTCGAGCGGCCGTACCCACGTGACCTCCGTGTCGGCCTCGACTTTCGCGCCGCGCTTCTCGGCCAGCCAGAGGTAGTTCTTGTCGAGCGTGTTCTTCGCTTCGTGCCGGCAGCCGACCATGCAGCCGCCGCAGCGCGTGCAGCCAGAGCGCTCCGGCCCTTCGCCGCCGAAGTAGGGATCGGGCACCTTCACATCAGACTCCCCGAAGAAAACGGCGACGTCCGTGGGCGACCAGCCGTCCTCCCGGCCGATGTCCTTCCCCACCTCGCGGAGAACCTCGTCGGGCAGCGTCGTGAACGGCACGCGCGTGGCGCCTAGCATTCGTTTGGCGGTGGCGTAGTGGGGCGTGAGCTCGAGCTTCCAATCGGCAAGACCTCCCCAGGACGGCGCGGAGAAGAACTCGTCGGCCGGGACGGGGAGCGTGTTCGCGTAGACGAGCGAGCCGCCGCCGACGCCGACTCCCGAGAGAGCCGTGACGTGCGGGAGGAATGTCATCTTGAAGATCCCGCGGCAGCCCGCCGAAGGCAGCCAGAGCCACCGCTTCACGTTCCAGTTCGTCTTCGGGAAGTCGGAAGAGGCGAAGCGCGTGCCCTTTTCGAGGACGAGGACGCGATAGCCCTTCTCCGCGAGACGCAGCGCGCTCACGCTCCCGCCGAACCCGGAGCCGACGATCACGGTGTCGGCGTCGAAGACGTCTTCCACGCGGCGAGTCTACCGTCCCGTCCGTTCTTCCACCGCCGGATCGTCGCGGGATGCGTGCTACGCTGAGGACGCATACGGAGGCCGCATGCGCAGGTTTCTGATCTTCGCCGCTGCGATCGCTCTCGCCGTGTGGTTCTTCCGAAAGGCTCCGAAGGACGCCACTCCGACCGTGTCCACCGGAGCCGCGACGTCCCCCGGCCCGGGCTGCCTGATGGCCGCCGAGGGCGCGAACAGCTCGCTGGCCGAGGCCACACGTCTCCTCCTCTCGATGCCGGTCGACTCCTCGAAATGGGGCGACGCCGAGAGCCGCGTCTCCTCCGCGATCTCCAGCGCCGAGGCGGTATGCGGGGGCGGCACGACGGAGGCCGAGCGCGCGGGAATGGAGGATGCGCGGGAAGCGCTCACTCTCATGCGCGCGACGCTCACCGAGGGCGCGCACGCCGCCCTCGGCGCGGGAGGCTTCCAGGGTGCGATGCGGCAGGAGGCGATCGACAACCGGCTGTCCGCCGCTCGCGGGAAGTTCGGCCTCCGTTAGGTCTCAGTCCACGTACTTGTAGCCCGTGCCGGTGTCGAAGACGACGACGCGCTCGCCGCGGTCGACCTTTCCCGCCGCCACGAGCTTCTTGACTGCCTCCCACGCGGCACCGCCCTCGGGCGCGGCGAAGAGGCCCTCCGAGGACGCCAGCTCGTTGACGCCGCGTCGCATCTCGTCGTCCGTGACGGTCAGGGCTTCGCCCTTCGACGCGCGCAAGATCTTCAGGATCAGGTAATCCGCGTAGGCTTTCGGGACGCGCAGGCCCGACGCGTACGTGTGCGCGTGCTCGAATCTCACCGAGACGTCCTTTCCTTCCGCGAAGGCCTTCGGGATCGGCGCGCAGCCCTCCGCCTGCACGGAGACCATGCGCGGGCGCGCGGAGCCGATCCACCCGAGGCGCTCCATCTCGCCGAACGCCTTCCACATCCCGATGAGGCCCGTGCCGCCGCCCGTCGGGTAGACGACGACGTCGGGCAGCGTCCAGCCGAAGTCCTCGGCCAGCTCGTAGCCCATCGTCTTCTTGCCCTCGACGCGGTACGGCTCCTTGAGCGTGGACACGTCGAACCAGCCTTCCGCGTCCTTCTTCTGCGCGACCATCCGGCCACAGTCGTCGATGAGGCCGTCCACGAGCGTCACGTACGCGCCATACGCCTCACACTCGATCCTGAAGACCTTCGGCGTATCGGCCGGCATGAAGACGTGACACTCGAGACCCGCGGCTGCCGCGTACGCGGCGGCGGCGCCGCCCGCGTTGCCCGCGGTCGGGAGCGCGAGCTTCCGGGCGCCGAGCGCCTTCGCCATCGTGACGGCCGCGCCGAGCCCGCGCGCCTTGAAAGAGCCTGTCGGGTTGCCCGCCTCCTCCTTGACGTAGAGCCGCGGCATCGCGTTCTTCGCCCCGAGGCGCTTCGCGTGGAGGAGCGGCGTCCCGCCCTCGCCCAGAGACACGATCTCCTCGGGCCAGCGCGCGGGCATCAGCTCGTGCCAGCGCCAGATCGTGCGCGGGCGCCCGGCCGTATCGTCTTTCGAGAGCGCGGCCGCCGAGTATTCCGCGAAGAGCGCGCCGCCGCAGCCGGCCCTCGTGCAGACGTTGAGAAGCTTTCCCGCGTCCTCGAGCGCTCCGCACTTCGTGCAGGACAGGTGCGTCAGAAAGGAAAACGGCACGGCTCTACTGGTCGACGATTCCGAGCGCCTTCCCCGTCGCGCAGTCGATCCTGAGAAGATGGCGGGAATCGACGCCGTACGTCGAATTGATCTCGTACTGCTGGCCGAGCACCTGGTAGTCGCCCGTGCCGTTCTTCGAGCGCACGAGGTTCAGGGTCGTGCCGTCCCGCGGATCCAGCATCGGGTTCCGGCAGCGCTCACCCGGATTCGGCTCCTCCTTCTGGGCGATCCCGGTCCCGGCGACCATGAAGTGGTCGGGCAGGTTTTTCGCTTCGGCCACGACCGGCCCCTCCATCGAGCCGTGAGCGGACGCGCAGCCCGCGAGCGCGACGAGCGCCCAGGCGGCGGCGAGAGCTCCGGTGACCCTCGGGAGAGATGTCCTTCGCACGGGAGAACACTAGCAGAGATGCGTGCTGGCCGTTCACCGCGTCTCGGTCACCTTTCGGATGCCACGCGGGCGGTCGGGGTCGAGTCCCCGGATGAGCGTCGCGTGGTATGCGAGGAGCTGTCCGGGAATCACCGAGACGATCGGCGCGAGAAGCTCCGGGACCTCGGGCACGGGAATCGCCCCCTCTCCGCGCGGGCCGATCCGGATCACCGGGCTCCCGCGGCGCGTCAGGTCCCGCCCGACGACGCGCATCTCGGCCTCGGGGCGCGTCCCGGGAGGCGACACGAGGATGACGGGAAGGTCTCTCTCGGCCATCGCGATCGGGCCGTGCTGGAAATCGGCGGCCGAAAAAGGCTCGGCGAGCAGGAGCGCGAGCTCCTTCAGCTTCAGCGCGATCTCGAACGCCGTCGAGTAGTGCACGCCTCGCGCGAGAACGACGGCCCTCTCCGCGTGCACGAGCCTCTGCGCGGCGCGGCGCGCGGCGGGCTCGGAAGACAGGGCCTTTCCCATGGCGTCCGGCACGGCCGCGAGCGCGTCGAGCTCCTCTTTCCGCCGCGCGAACGACAGGACGAGGAGCGCGACGGCCGCGAGCTCGGCCGTGTAGGTCTTCGTCGCCGCGACGCTTCGCTCCGGGCCCGCGTGCAGCGGCAGCACGTCGTCCGCTGCGCGCGCGAGCGGGCTCTCGGGATCGTTCACGATCGCGAGCGTCGGCGACCCTTCGCGGCGCGCGGCCGCGATCGTCTCGACGATGTCCGGCGAGCGCCCGGACTGGGAGATGCCGATGACGAGCGCACCCTTGAGCCGCGGCGGCACGCCGTAAAGGGTGACGAGGGACGGCGCCGCGAGCACGACGGGGAGACGCGAGGAAAGCCCGAACGCGTACTGCACGTACCGGGCCGCGTTGTCCGACGTGCCGCGTGCCGCGACGAGGACGAACGGGATGTCCGCGCGGCGCCAGAGAGCGGCGAGCGCCGCCGCGTTACGGCGCTCCCGCGCGAGAAGCCGCGCGACGGCCTCGGGCTGCTCGAGGATCTCGCCGTGCAGAACGGAATCCACGCCGTCTTCGGACATCGTGCGATGCTAGCGCAGCGAGATGTCCGCGTTCTCACGCGGCGCAAGGAAGAAGCAGGAATTCGAGGTACTCCTCCAGCAGATCGACGTGGCGACTTCTGCGCCCGTGCCCTGTCCCCTGTCCTGTGATAATCGCGCGGTGAAACACATCCGGCACGCCCTCACCCTTACCGTCGTTTTTGCCCTCGCGCCGCCCTCCGCCGCCCAGACGATCACGACGATCGCCGGCAACGGCACCCACGCGTTCTCGCCCGACGGCAGTCTCGCGACCACGTCCTCTCTCGCGCTCGCGCTCGACTCGACCTCGAACGTCGTCATGGATCCCGACGGCAATCTCGTTTTCTCCGAGGGCAACGCGGCGCGTGTGCGGCGTATCGTGAAGAAGACGGGAGCGCTCGAGACCGTCGCGGGCAGCGGCCGCGCGAGCTTCGCGGGCGACGGCGGCCCGGCCACGGCAGCGGCCCTGAAATCTCCGTCGGAGATCGCGTTCGACCGGTACGGCAACCTCTACATCGCGGACGCCGCGAACTACGTCCTCCGGCGCGTCGACGCGAAGACGAAGCTCATCACGACGATCGCCGGCATCCGGAAAAACGTCTTCACGGGGGACGGCCTGGCGTCCCAGACCGGCCTCGCGCGGCCCGGCGGCCTCGCCTTCGACCGCGAGGGCCGGCTCATGATCGCCGACACGATGAACGGCCGGCTGAGGCGCCTCGACTTCAAGTCCGGCCGGATCGAGACGCTCGCCGGAAACGGCGACATGGCCTTCAACGGGCGGCCGGGGAAGGCGCTCGAGACCGCCATGGCGTGGCCCAACGCGCCGCGGGTCGACCGCGCGGGCAATCTCTGGTTCTGCGCGACCGGAAACAACCGCGTCCTGAGGCTCGACGCGAGGACGGGCCTGGTCCTCGTCGCCGCGGGAAACGGCCTGGGCAACTACGCCGGAGACGGCGGCCCGGGCCCGGACGCGCAGCTCAACCAGCCGGCGTCGCTCGTCGTCGACGGCGCGGACAACGTCTTCATCGCGGATACGATGAACCACGCGATCCGGCGCCTCGACGCGAAGACGGGGATTCTGACGACGGTCGCGGGAGACGGCACACCCGGTTTCGACGGGGACGGCGGCCCCGCCGCGAAGGCCCGGCTTGACTTCCCGATCGGGCTCGGCCTCGACGGCAAGGGCGACCTCTACGTCGTCGACTCGATCAACGCGCGCATCCGGAAGATCGAAGGCGTGGCGGCACGTTGAGCCGGACGACGAAAGGAGATTCCATGAAAAGAGTCATCGTGGGGGTCGTCGTGTCCGCCCTGGCCCCTGTCGCTCTTGCCCAGGCTCCCCCACCGGTCGCCTGGGCGTTCGCCGTTTCGGGAGACTCTCGCGATTGCGGCGACCTCGTGGTACCCAAGATCGCGAGGGTAATCGAGAGCGAGGCCGCTGGGCCGCCCGCGGAGCTCTACTGGCACCTCGGGGATTTCCGGCGGATGTATGACATCGATTGCGACATCCTGAAGCGCCGGCACCCCTCGTACGACTGCAAGAACCGGCCGCCGGACCAGCTCGACCGCTTCGAGATGGCCGAATACCTCGACACGGCGTGGGACGACTTCATCGAGCGGCAGCTCGGAAGCTTCAAGAAGACGCCCGTGCTCCTTTCGATCGGTAACCACGAGCTCTATGGGAGGACTCGCGACGATTATCGGAGGGCCTTTCGCAAGTGGCTGCTGCAATCTCCAATTCACGAGCAGCGCGTTCTCGACTCTTCGCGCAACAACGTCTCTCCGGAGGGGAGTACGTTTTACCGGGTCGTCCGCAAAGGCGTCGATTTCATCTCCCTGGACAACGCGGACGACGCCGGCTTCTCGCCGGAGCAGCTCGTCTGGCTCGCGCGCGTCCTTGCCGCGGACGCCGCGGACGACTCCGTGAAAACGATCGTCGCCGGCATGCACGCCGCGCTTCCCTACAGCACGTCGCGCGGCCACGCCATGGACGCGACCTGCGCGGGACTGTGCTCGGGCCAGCAGGCCTACGATCTCCTCTTCCGCGCGCAGAACCTCGCGGCGCCGCCCGAGAAGCGCAAGCACGTTTACGTCCTGGCGAGCCACTCGCATTATTTCCTGGAGAACATCTACGACACACCCGAGCATCGCGGACAAGTGCTGCCTGGCTGGATCATCGGGACCGCGGGCGCGCAGCAATACCGCGAAACGATCCAGTACGGCTACACCCGGATGGAGGTCCTCTCGGACGGCACGCTCACGGCTCGTTTCCAGGAGGTCGGCGCCGACACGCCGCCGCTGGCGTCGGGCCCGGGCGCGAAAGAGCTGACGGATTTCTGCTTCCACGTCAACAAAAGGCCGCCGGGCAACGACGCGTTCCAAGGCGACTGTGCCTGCGGCGCGGCCCCCCAGTGAAGCCGTCGCCGCGCCTTCTCAGCGGACCGTTTCATACCCGCCGTGCAGCCCCTCACGCGAAAGCACGAGCTGCCAGACGTCGTTGTACCGCGCGCGGAACGACCCCGCGCAGGCGCGCAGGTAGTACGACCACAGGCGGTAGAAGCGGTCCGTGTATCGCCCCTGGAGTCGGTCCCAGCCGGCGCGAAAGTTCGAGAACCAGGCCATCAACGTGGGCTCGTAGTGCGGCCCGATGTTCTGCCAGTCCTCGATGACGAAGCGGTCCTCGAGCGCCGCCGCGATCTGAGCCATCGAAGGAACGAGACTGTTCGGGAAGATGTACTTCTCGATCCACGGGTCGCACGCGACGGTGGACTGCCGGGTTCCGATCGTGTGGAGGACGAAGAGGCCACCCGGGGCGAGACACCGGCGCGCCACGTCGAAAAACGTCCGATAGTGCCGGTGCCCGACGTGCTCGAACATGCCGACCGACACGATCGCGTCGAAGGTTCCGGCGAGGTCGCGATAGTCCTGAAGGAGAAGCTGCACGGGCAGCCCGGCGGTCCGCAAACGTCCCAGCTCGATCTGCTCCTTGGAAACGGTGATGCCGACGACTGAAACTCCGTAGCGCTCCGCCGCGAAGGCGGCCAGAGAGCCCCAGCCGCAGCCGATGTCGAGGACGCGCATTCCCGGCTTGAGGCCCGCCTTGCGGCAGACGAGGTCCAGCTTCGCCTCCTGCGCCTCGTCCAGATTGCGGGCGCCGGCCCAGTACCCGCAGCTGTACGTCATGCGCCGGTCGAGCATCGTCTCGTAGAGGTCGTTGCCGAGATCGTAGTGGCGCTCGCCGATTTCGAATGCGCTCGACCGGCGCCCCCGGTTCGGCAGCCGCGCGAGGACGATTCGCAGGAGATCGCGCCAGACGTGGACCTTCTGTGCGACGCCCGACGAGAGGAGACGGTAGAAGAACGTCTCGAGCTCTTCGCAATCCCACCAGCCGTCGACATAGCTCTCCCCGAGACCGAGCGAGCCTTCCGCGAGGACGCGGCCGTAGAAGTGTTCGTCGTGGACCTTGGGGTCCCACGTCGCGTCTCCATCGAGCCAGAGACCCGCGGGCGCAAAGAGTTCCTGGAGAACGCGTCTGCTTCCGGACACTCGTGACTCCTTTCTGCGGAACCAGGAGTCATCAGCCTTCGCGGCGGTTGGAGCGAACTCGATCGCTCTATCGCTCTCCGATAATTCTGTGCCGCGGCCCTTGGGGATGTCAACGCTACGCCTCCTCATCGCCCGGCAGGCACCGCACCGCGCGGGGGATCGATGCCCAAGGCGCGCGCCGCGCGGGAGGCGACCTCGAGAAGCGAGACGGTCGCCGGGCGCGAGGGCTGGATCCCCGGGCCGATCGCCGCGAACGCGGCGTCGAGGACAGGGGTTACGTTGCGGTAGCCGTGGCCCCCGCGGTTGCTCGGAACCGAGAAGACGGATGCCTTGGAGTGCGCGAATTCGATGCCCGGACGAAGCAGGACGACGACGTCGCCCGACCGCGGGTTGTCGAGGCCGAGAGGAGCGAGCCCCTGCCGGGGAACGATCGCGTCGACGAGATTTCCGGGTAGCGCCGAGAGGCCCGCGAGGTCCTGGGCGAGAGCCGTCGATGCCTCGGCGCGCGCCGAGGGCGCGAGCGCGGGGTCGACGTACAGGTGCGCTATCCCGCTCGACGCGCAGACCTGCGCGACACGCGGCCCGTGAGGAGCCGGAGCCTCACGCGCGATCGTCCATCCCTTGGCCTCGAGAAACCGCGCGAGGTCGACCGACTTTTCGAGCGGGACCATTCCGTGGTCGCTGAGGATGAGGAGCGAGTCGCGCGGCGTGAGGGTCGCGAGCATCGCGGCAACGCACCGGTCGGCGGTCTGGAAGGCGCGCAGGATGGCTTCGGCCGAGCCTCCGCGGGGTCCGGGCTCGAAGTGGTGCTCGATCTCGTCCACGAGAGGCTGGTACGCGACGAGGAGGTCCCAGCGCTCGTTCCGGATCGCGAAGACGATCGCCCGCGTGAGGTACTCCGCGAGGCGCTGGGCCTGCTCCTCGCCCGCGGCATCGCCGTCCTCGGGCGGTCCCGCGCGCACGAGAGCCGGGTCCGGCGGCCCCGGCCACCCGCCAAGCGCCGCCTCGAACCGGGCGCGGAAGTCCGCGGGATAGGCGGGCACCGCAAAGAAGCCGCCCACGTATACGACGACGCGCGCGAGCGTCGGCTCGAGCGTGACGACTCGGCACCAGGCCGTGAAGGGCCCGCCTTCGCCCGGGGCCTGCACCGTGAACCAGCCGAGGCGCTTGACCTCCGCCGCGTTCCTGCCCGGACCCGCGACGACCAGCGTGTCGTAGTCCACGACGCCGTCGTCCGTCGTGTCGCGGGCGAGGAGGTCGAGGCGAACCGTGCGGCCGCCTGGCGCCTCCACGTCGACGGCCGCCTGCCGAACCGGGGAGAACGAGGCCGCGTCCGCCCCACCCGAGGTCCATCGCCCGCTGTCGAGCGTCACGAAGGCCGCCGCCTTCGCCGGCCGGTCGGGCCAGTTCAGGCCGAAGTCGCCGCGCCGCCGCGCGTCCGTCCCGTCCGCGCCCGGATAGAGGAGCACCCCGACGCGGCGGCCCTGCCGGTGCGCGGCCTCCCAGAGCGTCTCGGTCTCGATGGGCGCGAGAAAACCCGTCGTATCGGCGCCGAAGGGGCTGCCAGGCTCGCGAAAGCGGCTCCCGACGATCCCGTTCCGCGCGGGCGGCGCGCCTGTGATCGCGGCGATGTGAGCCGTGGGCGTCAGGGACGGCGTGACATCCACGGCGCGCCCGGCGAGGAGGCCGCGCTCCGCGATCGCCGAGAAGCCGCCGGCCGTCAGCTTCCCTTGCGACAGCAGATCGTTCAGCCTCACGCCGCCGAGGCCGTCGAACGAGATGACCACCGTGCGTCCTGCGGGCCCGGGCGGCGCCGACGCGCACCGCTGGAGCGCGACGACGCCGAGAACGAATGCGGCGGCGAGGTCCGGGCGAAATCGGTGGAACCGTCTGGTCAAGCGTGTAGAGATTGCCACGGAGATCGGCCTTTGGCGACGGCTCACGACTTCGTCGCCGCGGGGGCGTCGGCCGTGTCGCGGCGGTCTTTCTCGAACACGTCTACGTCTCTCGCACGGAAGGACTCGCGCCCCCGGACCTCAGGAGGCGCGTCAGAGACTCGACCGTCTGGTTCGTGAGGGCCTTCATGGCGAGCGCGTTGACCGTCGCTTCCACGTCGTACGCAGCACGTTCGAGGCGCGGCTCACCATCTTCGACGATCGCGTACGCGGCGCGCGGATCCCCGTCACGGGGCTGGCCGACGCTGCCGGGATTGACGACCAGCTTCTTCCCGACGCGCATCACCATGGGCAGGTGCGTGTGTCCGACGAGGAGGACGTCCGCGTCCACACTCTCGACTTCCTCGGCCCATCGCATCTCCCGTCCCGGCCCCAGGTAGGTGTACAGCGGATCGGAGGGCGTCGCATGCACGAGGCGAAAGCGAACTCCGCCAAGCGTGACATCCGCCGTGAGCGGACGCGAGCCGAGATAATCCAGTTCCGCGAGATCGAGGAGATCCCACATTAGGCTGCGGGTCTCCTCGGAGGCTTCGCGCATCGCGGGCGCGCAGCCGCAGCTCACCCGAAACGCGACGGCATTGTCGTGGTTCCCGCGCACGGCAATGGCCTGCCGGTCCCGGACCCAGTCGATGCACGGTTTCGGATCCGGCCCGTAGTCGACGAGGTCCCCGAGGCAGAGCACGCGGTCGACATTCTCCGGCATGTGCCGGAGCGCCTCGTAGTTCGCATGAATGTCGGACACGACGAGGACCCTCATGCGGGACCGCCTGACCCCCTGGTCGCGTGGGTGTCCTCCCAGGCGGCGATCTCGTCGGCGGCGAATCGGACCAGAACGGGGGCGTCGGGTCCGGCGAAGCGTTGCCACTCAATCCTCGGAACCTCCGGATGCCGCCTCCGAAGGATCTCGAGTCCTCGGAGTGCGGCGGCTGCGAGCCACGGGTCGGCGTCGTCGTGCGCCTTCTCCAGAAGGGGCCCGAACGCGACTGCGCTTCCAACCGCGCCGAGGAGTAGCGCGGCGCGCTCACGGACGTGAGTCAGCGGGTGGCTCAGGGCGGAAACAAGCTTCGTCTCGTAGTCCCGCTTCGTCAGCGAGCCGACGTCGGCCCCGCAGACGCGGCAGGATGACGCGTCGAACGGGATGAGAGCCCAGCAGGCGGGACAGAAGGCCTTGATTCCGGCGGGGACGCTTGCGGGTTCCGCATCAAGCCTCTCGGACTTGGACACGTCTACCTCCTTTTCGGAAGTAGGAGTCATCAGCCCGGATGGACGGTTGGAGCGAACTCCATCGCTCTGCGAGGATTCTCTGCCGCGGGCGTGGCCGATGTCAACGCCGAGCCTTCTGCTCCGAAAGGAATTGCAGACACGCCGCGCGTTTTTTCACGAGAAGCTTCGCATCGGGAGGCGGATAAGGCTCGGACAGGACCGCGGCGACGGCTTCGCTCCCCACGTCCCCGTAACTCTCCAGGACATCGAGCAGCCGCTCACGCTTGAAGTCGTCCTCGAGCGCCTGCACGAAGTCCGATACGCAATCGGAATCGCCGAAGCGCGCGAGCGCTTCGGCAGCTCCGACGAGGCGGTGCTTCCGGAAAGCTGTGCGCAGCGCCGGGACGACCTCCGCGGCCGGGAACGGGACGAGGCAGGCCGCGGCCGTGTTCGAGACGGCTTCCTCCGAGAGCTGCAGCGCCGGCGATTCGATCGGTCTGTCGAGGAGTCCGAGGGCGGCGATCAGGCCGTCACGCGCCTCGTCGCCTCCAATTGCTCCGAGGGCTTCCGCCGCCGCCATCCGGGGTTGCGGGTGGAGTCGCGGGCCGTCGAGCAGGAACTCCACGAGAGCGGGCACCGCTCGTCGCCCCTCCGCGATCAGCCGGCCTGCGACGCGATCGGTCTCGTGAAGGTCGTCGAGATGGCGAACGAGTTCCCAGAGCTCGAGCGAGTCGCCGGTCATCGGCCTACGCGCCGCGAGAGTGCACGACGATCGCCGAGATGTTGTCCGGGCCTCCCCCGTCGTTCGCGGCATCGATCAGGCGCCGCACGGCCCGCTCGGGCGGGTCCGCGGCGAGTACGGCCTCGATCTCTCGATCCTCGACCACACCGTGCAGGCCGTCCGTGCAGAGAAGGAGGGTCCGTTGGGCGGCCCACGAGACTTCGAAGACGTCGGGCGCGAAGTCTTCCTTCGAGCCAAGCGCGCGTGTCAGCACATTGCGGAGAGGCGCGCGCCGGGCCTCGTGCGCCGAACGAGCGTGGTGCCCATCCGAGTCCGCGGCGCATCAGGCTCCACGCTCCCTTGCCCGGCCCCTCGCACGGCGTCGTTCGCAGCCGCCATCGCCCGGTCGAGCGCGCGGCGAGGATCCTCCTCACTCGAGTAGTACGACGAGAAGAGCGCCTCGACCGCGACGCGGCTCGCGACCTCGCCGCCAGAATGCCCGCCCATCCCGTCGGCCACGGCGAAGAGCGAGCCCATCCGGGAAAGCCGCCGGCGGTCGCCGTTGAACGCGAACATCGAAACAGGGTCTCCCACAAAGTCCTCGTTGTGGGACCGCACCTTGCCGACGTCGGTGAGGCTCGCGAAGGTCAGCCCCGGAACGACGGCTTCAGCGGGAGCGCTCATGCGGGGCTCACGACGCGCGACGCCGGGACCCGTTCACGAACGCCGCCTCCCCGGGGAAGCGCGCCCGCGTACCGAGCGCCTCCTCGATCCTCAGCAGCCGGTTGTACTTCGCAATCCGCTCGCTCCGGCATCCGGAACCGGTCTTGAGATGTCCGGCACCGACGGCGACGGTGAAATCGGCGATCGTGGTGTCCTCCGTCTCGCCGGAACGATGCGACACGAAGATGCCGTAGCCCGCGCGCCGGGCCACCGCGATCGCCTCGAGGGTCTCGGTGATCGTGCCGATCTGGTTGAGCTTGATGAGGACGGAGTTCGCCACGCCCTCCTTCACGCCGCGGGCGATGATCGAGGGGTTCGTGCAGAAGATGTCGTCGCCGACGAGCTCGACCTTCTTCCCGAGCCTTTCCGTCAGGCGCTTCCAGCCGTCCCAGTCGTTCTCGGCGAGCCCGTCCTCGAGGAGGACGATCGGATATCTGGAGATCCAGTCCTCCCACAGGGCGGTCATCTCGTCGGAGGTTTTCGAGTCGCCGCCCGACTTCGTGAATAGGTAGAGCCCATCTTCATAGAACTCGCTCGCGGCCGGGTCCAGTGCGAGCGAGATATGCCGGCCCGGCGAGTACCCGGCCGCCTGGATCGCCTCGAGGATGACCTCGATCGCCTCCTCGTTCGACCTGAGGCGGGGCGCAAAGCCGCCCTCGTCCCCGACCGCGGTAGCGTACCCACGCTTTGTCAGAACGCGCTTCAACGCGTGGAACGTCTCTACGCCCATGCGCAGGCTGTCGGCAAACGTCTTCGCTCCGTGCGGGGCGATCATGAATTCCTGGAAATCGACGTTGTTGTCGGCGTGGCGGCCGCCGTTGATGACGTTCATGCACGGGACGGGCAGCATGCGGGCCTCGCGTCCGCCCAGATACCGAAACAGCGGCTGCTTCTTCGAGGCCGCCGCGGCCTTCGCGACCGCGACGGAGACTCCGAGGATCGCGTTGGCGCCGAGTCGCGCCTTGTTGGGCGTGCCGTCGAGATCGATCATTCGCCGGTCGATCTCCGCCTGTTCGAGGGCGTTCCTGCCTCGCAACCTCGGCGCGATGACCTCGTTGACGTTCGCGACGGCCTTGCGGACTCCCTTGCCGCCATACCTCTTCGACTTCACGTCGCGGAGCTCGACGGCCTCACGCTCTCCGGTGGAGGCGCCCGAGGGCACGATCGCCGAGCCGCAAGAGCCGTCCCTCAGCTCGACCTCGACCTCGACGGTGGGATTCCCGCGCGAGTCGAGGACTTCGCGGGCGTGGATGCGGCGGATGTTCGACATGGCTTTCTCCTTCATGAAACGGGGATGACCGGTGACGGGCGCGTCCGCTGGGTCGCGAGGGTGAGCGCGCCTGCGAGCTGGAAGGCCGCCGCGACGAAGAACCCCGGCGCTTCCGTGGCCGGGAAGGCGGCCCAAAGCATGCCAACGAGGCCGCTGGAAATGAAGTCGCCGGCCCCGTTGACCGCCGCAAGCGATCCGAGGCCCGTCCCACGGACGGCTTCAGGAAGTAGCTGGACCGCGTAAGCCTTCTCGACGACCTCCTCGCTCGCGATGTAGATCCCCGAGCAGATGAAGAGGAATGCGAGCGCGAGCGGCGTCGCCGGCAGCAGCGCGAAGCCCGCGGTCGTCGCGGCGGCGAACAGGTAACCGGCGATGAGCACCGGCCGGCGGCCGATGCGGTCCGTCAGCGCGCCGATCGGAAACGCCGCCAGGGAGCTGACCGCGTTGTGGAGCACGTAGAGGGCGATCGCGAGCGTGCCGGCTTTCCAGGAGAAGAGGCTGCCGATCAGGTGCTGCGTCGCGTAGAGGATGAGCAGCGTCCGCGAGAAGTCTCCGGACCCGAAGAGGAGGATCGCGCCGAGATACCTGTGGAACGGCTTGCCCGTCTCGCGAAGGCTGCCGAGAATCGATCGCGCACGCGCCGGGCGGAGGGCCGCCGGGGTTTCGCGGACGAGAAGCACGATCGAAAGAAAGGCCAGAAGACCGGGGAAGAGCGCGGCGAACATGACGTGCCGCGCCTCGACACCCCGTGCGAGCAGGGCGACGGCCACGAGCGGACCGATGACGGCACCGAGAGCGTCGCCCGCGCGCTCCATGCCGAAAGCCTTGCCGGTCGTCGCGGGTGTCGTCGCCTCCGCCATCAGAACATCGCGCGGCGCCGAACGGCTGCCACGTCCGATCCAGGCGGCCATGCGGCAGCCGAGGACCTGCGCCCAGCTCGTGCAGAGACCGATGGCGGCAACCCCGACGGCCGTGACGAGATAGCCAATCGAGGCCAGAGGCTTTCTCCGGTTCACCCGATCCGTCATCACGCCGCCCCAGAGCTTTGCGAGCGCGGACAGGCCGTCGGCGCTGCCTTCGATCCAGCCGAGAGCCGCCGGGCCCGCTCCGAGCGCCAGGAGCACGGCGGGCAGGACTGCCGTGCCGAGCTCGTGAGAGACGTCGGAGAAAAGGCTCGCGAGGGCGACGCCCAGAGTCGATCGGTTAAGCCAGGCCGCCCTCGGCGCCGGGGTCGATGGCTCGTTCACGCGCGTTGTCTCCCGCCGGGACCGGCGGCGGCGAGCGCCGGAGCATTTCGGAAACGCTCGAGCGCGGCGAGGTCCGCCCGAATTCGCTCCGGCGAGGAGGCGTCCGCGACGCCGTCGGACCCGAGGGGCCGCGCCTCACGCGCGAACGGCTCGACGGCTCCATGGTAGGCGCGGGCGAGCGACTCCACGGACTGCTCCGACCAGTCCCTGAGCCGGAAGCCCCAGGCGCGCAACACGTCGCGGAGCGGCCTCTCGTACGCGCGTTGAAGTCCGTTCAGGGCGGACTGCGCCGTCCACTTCGGGAGGACCCCGAAGAGCAGGGGCCGCTCCACGGGCCGGCTCGCGAGGTGGCCCTCCACGTCCGCCACCGGCAGGCGCGAGAGATCCGGAGCGGAGCGAGAGTCGCGGAACAGCTCGGCTGCGGCGGGACTCACGACTGCCGCCGAGGCCGCGAGAGCCTCGTGCAGCTCGCGAAGCGCATCGACGATCGCATGGCGCACGTCTCCGCTCGCCGCGTGCGCCGCCGTCGCAATCAGCGTCCGGGCTTCCTGCGGGCCTCGTTCGCCCGCTCTCCAGCGCGCAGCCGCGTCCGAAACCGCCGCGATCAGGATGTCGCCCCACCGGCCCTCCAGCCCCTCGGCGTCCGAGACGATTTTCTTCCGGATCGCCGCGATACGGGCGTCCGCGCGGCGGCGTTCCTCGACGGCCTCGAGATCCGTGCCCGCCCTCCCGTCTCCCGCGCGAATTCGCAGCGCGGCGATCACGCCTTCGAGGAGGCGGCCGGCCATACGCCGCGTCGATTCCTCCGCGAGCTCCTTCCGGCGTGCGAAGAGCGGGCTTAGGCGGCTCTCGAACCACGCCCGCACGAGCTCCCGCTCGCCTTCCACCGAGCTGACGAGACTCACTGGAACCGCCAGATCCAGCTCGAAAGAGACAGTGCGCTCGACATAGTCGGCGAGCTTTCGGCGCGAGGGCCCGTCCACGAGGTCGGCCTTACTCAGGAGGATCTCGACGGGGATCGCGGCGTCCTTGAAGATCCTGAGGAGCCCGAGATCTTCGGGGCCGAGGGAAGAACCGGCATCGACGAGAAGGAGCGCGAGGTCCGTCCTCGGAAGGTAAGCAAAGGCCTCTTCGGCGCCGGTCGTCGCGAGAGAGCCGATGCCGGGCGTGTCCACGAGCTCGATCCCCTCCGGCATCCCGGGCACCGGATAGACGATCTCGAGACGCGCGACCCGTTTCACGTTGCCGGGGTTGCCTTCCTCAGAGGCGAACTCGGCCAGGCGCTCGAGCGGAACTTCGATCGTCCCCCCCTCGGCGTCGCGAATCCGCGCGAGCGGCGGGCTGCC
>Ga0207930_1000130_pt1 | contig 20418 bp, 19 predicted proteins | sample NGESurshal092012_7_FD_184477 | JGI IMG/M metagenome (GOLD analysis project Ga0207930, IMG submission 184477) | Arctic peat soil microbial communities from Barrow, Alaska - NGEE Surface sample 210-3 shallow-092012 (SPAdes) | ecosystem: Environmental > Terrestrial > Soil > Wetlands > Peat ... | reverse complement strand
CTTCCTCATGATCCTCGACTCGATCGTGAAGCGGCACTAGGCCCCATGATGAGCCGCGCCGAGCGGTTCCAGATCAGGGAGTTCCAGGCCCGGTGCGCCGCCATTAGAATGAGATTCTAGAGGCACGATGAGAGAGCTCTGGTCACGCGAGGACGAACAGGATCTCGCCGAATTCCTGGATGCCGTGCGCCGTAGCGACCTCGTCGGGGCGATGTTCTCGATCGAGGGCACGCCTCCCGCCGCGCGCCGTCCGGCCGAGGCGGTTCTCGACGCGGCCGCGTCCGCCGTCCGGCAGCGTACGGCCGGGACGCGCTCCTCGTTCCAGAAGGCGCGGCTTCTCTCTCGCGTTCTCTCCGAGGAACTGGGATTCGCCGGCGACGAGGACGATTATTACGACCCGCGCAACGTCCTGCTGGGACCGCTCCTCGAGCGTCGCAAGGGGATGCCGATCCTCCTCTCGGTCCTCTGGATGGAGGTGGGGCGCCGCGCGGGGATCCCGGTCGCGGGGATCGGCCTGCCGGGTCATTTCATCGTGCGCGTCGGGCCGCCGCCCGGAACGCTCGCCGATCCCTTCGCAGGGGGCGTGCCGCTGACCGTGGACGACTGCCGGCGCAAGGTGAAGTCTCTCGCGGGCGGACGCGTTCCCTGGCGCGCGGAGTATCTCCGGCAGATGGAGATTCCGGCGCTTCTCGAGCGCGTCCTGCGCAACCTGTCCGGCTGCCGGGGGCGAACCGGCGACGAGGCGGGCCGTTTTCGGGCCGTGACGTTTCTCTCGGCGCTGCGCCCGGACGAGCCGGAGAACCTCCTGTCGCGCGCCGAGCTCGCCGAGGAGCTGGGAGTTCGCGGGCTCGCCCGCGCGGTGTGGGCCGAGATCGTCGAGCGCTTCCCCGAATCGGTGCAGGCCCAGGCCGCGTCCGAGAAGATGGCGGAGGAGGACGAGCCGCCTGTATTCCATTGAGCGGCATGCGCCCGGTCGATGCCGCGATCGCCGCCGCGCGCGAGGCCGGGGAGGTTCTTCTCGCGCACTTCGGGCGGCTGGATCCCGCGCGCGTCGAGGAGAAGTCGAAGAATGACGTCGTCTCGATCGCGGATCGCGAGAGCGAGGCCGTCATCCGGCGCGTTCTCCTCGGCGCGTTTCCCGGCGACCGCTTTCTCGGTGAAGAGACGGGGCTTACGGGCGTCGACCAGGCGGCTCCTTCGTGGATCGTCGACCCGCTCGACGGCACGGCGAACTTCGTGCGCGGCTTCCCGCATTGGGCCGTCTCGATCGCGCGCACCCGGGGCGGCCTCCTCGGCGCTCTCGAGGCTGGCGTCGTGTGGGATCCCGTCAAGAAGGATCTCTTCGCCGCCGAGGCGGGCGCGGGAGCGTTCCGCAACGGGCAGCGGCTGCGCGTGCCTCCGCGCAAGGACCTCGAGGGCGCGGCTCTCGCGACGGGCTTTCCGTTCCGCCAGCAGCACCTGATCGATCGTTATCTCTCGATCTTCCGGGCGGTCTTCATGAGATCGCGCTCGATCCGCCGCGCCGGCAGCGCCGCGCTGGACCTCGCCTACGTCGCGGCCGGCATCTTCGACGGCTTCTTCGAGTTCGGCCTTTCGCCGTGGGACACGGCTGCCGGCGCACTCCTCGTCACGGAGGCGGGCGGCATCGTGACGGACTTCGACGGCGGGGCCTCGTGGCGGACGCGCGGCAACGTCCTGGCCGCGACGCCCGGCGTCCACGCGGCGCTCCTCGAGGTCGTGCGGGAGATCGGAGTCGAAGAGAAGGACCTGTGAAGAGTAGGGCCTACCAGGGCAGGCCGCGGACCTCGCGCGCTCGACGGTAGACGGCTTCGTATTGCCCGGCCGAGCGGTCCCAGGAGAAGTCCTGTGCCATGCCGTTCGCGACGATTCGGCGCCACGTCTCGCGATGGAAAAAGACGCTCTGGGCGAAGAGAACGGCCGAGGCGAGCGCGCGCGGCGAAGCCTCGCCGAACGAGAACCCGGTCGCGCGGTCGAGGTTCCAGCCGTCGTACGGCACGACCGAGTCCGCGAGGCCGCCCGTCCTGCGCACGATCGGCGGCGTGCCGTAGGCGAGCGAATACATCTGGCTGAGGCCGCACGGCTCGAAGCGCGACGGCATGACGAACGCGTCCGCCCCGGCCTCGATCCGATGCGCGACCGGCTCGTCGTAGCCGACGAACGCCCGGAAGCGGCCGGGAGCGTGCGTCTCGAGGAGGCGCATCGCGCCCTCGAGTGCCGGCTCGCCGGAGCCCAGCATCGCGATCCGGATTCCGCGCCGGATGAGCTCGGGCGCGGCCTCGAGCAGGAGGTCGAAGCCTTTCTGGTCCGTGAGGCGTCCGATCGCGCCGAGAATCATCGCGGGGTCGCCGGGCTCGAAGCCCGCGATCCGGCACAGCTCGGCGCGGCACTCGGCCTTCCCGCTCAGATCCTCGCGCCCGTAACGGGCGGAAAGGTGCGGGTCGTGCGCGGGGCTCCAGACCGTCGTGTCGACGCCGTTCAGGATTCCGACGACGCGGTCCCCACGGGCGTTGAGGGCCGCCTCGAGGCCGACGCCTCCCTCTTTCGTGCGAATCTCGTTCGCGTACGTGGGGGAGACGGCGGTGATCATGTCGGCGGCCACGATGGCGCCCTTGAGAAGGTTCACATCGCCGCCGAGCTCGACGGCGCCGCCCGTCCACGCGGCGAGGGGCAGGCCGAGGATGGGGAATTCCTCGCGGCCGTAGACGCCCTGGTAGCCGAGGTTGTGGATCGTGAGGACGGACGCGACGTCGTCGAACCAGCGGTCGCGCCAGTTGCTCCACGCGCCGAGCATCGGCGCGAGCGCGGGATGCCAATCGTGCGTGTGGAGTACTCGCGGCCGCCGGCCGAGCCTTTTCAGAGCCTCGATCGCGGCCCTGACGAAGAGCGTGAAGCGCCAAAGCCCGTCGTCCCGGCCCTGGTCGTTCGGCGCGTGGATCTGGCGGCGGTGGAAGAGTGGGTCGTGCGCGACGAAGTAGACCGGCACGATGCTGCCGGGCAACAGGTCCCAGAGGAGGCCCACCGTGTGCGAGCGCCCGAGGATCGAGACCTCGAATGGAGGCAGCGCAGCCTCGGGCCAGGTATTGCGGCGGCGGTACCAGCGCGCCGCCTCGAGGTGAAACGGCATGAACACGTCGACGTCGTGTCCGCGCGCCGCGAGCGCCTTCGGAAGGGAGCCCACGACGTCTCCGAGGCCTCCCGTCTTCGCGAACGGGACGCACTCCGCTGCAAGGTGCGTGATACGCAGGGCGGCCTCAGTTCACGAGGACGTCCGCCGTGAGCGTCTGCGTGGACGTCGCGACGGAAATGCGCGCCGCGCCGCGCGAGACACCCGTGACGGCACCGTTCGAGACCGCGGCCGTCTTCGGGTCCGAAGACGTCCAGGCCAGCGCGGCGTCCTCGAAGAGGACGCCCGTCGCGTCACGGATCGTCGCCGTCATCCTCTGGGTCTCGCCCACCTTCAGGATCAGCGTGATGGGAGTCAGCTCGAACGCAGCGATCGCGCGATGCAGGACCTTCACGTCGCACGCCGAGCTCACGTCGTTGCCGAGGCTTGCGATGACGTTCGTGTGGCCCTCGGCGGCGGCCGTAACGACTCCCTCCGCATCGACGGTTGCGACCTTCGGATCTCCCGAGGCCCACTTCGGCTTCAGAGGTGACAGGTTCCCCTTCCCGTCCTTGATCTCGGCGAGAAGCGGCATCTTCGTGCCCTCCGGCCCGACGAGCGTCATGCGGCTCGGGGAGACGGTGAGCGACGAGACGTCCATGACCTCCACGACGGCGCTCGACGTGAGGTTCTGGAAGGTCGCGGTCATGATCGCGCGCCCAGGCCCGAGAGAGAGAACGACTCCGTTCGCGTCGATCGTCGCGACCCTTGGCTTGTCCGCGACCCAGACGGCGGTCAGGCCAGGCAGCGAATTGCCCTTCTTGTCGTAGATCTCGTACCTGAGAGACTGGGTGCGACCCGGTCCGTAAAGGGTCACCTTGGCCGGCGTGATGCGGAGGTCGGACGGCTTGGGGCTGCAGGCGGCGGCGGTGAGCACGGTCAGACAGAGAACGAGGGCCTCTTCGGCGAGACGCGTGGAGCGCTTTTTCATCGCGGCGATTCTAGCGCGCGGGTGTCGTCAGTCCCGCGGGCAGAGACTGGCTTCCCATGCGCTGCGCGATGAGCTCGGCGCGGTTCTCCCACGCCGCCGGATGCGTGCGGTACCACACGGGACGCGGGATCAGGGCGGCGAGACGCGCCGCCTGCGGAGCCGAAAGGCGGCTCGCGCTCACGCCGAAGAGCGCGCGCGACGCCGCCTCGCAGCCATAGGTCGTCTCTCCGAGCTCGATTGCCGAAAGGTAGATCTCGAGGATCCGCGCCTTCGGCACGAGGAGGTCGAGAGCCATGGCGATGACGCCTTCGCGCCCCTTCCGCCACCAGGTGCGCTCGCCGGTGAGCCAGAGATTCTTCGCGAGCTGCTGTGTGAGGGTCGAGGCGCCGTGGAGGCGTTTTCTGCGGCTGTGCGCGTGCGCCCGGTTCCACTGACGGGCCGAAGAGACCGCCTCCCAATCGATGCCGTGGTGCTCGAAGAAACGGGAGTCTTCTGCTGCGAGGACCGCCCTGACGAGGGCGGGCGCGACCTGCCCGAGGCGAACGGGGCGCCTGTCGATCGCGTCGTTCCTGCCCTGCGCGCGCAGGTGCTCTTTCCGGGCCTCGATGAACGCGGTCGTTCTCGGGTCGCGCCAGCGAAGGAGAACAATCGAGGGAAGAGGGATGAAGACGACAAAAAAGAAGAGGAGGAGAAGAAGAGAGAGATTTCTTAGAAGGTGAAGAGGGCGAACGCTCAGCCGAGAACTTCCGTCAGCGCCGCTCGGAGCCGCTGGACGCCGAGCGCCGCCTCGTCCCGCGCGAGCGTGAGCGGTGGGCGCAGCCGGATCGCGCGCTCGCCCGAAGGCAGCGCCATCACGTTGTGTTTCTGAAGCCAGCAGGAGAGGACGCCGCCCCGTGCCTTCCCGTCCGGAAGGTCGAACGCGATGAAAAGGCCGCGCCCCCTCACGTTCGTCATCTTTCCGGCGAATTCCGACGCGACTTCGTTCAGCTTGCGGAGCAGGAACTCCCCCGTCGTCTTCGCGTTCTCGACGAGTTTCTCCTCGTCCATGATCTCGAGGAACTTGCGGCAGCGCACCATGTCGACGAGGTTCCCGCCCCACGTGGAGTTGATGCGAGAGGAGACCGTGAAGACGTTGTCCTTCTCCTCGAGGATGCGCCCGTTCGAGGCGAAGCCGCAGACCTGCGTCTTCTTGCCGAACGAGAAGAGGTCGGGCGTGACGCCGAGACCCTGGAAGGCCCACATCGTCCCGGTCAGGCCCATGCCGGTCTGCACCTCGTCGAGGATGAACAGCATGTCGTGCTCGTCGCAGAGCGCGCGCACCCGGGCGAGGAATTCGGGACGAAAGTGGTTGTCGCCGCCTTCTCCCTGGATCGGCTCGAGGATGAACGCGGCGATGTCGTCGCCGCTGTCGTGGATCGCCTGCTCCGCTTGGGCGATCGAGAGGTCCTCGAGAGCGATCGTCACCGCGAGGCTCTCCGGCGTGACCGGAAACGTGAGCTTCGGGTTCACGACACGCGGCCAGTCGAACTTCGGGAAGTACATCGTCTTCCGCGGGTCGCTCGTGTGCGTGAGGGAGAGCGTGTAGCCGCTGCGGCCGTGAAAAGCCTGCTCGAGGTGCAGGACCTTCGTCCCCACCTCGCGCCGGTGGCCTTTGCGGAAGTTCCGGCGCACTTTCCAGTCGAAAGCGGCCTTGAGCGCGTTCTCGACCGCGAGGGCGCCGCCCTCGACGAAGAACATGTGTCCCGCGTGAGACTCGGGCACGCCGAGCCGTGCAAACGTCTCGACGAAGGACGCCATCTGCTCGGTGTAAATGTCGCTGTTCGCCGGCTTCGTGACGGCGCTCCACGCGAGCTCGTCGAGGAATTCCGGCGTCGTCATCTTCGGGTGTGCGTAGCCGATCGGGCAGGTCGCGAAATTCGAGAAGAAGTCCAGGATCTCGACTCCGCGGAGGGAGTCGCGGAGGAAGTTGCCGCGCGAGGCCTTGAGGTCCATGACGACGTGGTAGCCGTCGACGAGGATGTGCTTCGACAGGGACTCGAGGACGGTCTTGGCCGAAACGGGGGGCCTCACGGAGGAGGAAGGGAAAGCCATGGAAGACATGATAACTCTTCCCCGTTAACGGCGTAAGGCATTGAAATGAACAGCCTTGAGGCCGGAAATCAGGTCTTCAGAATCACCGTCGAGCCGCCGCCCCTCGCAGAGGCCGCCTCCGCGGCGACGACGCAGTTCTTTCCCTTCGTCTTCGCGGCGTAAAGGGCTGAATCCGCCTTCTTGAGGATCTGGTTCTTCTGCTCGGCGACCGGCAGGGACGTATTCACGTGGGCGCGATACGTGGCCACGCCCACGGACATCGTGACGACGTTTTTGAGGTTCAACGCGGGCTCGCCGGGGCCGATCGACATCGGAAGAAACGTCCAGTCGTTGATCGCCAACCGGATTTTCTCGGCGATCGCGACGGCCGTGTTCAGGTCCGCGTCGAGAAGGATCACGGTGAACTCGTCGCCGCCGTAGCGGCAGGCGAGGGAGACCGTGTCGGCGAGCGTCCTTTGGAGGATGAAAGACACTTCGCGGAGCACCTGGCTTCCGGCGAGATGGCCATGCTCGTCGTTCACTCTCTTGAGGTGGTCGCAGTCGAGGAAGAGGAGGGCGAGCTCGCCCTCCTTCGACTCGCCGAGCCGGTCGATCTCGCGCTGAAGCTTCCGATGGAAATAGCGGTCGTTGTAGAGCGACGTGAGCGAATCGCGCCGGGCGACCTCGCGCGCGCGCCGCTCGTCGAGGAGGTTCTGGAGCGCGAGGGACAGCGTGTCTCCGAACAGCTCCATGAGGCGCTCGTCACGGGGCGTGAACGCGGGCTCGCCCTGGCGGTTCAGGAGGATGAGCGACCCGCACACGTGGTTCTCGATCACGACGGGCACCGAGAGGACGTTCGTGATGGGGATCTCGAGAAGCGCGTCGATCTCGCGCGAGAACGCATGCGCGCCGCCCACCTCGTTCACGCACGTGCGCTCGCCCCGGGCGTACACGAAGCCGGCAATGCCATCCACGGGCCGCACCTTGCGGCCCAAGACGCTCTCCTTCACGTCGCCGGCCGTCACGATGATGGCGAGCTCGTTGCGCGAACGGTCGTCCTCCTTCGAGACGGGGTCGTCGAGGAGGAGGGCCCCGGCCTGCGAGGGAACGAACTCCATCGCGCGGTTCACGAGCGTGATGAGGAAGCGGTCGGGCGGCGTCCCGCTCGTCTCGTCGAGCAGGCGATGCCGCTCCATGTAACGCACGAGCTGCTTGGCCGGGATGACCCGGGCGACTCTTGTGTTCACGATGACGACGGCATTTTACGCTTCGAGGTTCGAACCCGCCGAACGCGCTCAGGCGAGGCGCGGCAGGATGCGCGCGGCGCGCGCGCGCAGCGCGGCGATCTTCGCGTCATAGTCGCCGAGCTGGGGCGCGGTGCGAAGGAAGTCCACGTCCGAAAGGAGCTCTTTCACGTCGTCGATCCGCGCAGCCGAAAGACCGCGTTCGGCGAGAGCGGAAAGAACGTCGGCTGCGGATGCGCCTTCGGGCACGAGGTATCGGCGCGCGAGGATCTCGCGGAGCATCCGGTCCACGCGTGCGGCTGCACGCTCTTTCGCCTCACCCGGCTCCGGCTCGAGGGCTTCGCGCCACGCGCCGTGGGTCCGGCGCCGCTTGACGGCGACGACCACGCCGAATCCGAGGAGCGCCGCTCCGGGCACGGCGGCGACGGCCCACAGCGGAAGCGTCACGGTATGGCCCGAGAAGTCGACGCCGGCCTCGAGACCGGACCCCGCGCTTCGCGGAGCAAGAGACGGTCCCGGGGAGGGCAGGAGCGGCAGCGTCGTCTCGGCGGTCGTGAGGCCGGCGGCCGCGCCCCTGGGTGCGCCACCTTCGGCCACGAGCGTGAGCGGCGCGGTCGTCTTCGTCACGATGCGCTTCTCGACCGGGTCGAAGACCGCGAGGGAGACCGGCGGAATCGTCACGGTGCCGTTCTCCTTCGGCACGAGGACGTAGCTCCATTCGGTCGCGACCTGCGCGCGGCCGGTTCGAGAGGAATCGGACTTCACGCTCGGCGGATAAAGCGTGGCGTTCGGGACGTCGAACTTCGGCGATTCGGTCGCCGTGCGCAGGTTGCCAGTACCCGAGAGTCGGATGCGCAGCGTCACGGCTTCGCCGGGTGCGACCACCGTGCGATCCAGCTTCGCGCTCAGATCGAAGCGGCCCACCGGGCCCTGGAACGCGGCGTCGCCCGGGATCGGAAGAATTCTGAGGCTGAGCGCCCGGGCGACGAGGTCCATGACCTGCGGGCGCGGGAAGAATCCGAACGGGTCCCCGAACGGGTCCGCGGAGCCGCGGACGCTCGTGCGGATCTTCGCCTCGGGAATATTCACGGTGCCCGGGTTGAGGCCAGAGACGAGCTTCTTGAGCAGGGTGAAACGCATGACCGTGCGGCCGTCGACGACGTCCCGGTGCCCCACGGGCTTCTCCGGCTTTTCGAGATCCTCGGCCCAGCAGCCGGGGAAGCGAGGCGGCTCGAGATACTCGAGCCCCTGCACGTCGGCCTGCGTGAGGAGCTCGTAATGCAGCGTGATCTCCTCGCCCACGTAGGCCGTCGTCTTGTCCGGCGTGACCCGGAACTCAATCAAGGGCCGCGCCTGCGACGCGCCCGCGCCGGCGGGGCGGATCGAGGTGGCGTCACGCCGCCGAAGAAGCTGCGCGATCGGGTCGTCCTCCTCGGGTTCCGGCGCCGCGCCACCGCGGCCGCGCGCAAGCCCGACCTCGAGGAGGTAGCTCGCCGCTTTCACCGTCTTCTCGTCGAAACCGAACGAAACTTCGCCGATCTCGGCCGGGCCCGGGCCCTGAGGCCGAAGGAAGTACGTGAGCGAGAGCGAGCGGCTGAAGACGCCATTCACGAAGGACATCTGCTCCGACTTCGACGGGCCGCCCGCGAGCGTGAGGTTTCTGAGAGGCAGGCTCGCGGGGAGCCGGAGCGTGCCGCCGAGGCCGGAGCCGGAGAACGTGTACGTGAGCCGCACGACGTCGTCCGCAGCGGGCCGTGCCTTGTCCACCAGAACCTGCGCGGAGAGCTCGTCCGCGGCGTCCGCGGCGGGCGCGGCGAACGCGGCGAACGCGGCCGCGGCGAGAAGCGCGGTGCGCCTCACCAGTCCCTCGCGACACGCCGTTTGCTGCGCTGCTCGGTGATTTTCTTCTTCTGCTCGTCGAGGTCCGAGCGCTCGATGGCCGACAGGAGCTGCTCGGCCTTGTCCCGCGTCATGTTTGCCTTCTGCTCGAATTCCTTCTCCTGCTGCTTCTTCTGTTCGGTGCTGCCGGCCTGCTGCTTGTCCTTCCCGTCCTTCCCGCCCGTCTTGTCCTTCTCGTCCTTGGGGTCCTTCTTTTCCTTCTGCTGCTCTTTCTGCTTCTGCTTTTCTTCCTCGGCGCGGCGTACGCACAGCTCGTAGTTCCAGGCCGCGTCTGCGTCTCCCGGGCGGCGCCTCAGCGCCTCGCGAAAGGCCGTCGCCGCGGGTTCGTATTGCTTTTCGCGGTAGAGAGTCTGGCCCGTGTTGAACGCTGCGTCGGCCGCGAGGGCGCCGCGCCCTTCCTTCCGCGCCTTTTCGAGCGACGCGAGCGCTTCGCCGGGCCTGCCCGCGTGTGACTGCGCGGTGCCGAGGTTGTAGCTGCCCGTCGGGTCCTTCGGTTTCATCTTCGCTTCGCGCGAGAAATGCGCGATGGCTTCGTCGAGTTTTTTCTCGTCCAGGGCCTGCTGGCCTTTCTTGGCTTCGGAACGGGGAGAAGAGAAGATTTTGCGTAGAAAGGGGAGTGAGGCAGTTGCGTCGGGGGAGGCTTGGGCGTCTGGCGGAGCGGGAGCAGCGGCGCCGTTCGAAGAGGCCGACGGGGGCGTCAACGGCGCGGTCGCGGGGGCCGCGGGAGCCGCGGGGGCCGGCTGCTGCGCTTCGGTGCGCGCGGCTATGACAAGCGCAAGGAGCAAAACGGCCACCACTCCGAGCTCTGCGGCATCCCTCTTTCTCTTTCTAAGCAAATTCCGAACGAAGCCTGGTGCCTTGGCGCCCCTCGAAACGCTTCTCCCCCTTCCGACTCCGAGCAAGAGAAGCCCAAGCGCTGCCACCGCAACGCCGAGCGGAATCTGGAAGCGCTCTTCGAGCGACGTGATGAGGATCTCGGAGAGCGGACGGCGCGCGCCGAGGTCGATCTGCCGGGCGACGCCCTCAAGATCGGTGCGGCCCGGGGAGACGACGGTGAACGAGCCTCCCGTCTCCGCCGCGAGGCGGCGAAGGAGCTCCGGGTCGGCCTTCGAGAGCACCGGCTGGCCGCTCGCGTCGTTCTTGAAGCCGATCGTGCGCCCGGCCGCGTCGACCTCGGGCACCGGGGCGCCGCTTCCGCCCAGAGCTCCCACGAAAACGGCGTGCACGGTGATGCCTTCGGCCTTCGCTCGCGCGATCGCGGCGTCGACCCCGCCCTCGAGGTCCTCGCCGTCCGAAAAAATGACGGCGTTCCGGCCACCCGTCGATCCGGCCGGAAAGAGGTCGGCCGCGGCCGCGAGACCCGAGGCGAGCGACGTGCCGGGCCTGGCGCCCATGCCGGGCTCCATCGCGTCGAGAAAGAGTCCGACGGCCGCCGCATCGAGAGTGAGCGGCACGAGGGCCTGGGCATCTCCTTCGCAGGCGATCAACGCGGCGCGGTCGCTTCCGAGGCGCGACAGGAGAGACTGCGCCGCCTGCCGCGCGAGGACGAAGCGCGAGGGCGAAACGTCAGCCGCACGCATCGAGGCGGAGGTGTCGAGGACGAAGACGACGTCGGCGCCCCGCCGCTGTGCGGTCTCGGCCGTTTTCCCCCAGCGCGGCCGCGCGAGCGCGCCGCCGAGGCCGAGCACGACGAAAAGCGTGAGCACGGTGCCTGCGGCGGGGAAACCGCCCGCGGGGGCGAGACCCGCCTTCGCCGCGAGCGCGGGAGAGACGAGCGCGGCGCTCCGGGCGGCGCGCCGCCGGACGGAGAAGACGAGCGCACCGGCTGCCACGGCCGCGAGAAGGAGTCCGGGAAGGAGCATCGCCGGCTCGGCAAAAAGCGTCGCCCACGTGCTCATCGGGGCGTCACCGGGAACAGGAAGAGCGTGGCGAATCCGGCGAGCGCGAGGCACACGGCCGCGGGCCGGGCGGCCATCGGAAAAACCTCGCGAAAGCGCGTGTATTTCGTCGTCTTGATCTCGCTTTTCTCGAGCTTGTCGATCGTCGCGAACGTGTCGGCGAGGCCCTTCGCGTCCGTCGCGCGGAAAAAGCGGCCGCCCGTCGCGTTCGCGATGCGCTGGAGCAGCGCCTCGTCCACGTCCACGTTCGCGCGCACGCGCCGCTGGGTGACGCGTCCCGTCTCGGGGTCGCGGATGGGGATGGGAATCTCGACGGGCCCGTTGTTCGTCCCGACGCCAACGGTGTAGACGCGCACGCCGAGCGCCTTCGCGACGAGGGCGGCGGTGTCCGGGTCGATCTCGCCCGCGTTGTTCCCGCCGTCGGTCACGAGGACGACGACGCGCGATTTCGCCTTCGAGGGCCTGAGGCGCGCGAGCGCGTTGCCGAGCGCGAGGCCGATCGCGGTGCCGTCGCCCTGATCGCCAAGCTTGAGGCCGGCGAGCCGGTCGAGGACCATGCCGCGGTCGGTCGTCAGCGGGCTGACGGTGCGCGAGCGGCCCGCGAACACGAGGAGGCCGACGCGGTCGCTCGAGCGCCCCTCGATGAACTGGCGTGCGCAGGATTTCGCGACGAAGAAGCGGTTCTTCGGCGTGAAGTCCTCGGCGGCCATCGAGCCGGAGGCGTCGAGCGCGATGAAGATGTCGACGCCCTCCGTCCACGACTCCGTCCGCTCGAGGCCGAGGCGAGGACGCGCGAGCGCGACGACGAGGCCGGAGTAGCCGATCAGCGCCAGTGCGAAGGGCAGCAGGCGGAAGCGCACGCGCCATGTCGGGCGTACGCGGGCGACGTTCGCGAGCGTCGGTACGACGAGCGCGCCGTCCCCGCGCTTCTCGCGAAGGATCTTCAAGGCGATCGCGAGCGGAACCAGAACGAGGAGAAGGAGCAGGAGCGGGTCGCGAAACGACAGGCCCGGCGGGACGACGGATTCGACGAAGGCGCGGAGTCCGGTCATGAGGCGCGTTCCTTCGGAGCGGCGGCGCGGGCGGCCTGCGCCAGAGCTTCGGCTTTCTGTCGCGCTTCGACGTCGTGGAGGACGACGCGTGCTTTGACGAGCGCCTCCCGCGCGTCCTCGCGCGTCGCGGCGCCCTTCCCGAACTTGACGCGGTCGGCGGAGGCGAGGAGATCGGGGAATGCGGCTTCGCGCGGGAACTCGAAGCCCTTATCGCGCAGGCGCCTCACGGTCTCGAACGTCGTCCATTCGAGGACCGGATCGCCCGTCGCGCGCTCGAGGAAGCGCTTCACGGCGTACGTGAGCTCGGAATAGAAGTCGCGCGCGTCGTCGCCGAGGTCCTCCGCCGCGGCCGCGAGGCGTGCGAGCGCAACGCGCAGCTCCTCGCCGGGTGCGAGTGCGGGCGCCGCGGCCGGAGCGGAGGCAGTCTTACGCCGCCGGCGCGAAACGAGCCAGGCGACGAGCGCCGCGACGAGAGCGACTCCGGCCCCGAGGGCGATCCAGTACGTCGCAGGCCACGCGGGGATGCGCACCGGCTTGTCCGCCTTCGGCGTGAGCTGCTCGGGTTTCTGGCCGGGAGGGAGACGCGATGCCACCGTCAGCTCCACGGCGGGCGGACGCACATCGGCGCGACGTCCGACAGAAGACTCTTCGAAGGTGTAGTGCGGCCCCGGCACGGTGATCGCGCCCGCCGCAAAGGGGAACAACGCGACTGACTGCGACCATTCGAAGAGATCCCCGGTCTTCGATTTCTTGACGACCGGGGGCGCGGGATTCTCGAACTCCAGAACTGCGCCGCCAGGCGGCCGCGTGCCACCCTCGGGCGCGGGCGTCACGAGCGCGTCGAGCGTCAGCGTCGCGCCGGCGGGAATGCGCGCGCCGTACGTCACGACGACCCGGTCGCCGACCGAGACGGACGTGACCCCGTTCACCTTCGAAGAAAATACGGGCGGTTCGTGAGCGGTCAGTTTGCTCGGAGCGCCGAGCAGCATGGCGAGCGCGGGAGCAAGAAGAATTCTCTTCATCTTCCCGCCGCCTTGCGCTTCTCGCGCGCCTTGAAAAAGCGCACGAGGGGAAGCTCGTAGGACGCGTCCGTCCTGAGGGGGATGGAGTCGATGCCCGCCGAGCGGAAGATCGCCGCCGGCTCGGGCAGGCTCTCGGCGCGGCGCCCCCAGGCCTCGCGGAATGCGGGGTCGGCCGTGTCGAATACGCGTGTGGCGCCCGTCTCGGCGTCGCGCAAGCGCACGAGGCCCGCGGGCGGCAGGGACTGCTCGCGCGGATCGCCGATCGGGATCGCGACGACGTCGTGGCGCTTGTTGAGGGTTTTCAGCGCCTTCTCGTATCCCGCCGCGAGGAAGTCCGACACGACGAAAACGACCGCGCGCTGCTTCAGGAGCGACGCGGCGCTCCGGAGCGCGAGTGCGAGGTCGGTCGTGCGGCCAGAGGGCGCGAGCGAAAGCGCGTCGCGTGTGATCGCGAGCGCGTGGTCGACGCCTTTGCGTGGCGGGTGGTAGCGCTCGAGCCGGTCCGTGAAGAGGAGCGCGCCGACGCGGTCGTGGTTCTTGACCGCCGCGAACGAGAGCAGAGCCGCGAGCTCGGCCATGAGCTCGCGCTTCGTGAGGTACTGCGAGCCGAAACCCTGCGACGCCGAGAGGTCGAGGAGGAGGAGGACCGTGAGGTCCCGCTCCTCCACGTACTTCTTGACGTGCGGGACGCCCGTCCGGGCCGTGACGTTCCAATCTATCGTCCTCACGTCGTCCCCGGGCACGTACTCGCGCACCTCGGAGAACTCCATCCCGCGGCCGCGGAAGACCGAGTGGTACTCGCCTCCCACGCCCGCCTCTACCAGACGGTTCGTCCGGATGCGGATGCGGTGGAGCTTGCGGACGATATCGCGTGGCAGCATGGGGGCGAGGGGCTACAACCCCGTCAAGGGACTTCCACTCTCTCCAGCAGTCGCTTCACGACCTGGTCGCTCGTCACGTTCTCGGCCTCGGCCTCGTAGGAGAGGAGGACGCGGTGACGCAGCACGTCCGGGGCGACGTCCTTCACGTCCTCCGGCACGACGTAGCCGCGACCGGCGAGGAAGGCGCGCGCGCGCGCCGTGGCGAGGAGCGCGAGCGTGGCGCGCGGCGACGCTCCATACGAGACGAAATCGGCGAGATCCGAAAGGCCGTACGCCTTCGGATCGCGCGTGGCGGCGACGAGCTCCACGAGATATCCCTTGATCCGGTCGTCTGCGTAGATGCTGCGCACGAGAACGCGAAGCTCGCGAATCGCCGCGGGCGTGAGGACGGGGCGCACTTGCGCGGAGGCCTCGGCCTCGGTCGTGTCGCCCATGCGGTCGAGGATCTGGCGTTCCTCGGCTTTCGTCGGATAGCCGACGGTGAGCTTCATGAGGAAGCGGTCGACCTGCGCCTCGGGCAGGGGATAGGTGCCTTCCTGCTCGATGGGGTTCTGCGTCGCGAGGACGAGGAACGGGTCGGGCAGCGGAGTCGTCGTGTCGCCGACCGTGACCTGCCGCTCCTGCATCGCCTCGAGGAGCGCGGACTGCACCTTGGCGGGCGCGCGGTTGATCTCGTCGGCGAGAACGAGGTTTGCGAACACGGGGCCGCGGCGCGCGACGAACTCTTGTGTCTTCGGGTTGAAGACGAGCGTGCCGATGAGGTCGGCCGGGAGCAGGTCGGGCGTGAACTGGATGCGCGAGAAGGACGCGTCGAGGCCGCGCGCGAGGGTCCTCACGGCGAGCGTCTTGGCGAGGCCCGGGACGCCTTCGAGAAGCAGATGGCCATCGGCGAGAAGGCCGATCGTCAGCCGGTCCACGAGAGAGCCCTGGCCGACGATCACCTTGCGGATCTCGGTCAGGAGGGCCCCGACGAGGAGCGACTTCTCGCGGATTCTCTCGGTGAGGGCGGCCGGGTCGAGGCCCGGGGCGGCGGTAGTGAACGTCGTGGTCGTCGTCATCCTGTCCCTTCAAAGGCTTCATTTCGACGCCGAATCGGCATCGGGGAACGGCCGGAAGTCGAGTACAGCAAGCGGGATGCCGGGGCCGTCTGGTGCTGATTCTCGTCCCGTTGGGGGCTCTGGGAAGAATAATCCGGTCACGCGGCCTTATGCTCGAAGCGGTGGCTTTCTCAGCGTCCGCCCGCGCCGCGTGCCTCGCCTTCGCGGCGCTCCTCCTCGCGGCTCCCGCCTCGGAGGCCGCGAAAAAGAAGCGCCCAACCCCGACCCCGACGCCCGCTCCCACGGCGACGCCGACTCCGGTGCCGTTTCTCCGGGCGGCCGGCGCATGCCTGCGCTACGAGCCTGGCGCGTACGTCGTCCTGTCGGAAGTCGGCCAGGGTGGACGGGTCTTCCGCCTCGACGCGGCGACCGAGATCACGGCGTCTCCGAGACGCGGGGTCCGTCTCAGGATCCTCTACGAGGACAGTCCCGACGGCCCCATCGCGCGGAAGATCATGCCGGGGCCGGAGGAAGGAAGACGGGGGAATTAGTTAATTCAGATGTGGCTCGAATTTGCGCTCGAGCGAAGCCTGCGGCGAGACGCCGACGACGCGCTCGACGATCTGGCCGCCCTTGAAGAGCATGAGCGTCGGAATGGACATGATTCCGTAGCGCTCGGCCACGGAAGGCACGTCGTCCACGTTCAGCTTCGCCACGGTGACCTTTTCACCCCACTTCGAGGCGAGCGACTCGACGATCGGGGCCACTTGCCGGCAGGGGCCGCACCAGACCGCCCAGAAGTCCACGAGGACGGGCTTCGCGCTCTTCAGGACGGTGGATTCGAACGAACCTTCGTTCAGCTCGAGGACGTTTGCAGACATTTCGTGGATTCCTTTCTGGCGGGCTTGCGGTCGCGGCGGGACGATCCCGGGCGCGAGCTTCGATGGTAGGGTGCGGCGGGTGAGAGCGTCAAGCGCGCGGCTTTCTCGGGCCCGCTGGGGTCAGCACTTTCTCGTCAACGTTTCGACGGTCGAGAAAATTCTCGATGCCCTGGGGGCTAGGGAAGGGGAGACCGTCGTCGAGGTGGGGCCCGGCCGCGGGGCCCTCACGCGGCCGCTCCTCGACCGGGGGACGCGCGTCCTCGCGTTCGAGATCGACCCTGTTTTGGCGGCGCGCCTTTCCCACGAGCTCGCCGAACGGGCGCTCTTCGTGGAGACGGCGGATGTGCTCAGGGCAGATGTCGAGGCCACGCTGGCGCGGATTGGCGCCCGCCCGCCCGTGCCGTTCGTCGGCAACCTCCCGTACGAGAGCGCGACGCCGATGCTGCGCGCCTTCGTGCGGCGGCCGGATCTCTTCTCCCGCCTCGTCGTCATGATCCAGAAGGAGGTCGCTGACCGGATCGTCGCCCTGCCGGGAGGCGACGCCTACGGCTTCCTCACGCTGGACGTCGGCGCGCACGCGGCCGCGCGCCGGCTCTTCGACGTCTCGCGGGGCGATTTTTCGCCGCCGCCGAAGGTGAGATCCTCGGTTCTCGAGCTAATTCCCCACGGCCCCGTGGCCGGTGCCGACGACGCGCTCCGCGTGGCCTCAGCCGGCTTCACGTCGCGGCGCAAGACGCTCGTGAACGCGCTCACGCCCCGGTGGGGCCGCGAGCGCGCGGTCTCTGCAGTCGCAGATGCCGGTCTGCCCGCGACGGCGCGAGCCGAAACGCTCGGCCTGGACGTCTTTCGCACGCTGGCGCCGAAGCTCGGACCGCCCGGCAAATAGCCCGAAGAGCGCGACACCGCCTGTTACAATTCGTCGATGTCGGTGACCCTCGGCCAGGCCGTGCTGCTCGGCATCGTGCAGGGCCTGACGGAGTTCCTGCCCGTCTCCTCGACGACGCATCTGGCGCTCGCGCAGCGCTTCCTTCCCGGTTTCGCCCAGCCCGGGATCCTCTTCGACGTCCTGCTTCACGTCGGGACGCTCTTCGCCCTCGTCGTCTATTTCCGGTCGCGGATCGCCACGACGTTCGCGGGAGCCTTCTCTTCCGACCCGTCCGAAAGGCGAAAAGCGTGGAAGCTCATCGGGCTTCTCGTTCTCGCCGTGGGCCTCACGGGCCTCGTGACGATGCCGCTGAAGCGCTTCGCGATCGAGGGGATGACCGAGTTCCGCCGCATGGGCGTGGCGTTGCTGGGCATGGCCGTGCTTCTCTTCATCGCGCAACGCGTGGGCGGCGCGCGGGGCGAACGCGGCCGCGCGCTCGAGGAGATGCGCCCCCGCGACGCCGCGCTCGTGGGCGTGTGCCAGTCGGTCTCGGCGATTCTCCACGGCTTCTCGCGCTCGGGGAACACGATCTCCGTCGGTCTTTTCGCGGGCCTCTCCCGCCGCGCGGCGGCTGAGTTCTCGTTCCTGCTCTCGATCCCGACGATCCTCGCGGCCGCCGCCGTCGAGAACATCCACGCGTACCGGCTGAAGACGGGTCCGCTGGTGGACGGAAGCTCTCTTCCCGCGTACGTCATCGGCATGTTTGTGGCGGCCGTCGTCGGCTATTTCGCGATCTCCGCCCTTCTCCGGATCGTCGTCTCGATGCGCTTGTGGCCGTTCATCGTCTACTGCGCTGTTCTCGGTCTCGTGCTCGTTTTCTTCGCCGAGCGGATCTCCTCCGGATTCGTCGGCGACCTGAAGGTTCTTTCGTAGTGGCGACCGCCCTCAAGACCGCGCCTCCTCCGTCGGCGTTCGCGCGGCGGCGCGACGAGTTTCTCGGAATCCTTCTCGTCGCCGCGGGCCTTCTTCTTCTCGCGGCGCTCGTGTCGTATCACCCGAACGACCCCTCGCTTTTCTCGGCCGTGAACGACCAGGGGCTCCGGCCGCGCAACTGGGCGGGGCGCTTCGGCGCCACGTTCGCGGACGGCAGCCTCCAGTTCTTCGGCCTCGCCGCGCTCGTCGCGCCGCTCGCGCTCCTCGCGCTCGGCTGGCGGCGCTTTCTTTCGAGGCAGGTCGGCGCCTGGGGCACGAAGGGCATCGGCATCGCCCTCGTCGTGCTCACGCTCGCGCCGCTCGCGCACCTCGCGCTCGGGCGCCCGCGCGCGTTCGGAGGCGGACTCGACGCGGGCGGTTTCGTGGGCGACCTCCTCGGCTCTTTCGCGGTTTCGGCGCTCAACCCGCCGGGCGCCGCGATTCTCCTATCCGCCGGCCTTCTCATCGGCCTGCTCCTCGCGACGTCGCTCTCTCTCGGCGACGGCCTTTCAGGCACGACGCTGCGGCTCTCGGGCTGGTGGCGCGGGTTCCTGCTCGAGCGCCGGCGCCGCCGTGAGCTGGCTCTGAAGGAGAAGCAGCGGCGGGACGTGGTGAAGAAGCACCTCGAGCGCGCGAAGGAGGATGCCGCCCGGCCCGCGCCGCAGAAGGCGTCGGAACCCGAGGGCGACGTCGTCTACATCCCGTCCGTAGCCACGCTCCGCGTCAAGGAGAAAGCCGGCGCGGGACGTTTCTCGATCCGGAAGGCGGGCGGCGCCGAAGGCGAGCCGCCGAGGCCCGTGGCCCGGCCGGCCCTGCTCGAGAAGAAGGCCGATCAACCGCAGAGAATCCTTCCGTTCCCGGCCCCCCGCGACGCGTCCGGCTGGGTGTTTCCGCCCGCGAAGCTCCTCCGCGCGGCGCCGAAGAGGGACCGCGAAAGCGACCGCGAGGAATTCCGGCAGACGATGGAGCTCATCGCCGCCAAGTGCCTCGAGTTCGGCGTAGAGGGCGCGGTGGACGCCTACACGCCGGGGCCCGTCGTCACCACGTACGAGTTCAAGCCGTCCGCGGGCGTGAAGGTCTCTCAGGTCGCGTCCCTCGAGAACGACCTCGCGCTCGCGCTGGCGGCGGAAAAGGTCCGCATCGAGCGCATGCCGGGCCGCGCCGCGATCGGGATCGAGGTTCCGAACCGCAGCCGCGACCTCATCGCGCTCCGCGAGGTCATCGAGAGCGAGAGATTCCGGCGCTCGCCGTCGCTGCTCACGATCGCGCTCGGCATCGACGTGCACGGCGAGCCGGTCGTCGCGGACCTCGCGCGGATGCCGCACCTCCTCGTCGCCGGACAGACGGGCGCCGGCAAGAGCGTGGGCGTGTCGGGCATGATCACGTCCATCCTCTTCAAGGCGCGTCCGGACGAGGTCAAGTTCATCTTCGTCGACCCGAAGATGAACGACATGAAGGACTACGAGGACCTGCCGCATCTCCTCGTGCCGGTCATCACGGATCCCAAGAAAGCCGCGAACGCGCTCAAGTGGGCCGTGGACGAGATGGAGGGCCGCTACAAGCTCCTGTCGGAATGGCCGGGCGTGCGCAACATCGAGCAGTACAACGCCGCCATCCGCGACCCGCGCTCGGTCGCCGAGGTGAGGGAAAAGCTCGGCGACAGGCTGAAAGCCGACGAGACCGGCGCGATCTCCCCGATGCCGTACATCGTGATCGTCATCGACGAGCTCGCCGATCTCATGATGACGGCGCCCCGGGAGATCGAGGAGTCCGTCGCGCGGCTCGCGCAGAAGGCCCGCGCCGTCGGCGTCCACCTCGTCCTCGCCACGCAGCGCCCGTCCGTGGACGTCATCACGGGCACGATCAAGGCGAACCTGCCGTGCCGCATCGCCTACACGGCGCGGACGAGGGTCGACTCGCGCACGATCCTCGACTCGATGGGCGCCGAGTCGCTTCTCGGCCAGGGGGACATGCTGTATCTCGCAGCCGGAACGTCGTATCTCTTGCGCGTGCACGGCGGTTTCATCAGCGGCGAGGAGACGAAGGAGATCTGCCGCTTCCTGAAGAAGCAGGCCAAGCCGATTTACGACGAAAGCGTGACCGTCGACCGCGAGGTGGAGGCGGCGGCGAGCGGACTGCGCGCGGACTCCGGCGATACGGACCCGATGTACGACCAGGCGGCTCGCCTCGTCGTGCGCGAGCGCATGGCGTCCATCTCGTTCCTGCAGCGGAGACTCGAGATCGGATTCTCGCGCGCCGGCAAGCTCATCGACATGATGCAGCGTGACGGAATCGTGGGACCGCCCGCGGGCGGGAGCAGGAGCCGCGAGATCCTGGTTCCGACGGACTACTTCGAGGAGATCGACCGGAACAGAAGGAGCTGACCCGCGCGGGCGACGCCCGCGACCGGAGAGTGCGGGTCAACCAGCTGGCGTGGTCGGGGGAACCCGAGCCCGGGTTCCCCCGCACCCCCTCCGCGACC
>Ga0207930_1000128_pt1 | contig 20430 bp, 16 predicted proteins | sample NGESurshal092012_7_FD_184477 | JGI IMG/M metagenome (GOLD analysis project Ga0207930, IMG submission 184477) | Arctic peat soil microbial communities from Barrow, Alaska - NGEE Surface sample 210-3 shallow-092012 (SPAdes) | ecosystem: Environmental > Terrestrial > Soil > Wetlands > Peat ... | reverse complement strand
CGCGTTTTATTCTTTCAAATCAATAATATAATAGAAAGAGGCGTGTCACGTTTTTTCATTTGGAAGACCGCGGGTTGATTGGGAAATGAAGTCAATTGGCCTGTGCATGATTGTGCGGAATGAAGCGGCGGTCATTCGGCGTTGTCTCGAGAGCGTGTTGCCGTTGATCGACTATGTGCTCATCGTCGATACCGGATCGACGGATGCCACCCGGACGGTCGTTCGAGACTTTCTATCGGAGCAGAACATTCCGGGCGAAGTCGTTGACGAGCCATGGCAGAACTTTGCTTACAATCGCACCTTTGCACTCAGGAAGCTGCGGGAGAAGCGCCAGATCGATTACAGTTTAATGGTCGATGCCGATCAAATCATGGTCTACGAATCCGACTTCGCGGCACAGCGATTCAAGGAGACCTTGAGGGAGGATTTGTACGACATACGGCTTCGCACCGGGAGCATTGAATACCTGGTACCGCATCTGTCCAGCAACCGGGTCGATATTGCCTACAAAGGCGTCCTTCACGAATACCGTGAATGTCCCGACGATTGCACGCGAGGTATTGCATCAGGCTTTTACATTCAGGAAATGCGGGACAGCGCGCGCAGCACCAATGTTCGAAAATTCCAGGATGATGCGGAAACGCTCCTGCATGCGCTCCGACATGAAAGCGATCCCTTTCTGGTTTCGCGTTACAAATTCTACCTTGCTCAAAGCTATCGCGACTTCGGCGATTCGGAGTCTGCGCTCAAATATTATCTGGAGCGTGCCGAGTTGGGTTTTTGGGACCAGGAGGTTTTTCTGAGTCTTTATAATGCTGCGCAAATGAAGGAGGCGCTCAAGCATCCCGAAACTGAAATCATCGAAACCTATTTGCGGGCGCACCAGACGTGCCCGCTTCGCGCCGAAGCACTTCACGGCGCGGCGCGCTTTTGCCGCTCCGTCGGACGGTACGATCAGGGTTATGCGCTAGCCAGGCAGGTGCTCCATTTGCGCACCCCGCAGCAGGGGGCCTTCGTCGAAGCCTGGATATATCAATACGGCGTGCGGGACGAACTGTCGGTTCTTGCCTACTGGATTGGCAACTATGCTGAAAGTCTCGACCTCTGCCTGTCCTTGCTCGCCGACGGCCAGGTCCCGGAAGATCAGCATGCACGAATTCGACAGAACGCGCACTTCTCCATTGACAAGATCAATCCGCTAACGTTGGCGAGCAACCATCAACGCGCCGGGCAAGCCTCGACCATCGATGATACGCGGCTTCCGTCGTTTCATAACAAGCAGATGGCCGCTCGACGCGCGGCGGCGGCCAGCCGATACGCCATCGTTACACCCTACTTCAGGGAAGCACGGGACAAGCTGGAAAGGTGCTTTCGCAGTGTCAGGCGTCAAACGGTTGCGGTCGACCATATCGTTGTCGCTGACGGTTTTGCCCAGCAGTGGATCGATGGCGAACCGGTCAGGCACCTGCGGCTCGACATCTGTCACGACGATTTCGGCGGCACGCCGCGCGGGTTGGGCGCTCTGCTGGCCGCATCGGAAGGCTACAGAGGAATTGGCTTTCTGGACGCCGACAACTGGATAGCCGACGATCATGTCGAGCGCTGCGTGGAAGCGGCTTCAGAGGTCGGGCCGGATTGCGATTACGTCATCGCCAAGAGGTTCCTCACCAGACTCGATGGAACAACGATTGATGTCAAAAACCTGCATCCGTCCGAGGACGTCGACACCAACTGTCTGTTTTTTCTGGAAGGATCATACCACTCGCTGCATCACTGGGTGACGATTCCCCGGCAATTGTCCGCAATCAACGATCGCGTGGTGGTGTCTGCTTTAAAGAATTATGGCCTGCGACCGGCACGGGTAGAAGACGCCACCGTGTTTTATGAATGTCTTTGGTCGGCGGTCTATCAGAGCGTCGGTGAACTTCCGCCGCCAAACGCGAAGCCCAACGTCGATCCCATGCCGATCTACGCCTGGCTGGACACACTGCCCGATCGCGAACTCACAATTGCCAACCGGCGAAGCGGCGTGACGGTTCGGCGCCAATCTCGAATTTTTACATCGTCTGGTCCTGGCGCCGCTACCTACGCCACCGGTCGGCCGGAATTCGCCCTGTCCCTGCGGATCGGGAAAAAAATATAAACATTGTCACGGACAGATAGCTTCGCGTTGACACGCTGAGCCGGCGTTGGCTCGCAACGCTGCTTGCTCGGAACAGAGCGGCGCGGGACGGAATTGCCTCAGCGCTCTCACAAAAACCGCAAGCAGCGAAGCGGAGCGCGGACTCCGGTTTTTCGGCGACGCTGCCCGGAAAAATTCAGGCGCTACTTGGTCCACATTCTCGGCGGCGTCGGGTCAGGCTGGCCGTTGAATTGATAAGTCACGCCAACTCTAAAAATATCGGCATTGAAGCTAACCCTCTCCGGAACATTAGCCACAATGTCGAACTGATTGGCGGTACCGAGATCGACGTGAAGGTATTCGAACTTCACAGACCAATTTGACATCAACATGGCCTGGATACCGACGCCCGCTGTCCAGCCGGTGCGCATATTGGATCCCGCGACCCCAAACGCGCTGTCCCACGCATGCACCTCGCCGTAAGCCAGGCCGCCCGTGGCATAGAGCCAATAGCGGTCCCACGAAGGACCAAGGTTCACGCGAAGGGTTCCGAGTGAATCCAGCTTTGTTCCGCACTGATGAGGGGATATGCCGCAGACTTGCGAACTCCCGTCGATGGACGCAAACGCCAAATCCGTTTCGAGACCGAACACCCACGATTGAAATTGCCAGTTGTAACCAAAACCAGCGCCAAGCAGGGCTCCGCCGACATTGTATTTGCCGTCGGCTGGAAGTGTCGAACCCGAGGATCCCGTCGAACCTGTAGTTCCCGTCGAACCTGTAGCTCCCGTAGCCCCCGTAGCTCCCGTCGCCCCGGTTGCCCCCGTTGCTGCTGTCGTCGTTGTGGGTGGGTGGTAATTATCCGTTTGGGTCGAATGGCCGGTGCCGCCGCCGCCTGAAAAACCGAAATGGAAACCCGACCAATTGGTCCCAGGACTTTGGGCGGCCGCTATGTCGGGTGCTAGAATTTGCTGGCTCACAGCCGCCGGCAAAATCACCGCGCTGGCGATCAGAAGTCTTTTCAATTGACGCCCCCGAAATTTTTTTAGGAAACAGCAGTCCCAACAATGAACAAATTGTAACCGGGAACCGCGCCCCGGTGGCCCCCTTAAAGCCTGATGTCGACGGTTTCCTCGGATATGTTGCAGAAATGCCGCTACCGCAAAATTTGGCCACTTCCACCAAACAGGGACTTCGGTAACCTGTCCGGGAACAACCGGTCCCTGCGCTAGGCGAAGTGGCCCAACTCGCGCGAAAAAGCAGTCACCACGTAACGTATCCGAGGCCCCCAGAAAGACCCTGGTCGATTCAGCATCGCGGCGAACGCGAGCCGCTTCGGACGAAGTCAGCGTCGAGTCTGCCCGGCCGCACTTGGGTCAGGTATTCGCCGAGCGCCGCAGTGTCCAGTTCAGCCGAAGACGGGTCGGCGAGTGGTAGTTGATGGCCACCAAGGGGATGCTGCCGTCGCCGAGGCGATAGATTCGACGGATGACAATGGCGAGATCCGACCCCTCGAACTTGATGGCTTCGGAAGCTTGCGGTGGGATGGCGGCGGCCTGAAGGGTCTGGTCGACCTGCGCCACCCGGACGCCGTACATGCTCTCGATGAACGAGTAGATGGTGCCGCGTTGCCGGCCGATCTGAACCGCGACGCCGCTATACTCGGATAGAATATAGATCTCCGTCCAGCACAGCGGCGTCGAGTCTCCCTTGACGTATCTGAAGCCTTCGACCCGCAGCCAGCGCGAACCGACCGAGCAGGCAAGCCGGGATGCCAATGCGGCGTCGGCGACAACGACGCTGGTTTTGTCGATCTCATACCTGACGTCGGTGGCGTATTGCAGGAGCTCGGCGACGTCGCTGACCGAATAGGTATAAATCGCGTTCTCAGGCTTCGTCACGCGCGTAGCAGCACCCTGCCGCGATTCGACGAAGCCCTCGTCCCTGAGCGCACGAAGCGCTTCGCGAATCGTGTGCCGGCTCACCGAGAAGCGTTCGCGCAATTCGGCTTCGGAGGGCAGCATGTCGCCGGCCTTTAATGTATTGTCCTCGATCTCCTTGCGCAGTGCCGCGACGATCTGCTGATAGCGTGGCCGGGTCGACGGCGCCGATGCCGAAAGCCGGTCGGGATCAATGGCGCCGCCGGCTACCTCGTCGCGTATTTGTCGTCCCATCCAAAAAGGTCCTTCACCTGCCTGCGGGAGGTCCATCAAGGCACGCCCGCTTTCGACGGTTGATGCGCAATCGATTTGCCATCAGGTGTAGATGCTCGACATCATATTCCTTCTAGCAGACGCAGCGCCCCCCGCGGGTGTGTTGATCGGCAACTCCTGTTCGAACACGATTGAAGTTTGGCGATGAACCTCGGCTTTTGCGAATAATCCGGATCAGGATCGCATCACGAACGGATCCTGAGCAACCGTGCTCAATTCGCACCACACGCTCTTGGTCTGAAGGTACTGGTTGATCGATTCGATGCCGTTGTTGCGGCCGGTGCCGCTGCTGCGGTAGCCGCCGAACGGCGAGTTGAACGCCAGCGCGCGATAGGTGTTGATCCACACCGTCCCGGCCTGCAGCGCGCGCGCCATCGAATGCGCCCGGCGAATGTCGTTGGTCCACACGCCTGCCGCCAGGCCGAACTCGGTATCGTTGGCCTGTTCCAGCACTTCCTCGTCGGTATCAAAGCGCGTAATCGCCAGAACCGGGCCGAACACTTCCTGCTTGATGATCGGGTTGTCGCGGCCGGTGTTGTGAAGAATGGTCGGCTGGAAAAACAGTCCGTCCGGCCATTGCTCCACCGAAGCCTTGCCGCCGCCGGCCAGAAGCTCGGCGCCATGTTCGATCGCGCGACCGACCATGGTCTCATCCTTGCTGAACTGGGCACGCGTGGCGATCGGTCCCATCTGGGTGTCGGCGAGCAGGGGGTCGCCGAGCTTGATCTTTTTGGAGCGAGCAACCAGGCGTTCGATCATCTGGTCGTAGACGGACGAATGAATGTAGGCGCGGCTTCCCGCGACGCAGGTTTGGCCGGCTGCTGCGAAGATGCCGGCAAGAACGCCGATTTCCGCCAAATCCAGATCGGCGTCGCCGAACACGATGTTGGGACTCTTTCCGCCCAGTTCCAGCGTGCTGGTGATGAGCCGGCGTCCGGCGCGCGCACCGATTTCGCGGCCGACACCGACGCTGCCGACGAACGAAACCTTGCGGATCAGCGGATGATCGACGAGCGCTTCGCCGGTTTCACGCAAGCCGGTCACGACGTTGACGACACCCTCCGGGATACCCGCTTCGATCGCCAGTTGCGCGATCTCGATGGCGGAGGCCGGGGTGACCTCCGAGGGCTTCAGCACGATGGTGTTGCCCGCTGCCAGCGCCGGGGCAGCCGCCATGATATTGAGGAAGGTCGGCGAATTCCACGCCGTGATCACGCCGATGACGCCGATCGGCTCGCGAAGCGTGTAGTTCAACACGCTCTGGCGGGCGAGCGGAATAACCGAACCCTCGATCTTGTCGGCCAGTCCGCCGAAATACCGCAGCCAGTCTTCCGCGATGGTGGACTGCAGGCGCATCTCAGCGAGAAGCTTGCCGTTCTGTGTCGATTCGATGGTGCCGATCCGCTCGGCCTGGCTCGCGATCTTTTCGCCCCAAACGGTCAGCCGCTTGCCGCGCTCGGTGGGCGAGAGCTTTCCCCATGCGCCGGTAAAGGCCGCATGCGCGTTCTTGACAGCGAGGTCGACGTCAGCCGCCGATGAAAGCGCGAAATTGCCCCAATGCGATCCGGAGGTCGGATTGGTCGATGGGAACGTCGCGCCGTTAGCGGCGTCGACCTGCTTGCCGCCAACAAAATTGCCGTAGGTCCTCGGGGGTTGGACGTGAATTGACATCGCCTGTTCTCCAAACTGCCGCGTTAGTTGATACGAACCTCAATCCCGTGACCTCGCTTCGGTAGCAGGACGGGGTGATCGAATTTCATGAAAATAGATCTGTCGTGTTCGACGCCCTCGCTTTGCAGCCTCCGTTTTTCCGGCCCGCGCTTTGTGCGCGGATCGCGTCATTGGCGAAGATAGTCCTTGTCGGTCGGAAGTCTCTGGTGAATTTGATGCCGCTGCTGCCGGAGATCATCGGGCGTGACAGGCAATCGTTCAAGGGGATGTCGTCCGCCGCTGTTATCGCGCGACGATGGCAGCGACCCGCCAAAGCAACGCGTGCTGCCGCGCGAACAGAGCCGCCCAAATCTTCCTCCCCGAGTCTTGTTCCCGAGTGTTTGGAAAACTTATACGGACAGGCAATTCGTTTGTCGATAGGATGATCGAAAAATCCAGAAACGCAGGCAAGCACGCCGCGATAACGATCGAAAGTTGAAGAAAACGAACGCGATTGGCCGAATTTCATCCGCGTAATTCATTCATGGTCCGCCACTTGACCGGATAAGTTTGGTCTGCTTTGATCGTTGAAACACTTCTTTGGGAGGAAGATAACATGCGTGGCTGGGCCGTGGTCCGGAATGGACAGCCGTTAGAGGCGGTCGAAATAACGACCCCCGAACCGACCGGCGCTCAGGTTCTTCTCAAGACCACTTATTGCGGCGTCTGCCACAGCGACCTCTATTTTCAGGACGGTTACTACGATCTCGGTGGCGGCAAGCGGCTGTCGCTCAAGGACCGGGGCGTCACCTTGCCCTTCATTCCCGGCCACGAGACCGTCGGCAAGGTGGTGGCGTTCGGGCCGGAGGCAAAAGGCGTCGCCATCGGCGATCATCGGCTGGTGTACCCGTGGGCCGGCTGCGGAAAATGCAAGCATTGCCTTTCCGGCAACGACCACATGTGCCTGAGCCCGCGAAGCCTCGGCGTGTTTCGCGATGGCGGCTACGGCACGCATGTGCTGGTCGACAAGCCGGAGCATCTGATCGACTTCGGTAACGTCGATCCCGCGCTGGCTGCGACCTATGCCTGTTCCGGCATCACGGCCTATTCGGCGGTGAGGAAACTTTCCGACGTCGAGCCGGACAATCCCGTCGTAGTCATTGGCGCCGGCGGATTGGGTCTCGCGGCCATCAGCATCCTCGTAGCGTTCGGATACCAGAACATCGTTGCCGTCGATGTCAGCGACGAAAAGCTTGGGGTTGCGCGCGAGGCCGGCGCGCATTCGGGCGTGAACGCGAAGTCGGGAGAACTCGCCGACGAACTCGCCAAGGCCGCGGGCAAGCCGATCTACGGCGTGGTGGACTTCGTCGCGTCGTCTGATACCGCGAAAGCCGGCGTCGCCGTGCTGGCGCGAGGCGGAACCTATGTGCCGGTCGGCCTCTATGGCGGCGATCTCACGCTGCCGCTACCGACCATTCCGCTGCGCGCCATTACGATCCGCGGCAGTTACACCGGAAGCCAGCACGAGCTGCGCGAGCTGGTCGATCTGGCCAGGTCGGGCAAACTGCGCGCGGTGCCGGTCGAGCGCGTGACGCATGACGATCCCAATCCGGCGCTCGATCGCGTGCGCTCGGGCGCCGTGAAGGGCCGGCTGGTGCTGGATGCCAGCCTTCACGCCCCAGGCGGTGGGAGGACCTCGCCGTGAAATGGCGCCTTTCCCTCAGTCAGGAGCAGATCGTCTTTGTCCTTGCGGTTCTGCTGTTTGCGGTCTTCTCGATCCTGCTGCCCGGATTCCTGACCGCGCAAAACCTGCTCACGCTGCTGCGCAGCGTTGCCGTCTTTGGCGTGCTTGGTGTTGCGATGGTGATCGTCGTGATCGGCCGAGGCATCGACCTCTCGATCGTCGCCAACATGGCGATCTCGGTGGCATGGACGTTCCAGCTCGCCAATGAAGGCGTGCCGCTGCCGCTGGCGATCGCGCTCGGTCTGGGGTTCGCGCTGCTGATGAGCCTGATCGTCGGCATTCTGATCGCCTATGCGGAGATCCCGCCGCTGTTCGCGACGCTGGCGATGGGAACGTTTATCTACGGCTTCGGCCGGGCGCACATGATCCTGGGCATCGATGTGGTTTACCTGCCGCGCGATATCGGCTGGCTTCGCAGCATCGGGCAGGGATTTTTCTTCGGCATTCCGAGTGCTGTGATTCTTGCGATCGTGATCGCGTTCGCGGCCTTCCTCCTGCTTCGCTATACCAAGCCCGGACGATTCATCTACGCGATGGGCGATAACTACGCCGCGGCCCGTGTCGGCGGAGTGCCGGTGCGGCCCGTGCTGGTCTTTCAGTATCTTTTGGCCGGACTGATCGCCTATATCGCCGGCGTGATCACGGCGACGTCGGTTGCGGCCATGAACACCCGCATCGTCACCTCGAACCTGGTCTACGACATCATCCTTGTCGTGGTGCTGGGCGGCGTGGGCTTAAGCGGCGGCAAGGGCGGTGTTCGCAACGTCGTCGTCGGCACGTTGCTGATCGGCATTCTGCTGAACGGCATGACGATCATGGACATCCAGTACACCGTCCAGAATCTGATCAAGAGTTCGATTCTGCTGATCGCCATCATCGTCGACAGCATCGTGAACCCTCGCGACGAGCAGACCGCCCAGCAGGGCGACATCTGACACATCATAACCAAGAAGCAACCCAAGGAGGAAATGGCATGCGTATCTGGAAGACACTGCTCTCGACGGCCGTCGCCGGCCTCATTTCAAGCCTGACCATCGTGCAGGCCCAGGAGATGAGCGATACCTTCCGTGATCCGGCGCTGGATGCCATGAAGGGCAAGACCATCGCCTATCTGCCGATCTCGCTCGGCTTCGACTTGGCGCAGGCCTGGGGCGGCGTCGTCAAGGAGGAAGCCAATCATTACGGCATGAAGTTCGTGAGCCAGGATCCGAACTGGAGCACCGATGCGATGGCGCAAGCGCTCACCAACCTGATCGCGCAAAAGCCGGACGTGATCGTTACCCAGAATCCGGATCTGCAGTCGCTGGCGCGGCTTCTCAAGCAGGCCAACGCCCAGGGCATCTACGTCATCCAGGCCAACATGCAGGGCGCCGTCCAGACCGACGCGTTCGTCGGTCCGGATCTGATCGGAATGGGCGAGGAGATGGGCAACATTGTTGTCAATAGCTGCGGCAAGAACGGCAAATCCAACAAGATCGCGATCGTCCAGGGCGTCCTCACGGGTGGCGTCAGCTTCTTCGAAGTGCAGGGCGTGAAGAAAGTCCTGGCTGCTCACCCCGATCTCCAGGTTGTTTCCAGTCAGGCAGCCGACTGGGATGCCAGCAAGGCGCGCTCGATCACCGAGACCGTGCTGCAGCAGAATCCCGACCTCTGCGCGATCGTCGATGTTTGGGACGGCCAGGCGCGCGGCACTGGTGCTGCGATCCAGCAGGCCGGGAAGAGGGGCCAGGTGATGCTGGTCACCGCCGGCGGCGGCGCGCAGAGCATGTGCGATGCCCTTTCCGACGGAACGTTCGACTACGCGATCAATTATAATGCCGTCGGTATGGGGCGCGACATCGCCACCACCATCAAGATGCTATTGCAGGCGAAGCCCAAGGCAGGCTCGATCAAGTACATGGCGTACTCGCCGTACCGGACCATGACCAAAGCGGACGTCAAGGAAGGCACCTGCTGGAATCCGGACACCTACGCGAAACTCCTGAAGTAACTGCTCTCATGCGGCGAGGCCGTGCTGTGCCTCGCCGCCGCCTTTTATGGCGGGGTCCTGACCTCGCCCCTTTTCCACTGGAGCCTTTTGCGTGACTGCGGCAGACATCGAGGGTCGTGCGGCCCTTAACGACGCGGAACTGCGAGCCAGCGGTTCGGGATCGCGTGCAAGGAATTTCTGGAACGTCGTAGAGCGTTGGCGCTACCGCTTCATTCCGGATCGCCTGATCGGTGAAATCCTGACCAAGCGCTGGGTCGACAGTGCGATCCCGTTCACCGTGCTCATCGTTGTTCTCGGCGTCATCGGCTGGCTGCTGCCCAGCATGTTCCAGCTGTCCAGCCTCATGATTGCCGCGAGGCAGCTTGGCGAGTTCGGTCTGGTCTGCCTGGCGATGATGGTGGTGGTCATCGCCGGCGGCATTGACCTCAGCGTCAGCTCCAACTTTGCCCTCGGCAACTTTCTGGCGCTCTATTTGCTCAATCTCGGTGGCTTGCCGGTCTGGGCGACGATCCCGGCTGTGGTCGCCGCCTGCGGACTCGTCGGCCTCTTCAACGGCATCCTGATCGGCTATCTCAGGCTGCGCGCCTTCCTGACGACGCTGGTGACCTTGATCATCGTCCGCGCGTTGGTCGACATCCTGCTGCTCAAATACGCGCAAGCGATGTCGACCGGCTTCGTCGACGATGCGTTTTGGGACTTGCTCGGCCTCGGCAATGTCGCCGGTCTGCCGACCAGCTTTGTGGTGATGCTGGTCGTGTTCGCGATCGCCCACATCCTCTTTAGCCGAAGCGGTCCCGGCTGGCGCGCCATGGCGATCGGCGGCTCCCGCAAGTCCTCGCACAACATCGGGATCAACGTGCCGCGGACGGTCTGCGTCACCTATGTCATCTCGGGAATGCTGTGCGGTCTTGCGGGCCTGCTCTATGCTTCGCGGCTCGGCGGTGCGGGTACCGACACCGGTGTCGGCCTCGAGATTTCTGTCTTGACCGCCGTGGTCCTCGGCGGCATCAGCCTCGGCGGCGGTCGCGGCACCGTCGCCAAGGTCCTGATCGGCGCGATCGTTGTTCTGATGCTGACCAACAGCGTCATCCAGCTCGGCCTCAACGCCGGCTCGGGATCGATGGTGCTTGGACTGACGCTGATCTTTGCCGTCTTCGTCGACGTGAAATGGGTGAAGCATCGCGACAAGCTCTTGAACAAGGTCTACATGTCGCCGGCGCTGGTCGAGATGCCGCGTGCGGCTTCGACCGACAAGAATTCGGGTTCTCCCTACGCCCTCAACGATAAGCTGAACGGGGTCGAAATTCTCGGCCTGGGGCAGGTTGAGGGCCCCGAGGACGTCCTGCTCGACAGCGACGACAATCTCTATTGCGGCAACCGGCAGGGCGATATCATCCGCTTCCGCCCGCCGCATTACGACAAGGCCGAACATTTCGCGCATATCGGCGGCCACACCTTGGGGATGGCCCTCGACAAGGATGAGAACATCCTGGTCTGCGTCGGCGGCATGGGACTCTACAGGGTTTCGCGCGCAGGCGAGGTCAGCAAGGTCACCGACGAGACCAATCGGGCCAGGTTCTCGATCATCGACGACTCCCGGCTACGTCTGGCCGACGATCTCGATATTGCCCCCGACGGACGCGTGTTCTTCAGCGAGGCGACCATCCGCTACGAGATGCACACCTGGCCGATGGACGCGCTGGAAAGCCGCGGCAACGGTCGCATCATCGGCTGGGATCCGAAAACCGGCAAGACGCGCACCGTGCTGCGCGGCCTGGTGTTTCCGAACGGCATCTGCATCGAGCCGGGCGGGCAGTCGCTGTTGTTCGCCGAGAGCTGGGCATGCCGGGTCAGCCGCTACTGGTTCGACGGGCCCAACGAAGGCAAGGTCGAGGTTCTGATCAGGGATCTTCCGGGCTACCCGGACAACATCAACCGGTCGTCCGACGGCAATTACTGGATCGCGTTGCTCGGCATGCGCTCCCCGGCGCTCGATGTGGCGCTGCGGATGCCCGGCTTCCGGCGCCGCATGGCCCGGCGGCTGGCGCCCGACGAGTGGCTGTATCCGAATCTCAACACCGGCTGCGTGATCAAGATGTCGCCGGAAGGGCGCACGCTGGAGACGCTTTGGGACCAGAAGGCGAAGAACCATCCCATGATCACGTCGATGCGCGAACACAAGGGCTATCTCTACCTCGGCGGCATCTCCAATAACCGCATCGGCCGCTACAAGATTCCGGGCGCCGACCTGCAATGGAGCGGCTTCCAGAGCTATTGGGGGAAGGCGCATGGCTAACGTCTTCACGCTGGCGGCAGACCGCTTTCTCGGGCGTGGCGAAGCCTCGGTTGCTATACCGCCGATGGACGGTGCGCTGAAGCCGAACAGTGCCGTCGACAAGGCCGACCACCTGCTCAGCATCGCGCGGCCGGACAATCTGCTGCGCGCGGGCAACAGCGTGTTGTTCTCGTCCGGACGGCGGCTGCTGGCCGTCAGCGGGAATTGGTCCAAACCCGAGCCGGTGGTCGAGTGCGAGGCCGAGATTCTGGCGACTGCGTCCGGGCCGGACGGCAGTATCGCGATCTTCGACGAGGTGCGCGGTCTGTCGCTGCTGGACATCTCAAAGAGGTCGATGGTCCGTCGCAACATCGCGCGGTTGCCATTCGCCTCGGTCACCGCGGCAACCTTCCGCGACGCGGACACGCTCCTGGTCTGCGTCGGATCAACCAGGAATTCCGTCGCGGAGTGGCAGCGCGACCTGCTTGAATCAGAGACGGCGGGATCGGTCTGGTCGGTCGACCTTCGCAACTCCGAGGCGAAGCCGATCGCCCAGGGCCTGTCCTATCCGGCGGGCTGCATCGTTCTCGCGGACGGAAAAAACGCGCTGGTTTCCGAGAGCTGGAAAAATCGCCTGGTGCTGATCGATCTGGACCAGAAAAAGGCCCCGGCACCGGTCCTGACCGCACTACCGGGATATCCGGGCCGGCTGTCGCCGCGCGCGCAAGGCGGCACCTGGCTCAGTCTGTTCGCGCCCCGCAACCAGCTTGTCGAGTTCGTGCGGCGCGAGCGTACTTACCGCCGGGCGATGATGGCCGAAGTGCCGAAGGAGTTCTGGGTTGCACCCGCGCTGTCGAGCGGTGCTTCGTTCAGCGAACCGATGCAGGGTGGGGCGCTGATCCAAATGGGCATTCTGAAGCCCTGGGCCCCGACCCGCTCCTACGGCCTGGTCGTGGCGCTCGACGACCATCATTCGCCGGTCGCCAGTTTCCATAGCCGCACCGGTGGTACACGGCATGGGCTCACCAGCACCGTCGAATACGGATCCGGCCTCGTTGTCGCCAGCAAGGGCGGCGACGAGATTATTTCCATCGCGCTTTCGGATGGTGGCTAATGGCGCCCAGTGACATTCTCGAACTTCGCCGGGTGACCAAGGAATATCTCGGCACCGCGGCCGTCAAGGACGTCGATTTCTCGCTGCGCAAAGGCGAGATCCACGCTGTATTGGGTGAAAACGGCGCCGGCAAATCCACGCTGACCAAGATGATCGCCGGCGCGGTGGCGCCGACCTCAGGTGAGATATTGCTGGAAGGAAAGGCTATACGCTTTGCCAATCCTGCCGAGGCGCTCGACAACGGCATCGCCATGGTCTTTCAGGAGACCAGCCTGATCCCGACGCTGACGGTGGCGCAGAACCTCTATCTCGGCAAGGAACGCCTGCTTAATCGGCTGCGCGGAGTCTATATTTCGGCCCAGCAGTTCTTCCAGTCGCTGAACTTCGACGTCGACCCGACGGCTCTGGTCTCCTCGCTTGGTGCTGCGAAGAAACAGATGGTCGAGATCGCCCGCGCCGTTCACTTCGACGCCCGCATCATCATCTTCGACGAACCGACCGCCTCGCTCACGCCGGAGGAAAAATACTACTTCTTCGCGTTGCTGCGGCGTCTCAAGCAGCGCGGCGTATCGATCATCTTCATTTCGCACGCGCTGGAAGAGGCGCTCGATGTGTCGGACCGGATCACGGTTCTGCGCGATGGTCAGCACGTGATAACGGCCGATACCAAGGAGCTCGATCGCGACAAGATCATCCGGGCCATGGTCGGGCGCACGCTGTCTTCCGACCTTTACGGCCATCGTCAGTCGGCGCGGCCGTATCGCCGGAAAGTTCTGTCGGTCGAGAACCTGACCATGGGGCGGATGGTGCGCAGCACATCCTTCTCGATCTACGCCGGGCAGATTACCGGAATTTTTGGCCTGGTGGGGTCCGGCCGGACCGAGACGGCGAAGGTCGTGGCAGGGGTGTTGAAGCGCGACCTGTTCCACGGCGGCCGCATCGAGTTTGAGGGCGTGCCTGTGCGTTTTCGCACCCCGCGCGAGGCAGTCAGGCGCGGCATCGCCTATGTCACCGAAGACCGCAAGCTCGAAGGTTTTTTCGAGACCATGACGATCGGCGAAAACATCTACGTCAACCTCCTGGGCGCGGGCAAGAACAAGACCGAGATCATCCGCAAATCGGACATCATTGAAGCCGGCCGCACCTGGATCGAGGCGCTCAAGGTGCGCGCGATCGGCGCCAATGCGCGCGTCATCGAATTGTCCGGCGGCAATCAGCAGAAAGTCGTCATTGCCCGGTCGCTGGCGCAGGTTCCGAAGCTCGTGATTTTCGACGAGCCGACCCGCGGCGTCGATGTCGGCGCGATCGCCGATCTCCACCAGATCATCAACGAACTCGCCGACAGCGGCATCGCCGTCGTGGTGATTTCGTCCTATCTGCCGGAGATCCTCAGCCTGTCCGATCGCATTCTTGTTGCCCGGCAAGGCCGCATCGTCGAGGAGTTTTCCGCCGGCGAGGCCGACGAGGAGCGGATCATGTACGCCGCTGTGCATTAACGGTTTGGCGAAAACGAAGCCTATCTTTCGCCATCGGCCACGCGTAAGGTGTTCTGGTCGCAAGACGATGGCGCTGAAACTCAGAGCGGACTGCGGGCAGACCCGGGGGCAGTACCCGGCGCCTCCACCCTAGCAGCTTGAGCTTAAAGGTCTCATCACGGTGAGATCGATGCTGCCGCAAGGCAGGATCCCTAGGCTGCTAAGGCGGGGGCGAACCAGGATCGATGGTCGCGAAGAAGTTCTGAATTGTGCCCGGCATGATACCGCCGTTATCGGGTCAAAAACCTAAATGCAAACGATAACGTTGCATTGAACGAAGTGCGCCTCGCGGCGTAACCGTTCGGGGTTGGTCCACCTAGCAACAGAACGGCCATCGCCGCGTCAGCCTTCGGGCTGGCGCGGCTTTATTTTGTGCCGGCTCAACAGGCGCGACTGCCTCGGGATCGCCGGGATCAGCCGCACTGCGATTGGTCAGGCGCTTTGCGCGACCTGATCGAGAAACCCGGTGATGCTCCGGATCCGTCCATCCCTGACGACCGCGAAATCCGTGCCCTTGATCGGGCTGTCGGCACCGTCTGGGCCCAGTCCCCACGAGAAGCGGACGTGGTCGCCATATCCGCTGGGCTGGCCGATCAGTTGAAACCGGAAATCCGGAAAGCGCTGCTGTACGCCGGCGATCAAGGCGTCGACGCCGTCATGGCCGTCGCCGCTCATCAAGGGGTCGATGTATTTCGCATCGCTGGTCCAGTTCGCGGCCAGCATCTCGCGGCGGCGGCCTGGCGCTCTCTCGTTCCACAGATCGATATAGCGGCTGGCAATCGTATTGACGTCGGTCATTTCTCTTCTCCTTCGATGGTGCCGGTCAAGATCGGCCAATCGACTATCGAAGGTTTACGCGACCCAATCGATTACCTCGCGGGTTATGGATTTCGATTTGGGTCACGCATGACGTGCCACCAGAGCGAGATGGCTTTCGTCGAACCGCCATCTCGCTCTATCTTTTCATTTGAGCATGATCTCCGCGCAAACGCTTCGCGTTTGCCGCGAGGGAAAACCGGTACCCGCTTTTCCGGATCATGCTCTATGGGGCAATCGTGAGTGTCGCCTTCATGTTGGGATGGAAGCGGCAGTAATATTCGACGGTGCCGGCCGTCTTCAGAACCGAGCTAACAGTTTTCTTCGGCGGGATGGTCACGTCCCAATCGCCGTTGCGCGCGGTCGCGGTGTGGGCAAAGATGTCCTTGTTGATCCATTCGATGGTGTCGCCGACCGTTGCCGAAGCTTCAGCCGGCGAGATTACCAGATCTTCCATCGAGATCTGGATGGTCGCCGCACCCGCCGAAATGGACGCGCCCGCCATCAGCGCTGCGACGATCGGAACAATCCATCTCGGCTTCATGTGAAGCTCCTTATTTCAGTTCCGCGGCGACGTGTTCGGCATGCTGCTCATGGCCCTGGAAGATCTTCAGGCCGGTCTGCAGCAGGCTCTTCAGTTCGGCGTTGCTGGCCGACGGAATGAGCAACGTCTCCAGCGCGCTGTCGACCGCCTTGTGGTAGGCGACTTCGTTGGCGACGTAGGCTTTATCGAAATCCGCGCCCTTCAGCTTGGCGAGTTCGTCAAGCTTGGCGGTGGCGTTCTTCGACAGGCTCTTGCTGGTGTCGTTGTCTTCCGGGGTGACCTTGAGCTTCTTCACCAGGTCGAGCGCCTGCTTGTTCACGGCTTCATGGTCGCGGACCATGTTTTCGGCGAACTCCTTGACGTCCTTGTTGCTGGTTTTGGCCAGCGCCTGTTTCGCCGCTGCGACATCGATCACGCCCGCGGTGTAGGCGATATGCGCGATCTGCGGGTCGGTCGGCTTTGCGCCTTCCGCAAAGGCAGCACCGCTCAACAGGCTAACCACGGCGATCGCCGCGCTCAATCGAACGAACATGTTTTGACACTCCTGTGGCGCCGGGACTCAATGCCGCCCGGCATTGTTGGTGGCACACAGGATTGGATGGCGCGCGAGCGGAAAGGTTCCTGAAATTATCCGCTCACGCCGAGCCGCCGCAGAACCGCTTCGGTCAGGCGTTCGCAACGCTTGCCGGCAAAGGGAAACGCCTCCATCACCACCGGCCCGATTTTCTTTTCGACATTGTTGCGCAACATGGTGCGGGCTCGGTGCAGTCTGGTTTTGACGGTTTCCGGCTTCAAGTCGAGAATGTCGGCGGTTTCCTCGACACTCATCCCCTCGATCACGCGGGTCATGAAGACGATACGAAAGGCCTCGGGCAACTCGTCGATCGCGTGTTCGACGACATGCTGGATTTCGCGTTGCGCCATGGATTTTTCCGGATCGTCTGGCATTGCCGAGAGGGGAAACTGGATGATCTGGGCCTCCAGAACTCCCGGAGCCAGGGTGCTCAAATCGACGCTCGGTCGCTGTCGGCGCAATCGGCCCAAAGCCTCGTTCATGGCAATGCGCGCCAGCCAGGTCGCGAGGCTTGAGTCGCCGCGGAAACTCTCGAGATTCGTAAAAGCCCGAACGTAGGTTTCCTGGACGACGTCCTCCGCCTCGCTGTCGTTGCGCAGAATGCCGCGCGCAATCCGGTAAAGCCTGCGGTTGTTCGACTGCATGATCGAACGGATGGCCGCTTCATCGCGTGCGCTGGCGCGCCCGACCAGGTCGGCGTCGGTGGTCCCGGCGGTGGCCAACTGGGGTGAATATACGCTACGCATGGTGACTCCGCTGTTGCCGTGGCACGTTACGGCTGAAACTTGGATGCGCCAAAGGCGAACAGGTTCCCGGAACGTGTCGGATATTTGCGTCAAAAGCCGGTCGGCATGGGTCGGGTTCAGCGCAATCAATCACCGGGCCGGTGGCCGACCTGGCTCGCTATGTGCTTGCGTTTCCAGCGCTTCCAGGAAACATCGCACCTTGGCGGGGACGAATTGGCGGGTCGGAAGCAGGGCGTGCACGCTGAGCGGCTCGCAGACATGGTCCGGCAGAATACGTTGCAGTAAGCCTGCTTCGACGGACGCACGGGTGTAGCTCGCGGTCACGCGCAGGACGCCGTAGCCTGCAAGCGCCGCCTGCAATCTGATGTGGGCATTCGAACTGATCAGCCGGGCTTTCTCAACGGGAAGCTGTTCGAGCATCCCTTCGGGAGTGGTGAGCGCCCATGGCGCGTCGTTGGGGCCGGTAAGTAGCGGAAACCTGGCGAGGTGTTCCAAGGTGCGAGGCTCGCCGAACCGTTCCAGCAGCGCAGGCGCCGCGAAAAGCCCCCGTTCCAGGGAGAAGACTCGCCTGATGACAATCCCGGTCGAGGGAAGCTGAGCTTCCAGCATGGCAAACACGATGTCATAGTTCTCGGCGACCGGATTGACGATCTCGTGCTCGACATCGATCCTGATGACCAGATCCGGATAGCGGCTCATCAGTTCGCAGGCGACCGGCCCGGCATGGTGAGCGCCGAATTCATAGGGAGACTTGATGCGCAGGGTGCCGGCGATGGCGCTGCTCATGGCCATCGCTTCACTGCGTGTCTCATGCAACGCAATGAACAGCGGTCTCACCCGCTGGTAGATGTTTTCTCCCGCGTCCGTCAGGCGCAAGTGACGTGTCGTGCGCTCGATGAGCCTGAGGCCGAGATTGCTTTCCAGTCGCTGCACTGCAGCACTGAGGCTTGATTTTGGATGACCGATCGCGCGTGCCGCTGCGCTAAACCCGCCATGCTCAACAACCTCGCAAAACAGCTCCCAATCCCGCCAATCCATCCGGGCGATTGTCCATGTGCCGGTATTGTGTGTCCAGAGAATTCCGGTTCTCCCGGAAGCGCCGATGTCATAGAGAATGACATGGAAGGAAGAAAAGCGTTCCTCGAAACAGGGAGGGTGTCATGACCGACGACGGAATCTTTCTCCGGAATTCCTGGTACGTTGCCGGCTGGAATCACGAACTGATCGACGGCAAGAAGCTCGCCCGGACGATTCTGGAGCGGCCCATCGTGCTCTATCGAGGCGAGAGCGGAAAAATCGTGGCCCTCGACGACCGCTGTTGCCATCGCGCGGCTCCGCTCTCGATGGGCCGGATCGAAGGCGACGATATCCGATGCATGTACCACGGCATGAAATTCGATCCGGCCGGAAAGTGCATCCAGATCCCCGGCCAGGATATGATTCCGGCAAAGCTTGGAGTGAGGAGCTATCCGGTCGTCGAACGCTACGACCTGATCTGGATCTGGACCGGCGATGCCGAAAAGGCCGATCCGGATCTGATCGTCGATTATCCGCCGCTCGCCGACCCCAAATGGCGCGGCCTTCCCGGATACATGCACTATCGGGCAAATTGGCTGTTGATCGTCGACAATCTGAGCGACTTCGCCCATCTTGCCTTCGTGCACACCCATACGCTCGGCGGTTCGGAGGAATACGCCTACAAGACCAAGCCTGTCGCGATCGAAAAACTCGATGATGGCTTCCGTGTCGAGCGTTGGCACATGAATGCCGATCCGCCGCCCTATCATTGCAAGGTGATCGCGAACAAGACCGACAAGATCGACCGGCGCAATATCGGCCGCATGATCGTTCCGGGGATTTTCCTGCTCGACACCACGTTTGCACCGGCCGGAAAGGGCGCGGAGAAGGGCGTTCAAGTCGAGGGTACGCGGCAGTATCGCAACGCGCAGTTCATGACGCCGGAGACCCGTAGCTCGACCCATTTCTTCTGGAACTATCTTCACGATTTCGACGTCGACAATCCGAACATCTCGCTGTCGCTGCGAAATAGTCTCGAAGAAGCGTTCAACGAGGACAAGGCGATCATCGAGGCACAGCAGAAGGTGTTCGACGTGGACCCGAATTATCAGCTGCTGGCGATCGGGGCCGACGGGGCGCTGACCTACTTCCGCTGGGCGCTGGCGCGGCGGATCGAGGCGGAGCGGAACGCCGCTCGCGCCGCGTGAGGCAATAGCCGCGGCTGGGGGCTCCGCTGCGTTGGCGATCTCGGCAGGTCGCGTCTATGCCACCGCTTTCGCCGCGGCGCGGCCGGCGTTGCGGCCGGAGAACAGGCAGCCGCCGAGGAATGTGCCTTCCAGCGAACGGTAGCCGTGCATGCCGCCGCCGCCGAAGCCGGCGGCTTCGCCGGCCGCATAAAGCCCCGGCATGATCTGGCCGTCATTGCCGAAGACGCGTGAGTCGAGGTCGGTCTCGAACCCGCCCAGCGTCTTGCGGGTCAGGATGTTGAGTTTGACGGCGATCAGGGGCCCGTGGTCGGGATCGAGAATCTGGTGCAGCTTCGCGGTGCGGATCAGGCGGTCGCCGATATAGCGGCGCGCATTGTGAATGTTCATCACCTGATTGTCCTTGGTGTAAGGATTGGCGACCTCGCGGTCGCGGGCCTCGATCTGGATGCGCAGGTGCCGCGGATTAAGCAGGTCGTCGCCGCTGAGTTCGTTCATGCCGGCGACGAGATCGGCCAGATTGTCGCGTACGACGAAATCGGCGCCGTGGGTCTTGAACGCTTCCACCGGCGCCGGCGCGCCCTTGTTGGTGGCCCGCTTGACGGTCATCCGCCAGCTCTTCCCGGTGAGATCCGGATTCTGCTCCGAACCCGATAGCGCGAATTCCTTCTTGATGATGCTCTGGGTGAGGACGAACCACGAATAGTCGTAGCCAGTCGACAGGATGTGGGTCAGCTGACCGAGGGTATCGGAGCCCGGAAACAGCGGCGGGGGCAGCCGCCGGCCGGTGGCGTCAAACCACATCGACGACGGTCCCGGCAGGATGCGGATGCCGTGGCGCGGCCAGATCGGATTCCAGTTCCGGATTCCCTCGACATAATGCCA
>Ga0207930_1000126_pt1 | contig 20473 bp, 20 predicted proteins | sample NGESurshal092012_7_FD_184477 | JGI IMG/M metagenome (GOLD analysis project Ga0207930, IMG submission 184477) | Arctic peat soil microbial communities from Barrow, Alaska - NGEE Surface sample 210-3 shallow-092012 (SPAdes) | ecosystem: Environmental > Terrestrial > Soil > Wetlands > Peat ... | reverse complement strand
CCAGCCTTCCTCCTCGTAGCGGCCATGTTCGAGGGCATGTTGAAGGGCGCGCGCCGGCCGGCCGGCGACTTGATCCGCCGACGAATAGAAGGCGGAAAAATGTTTGCCGATAATTTCCTCGGGCAGGTAGCCCTTGATGCGCTGCCCGCCCGCGTTCCAATTGGTGACGATGCCGCTGGGATCGAGCATATAAAGCGCATAATCGGTAACGCCGCTCACCAGCAGGCGAAAATGTCTCTCGCTCTCCCTGAGGGCGTCGCCGGCCTTGTTTCGCTCGGTAATGTCGCGGGTAATCTTGGCGAAGCCGACGAGCTCATTCTCCTCATAGAGGGCGTCAATGACAACCGACGCGAGAAACTTCGAGCCATCCTTGCGCACGCGCCACCCCTCGTCCTCGAACTTTCCGTTTTCGCGGGCCGTTTCGAGGCAACGCGCAGGCAATCCCGCCTCGCGATCCTCCGGGGAATAGAACATCTGGAAGTGCTGGCCGACGACTTCGTCCGCGTCGTATCCCTTGATGCGTTTGGCGCCGGCATTCCAGTTGCTGATAATGCCATTGGGGTCGAGCATATAGATGGCGTAGTCGATGACCCCCTCAACCAGCAGGCGGAATCTGCGCTCGCTTTCGAACAAGCCGCGCTTCCGATTAGCCTTCCTTGCCATCTGATTCTTCCCAGCCATAACCGGAGTTAACAAGCTGGAGCGCGCCTGGTTCCAGGGAATCACGCCCCGGGCCGCCGTAGGACGGGTCAGCCAACCGGTCCGCGCAAGGCGCGGACCGATGACAGCCGCCGGCGCGACCCGCCGCCAAAGAGCATCATGGTTTGGCGGACTACGCTACGCCAATCCGCCCTGGGACCTGTCGATCGCCCAAGCTCCCGGACCCCCCGCCGCAAGGAACAGCGAGGCAAAGCAAAAGAGCACCGAATGCTCTCCGCCGTTCAGCGCGGGAAAGAAGCTTATTGGTGCATGGGCCGTGAAATAGGCGACCGCGGAGAAGCCGCACAAGATAAACGCCACCGGACGAGTGAGCAATCCGATCGTGAGCAACACGCCGCCAACAGTTTCGATGAGCCCCGCAGCGATCCTGAAATCATCAGACATCTGTCCGAAAACGGCGAATGTCGATTTGATGTTTTCCATATGCGGAAAATCGATCAACTTCGCGAGGCCGTGCTGAAGGAATAGAAGACCTATCATCATGCGCAGAAGGGCCTGCACGGAAGGCGTCCAGCTGCGTGGCAATATCGTCAAATCCATCTTTCATTCCCCAGGGTCAAGGGTCCCGTCCGATGCCTACTCCGCCGCTTCGCGCACATACCGCGCGGTCGGCGTTCGCATCGTCACCAGTTCTTCCGCGGCGGTCGGGTGCAGGGCCATGGTGGCGTCGAAATCGGCCTTGGTGGCTTTCATCCTGACGGCGATGGCGACGACCTGAACCATCTCGGCGGCGCCGTCGCCGACAATGTGACAGCCGACCACGCGGCCGGAGGTGCCGTCGACCACCAGCTTCATCAGCACGCGGGTGTCGCGGCCGGACATCGTGGCCTTCATCGGCCTGAAGCTCGCCTTGTAGATATCGACGTGGCTGAACTGCGCGCGCGCCTCCGCCTCGGTCAAGCCCACCGTGCCGACTTCGGGCTGCGAGAACACCGCGGTCGGAATGTCGGCGTGATCGACCTCAACCGAACGCTTGCCGAACTGCGTATCGGCAAAGGCGTGGCCTTCGCGGATCGCCACCGGCGTGAGGTTGACCCGATGGGTGACGTCGCCGATCGCGTAGATGTTCGGCACTGAGGTTCGGGAAAAGCCGTCGACCGTGATGCCGCCATTATGCGGATTAATGGCGACGCCGGCTTTCTCAAGCCCCAATCCCCTGACATTCGGATGCCGCCCGATCGCGAACATCACCTGATCGGAGGCGATGCTCGAGCCGCTGGACAGATGCGAGGTGAATTCACGGCCGTGCTTGTCGACCTTGGTGACGGTGCAGCCGGTCAGGATCGTGATGCCGGCCTTTTCCATCTCGCCGCGCAAATGGCTGCGCACGTCCTCGTCGAAGCCACGCAGGATATTGTCGCCGCGATAGACCACCGTCACATCGGAGCCGAGCCCTGCGAAAATGCCGGCGAATTCCAGCGCGATATAACCGCCGCCCTGAATCAGGATGCGCCTCGGCAGTGCTGCCAGATGAAAAGCCTCGTTGGATGAGATCACGTGCTCGATGCCGGGGATCGCTGCGCCATGATTGGGCGCGCCACCGGTCGCGATCAGCACCATTTTTGCCCGGACAACCTCGCCGGTCCCGAGCCGGACGGTATGCGCGTCCTCGAGCACCGCGCGGGTCTTCACAATGCGGGCGCCGGATTTTTCCACGTTCGTGGTATAGGCGGCCTCCAGCCGGGCGATCTCCTTGTCCTTGTTGGCGATCAAAGTCGGCCAGTCGAAGGTCGCCGGCGGAATGGTCCAGCCGAAGCCGGCGGCGTCCTCGATCTCCTGGTGAACGTGCGAGGCCATGACCAGAAGCTTTTTCGGCACGCAGCCGCGGATCACGCAGGTGCCGCCCATCCGGTACTCTTCGGCGATCATGACCCGCGCGCCATAACCGGCCGCGATCCGCGCCGCGCGCACCCCGCCCGAACCACCTCCGATGACAAAAAGATCGACGTCGAACTCAGCCATATCCGCTCCGATCGAAATCAGATCATATCCTCACATCTGCTTGCCGCGCTTGCGCATCTCGGCGCGGAATTCGCCGCTGACCTGATCCGCAAAAGCCTGGGCCCACTGGTTCATATATCCCATGCTCATCTGAATGGCCTTGGGCTCCGTCGACAGCAGCTTCTGGCCCAGCGTCGACTTGTAGAATGCCACCAGATCCTTCAGTTCCTGCTCGGTGAACTCGTTGGCGTAAACATTCGCCATCCCTTCGCCGATTTCGTTCTCGCGGCCGGCCATCTTCTGGGCGACCAGCACGGCCACTTCGTCGAGATCCTTCTGGTAGTTGAGGTTGCTCTGCAGCAGGGTATCCTTGGTTCTCTGCACAATGGTCGGCACCGCACTGGCATAAATCGCGCGGACATTCTTCATGGTCAGAATTTCCCGGGCCGCCGCCAGAGCGCCCGGCGAAGCCGGCTTGAGCACGGGCGCCTGCGGCGGTTGCTGCTGCGCTGTGGCTGGAACGGCGCCGAGCGCCAATCCCAGCGCAAGAACCAACGCAAGGCTCGCGGCCGGGAGAATCTTTGAAAGCCACTTCATTGCAACGCTCCTCGATGGCGGATTTACCGCCGTTCAACCACACGAACTCCCTGAGAGCCTGCCAGCATGGCGGTGCTCGCAACGCCAATAAACAGCCCATGCTCGACGACGCCTGGTATCGCGGCCAGCAATGTCGCGAGGCGCGGAGGGTCGGTTATTCGTCCCAGATGGGCATCGACGATCCAGTGGCCCCCGTCGGTGACAAAAACGTGACCGTCCCTGGCCTTTCGGACCACCATTTGGCCGGAGACGCCGGTTTCGGCAAAGGCCCCGGCGATGGCGCGCTGCGTCGCCGCCAGCCCGAACGGAATGACCTCGACTGGTAACGGAAAGCGGCCGAGCGTCTCGACCCATTTGGACTCGTCGGCGATCACGATCATCCGGTCCGACGCCGTGGCGACGATCTTCTCGCGCAACAAGGCGCCGCCGCCGCCCTTGATGAGATTGAGCGCGGGATCGATCTCGTCGGCGCCATCGACGGTGAGATCGAGCCGGTCGATATCGTCCAGCGTGGTCAGGCGAATGCCGCAGCGTATCGCGTCGGCGCGGGTGGCCTCCGATGTCGGCACGCCGATGACATCGAGCCCGTCGCGAACCCGCATCCCCAGAAGCTCGACAAAATGCTTCGCGGTCGAACCGGTGCCGAGGCCAAGCTTCATGCCGTCGCGCACGAATTCGAGCGCGCGGCCTGCCGCCTGCCGTTTCAATTCGTCTATATTCACGCGAGCGATGCCCCTGGAGCCGCCGACGCTGGCGGCGGGGCATATCTAGCGTCGTTTTACGGCGAGGAACAGCGCCGTGCATCGATCCTGCCGCAATTGCCGGTTTTTACCCGAGAACGAGCGCGCACTTGCATGATTGTACGAGGACAGGTAGCGATTTTCGATGAATTCCGTTCGCACTGTTGTATTCGATCTCGACGGCACATTGGTGGATACCGCGCCCGATTTGATCAGCGCGCTCAACTTCGTTCTCGACCGCGAAGGCCTGCCCCCGGTGCCGCTCGAGTCCGCGCGCACCATGATCGGCGCCGGCGCCCGCCGGCTGATCGAGCGCGGCCTCGAACAGGATCGCCGCTCGGACAGCCCCAAAGACATCACCCGGCTCACCGACGACTTCATCGAATACTATGCGGCGCATATCGCCGACGCATCGCGTCCGTTCGACGGGCTGGAAAGCGCGCTCGATGATCTCCAGGCGAACGGATATCGCTTTGCGGTCTGCACCAACAAGCTCGAATGGCTGTCGAAGCTGCTGCTCGACCGGCTGGGATTGAGCGCAAGATTTGCAGCGATTTGCGGCGCGGACACCTTCGGGATTTCGAAGCCTGACCCGGCCATCCTGCAGCAGACCGTGGCGCGAGCCGGCGGACAATTGTCCACGACGATCATGGTGGGGGACGCCGGTCCGGATATCGGCGTCGCCCGCCGCGCCGGCATTCCCGTGATCGGCGTTGAATTCGGCTACACCGATGTTCCCATCGCCGACCTCAAGCCCGACCGGCTGATCGGCCATATGAACGAGCTGCCGGCCGCTGTGGAGAGCCTGATCCTTCACCGGAGCGCCTCTTAAGATTTTGATGTCATTGGCGTATTTTATGGAGACCTGATCCGGCGTTAACCATTATTTAACGATGGGGTTCCGCGCGATTGCGCGGCCCTCCCGACACTCCTATGGTCGAAAATGGGGATTGCGGCGGTTTGCCGCACTACAGACGGATGGATCATGCGTCGGGTCGTCGTGATTGCCGCAGCAGGATTAAGCCTTGCCGGCTGCTCCTCCTTTTCGTGGGACGCTTTCACATCAGCCCCGCCGATCGTGCAGGTTCAACTGGAATCGACACCGCCGGGCGCCGATGCCCGCACTTCCCTCGGACCGGGTTGCAGGACGCCCTGCTCGGCGAACATCCCGCTGCCTGAGGGAAGCGATTTTACCGTCACGTACACGATGGACAAGTTCCAGCCGGCCACCGTCCCGGCACACGTGATCCGTATCCCCGGCGATTTCGCCTCGAGTGGTTCGGCGCGAATCGATCCGAATCCGATCTTCGCCGAACTTCAACGCATGGGCCCGCCGCCGAAGCCGGTCCGGAAAATGCACCGGCCGAGAAAGCCCAAGCCGCCCAAGGGTGCCGCGGCCCCACCCGCCGCGGAAACGCCGTTCCCCAACCCGGCGCCTGCGGCCGCGCCGGCTCCGGCTCCGGCGGCCGCACCACCGGCGCCTCCGCCGCCGCCCGCCCGCTGATCGCTTGCACTGCACCAGACAACAGCACCAGACAAAGGTGCCGATTGTGCCGGGGTCGCAACGTGCCTACATTGCGGTCGCGCGCGCCGCTCCCTGACGTCACGGCTGCCGCGCCGAAAGGCACATTCGAATGAACGGCGCTCTGCTCAGCCCTGCCCGTCCGATGACCGACCCGTTTGGCCGGTCGATCAGCTATTTGCGGGTATCGGTCACGGATCGCTGCGATCTTCGCTGCCTTTATTGCATGTCGGAAGACATGACTTTTCTGCCCAAGGCCGATCTGCTGACGCTCGAGGAACTCGATCGGCTGTGTTCGGCATTCATCGCCAAGGGCGTGCGAAAGCTGCGGCTCACCGGCGGCGAACCGCTGGTCCGGCGCAATGTGATGTCGCTGGTGCGCTCGCTGTCGCGCCATCTTCGCAGCGGCGCGCTCGATGAACTGACGCTGACCACCAATGGCTCGCAGCTTTCGCGTTTCGCCGGCGAGTTGCGGGACTGCGGGGTCCGCCGCATCAACATATCGCTGGACACGCTCGATCCCGCGAAATTCCGCGCCATCACCCGCTGGGGCGATCTCGACAAGGTGCTTGATGGCATCGAGGCGGCGCGCGCCGCGGGTCTTGCGGTGAAGATCAATGCGGTGGCGCTGAAGAACACCAACGAGGACGAGATTCCGTCGCTGATGGAATGGGCCCACGGCAAGGGCATGGCGCTGACGCTGATCGAGGTGATGCCGATGGGCGACATCGGCGAAGGCCGCATCGACCAGTATGTGCCGCTGTCGCTGCTGCGCGCGCGGCTCGGCCAGCAATACACCTTGACCGACCTTGCCGACGACACCGGCGGGCCTGCGCGTTATGTGCATGTTGGCGAAACCGGCGGCAAGCTCGGCTTCATCACGCCGATGACCCATAATTTCTGCGAGTCCTGCAACCGGGTGCGGATCACCTGTACCGGCACGCTGCATACCTGCCTCGGCCACGAGGATGCCTCCGATTTGCGCAAGCCGCTGCGAGCCTCCGCTGACGACCAGCTGCTCAGCGAGGCGATCGATCGGGCGATCGGCTTGAAGCCGAAGGGCCATGACTTCATCATCGATCGCAGGCACAACCGCCCGAGCGTCAGCCGCCATATGAGCGTCACCGGCGGCTGAAGTTTCCGCCGTCGATTTTGCCAAGCCGCGCAACCGCTTGACCCTCCGAGTGAATCGGCCATTTTCCAATTGACGCCGCCATGACGCGCTGAAATGGTGCGGCTGCTTTCATGCCGGCTTGGCTGGTAAGCCGCTGCATCTGATAGGTGCAATCAAGACGGCGGAGGCAAAACGGGGGACTATCGTTGCAATCGCTCCTGCAGATGAGCCGTGCGCAGTTGAGTTTTGCCGCCACGCGTTTAGCGCGCGGCGAAGAAGCGATTCCCGTTGCAACAATCGGCCTGCCCTGATGCCGACCGTCCGGGAAAACACGATGCGTCCATTGCTGGCGATCAGCGCTGCCATCGACCAGATCAATGAGAAGATAGGCTACGTCTGCAATTTCCTGGTGCTCGCCGCCTGCATCGTCAGCGCCGGCAATGCCATGATCCGCTATGCGTTCGGATACAGCTCGAATGGCTGGCTTGAACTGCAGTGGTACATGTTCGCCATCCTGGTGATGTTCGGCGCTTCCTACACCTTCAAGCGCAACGAGCATGTCCGGGTCGAGATCTTCTATCTGTTTCTCTCCGAGCGTGGCCAGCTCTGGCTCGATTTGATCGGCACGCTGTTCTTCCTGATCCCGGCCTGCCTGCTGCTCAGCTATCTGTCCTGGCCGTTCTTCCATCAGGCCTACGCCGTCGGCGAAATGTCGGGCAATGCCGGCGGCCTGATCCGCTGGCCGATCAAATTCGTGATCCCCTCCGGCTTCGTGATGCTGGCACTGCAAGGCGTCTCGGAGGTCATCAAACGCATTGCAGCGCTTCAGGGCCAGGTCACGATCGAGGCGAAGTACGAAAGACCGACGCAATGATCACGCTGGAAATGATGCCGCCGATGATGTTCGGCGGCCTGGTTCTGGCGATGCTGATCGGCTTCCCGGTGGCGTTTACGCTCGCCGCCGTCGGGCTGTCGTTCGGGTTTCTCGCCATTCATCTTGGCTTCTTTGACCTGAATTTCCTGCAGGCGATTCCGGGTCGGGTGTTCGGCAGCGTTCTTTCCAACGAGTTGTTGCTGGCGATTCCGTTCTTCACCTTCATGGGCGCGATCCTGGAACGATGCGGCCTCGCCGAGGACATGCTGGATTCGATGGGCCAGTTGTTCGGTCCGATCCGCGGCGGCCTCGGCTATTCGGTCATCCTGGTCGGCTTCATCCTCGGCGCCATCACCGGCACGGTGGCGGCACAGGTGATCGCCATGGCGATGATCTCGATGCCGGTGATGATCCGCTATGGCTACAACATCCGCTACATCACCGGCGTGCTGGCAGCTTCAGGGACGATCACGCAACTGGTGCCGCCGTCGCTGGTCTTGATCGTGCTGGCCGACCAGCTCGGCAAATCGGTCGGCGACATGTATCTCGGTGCATGGGGCCCGTCGGTGTTCCAGATCTTCCTGTTTGCCGGCTACACGTTTTTGCTTGGCATCTTCAAGCCGGATCATGTGCCGGCGGTGCCGAAAACGGCGCTGACGCTGACCGGATGGCCGCTGTGGCGCAAATGCCTGATCGGCATCATCCCGTCGGCGGTGCTGATCTTTGTCGTGCTCGGCACCATGATGATGGGTCTCGCAACCCCGACCGAAGCCGGCGCCATGGGCGCGGTCGGCGCCATCGTGCTGGCCGCGATCCACGCCAAGGACTTCAGCACCGCGGGCCGCAAGATCCTGATCGTCGGCGTGATCGCCGGCGGCATCGGCACCATGGTCGGCATCTTCCTGACCGAGGGCATCATCTTCAAGACCGCATTCGCCGTCACCTATTTCGCCGTGGTGTGGATCTGCCTCGAGGCCGTTCGCATCCCCGAGCTACGCAACCTGATCAAGCAGGGCTACGAGACGACCATGCGCATCACCACGATGGTGGTGTTCATTCTGATCGGATCGACCTGTTTCTCGGTGGTGTTCCTCGGCGTTTCCGGCGGCGTGTGGCTGGAGCATCTGCTGACGTCGCTGCCGGGCGGCGCCTGGGGCTTCCTGATCTTCATCAATCTGTTCATCTTCTTCCTGGCGTTCTTCCTGGATTTCTTCGAAATCGCCTTCATCATTCTGCCGATGATCGCGCCGATCGCGCAGAAGGTCCTGGCGCCGATCGTAGGTGCGGATGCCGCGCTGATCTGGTTCGGCGTCATGCTCTGCGTCAACATGCAGACCTCGTTCATGCATCCGCCGTTCGGCTTTGCGCTGTTCTATCTGCGCGGGGTCGCGCCGAAAGAGGTCAAGAGCTCCGACATCTATTGGGGCGCGCTGCCCTGGGTCGGATTGCAGGTGATCATGGTGGTGCTGGTGATCGCGTTCCCGATCACGGTGACCGGCCTGCTCGACAAGCCCGTGAACGTCGATCTGAACAAGATCAAGATCGAGGTTCCGCAAATGGAAGCTCCGCCGCTGGACTTCGGTCCGCCGGCAAAGCAGTAACAATCAGTGCTACCGCAAATAAAAACCCCGGAGCTTTGGCCCCGGGGTCTTTCAATTTGGGCGGCCGTGATCACCCCTGGGCGTGACGCGCCATGAAGATGTCGTAGCCGAGTTCGGCGACCTGGAACCATTGGTATCCGTTATTCGAGAACGCGGTCATGGACTCATAGACCTTCTTGAAATTCTCGTTGGTCGCGGCTACCTCGCTGTGCAATTCCTTGGCCGCCTTCAAGCTCGCCTCCATGATCGGCGGCGAGAATGCGTGCAGCTTGGCGCCGCCGGCGAGCAGCTTGCGCAACGCCATCGGATTGACCGCGTCGTATTTCGCCATCATCCAGTTGTTGGCGTAGTGACCGGCTTGCTCCAGAACATTCTGATAATGTTTCGGCAGCGCGTTCCATTTGTCGAGATTGACCATGGCGAGCAGCATCGGGCCGCCTTCCCACCATCCCGGATAGTAGTAATGCGGCGCGACCTTGTAGAGCCCGAGCTTCTCGTCATCATACGGACCGACCCACTCGGCGGCGTCGATGGTGCCCTTTTCGAGCGCGGGATAGATGTCGCCACCGGCGAGCTGCTGCGGTACTGCACCCAGCTTCTGCATCACGCGTCCGGCGAAACCGCCGATGCGGAATTTCAGTCCCTGCAGGTCGTTGACGGTGTTGATCTCCTTGCGAAACCAGCCGCCCATCTGGCAACCGGTGTTGCCCGCGAGCAGCGAGGTGACGTTGTAGTTCTTGTAGAACTCGTTGAGTACCTCCTTGCCGCCGCCCAGCGTGTACCAGGCCTGGTTCAGCCGCATATTGGGCCCGAACGGCACCGAGGAGCCGAAGGTAAACGTCGGATCCTTGCCGAAATAGTAATATGACGCGGTATGCCCGAGTTCGACGGTGCCGTTCTGCACGGCATCGAGGACTTGCAGGCCGGGAACGATTTCGCCGGCGGCAAAGGTCTGGATCTGGAATTTATTATCGGTGGCTTCGCCGACCGCCTTGGCCATCTGCTCGGCGCCGCCATGCAGCGTATCCAGCGACTTCGGCCAGCTTGTCGTCATGCGCCATTTGATCTCCGGCATCGACTGCGCAATCGCCGGCGCCGCGATGGTGGCAGCACCTGCGACACCCAGACCTGTGACCTTGATAAAGTCTCGTCGTTTCATCGAATCCCCCATTTGGCAATGCGCCGGTAGCCTTCGTTGCGAGGCTTGGGGCAAGCATGGAGCATCCGGTTCGGGATTTCCATGATGAACTGGCGTCCCGCAATGCAAAAGCCCGGCCTCCTCGCGGAGACCGGGCTTGGCCGGGTCGCTTGGGGCCTGATCAGCCGCGCGTGCGCGAACGGATCATGAAACTGTCAAAGGTATATTCGGCAACCTGCCACCACAGATACTGGTCGGAGCGATAGGCCTGCATCGCGTCGATCGATTTCTTGAAGTCGGCGTTCTTGGCGGAAATCTCTCCCCACAATTCGTTGGTCGCTTTCAGGCAGGCTTCCAGCACTTCATTGGTGAAGGGACGAAGCTGCGTGCCGCCCGCGACCAGGCGCTTCAATGCCGCCGGGTTCTCCATGTCATAGCGCGCGGCCATCCAGGCGTTGGCATTCGCGGTCGCGTTGGTGATGATCGCCTGATAATTCCTGGGCAGGGAATTCCACTTCTCGAGATTGCAGAAGGCGTGAACCATCGGGCCGCCTTCCCAGAAGCCGGGATAATAGTAATACTTCGCGACCTTCTGAAAACCCAGCTTCTCGTCGTCATACGGCCCGACCCACTCGGCCGCATCGATGGTGCCTTTCTCAAGCGCGGGGTAGATGTCGCCGCCGGCGAGCTGCTGCGGCACGACGCCTACCTTCTGCAATACCTGGCCGGCAATTCCCCCGATGCGAAACTTCAGTCCGGAAAGATCGGCAACCGTCTTGATCTCCTTGCGGAACCAGCCCCCCATCTGGGTGCCGGTGTTGCCGCAGGGGAAACCGATCACGCCAAATTTCCTAAAGAACTCGTTGCCAAGCTCCATGCCGCCGCCCTGGTACCACCAGGAATTCTGCATCCGCGCATTGAGGCCGAACGGCACCGAGGAATAGATCGCAAAGGTCGGATCCTTGCCGACATAGTAATAGGAGACGGTGTGACTCATTTCGATGGTGCCGTTGGAGGTCGCATCGAGCGCCTGCAGGCCCGGCACGATTTCACCGGCGCCAAAGACCTGGATCTGAAACTTGTTGTCGGTCATTTCGGCGACGTATTTGGAAAACTCCACGGCGCCGTTATAAATCGTGTCTAGCGATTTCGGAAAACTGGACGTCATGCGCCATTTGATCTCGGGCGCGGATTGCGCGATCGCCGGCGAGGCCACGGCGGCCACGGCCGCACCGCTTGCCGAAACCTTCAAAAAATCACGACGCTTCATTCAGACATCTCCTTGGCTTCGGCCGTTTCCCGCATTTCTGCAGCTTTTCTTGGGCGGAGCGATTTTGCGCATCGGCCGCAGGTCGCGCTGGCGGGGGCTTTAACACGGAAGTGGAGCTGCAAAAAAGGCAACAAAGGCATGACGGCACTGTTTAAACGAAAGTCGAATGAGCTCAGGAAACAGGCTCAGGCCGCAGCGATGACGCCCTGGAGCTGATCGCGCACCTTTGCACCGATCGCACGGTAGATAGCGGCGTACGGTCCATCGGGTTCGCTCTCGACCACCGGCGTTCCCAGATCCGACGTGGTGCGAATCGACATGTGCAGCGGGATCTCGCCGAGAAACGGCACTCCGAGCCGTTCGGCCTCATGCCGCGCGCCACCGTGACCGAAGATGTCCGACCGGGTACCGCAATGCGGGCACTGGAAATAGCTCATGTTCTCGACAATGCCGAGAACCGGCACGTTGACCTTCCTGAACATGGCGAGCCCGCGCCGCGCATCGATCAGGGAAAGATCCTGCGGTGTCGAGATGATGACCGCACCCTTGAGCGGCACATTCTGCGCCAGCGTCAGCTGGGCGTCGCCGGTGCCGGGGGGCATGTCGACCACGAGAATATCGAGCGTGCCCCACGCCACGTCCCGCAGCATCTGGGTGATGGCCGACATCACCATAGGGCCGCGCCAGATCATCGCGGTATCTTCCTCGACCAGAAAACCGATCGACATGATGGCAAGACCGAACCGCGGAATCGGAATCATCTTCTTGTCGTCGTTCAACTGCGGCTTCTCGCGAATGCCGGTCAAGCGCGGCACCGACGGTCCGTAAATATCGGCGTCGAGCAACCCGACGCGCAAACCGAGATCGCGCAAGCCGAGCGCCAGATTGAGCGCCGTGGTCGATTTTCCGACGCCGCCCTTGCCGGAGGCGACCGCGATCACAGCGGCGACGCCGGGAATCTCCGACTGCTTCGACATCGGCGACACAGGGCTTTGCGGCGGCCGATGCGACGAAACGTGCGGCACACCGGGCGCATGCCGATGCGGCGGCGGCGGCGGCGTGGCACCCGCCTTGCGTTCAGCGGTGAGCGCGATCATGGCGACGGTGACGCCGGGAATGGCGCGCACCGCAGCCTCGGCTTCGGCCCGCGTGCTTTCCCAGGCGCGGGCCTCGGCAGCGTCGACATTGATCGAGAAAAATACCTTGCCGTCGTTGACGGTGATGGCCGACAACACGCCGGCGTTGCGCAAGGCAACGCCGCGCGGCGACATCACCTTGGCCAGACCATCGAGAACCTGCTGTTGCGTCACGCTCAAGGCGTATCTCCTGATAGCGATAATCTAGAGCACGATCGGTTCTGATTGAATCAGAACCGACGCTCTAGTCTTTTGTTTTGACGCGTTTTCTTGACGCGAACCGGTATCCACTTCGCTCGAAAACGCTCTAGTGCGACACCCGAGGCGACACATAGAGCGATCCCTTAGCAAAGGATACCGCCGTTACCGCATCAGGCCCGCGCAACCGGACGGCGTCCCCTCCTTCAGCCCTGCTCCGTGGCAGCTTCTTTGGCAGCTTCCCTGGCCGTTTCCTTGGCGGCTTCATAATTCAATTCGATCATCACCCCGTTGGGGTCGTTGACGAAAATCTGCCAGAGATCGCCGCCGGGCACCTGCCGAACATCGAACTTCATGCCCCTGGATTGAAGCCGCCGCTTCATGCCGGCAAAATCCCGGCTTGCGAAAGCGACATGGTGGACCACGCCGGAATCCGGCTTCTGCTGCTCTGGCGTCGGCGAGATATCGACGAGGTGGACCACCGCCTTGCCTTCGCTGTACATCCAGGCCCCGGGAAATGCGAAGTTCGGCCGGTCGCCCTTGGTCAGGCCGAGGATGTCCTGGTAGAATTGAACGGTGTCAGCGAGCTTTCGGGTCCGGATGTTGAAGTGATCGAGTACGCCCACGCTCATGCGATGCCACTCCCTTGATGTTGAAATCACGGTTGTCGAAGCCCTGTCCTAGCATAAAACAATACCGGCTCGCCAAATCCGGACGTTGCCCTTCATGATCCAGCGTCTATTGTAACGGGCTCCGCACCTTTGCGACGGACCTGTTTCGAGGACCGAACCAGCCCCGTCCCGTCTCCAGCATTCCGGCCGGCCCGTTCAAGTCAGCCGGCAAAAACCCCAGGGTTAAAAACATGGCCAAAGTCGCTTTTCTCGGTCTCGGCGTTATGGGGTTCCCCATGGCAGGACATCTCGTCACCAAAGGTGGCCACGAAGTGACGGTATTCAACCGGACCCCCGCCAAAGCGAAGGCATGGGCCGAGAAATTCGGCGGACAAACGGCCCCGACGCCGCAAGCCGCCGCCGAAGGCCGGGATTTTGTCATGGCGTGCGTCGGCAATGACCATGATTTGCGCGCAATCACGCTTGGCGCCAATGGTGCGTTCGCGGGCATGAAGAAAGGCGCGACCTTCATCGATCACACCACCGCATCGGCCGAGGTCGCGCGCGAACTCGACGCCGAGGCGACTAAACGCGGCTTCAAATTCGTCGATGCCCCGGTCTCCGGCGGACAGGCCGGCGCGGAAAATGGCGTGTTGACCGTGATGTGCGGCGGTAGTGAAGACGCCTATGCCGGTGCCGAGCCCGTGATGTCAGCCTATGCCAGGATGTGCAAGCGGCTCGGACCCGCCGGTTCCGGCCAGCTGACCAAGATGGTCAATCAGATCTGCATTGCCGGACTGGTCGAAGGCCTGTCGGAAGGCATTCATTTTGCGAAAAAATCAGGGCTCGACGTCCAGGCCGTCATCGACACCATTTCGAAGGGTGCCGCCCAGTCCTGGCAGATGGAGAACCGCTACAAGACCATGAACGAGGGGAAATTCGATTTCGGCTTCGCGGTCGAATGGATGCGCAAGGATCTGTCGATTTGTCTCGCCGAAGCACGGCGAAACGGGGCCAGTCTTCCGGTCACAGCACTGGTCGACGCGTTCTATGCCGAAGTCGAAAAGCTGGGCGGCAAGCGGTGGGACACATCAAGCCTGCTGGCGCGGCTGGAGCGCTGACGCGAACCCGGCCGAACTGGTTAATTTAACCTCCCGTTAACGGGATTCTTTAGCTCTTTAAGGCACCTCTTAATGATTTAGCGCCAGAGATAGACAGTGCAAAAGCTCGCGCGGCTCGCGGGCAGGATTTGTGTTGTTTGATGAGTAAACCCGCCGATAAGCCAGAAGTCGTTCAGCTTCCGGCCGAAACGCCGATCGCAGCGCCGGTCCATAATCGCCGCGTCGCCGCGCAACGGGTGCGCGAAGCTCGCGACCGGTTAACGTCGACCAGCGGAACCCGCCCCGCTTTCGACCGCGAACTGCTCCGGCAATACGCCCAAACCCGCCTCTCGGCGTCCTACGTCGTCATGCTGCTGGTGGTGGCGACCGGCCTCTTGTTCGGTTTCTGGATGAAGCCGGTGTCGGCCGCCGCCTGGACCTGCGGCATGCTCTTTATCCACGCCGCGATTATCCGCAGTTGCAGCAGGTTCCTGGCCGAGCCACCCACCCTCACCCCAACCCGCAAGTGGCAAACGCGGTTTGTCCTGCTCGATCTGCTGTACGGCCTGTGCTGGACGGCGATCCTGATCCACCCCACCAGCCTTAATTTGGTCTCGAACACGCTGATGATGTTCCTGATGCTGCTGGTGATCGCGGTGTCGAGCATGCTCGCCGCCAGCCTGCCGATCGCCGCCCTTGCGACGACCGCTCCGGTAACGTCGGCGATCGCGTTGAATTTCGCGTTGAGTGGCAAATTCGACAATTACGTGTTCGCATTGCTCGCACTCGCAGCCGAAGGGTATTTCGCGCTGCTCGCCCACCGTCTGCATTCGACGACACTGGCGACGCTGGAGGCCCGCGCCGAAAAGGATGCGCTGATCGGCGAACTTGAGCAGGCCAAATCGATCTCCGACGAGGCGCGGCATCGCGCCGAATCGGCCAACGTCGCCAAGTCGCGGTTTCTGGCGCAAATGAGCCACGAGTTGCGAACCCCGCTCAATGCGATCCTCGGGTTTTCCGAAGTGATGAAGAGCGAGATTTTCGGTAGCCACGCGGTGCCGGTTTACAAGGAATATTCCGCGGATATTCATAATTCCGGCGTGCATCTTTTGAATCTCATCAATGAAATCCTCGATCTGTCGCGGATCGAAGCCGGAAGGTACGAACTCAACGAGGAAGCGGTTTCCCTGGTGCACGTCGTCGCCGACTGTCATCACTTGCTGAAACTGCGCGCCTCCAGCCGCCGCATCACCATTCACGAGGTGTTCGAGCAGGGCATGCCGCGAATCTGGGGCGACGAGCGTGCCACCCGCCAGATCGTGCTCAATTTGCTGTCGAACTCCATCAAGTTCACCCCGCAAGGCGGGGAGATCTGGCTGAAGGTCGGATGGACTGCGTCGGGCGGACAATATCTCAGTGTCAAGGATACCGGCTCCGGCATCGCCGAAGATGAAATCCCGATCGTGCTCGCGTCGTTCGGCCAGGGCTCCAATTCGATCAAGTCCGCCGAGCAAGGCGCGGGGCTCGGACTGCCGATCGCCAAAAGCCTGATCGACATGCATGGTGGCACGTTCACGCTGAAATCGAAGCTTCGCATCGGCACCGAGGTCATCGTTACCTTTCCGCCGGAGCGCGTGATGTCGGCGCTGGCTCCGATGGCGGAAGAATCTCCGCCGCTGCAACCGGAAACGGCGGGTACCGTCTCCGCCCTCGAGAGCCGGCGCGCCCGCAACAAACCGATCATGAGCGCGGGCACTGGATTGTAGCTGGAGCGCTTGCGCAAACCACCGAAACCGTTTCACTATCCCTCAATGAGCAAAGAAACGCCGTGTATCGCAGTTTGTATGATCGACCCCAGGACCAGCCTCTGTTTCGGCTGCGGGCGCACGTTACCGGAGATCGCGCGCTGGCACCGGATGGAGAGCACCGAGCGGCAGGCGGTGATGGCGCAGCTTGCGACGCGCATGGCCGACGCCGGACTGGTTCGGCCCGAGATGATGGCCGCCACACGCGCCGGCTGACGCATGCGCACACTTGCATGCGAGGTTTGCCGTGAGCCGGATTCTGCTCGTTCTTCTCGTGCTCGCAGCCACAGCCGGCGCGGTGGTCGCCTATGGCGATCCGGACCGGATCGCGCGAGCGGGCGACACCGTCTCGGACTTGCTGCGCAAACGGCCTAACGCGCCGGCGCGCGCCGTGCAGATTTCACGCGGGCAGACCGGCGAATTCGCGCTGCAGGCCAGGATCAACGGCGTGCCCGCTCCGATGGTGATCGATACCGGCGCGACCTCGGTGGTGCTGACCTATGAGACCGCAAAGGCCGCCGGACTGCCGCTGGAGTTGCTCGAATATGACGTCGAGGTCGAGACCGCCGGCGGACATACCCGAGCCGCAAGGTTGACGCTCGACCGCCTGGCGATCGGCAAGCTCGTGGAGCGCTCGGTGCCGGCGCTGGTGGTGCCGCGCGGGCAGATGAAGACCAATCTGCTCGGCATGAGTTTTCTGGATCGGCTGGAAAGCTGGGAAGTGCATGCCGACCGGCTGATGCTGCACGGCTATCCCTGATCGCAGGGACGATCGGGATTGCGATGCAATAGGGATCGCAGCAGCGATCGGATCGCGTAGCAATCGGAATCACGCGGCCAATGGGGCCACCACGCGATCCTCGACCAGCGCGATCGCATCGCGCAACACATTGACGCCGGCGCCGGGCTTGACGCCGTTCTCGGCGAGGTGACGGCGGAACGCCCGCGCGCCCGGCACGCCGTGAAACGCGCCGACAAAATGCCGCGTGACCGAATGCAATCGCGTGCCGTGCGCGAGCTGGTCCTCGATATAGGGCATGACAGCCTCGAACACGTCCTTCATGGTCGCGTGTGGTGCAGCTTCGCCGAACAGCTCGGGATCAGCCGCCAGCAATCGCCACGGCTCCTGATAGGCCGCACGGCCCAGCATGACGCCGTCGACATGAACGAGATGCCGCTTGGCCTCGCCGAGGCTTGCGATGCCGCCATTGATGATGATGGGCACGTCAGACATTGAGGCCTTGAGCCGGTAGACCCGATCGTGGTCGAGCGGCGGCACGTCGCGATTTTCCTTCGGCGACAATCCATTGAGCCAGGCCTTGCGGGCGTGGACGATCAGCGCGTCCGCGCCGGCGGCGACCACGCGGCGGGCCAGCGCATCCAGCGCGATTTCCGGATCCTGGTCGTCGATACCGATCCGGCACTTGACGGTGACCGGAATGCGCACCGCGTGCTTCATGGCATCGACGCACTCGGCGACCAGCGCAGGCTCCGCCATCAGGCAGGCGCCGAAACGGCCGTCCTTCACCCGGTCCGACGGACAACCGACATTGAGATTGATCTCGTCATAGCCAAACTCCTCGCCGATTTTCGCCGCGGTGACGAGATCGCGCGAATCCGAGCCGCCGAGTTGCAGCGCTACCGGATGCTCACTGGCATCGAAACCAAGCAGGCGCCGGCGATCGCCATGAATGATGGCGCCGGTCGTCAGCATCTCCGTATAAAGCCGGGCACGTCGCGTCATCAGGCGGTGGAACACGCGGCAATGCCGGTCGGTCCAGTCCATCATAGGCGCCACGGCAAATCGGTGATCTAACATGTTGTTTTCATTAAATTTTATCACTTTCGCCGATCCAATAGATTTTGGTCCGACGGACAATCTGAAGCGCAAAGGCTAAAGCATTTTCCGTGCTTTTCAATGACTTGGTCAGATCACTCGATTATTTACACTTATTCTCCGCCGGCCCATATCAGTGCCAAAATGCGCGCGCCATACCGCGCCTTAAAAAATGCTTTAGATGCGCACCCAGGGACCGCAGCCCAATGTTAGCCATATCGTCGCAGCCGGCGCTATTCCCAGACCAAGTCCGGCACTCTCGCAAGAAGCAGCGACTCGATGGCGCGGGCGATGCCGAGCAGTCGCCAATTCCCACAACCTTCGCCGATCGCCCCGCAGGATCGCAGCGCAGCGGGCCGGCCCGGACCAGTTCTCGGACGAATTGGGTATCCGAGCTACGCGCACCAGAACGGCGAAAAAATAGAAGGCTTGAGTAGCCCAAACATCAGGTGACCGCTTTGCGCCTATATTGTTGAAAACGTCGAAAATCGAACGACATCAAGAATCTCGCGAAAGTCCATTCTTAGTCGTCTTTAACGTTACAACGTGCTTCAGCGCCAATACGAACGTCAGTGGTAATTTTTGTGTCAAACGATGTGGTCGCTTTGACCGCGCGAGGGAAACGCATCAGCGGCCCCGAATAATTTCGCTCGTCGCTCCAAAAAGACTTTTTCAACAACGTCCGCCAAGAGCGGCCATTCCGCTACGTTTCGCCGAAGGCTATCATCGCAATTCGGATCGCTTTCGGGCGGCCAATGCGGACGCGATAGGACATCTTCAAGCAGACGATTGATCCATTCGTGAGGAACGGTCGGACGGCGCGGGAGCCCATCAATTGCATTTTCGATCACGCCTCATTTCTTCTCAGCACTCAGCGCTTCGAAGCCGGAGATGACGTCGAACAATTCCTCGTCGATCCCGCTCTGGCGCAGACGATGGAAAGCCCCGTTGAGGTCCTCCAGCAATTCGTCGATGTTCTTATCGGCGCGCTGCATCGCCGCCAGTCGACTTGCGTTTTCGCTCGATAGCGATTCGGCGCACGCGCGGAAGAGAGAAATGAAAAGATATTCACGGATAAGTGCCCGCAAGGTGGCGGTGGTTTGCCCCATCACTTCGGGCAAGTTTCCGGTCGGCCAGGGAAGTCCTACCAGCTTCTTTCGCCAACTTTCGTCCAGCGGGAGCAGTCGCTGACTGACGGGCGCATAAACCGCCCGGGAGGACGGGCGGTTGTAGAAGAGGTGAAGTTCGGTGACTTCACCCTCGCCATGGCGCGCCTCGCATTCCACGAGAATCTGCCCGACGAGCGAGGTGATACCCTTGACGGAACTCGGTACGTTGAGGACGCCCATTAGCGGCAGGCCCGCGTCAGTCAGGCGCGCATGAACGCGCTCACCGACGGCCCAAACCCGGTGTTTGCCGGGCATAGCGGCGAGGGTCTTCACCGCATAATCAGCCACCATGTCGTTAAACCGGCCCACCAATCCCTGGTCCGAACCGAACACGACCGCGTCGAGGAACCTCGGATCGGGTCGTCCTTTGCCTTCTACGAAAGGCGCGGTCGGCACGCTTTTCCGGAAGCAAATGCTCAATCCCAGCTCCACGCTCCGATAGTAGTCGCCCAACGCGCGGACGGCTCGCTCATATTGGCCGATGTTTGAAGCAGCCATGGCTTTCATCGTGCGAACGACGGATTGCAGATCGCCGGCACTGTCGATCTTGCGTCGGAGGCTCGCTGTGGTGTCGCTCAAGACTGCTCCCTGGGTGCCGGCTTGGGTGTCGGCTTGGGCTTCGGTTTGACCTCCGTTTGGGCAACCGGCTTGGATTCGCGCTGCAGCTCAGGCCCGGCTTTGGCTTCAGGTTCAGACTCGGCTTTGGATTGTGGCTTGGATTCCGGCTTGGGCTGAAAGCGGATGAGCGCATTGCGCGCAATCTGGACAATTGCTGCCCGGTCTTCGTCGCTCAATTTATCGGCGGTATTGAATCGCTCTGTCAATTCCGCCGGGATGTTCGCCGCCGCCTCTTGCACGGCGTGCTCGGCGTCCGTCATCTGGTCGATCGGTACCCTGTCGAAGAGTTCCGCGGTCAACGCCAGCAGGACGGCAATTTGTCCAGGCACGGATACCGGAGCGAATTCCGACTGTTTCAGGCAGGCGCGGATTCGCTGTCCATGTTCGATGATCTTGCGGGTGTCTTCGTCCAGGCGGGCGCCAAACCTGGCAAAGGTCTCGAGTTCCTCGAACTGCGCGTAGGCGAGTTTGAGGTCACCCGC
>Ga0207930_1000125_pt1 | contig 20505 bp, 14 predicted proteins | sample NGESurshal092012_7_FD_184477 | JGI IMG/M metagenome (GOLD analysis project Ga0207930, IMG submission 184477) | Arctic peat soil microbial communities from Barrow, Alaska - NGEE Surface sample 210-3 shallow-092012 (SPAdes) | ecosystem: Environmental > Terrestrial > Soil > Wetlands > Peat ... | reverse complement strand
AGATGCCGCACATCATCACCGCGCAAGCCAAAGGAGTCTCCGAGCTGCGCCTGCTGTTCTGGCATGTCATGCCAGTGCTCAAACGGGAGACGCTGGCCCTGGCAGGCGTGTCAGTCGGACTGGCGATCAGCGTCGCCATCCCTGTGGAAGCGCTCTGCGGCATCCCGGGCATCGGACAGTTGGCATGGCAGTCTGCGTTGGCGCGCGACCTTCCGCTGCTGATCAATCTCTCCATGCTGGTGATTGCCTGCGTGACCCTGGCGAATGCAGGGGCCGACTTGCTCGCCGAGGAAAGGAGAGCAGTCGCGTGAAACAGTTGCGCACCGCGGCGATCGCGTTGTCGGCCTTGCTGGTGCTTGCGAGCGTCGCCGGCAGTCTAATTCCTCAGTTCGATTACGCTCGTCAGGATCGGGAACAGGTGAATGCCCCGGCCGGCCGCGAACACTGGCTGGGTACTGACGACTTGGGCCGCGACCGGTTCTCGAGACTGTTGCATGGAACGGCGGTTTCGATGCTTCTGGCTCCGGCAGCGGCGGGGATTGCCATGCTGTTTGCGTTCGTTATTGGAGCGGCGGGCGGGTTCGCTGGCGGCTGGTGGGAGCGTACCGCGAAAACCACGATTGACCTGTTTCTATCGATCCCCTGGCTCTTCCTGCTATTGATGGTGCGCGCCATGCTCCCGCTGAACACCGCGCCCGCAACGTCGGTGACGATCACGTTCCTGGTACTGGGAATTCTGGGTTGGGCGGCTCCCGCGCGCATCCTGATGGCGCGGGCACAAGGCCTGCGCCGGTCGGATTTCATCCTGCTGGCGCGCGCAACCGGGGTCCCATCCTGGCGACTGCTCGGAAAACACGTGATGCCCAACCTGCGACCGGTCCTGGTCGCCCAATTCTGGATCTCAGTACCGGTATTCGTGCTGGCAGAAGCCAACCTCAGCATTTTGGGGCTGGGCGTGGCGGAACCGCTGCCGTCCCTGGGCAGCCTGCTGAGGGAACTGGAAACCATGTTGTCGTTGCGCACCGATTGGTGCCGCTTTGCCGCTCTGGCCATGCTGGTTCTGCTGGTCAGCAGTTTGCAGTTTGCAATCTCTAGACGTGAGGTGTCCTAATATGCGCCGTATTCTCTCCTGTCTTTTGCTCGCCGCCGCGCTTGTGCCTTGCGCCATCGGTCAGAACGAACTCAAGTTCTACCTGCGCTCCGAACCCAAGACGTTGAATCCTCCGATGGTGGCGGACGACGCCTCGGAGACCATTCGGTATCTCACGGGCGGTGTGCTGCTCCGTCTGAATCGCCAGACGCAGAGGTTAGAACCAGAGCTAGCCAGCGCGTGGCTAATAACCCATGGCGGAAGAACCATCACATTCACGCTGCGGCCTGCGGTCTACTACTCGGACGGAACACCATTCGGCGCCCAGGACGTGAAGTACACCATGGAACAGTTGATGGATCCAGCGCTGCGCAGTCCTACCGGGGACGCATTTCGCTCTGGTGACGGCAAGATGGTGGCAACCGTTCGGTCACCGCAGAAGATCGCGATCACATTTCCGCAGCCGGTGGCTGGATTGGACCGTTTGTTTGATCAGGTTGCCATCGTTTCGTCCCAATCACCGAAGCATGAGATGGCGGCACTGGGACCTTATTATGTCTCCGATTACAAGCCCGGTTCTTACATCTACCTGCGGAAGAACGCCAATTATTGGAAACGTGACGCCGAGGGGCGGCAGCTACCCTACATCGACGCAGTGAAACTGGAGATCCAGGCGAACCGCGACATCGAGCTCATGAAGTTCACGCGCGGCGAAATCCACCTGATTAACTCGCTGGACGCTGACTACTATGATCGTCTTTTGCAGTCTTCTCCAGCCAAGGTCCACGACTCTGGCCCCTCGCTGGACTCGGAACAGATGTGGTTTAACCAGGTAGCCAAGGCACCCATCCCGGCTTACAAGCTGCAGTGGTTCCAATCCCGCAATTTTCGGGTTGCGATATCATTGGCCATTAATCGTGACGACCTGTGCCGGGTGGTTTACCACAGTCACGCCAGCCCGGCATTCGGCCCGGTCTCATCCGCCAACAAGTTCTGGTTCAACTCCCGCATGCAGCCGCTGCGTTTCGATCAGCAGGCCGCGCTGCAGTTTTTGCGGCAGGACGGCTTCCAGCTATCGGGGGGACAGCTTCGCGATCGCGAGGGGCACCCGGTTGAGTTTTCCATCGTGACCAGTGCCGGAAGCCGCGCTCGGGAACGAATGGCGACCATGATTCAACAGGATTTGCACGCCATCGGCATCACCGTGAACGTAACGACCCTCGATTTCGCTTCCCTGATACAGCGCATTAGTGAGGACTTCAACTACGAAGCCGCGTTGTTGGGACTGGTGAATGTTGAGCTCGATCCCAACTCCCAGATGAATGTGTGGCTGAGTTCTTCCGAGGAGCACCAATGGAACCCGAAGCAGAAGACGCCTGCCACGCCGTGGGAGGCCGAGATCGATCGCCTGATGCGGGCCCAAGCGTCAGCACTGGATGACCGGACGCGGAAACGGTCCTTCGACCGCGTGCAGGAGATCGTGGCGGAACAGGCACCTTTTATTTACCTGGTGAACAAGAACTCGCTCGTCGCCGTTTCCACGTTATTGCAAGGAGCCCAGCCGGTGGCCGTGAGGCCGCAAACCTACTGGAATATCGAGCAGCTCAGCCTAGCACTGGAGAGTGCGAGTAATGCCAAATAAGAGCCCTTTGCTGGCGGTCAGTCTGAGCGTGGATTATCCTAACAAGCCGCAGATCCTCAGGGCGGTAAGGTTGCAGATGTATCCGGGCGAAATCCTGGGGCTGGTGGGCGAGAGCGGCTCTGGCAAGAGCACCATAGCGCTCGCGATTCTACGGCTGCTGGATTCGAAGGGCGGTAGGGTGCAAGGACAGATCCGGTTCCGGGAGCGCGATATGATGGCCGCCTCCGAGCGGGAGATGAGAGGCATACGCGGCCGCGAGATGGGTCTGATTCTGCAGAGCCCGGCGTCAAGCTTGAATCCTGCGCTGAGACTTGGAACACAGTTGACAGAAGCGTGGAAGAGCCACGCGTCCGGCTCCCGCAGTGCGATGGAGGCGGCCGTCGACCACGTGCTCAGCAGCGTGGGACTGCCCGCCAGTTTGGAATTTCGCAAGCGATATCCGTCGCAAATCAGTGTCGGCCAGGCGCAAAGAGTCCTGATTGCCATGGCGGTAATGCACTCGCCGGCATTGCTCATTGCGGACGAACCGACCAGCGCGCTCGACGCCATTACACAATGGGAGATCATGAAGCTGTTTGCTGAACTAAACCGCAAGACAGGTAGTGCCGTGCTGTACATCTCGCACGACCTATTATCGGTGGCCTCCATTTGCCATCGCATTGCGATACTGCATGATGGGGAAATTGTCGAGTGCGGAGCCACCCCATCGGTGCTGGCCGAGCCTCTTCATCCGTACACGCGGCGCCTGCTGGCTTGTATTCCGTGGGTGCCTGGACTCGGTAAGCCTTTGCCAGTCGCGTCGGACCCATTCACGGAGCGGGCCGTGATGGTCGGTGATGGCGTTGGCAAACCTGAAAAACCATCGCAAGATCTGTCGCCAGCCGCGATCGTCCACGGAGATGCTGAGCCACGAAATCGGGGTGCCGACCATCAACCTTGGCTGACATGATTGAGATGGTGCGTGAGATTGAAACTGCCGCTCCAGAACATTGAAGTGGGGGCATCGTTTGGCGACAGTTTCTGGAAGTGATATTCAGCGAGTCCCCAGACAAGATGCAGTAAATTGGCCCAAGTACCCTGGTGGAGGCACCGCTTCTGAGGCGAGTCAGGACTTCCGATCACCGACAAACTCACCATGCAGCCGGCAAAAGCGATCGGTTACTTCACAATTGCATGCCTATCTACTCGAGACATGGATGGACGCCTCCACTTGCATGCGTTTCATTTCGAAATAGGTTTGCTAGCTCCGAAATCACTCTGCCAAATTGCCAGACCTGTGACGTGCCGCGCGCGCGCAAGGACGTCCAGGATACGCGTTCCGCAATGACCAGCAGTACGACCGAGACTAATTGCAGGATGGTGTATTTAAAGAGGGAAGAGAAAACTCCATCATGTCCGCGCCGGCGTATGAGATATGCCGTCGCCGCGTGCAAGCACTGAGATGTTAGCCACAACAAGTGGTCAAGTATGGAAGTGCATCTCGCGTCAAGATCCAATGCGTTGCCTCAAAGTACCTGCGAACGCGTGAGCTCTGGAACCCAATGAGACACGGGTAGGCCTGAATTAGCCACAAGTCAATGAAACTTGTGCGCCGCTCTTGAGGCGCGATTCCCCCTCCCCATTCATCACGTTAGAAGAGTGTCCCAATTGAATGAACAAAACCCAGTCCCGCCGCTGAAAAATTTAAAGTTATAAGCGGCAAAGGCAACTTCGTGTCCTTTCCCGGCTCAGACGTCACTCTTCGAGGTCCCCGGGAATCGACTTTCGATGGGACTCCTCGCACAGGTGGCCTTCTTAACCTCACTGATAAGGAACGGGAGCTGGAAGTCGGATTGGAATGGACGTCGTCAATTCAGAAACATCGTCCCAGGCATGTAGTCGCCGTGGAACGCCATGTTGTAGTGCACCCCTCCAAAACTGGACACGGTCATAAGTTATAATTCAGGCCCTCCACCAGTACCGGGCGGTGTCCTGGTCAACGCCAGCAATGGCACTTCTCAACGAGCATTCCACGGCTTGCCCAATTACCCCCCACGAATCTGCCCCGCTAAGTGCTTGGTATTGCAGCACGCGAGATCTTGCGGTTCGCCTGCCCACAAACAGAAGGTTTCGGGCAAGGCTAAGAACCAGCAGCGTCGGCGATTAACCGATGCCATCGTTTCTCTGAATATCCAGCCCGTCGAATCTTGCTAACACTTCGCCATCAGGTCGTCGATGTTCCTGGCGGTAATGAACTCCGCAGGGCTTTCGCCGACCGCCAGGGCCTTGAAGTGGGCTTTGCCGCACTCGATCTTGGCGCTTTCCTGGTCCCGTAGGTCCTCGGCGAACAGGCTGCTCTTGGTTTCGACGACGAAGTAGAGCCGCTCCGCGCCGTCCTTTTCAACCAGCACCGCCCAGTCCGGGTTGTAAGTCCCCAACGGCGTCGGAACCTTGAACCAGCCGGGAAGTTTGGCATAGACCTTCACGCCCTCGTTCTTTTCCAGTTGCCCGGCGAATGTTCGCTCGACGCCCGACGAATCGTAAACGACGTGCTCGTAGACGGATTTGTTCGCCGCCAGCATGTTCTTGAGGTAACCCGTCAGTTCCTCCTGCTCGAACAGTTCCTGGGCGTAGTAGCATTCGTCGCCCAGGCGCTGATACTTGATGCCATCCACCAGCGCGAGGCGCTTGGTGCGGTTGATAGATTCTGCGGCCAACTCGATGAACTGTTGCGGGTTTCGCTTGAAATCATCGAGACGCCCGCTGCCGGTCAGAATTCGCACTATGCTGCGGCGCGTGAGCTGAGTCTTGTCCTGAAGGTCAGTCAATAGATCCGGCAGTTCGATGTCGGTTTCTTCAGGCACGGTGGGTGCCGATACCGCCGTCTCGGTTGCTTCCACGCCCGCCTTACCTATGGCAAGGTCCGCCTTCCGCCATTGCAAGCGCGTTTTGCTGATCGGCGGGCAATCCCTGAGGGCCTCGGCGCACTCCTTCACCAGCTTGTCGTTGTCAAACTGCACGCGGTACGTGGTCTTATGCTTGATGCGGTTCCACAGCGCCTGGAACTCCGCACTGTGCAGCACCGCCTCACGGGTCTTGATTGATCTACGCTCGTCGGCATTCTTGACGTCCAGTTTCCCGGCAAGTTTGCGCAGTATTTCCGTCACCTGCGGGAGGTGAGCCTGGAACGGTTCGGGGAGTTGTACCATGCCGTCTTTGATCGCCTTCCTCAGATGGTCTTGGACCTTGCCGCCAGCATCTACGTATCCTGCGTCCTTGAGGTGCGTCCAGATCGCTTCCGACTGAGTCACTCCCAGCGCGGTGGTCTGGCCTGACGCATCCTTTACCGGAATGGCGGCGAACTGATGTTTTTCCACCACACCGAAGCGGATGCCGGTGTCTACCTCAATTTCCTTCTGGAGATTGGCGGCAAAGTGCTCGTAGCTCTCCGTAGCGATGACAGTAAGGGTATTGACATCGAAGCCGCGGACACGTTCGCCCGTAGCGGAATTGACGCAGAGACGCAGACCCCGTCCGATGGTCTGGCGGCGCTCGCGTTCAGTTCCCATTTCACGTATGGCGCAAATCTGGAAGACGTTCGGATTGTCCCAGCCCTCGCGCAACGCGGAGTGAGAGAAGATGAACTTCAGCGGGGTCTCCAGGCTGAGCAACTTCTCCTTGTCGCGCATGATGAGGTTGTACGTGTCATCGTCCGCTTTCGTGTCGCCGCCGGTGTTCTTGAGAACCTCAACGGTCTTTGTGCCCACCTTCTTCTTGTCGATGGAGAAATAGCCTTCGCGGACATCCTCAGCGGCGGTGCTAAGGTCTACCTCGTGAAAGAGTGTCTGGTAATCGGGGTGCTTAGCCCACCTACGGTATTCCTCCTCGAAGATGCGGGCATACGCGCCCTTCACTGGATTCCCGTCAGCATCGTACCGGCGGTATTTGTCCACCGCGTCGATGAAGAACAGTGAAAGCACCTTGATGCCCTGCGGGCGAAGGACCTTCTCTTTGTCCAAGTGTTCCTTGATGGTGCGGCGGATCATCTCGCGTTGCACCGCCAGTGCATCCACGTCGCCCCAAGCTTGACCAGGCTTTAAGTAATGTTCACCGCCCGGCACACGCAGCTCCATGAACTCGTTGCCCTTCTCCACGCGAATTTCACCGATACGGCAGTTGGCGTATATCGCTCTCCCAGTTGTCTGCTCTAGATTGTCGCCGTCCTGCACACCGCCTTCAGCTTGGCTTTCCGCGTTGGGATGGAAAACGATAAAGTCGAGAAGAACCCGGCCGGGCGCATAGGACGCACCAAAGAAGACAATGGCCGGGTCCGCTGGCTTTCCGAGAGGGAAGATACTCAACTGCACGATGCGATTTCCAAGCGGACCCCACAACACGTCCCGGCATTTGATCTCAGCCTGAATACGGGAATGAGGTCGAGCGAGCAGTTCTCTTTGCGCTGGCCGCAGATCGACACGGACCATTGCATTCTGTTTCTGCCAAAAACCAAGAATGGGAAATCGCGCCACGTCCCTTTGAATGCAGTTGCAATGGAAGCCTTGCGAATCCTGAAGCAACGGCATGATGATCTGAGCCCGCATTCGCCATGGGTGTTTCTGAACGAGAGTGGCGAGCAGCTGCGGGGGCACCGCGACTGGTTTGAACCGGCCTTGCAGGATTCAGGTGTTCCCGATTACTCCTGGCATTGCAACCGGCACACCTTTGCCTCTAGACTTGTCATGGCCGGTGGGGATCTGCGCACGGACCCGAAAATGACGTGGCGCTACAGCCATCTCGCGCCGAGCCACCAGCAACGTGCCGTTGACCGACTCGTGCCGGCAGAAGATTCGGCCAAAACGCGGAAAACCGAGGGTCAAAGTGCCACCAGAAGTGCCACCAGCTCCGTGGTGGCAATACGCGCCCTGGCCATTTAGTTGGGTAAGTTAATTATAATTAGGGCTTTACAAACGTGCGAAAGTGGCGGAATTGGCAGACGCACCAGACTTAGGATCTGGCGGGTAAAACCGTGGGGGTTCGAGTCCCCCCTTTCGCACCAGCTATTTGACTATAAGAATCAGCAAGTTACGATAGCGAAGAAACCAAGCTACATAAAACTGACACATCCGCCGTTAGGCTGTCCCTGCATTTCGAAGCAGTTCAATGCCGCGAAATTTTTCGCCCAGCAAGAATGCAGACGAGATTGACTTCCTGTTCGTCGACAAGCCAGTCAGGGTCGATTGGCTTTCCGCGCAACCATGCATGAGTTAGTCAGCAACTCGTTCAGTCCCGGTCGGTCAAAGAAAACCACTCTGAACAACTAGCGCAGACCCGTCGTAACCGCCGTCTTACAGCCCGTGCTTCCGATTCCCGTAATGTTGGGTAAGGGCGCCTGTTTGTTGGCGGCAAGAAATGTGTTGAACGCAACGAGGTCGTGTTCGTTCAACTGCTGCAAGTTCGCCAGGTCCTTTTCGAGAGCATCGCAGCTCTGTCGGACCGCGGATTGTAGCGAGTCGGCCGGACGCATGTCGGCGCTCTCCACGCTGAAAATGATCCGTGAGAAGTCGCGGTTGACAGGGCCCAATCCCGGAGCGAGCCTGGTTCCGTTGTCGATGGCATCGATCTTCTTTTCGAAAGCTGCCACCGCGTCCTTTGTCTCTTTGGATTCAGACTGCTTCAAAACGTCGGTCCGTTCGGTTAAAGCTTTGCGCAAGTTTGCGACCTGCCGGTAGGCGTCGGAGCTTGCTTTCATGCCCCGGCTGATACGCTGCGCCAAATCGAGTTGGTCGGCCAAGTCGGCTGGCGAGGCATGAACCCGAGGATCAAGCACCACACTCAGCGGCTGTCGCAAGGTCTGACCGCCAACCTTTAGTTCGGCTGTGTACTTGCCGGGCACGACCAGTGGCCCGCGAGGTTGTACACCCGGCGTGAGGCCGGGTACGGCGTGGTCAGCCAGTGTGTATTCCGTGTACTCCAGCAGTTTGCCTCCGTAACCGTAGGGAAGTGAAGGCGGAGGTGGATACCTTAGATTCCAAACACAGCGATTGACGCCCGACCCTTTGGGCAGGGTGTCCTCAGGAGCAAACCAGTAGCTGGGAGCGTTGGCGGGAAGATATTTGCCCGGCTTCGCCTCGTTGGAATAGCGCGCGACCTCGGCACCTTTGTCGTCGTAGATGGTCAGCGTCATCTCACCCGCAGGCGGCATCTTCAGGTAGTAGTCGAGGACCGCGCCATCGGGCGGATTCTGGCCGGCGGGCGTTTCGATGGGATACGGCGTGTCCTGGTAGTTCTCCCAGCGCACGCGCATGGCGGTGGCCGGAGCGAATAAGTGCGCGTCAGTGGCAGCGATCTGGGGGTTGATCTCGCGCAACGGCGTCACGTCGTCGAGGATCCACAGGCCGCGTCCAAAGGTGGAGATCACGAGATCGTTGTCATGCACCTGGAGATCAGTGATGGGTGTCGCGGGAAGATTCAGCGAAAACGGTTGCCAGCGGTCGCCGTCGTCCCACGAGATGTATACGCTGGTGTCGGTGCCGGCATAGAGCAGGCCTTTGCGCTTCGGATCTTCGCGCACGACGCGGACCATCTCGTTTTCAGGAAATCCGTTGACGATCTTCTGCCAAGTCTGGCCAAAGTCATGGGTGCGGGCAACATAAGAAGGAGTAGACTCGCGCGCGGCGCCCACGGTCAGGTAGGCGGTGGCGGGATCCAGATGCGAGGCCTCGACGTAGAGGATCCGGGTGGGCTCGGCCAAACCCGGCGGCGAGACGTTTTGCCAGTTCTTTCCGCCGTCGCGGGTCAACTGAACCAGCCGGTTGCTCGTGCCTGCCCAGATCACGCCCGGTTGCACGGTTGACGGCGCCAGTGCGGTGATGGCCGGCGGCCGCGGCTTGTCCGGATCGCGCTTCTCTGGCTCCTCTTGCTCGCCGTAGCCAGTCAGGTCAGTACTGATCTCCAGCCAGCTGCGTCCGCCATCGGTTGTCTTGAGCACGAACTGCATTCCCAGGTAGAGGGTGGAAGCATCCTGGGGCGAGAACACCAGCGGCGGCATTTGCGAAGCGCGATATTTCTGGCCACGCTCGAATACGACGGCGATTTGCCCGGTCGACTTCTCGTAACGAACCACCGAGCCGTACCAGCCTCCGCTGTAAACCCAGTCGGTATGTGCCGGATCGGGCGTGATGAAGGCGTACTCGAAGCCGCCCATGGAATACCAATCCTGCAGAAGGATCTCGCCATAATCGCTGCGACTGAGCACGCCGGCGGTGCCGCTGTCCTGTTGCGCCGCGTAAACGCGATACGGGAAAGCATAGTCGGTGGAGACGTGGTAGAACTGCCCGGTCGGCTGGTTGTACCAGGAACTCCAGGTTTTGCCCGCGTCAACGCTGACGATCGCGCCCTGGTCCACGCCGAAAATTATGCGCGCCGGATCGTGCGGGTCGATCCAGGCCACGTGGAAATCGTCGCCGCTGGGAGCTCCCGCGAAAGCTTCGAACGTCTTGCCACCATCGGTTGAGCGATACATCGAGGTTTGAGAGACGTAGAGTATGTCGGGATTCTGGGTGTCGACGAAGACGCGACTGAAATATTCGCTGCCAAGCACGCGCGGGTCCTTGGTGGACTGTTGCCAACTCGCGCCGCCGTCGTCGGAGCGAAAGAATCCCTGCTCCAGAATTACGTACAAACGGCGTCCGGCGGTTCCCGGAGCGACCGCGATGCCGAGTCTTCCGCGAGCCTTCTCAGGCAACCCGGTGCTGACAAGAGGAGTCCAGGTCGAACCGCCATCGTTGGACTTCACGATGTCTGAAGTGGCTTCCGTCGCGGAATCGCCAGAGCCGGATGCGGGATGATAGACCGCTGCGTACATAGTGCGAGGGTCGCCGGGATCGGAACATAGGTCGACGACCCCGATCGAGTCTTCACGCGAAAATACTTTGGTCCAGCTCTTGCCGCCGTCGACGGTGCGGAAGATCCCGCGGTTCGCGGTTTTTGCCGTTGCCGGAAATGGCCGCCAAAGCAACCCGACCCCGAGCGAGTTTCCAGCGGCCACGGCCATGTCAGAATTCTTCGGATCGACGATGATGGCCTGGATAAAGGGTACGTCCTGCAGTCCCGCGCTCGTCCAGGTGGCGCCCGCGTCTGTCGAGCGATAGACGCCGTTTCCTCGCGTCTGTTCCCCGGTCCCGACGTAGAGGATATTCGAAGCGGACGGAGCCACTGCAAGGGCACCGATGGAAGCGACCCGCTCTTTGTCGAAAATCGGGTGCCAGACTTGTCCACCGTCGGTAGTTTTCCAGACCCCACCGCCGGGGGTGCCGAAATAATAGGTGTTTCGGTCGGCCGCGCCGGCGACGGCCGTGACTCGGCCGGCACGGAACGGGCCGATCAATCGCCACTGCATGCCAGAGAACAGGCTGCTGTTTATTGATTCCTGGCCCGAAAGGCTGACAGGCAAAACGGCGATGGAAGCGATGACTGTGAGAATGAGCCAGAGGCGTACTCTGCGCAGGTCTTTTTCCACGAAGATTTCCATCTCCCGATCGCATCCCGCACTGGGGCGCATCGTGGTGAGATTGAGCAGAAACCAAGCTACCACAATGAAATTCACGCCGGTGAGTCATACCTGGTGACCGCTCTCGAATGGTGGACAACCCGGAGATTGACCGAAGTAAGGAAGGGTTGCCGACGAGCCAGGAGTGTCGCACAGCGGCATGAATGGAAGTGCGCGGCGACGTGTAGAATCGTGGCATGGGATTCAGAGCCACCAGCAGCGGTTCAAACGCGCGAACGGGGAAGACTCCGCCCCCTGATGACACCCATCAGGAGGCCGCCTATCTCAAGGCGCTGGGCGAGCAGCAGGCGCCGGTCAGCATCAAGCTGATGGATGGGGAAGTGGTTCGCGGCTGGATCGAATACTACGATCGGCGGATGGTGCGGCTGACCCGCGACGGTGCCCCCAACCTGTTCATTTTCAAACACGACATCGCCTATATTGCTGAAGACGAGGCCACCAAGCCGCGTTCCGCCAAGAGCGCGAGTAACGCCGATGCTCCGGCCCGCCGAAAATGAGTCAATACCTCGAAGACCTGCAACCGATTGCGCGCGAAGCCGGCGCCTTGCTGATGAGCTACTTCGACCGGCACATCAAAATCGAATACAAGGGAGATGCTGACCTGGTGACGGCGGCAGACCGCGCATCGGAGAAGCTTATCGTCGAGCGACTGCAGGCGCGTTGGCCGCAGCACGGAATCGTCGGTGAAGAGGGCACCCGCACCGAGACGGGGGCGGACTACCGCTGGTACGTCGATCCGCTGGATGGTACGACGAATTTCGCGCACGGCTATCCGGTGTTCTGCGTTTCCATCGCCCTGGCGCGCAAAGACGATCAGCTTGAGGCCGGCGTGCTCTACGACCCGACGCGCGATGAACTGTTCGCCGCCGAACGTGGGCAGGGAGCGACGTTGAACGGCAAACCGCTACACGTCTCGAAGACGCCACGGCTGGCGGAGTCGATTCTCGGTACCGGTTTTCCCAGTCACAAACGGCACAAGAGTCCCAACATCCACCTTTACCAGCAAATCACATTACGCTCGCATGGCGTGCGACGGGCGGGCTCGGCCGCCCTCGACCTGGCCAATGTTGCGGCCGGACGCTATGACGGGTTCTGGGAGTTCAATCTGAATCCCTGGGACACCGCGGCGGGTGTGTTGATCGTGCAGGAAGCGGGCGGGATGGTGACACGCTTCGACGGCACGCCGTTCCGGCTGGACAGCCACGAGGTGCTGGCGACCAATGGCTTAATTCACGAGGAAGTCATTACCAACTTCCGAGAGATTTTCGCCGGCCGAGGGTTGGAACCATTGCCGTCTGCGGTGGAATACGCGAAGACACGTTCTTAGCGCAGACGATCCAGGCTAATTTTGTCCGGCAGGTCACCAATGCGTCACGCTGGCAGACGACTCTATTTCCTTGCGGTAATCCTCATTTCGATCTCTGGTTTGGCGCAGGAGAACGCGGTTCGTGTCGGCGTTGCTCTGCTGCAAAATAATGCCGGACGGTCCGTTCCTTCCAACATCGAGCGCGACCGGCTGGTGAAGGCCCTCAACCAGTTGAAGCCGGATAAGAAGACGCACCTGAAAGTCATGGGCGTGCCGCTCCAGGGATATTCGCCTAACGAGGTCAGCGAAGAAGCGCAGCGAGAGAATTGCCAATACGTGGTGTATACAACGCTGACTGAATTGCGCAGCGCCGACGATCCCTATCAACGTGTGCCGGGGACGATAGAGACCAATCCCAACAGCCAGTGGAGCAACCAAAATCCCCGTACCCAGCAGCAGGACCCCGAAGTTCGAGTGACGGTCAATTACAAGCTGGTTAGCGTCGGCGGCAATAACGTTCTGGCCAGTGCACCCTATTCGACGCAACTCGCGATGAACGAAATTGACGCGGTGTCGCAGGTGATGGACCGGGTGGCGAATGCGGTGTTTGGGGAGATCAAGAAGGGCCCCGCGCCTTTGCCAGAGTAGCCCGAAATTCGGCGTTCGTCTCGACGGCCTGATTCTGCGATAAAATCTTGCGGTGAATACGTCGTTATTGAATCGCACCGTGACTAAGCGTCCTGACCGGGTTCGTCTGCAGGGACGCATACTTTTCCTCACCGAAGATCCCGAACTGATCAAGCGCCAATTGGCGGGCGAAGACCTGCCGTGGGACACGCTACACCCCGAGCGCAATCCCAAGCTGCGCGACGATATTTCGACCGACGAGATTACCCCGGCGCACATCTGCTTCTTCTTCGATGGAACGCTGGGAGAGTTTCCCTACACCGGCTTGAAGTGCGGTAGCGAGACGCCGATCAAGCGCAGCGACGTGAAGCGCGGCGGTTTTGTGTGCTGCGTCAGCGGCAAGCGCCGCGGCAAAGGATCGAGCCGCGAACAATCGCCTTACGCCGAGATGGCAGCCGGAATCAAGCTGGTGATCGGAGAAAATATTGAGCGCATCTACAAGCAGAACTGTCAGAACCTCGGGTTGCTGGCGGCGACCGATTTCAGCCTGATCGACAGAATCCGCGACGGCCAGGAAATCGAGTTGCGCGAGTTCACCACGGGCGAAGATGAAATTACCCAGCAGGTGATCGAATACGGCGGACTGTTTCCCTTCAACGTAGCCCGCCTGCAGGGCAAGGTATTTCTTCCGCCGATCGCCACCAAGCCGTGTCCGATGACGATCGCGGAGAAGATATTCGCGCGCCACATGGTGCATGGCGCCTGTCAAGTGGGCGTTGAAGCAGTGAAGCCTGGGGACACCGGCTTCGCGCGGACCGATCTGCGTTTCAGCCACGAATACGTCACCCCGATGGCGGCGATTTTCTACGATCACTATCTGGGGAAAGAGGAGCCAGTCAATGATGCCGGCACCATCCTGTTCTTCCGCGACCACCTCACGTTTCTCGACGAAGTGCTGTCGGAAGAAAAGCGCAAGATGGGTCTGCTCGACCTGGCTACGCAGTTGAAGCTGAAGCAGCAAGACTTCGCGAAATCGCGCGGCATCAAGTTGCACGGCGAGTTGCTCGACCGCAAAGGCTCAGAAGGGATCTGTCACTCGATTGTCACCGAGAGCTATGCGCTACCGGGCCAGCTCATTGTTGGTTCCGACTCGCACACACCGCACGCCGGCGCGACGGGATGCGTGGCGTTTGGCATCGGGACGACCGACGTTTTCAACTCCTGGTTCACCAAAGACGTTCGCGTGAAGGTACCCGAGTCGGTGAAGGTGGTGATTCGCGGCAAGCGGCGCGACAACGCGACCGCCAAGGATTTTATGCTGAAGCTGCTGTCGATGGAGTACATCCGCAGTGGCAAGGCGCTGGCGAAAGTCATTGAGTATTCCGGGGAGGCGATTGCGGCCCTCGGCGTGGACGAACGCGCCACGATGACCAACATGGCGGCAGAGATTGGCGGCTTCACCGGCATCGTTGCGCCCGATCCGAAGGTGGTTGAATTTCTGATCGAACGTCGGGGAATGGGCGGCAACGTGGCTCAGACACTGATCGAGGGCCTGCAGAGCGATCCCGATGCGCACTATGCGCACGTGATTGAATTGGACGCAAACGACATTTATCCGATGGTCGCGACGCCGGGTGATCCGGGCAACGGAAAGTTTGTGCGCGAACTCAACACGCCGGTTCCGGTGGAGATCGCATACGGCGGAACCTGCACCGCCGGCAAGAATGAAGATATGGACATGTACGCAGAGGTGTTGAGTGCGGCCCTGAAGCAGGGAAGACGGGTGGCGGAGAGCTGCAAGTTCTATATTCAGTTCGGGTCGCAGGAGACCCGCGAATACTGCATGCGTAAGGGTTATCTTGAGATCTTCGAGAACGCGGGAGCGCAGGTGATCGAACCCAGTTGTGGGGCCTGCATCAACGCCGGTCCGGGCGTTTCGACCCGTTCTGACCAGGTGGTGATCAGCGCGCAAAACCGCAACTTCCCGGGTCGCAGCGGTCCGGGCTTGATGTACCTGGGGAGCCCGCTCACGGTAGCCGCCAGCGCAGTCGCGGGCTACATCGTGGAGTACGAACCGGCGGGCCAGCGCGAACCCGTGGGAGTCCGGGAATAGGTTAGTCTCTGCGGTTGATCGACACCGCGCAGCAGGAGACGCGGACAACGACGCGGCGTCACGCTAGAGCGCAATTTTTGATAAGATCGCTATTCCACTCTGATTCAGAATAGCCGGCTTGGGAAAAGCTCAGGGAGAACAGTTTTATGGCCTATGTGATCGCGGAACCATGTATTAACACGAAGGACACCGCTTGCGTCGATGCCTGTCCGGTGGATTGCATTCACCCCAAGAAAGACAGCGAGAAATTCGCAGGCGAGGAAATGCTGTACATCGATCCGGTCGAATGCATCGATTGTGGAGCGTGCGTACCCGTGTGCCCGGTATCCGCGATCTTCGCGCTCGATGACCTGCCCGAGAAGTGGAAAGAGTACACCGAGCGTAACGCCAAGTATTTCGGCCGCTAGGATTTTTGGTGGTATGCGAAAGGGCGCACTGCGAGTGCGCCCTTCTTGCGTGTGGATTAGAGCAGTTGCTGGATTCGATCGATCAGCACATCGGGAGGGTCGCCCTTGGTGATGAAAGCGTTGGCTAACTCCAGTGCCTCAGGAGGAAGAGAAAAGTACGCGGAGAGAAATACGATCGGAACATCGGGTCTGCGGCGGCGCATTTCCGAAGCGACTTCCCCGCCATTCACGTCCGGCATGAAGTAATCCAGCACCACGAGATCGACGTGGTTTTCGTCGAAAACCTTGAGTCCTTCCGGGCCGTTCGTGGCAGTCAGCACTGCGTAACCGCGGCTCTCCAGCATGATCTTGCGGACACGCAGACCGATCTTCTCGTCGTCGACGCACAACACAGTCTTCGAAGGCACTGACTTTATCCTTGTAACTGGCTCGCGTTCAGCCTCTGACTTCAAGAATCCCGAAGTAGACATCGCTTATATATGGCCGCTTCGCACTCCTCCAGAAAGGCAGAGGAAGACGGGTATGAGAAGTGACTGCCTGATTTGTACTGCAATCGGCCAACCTTGACCATAGTCAAAATGTCGTAGGAAAGTGCTATGCCGGTCGTTGACCGCGCGAAAAAGCGCGTGTTACCGTACTTGGTTACACCATCCTGTGTTGGGCGTTGGTAATGCGCCGAAGGGAAGTTGTTTGCCTCCCGAAACCCAGTCCACTCCAACCGTCCGCAAGACCGCCTTAAATGCCATTCACCGCCAGTTGGGGGCGAAGATGGTCGATTTCAGTGGCTGGGATATGCCTGTCGAGTACCCGAAGTATGGTGGCTTGATGAAGGAGCACCTCGCAGTCCGCAGCGGCGTAGGTGTCTTTGATGTCAGTCACATGGGAGACATTCGGGTGCATGGGCCGCAGGCACTGGCAGCGGTCCAGCACATCACCATGAACGACGCTTCTAAACTGACTATTGGTCAGTGTCAATATTCGGCGATGCTGTATCCCCAGGGCACATTCGTGGACGACGTGATCGTCCATCGCTTGGGAGAGAGTGATTACCTATTAGTAATTAATGCCGGGACGCGGGAAAAAGATGTCAACTGGGTGACCGAGAACACCAAACAGTTCGACTGTAAGGTCGAACATCTCAGTGACGATTACACGCAAATCGCCATCCAGGGGCCCAAGGGCGCGGCAACCCTGCGGAAATTGACGGACGCCGATCTGTCGCAAGTGAAGTTCTACTGGTTCACGCACGGAACGGTGTGCGGGCTACCCAACACGCTGATCGCGCGAACTGGGTACACCGCCGAGGATGGGTTCGAAATTTATATCCCGTCGGACGAGGCGACCAGCGCGCGGGTCTGGAACGAAGTGATGCAAGCCGGCGAAGAATTTGGCATCGTCCCCTGCGGACTGGGTGCGCGTAACACGTTGCGTTTGGAAGGCGCGCTGTCGTTGTATGGGCATGAGATCTCCGAGGCCATTAATGTTTTTGAGGCGAGGCTTGACCGTTTTTTGAAGATGGAGAAAGGCGACTTCGTTGGCCGCGAAGTCTTAACGCGGGCGAAAGCATCTGGTAACAAGCGGACGCTGGTGGGATTGGAGTCGGTGGAGCGTGGTATTCCGCGCGATGGCTACAAGGTGCTCAACCTCGACGGAAAAGAGATTGGCTGCGTCACCAGCGGATCGTATGCGCCGTTCCTGAAAAAGAACATCGCATTGGCCTACGTACCGTGCGAGCTGTCGGCAGTCGATAGCGAAGTTGCAGTTGAGATCAGGAATCAGCCGGTGAAGTGCAAGGTAGTTCCGATACCGTTTTACAAGCGCCCTAAAAAGCAATCATAAGTTTGCCTTTGACGAACATCCCCCGGTGTCCGGTGTGGAGAAGGGAATCAAAATGGCCTATCCTACGGAATACAAGTACACCAAAGAGCATGAGTGGCTGAAGGTGGACGGCACGACCGGCACCATCGGCATCACTGACCACGCGCAGAATTCGCTAGGCGACATTGTGTTTGTCGAGTTGCCGAAGGTCGGTGCCGAAATTACGGCGGGACAAACATTCGGCTCGGTGGAGTCAGTGAAGGCCGTGTCTGATCTGTACGCACCGGTGTCAGGAACCGTCACCGAAATCAACGAAGCGCTCAACACCTCGCCGGAAGAGGTGAACAATGACGCTCACGCAGCATGGATGATCAAGGTCAATCTGAAGAATCCGGCGGAGGCGGGCAGTCTTTTGTCGGCAGCCGATTACGAAAAGTTCGCGGCAGACGAAGCCGGCCACTGAGCTACTCCCCCGCAGTGCGCTCTAACCGACGTGTTCGAAGTGTAGCCGATGCAGAATCCATACGCGGCTGCACATTTATCTGAAAGTTATAGGTACCCATGCGCTATCTTCCTAAATCACAATCAGACCGCGAAGAAATGCTGAAGGACATCGGCGTCAGCACGATCGATGACCTGTTCGCCGCGATTCCAGCCGAGTATCGGTTCACTGACGACCTCAAGATTCCGCGCTCGTACGCGGAGAGCGAGATTGTTGAGTTCTTCCGCGAACGCGCTGCCGAGAATGGACAGGGCTACGCGTCGTTCCTCGGAGCAGGGGCGTACTCGCACTACCGCCCGGTGGTAATTGACGCGCTGGTCTCACGCGGCGAGTTTTTCACGGCATACACTCCGTATCAGCCGGAAATCGCACAAGGCACGCTGCAATCCATCTTCGAGTTTCAGTCGATGATCTGCGAGCTGACCGGCATGGATGTGGCGAACGCTTCTATGTACGACGGCTCGACCGGCGCGGCGGAAGGCCTGATGATGGCCGTCCGCGTGACCGGCCGCCACAAGTCAGTGATCGCCACCAGCGTGCATCCGGAGTATCGCGAGGTCATCACCACCTATGCCCGTCACCAGGGAATGCCGCTGGCAACGGTGGCCTACGGCAAGAACGGTCGCGTCGATCTCGATGCACTCGACAAGGCCGTGGACAACGAAACCGCGGGCGTGCTGATTCAGTCGCCGAACTTCTTTGGAGTGATCGAAGACGTAGCCGCGATTGCGGACATCGTCCACAAGAAGGGTGCACTGCTGATTGTCTCGATCGCCGAGGCGGTTTCACTGGGGATCGTGAAGCCCCCGGCTGAGGCCGATATCGTGAGCCTGGAAGCGCAGTCGTTCGGCGTGCCATTGGGCTTCGGCGGACCGTACTGCGGAGTGATGGCTACACGAGACAAGTTCGTGCGCCAAATGCCGGGGCGTCTGGTAGGAGAGACCACGGACCGCAACGGCAAACGCGGATTCGTGTTGACGCTCTCGACTCGCGAACAGCACATCCGGCGCGAGAAGGCGACCTCAAACATCTGCACCAACCAGGCGCTGGTCGCACTGATGTGCAACATCTTTATGACCATCTACGGCCGCGAAGGCATGAAGGAACTGGCGCAGCACAACCTGGCGAAGGCGCACTACGCCGCGGAACAGTTCAAAAAGAGCGGCGCCAAGTTGGTGTTTGGCGACGCGCCCTTCTTCAACGAGTTCGTGATCGAGACCAGCGGCGACCCGCGGGCCGTCAACGAGAAACTACTGGAGCAGAAGATCATCGGCGGGTTCCCGCTGAAGAAGTTTTATCCCGAGTTGAGCAAAGCTTCGCTGTGGTGCTGCACCGAGACCATGACCAGGGCTTCGATCGACGCGGCTGCGAAGGAGGTGGCGTAATGGGTATCAATGACAAGATCACGAAAGCCACCACGCACATCAGCCAGAACGAAGGACTGATCTTTGAAAAATCATCGCCGGGCAAGAAGGCCTACAAGCTGCCCCCGCTCGATGTGCCAGCGGTGGATGCCGAGAAGTTGCTCGGCGACCTGACGCGCGACGACCTCGGCCAGATGCCCGAAGTGAGCGAGATCGAGATCATCCGCCATTTCACGCGCATCTCCACGTGGAACTATGCAGTAGATCACGGCATGTATCCGCTGGGCTCCTGCACCATGAAGTACAACGCGCGCGTGAACGAGACCGTCGCTCGTCTGACGGGATTGGCTGAGGCGCATCCCTACCAACCGGAGAAGATTTCGCAGGGCGCGCTGCGCATCATCAAGATGCTCAGTGATCAGCTCATCGAAATTACCGGCATGGACGCCATCACGCTGCAGCCGGCCGCTGGAGCGCACGGCGAGCTGACGGGAATCCTGCTGGTACGCGCCTATCTAGAGTCGCAGGGCAACCCGCGCAAGAAAATCCTGGTGCCAGATTCGGCGCACGGAACCAATCCCGCGACCGCGGCGATGTGCGGCTACGCGGTCGAGAACCTCAAATCGAACGCAGCCGGCATGGTGGACATCGCGTCGCTGGAAGCGCAGGTGAACGAAGACGTCGCCGCGCTGATGCTCACCAATCCCAATACGCTGGGCGTGTTCGAGCAGGAGATCCACAAGATTGCCGATCTGCTCCACTCCAAAGGCGCGCTGATGTACATGGACGGCGCGAACATGAACGCGCTGGTGGGCAAGGTGCGTCCGGGAGACTTCGGCGCCGACGTCATGCACCTCAACCTCCACAAGACGTTTTCGACACCGCACGGTGGAGGCGGTCCGGGCTCCGGCCCCGTGGCTTGCAAGAAAATTCTGGAGCCGTTCCTGCCGACACCTGTGCTCATCACCAAACCAGACGGCACGCTGGGCTTCGACTACAACCGTCCGCAATCCATCGGACGGGTGCGCATGTTCTACGGCAATTTTGGAATGTTTGTCCGCGCGTTGGCCTACATCATGGCCAACGGG
>Ga0207930_1000124_pt1 | contig 20547 bp, 15 predicted proteins | sample NGESurshal092012_7_FD_184477 | JGI IMG/M metagenome (GOLD analysis project Ga0207930, IMG submission 184477) | Arctic peat soil microbial communities from Barrow, Alaska - NGEE Surface sample 210-3 shallow-092012 (SPAdes) | ecosystem: Environmental > Terrestrial > Soil > Wetlands > Peat ... | reverse complement strand
GGCTTTCTTTTCGGTCAGCGCCGCCAACACCAATCCTGAACTGCAGAAAGTCAGGTCGATCGAGGCGCCTAAACTTGCGGCGCATGCGGACGCGATCCACCTGGATTCGAAGTTGTTTCAGCGCGTGGCGGCGGTCTACAAGGAGCGCGCCTCGCTCAAGCTCGATCCGGAATCGTTGCGGCTGGTTGAATATACCTACGATCAATTCGTGCACGCGGGAGCCAACCTCAGCGACGCCGATAAGACCGAACTCAAGAAGCTCAACGAGGAATTAGCCACTCTCTCCAACACCTTCACCACGAAGTTGCTCGCGGCCACCAAAGACGGCGCCTATGTGACGACCGACAAGGCCGCGCTGGCCGGTCTGAGCGATGGGAAAATCAGCGGCGCGGCCGAGGCAGCTAAGGGTCGCAAGGTGGACGGCTTCGTACTGCCTTTGCAGAACACCACCCAGCAGCCCGATCTCGTCTCTCTGAGCAACCGCACCACCCGCGAGGCGGTTTTCACAAACTCCTGGAACCGCGCGGAACGCGGCGATGCCAACGATACGCGTGACACCATCGCGCGCATCGCGCAGCTTCGCGCCCAGAAAGGCAAGCTGCTCGGGCATCCCAACTTCGCCGCCTGGAAAATTGAAGACCAGATGGCCAAAACGCCTGAAGCCGCGCTGAAATTCATGAACGCACTGGTGCCGGCTTCCACAGCAAAGGCCGCCACCGAAGCCCAGGACATCCAGACCGTGATTGACGAGCAAAAGGGCGGCTTCAAGGTCCAACCATGGGACTGGGATTTCTACGCCGAGCAGGTTCGCAAGGCCAAGTACGATCTCGACGAGGAGCAGGTCAAGCCCTATTTCGAACTCGACAATGTGCTCCAGAATGGAATGTTCTACGCGGCGAACCAACTGTATGGACTGACCTTCAAAGAGCGCAAAGACCTCCCCGTGTACGCGCCGACCGTGAGAGTGTTCGAGGTGTTTAACGCCGACGGCAGTTCCCTGGCGCTCTTTTATTGCGACTACTTCAAGAGCGACAACAAGCAGGGCGGCGCCTGGATGAACAGCCTTGTAGGGCAATCAAAACTGCTCGGCACCAAACCCGTCGTGGCCAACGTGGCCAATTTCTCACAGCCCGCTCCGGGCGAACCCGCGCTCCTCACCGCGGACGATGTCCGCACCATGTTCCACGAATTTGGACACGCCCTGCACGGCATGTTCGCGAACACCGAATATCCAAGCCTGTCCGGGACCGCCACGGCGCGCGACTTCGTCGAGTTTCCCTCGCAGTTCAATGAACATTGGGCCACCTACCCGACGGTGTTCCAGCACTACGCAAAGCATTACAAGACCGGAGCGCCCATGCCGGAGGAACTGTTGGCGAAGATCAAGAAGTCGGCCACCTTCAACAAGGGCTACGACACCACCGAGTTGCTGGCTGCGGCAGAGCTGGACATGATGTGGCACACGCTTCCGGCCAGCGCACCCGTACAGAAGCCGGATGCCTTCGAAACTGAAGCGTTGGAAAAAACTCGCCTCTCGCTCAGCTATGTACCGCCGCGCTACCGTTCCAGCTACTTCAGCCACATCTGGGGCAGCGGATATGCGGCCGGCTACTATGCCTACCTTTGGACGAAGATGCTCGACGACGATGCATACCAATGGTTCGAAGATAACGGCGGCCTGACTCGCGCAAACGGCGACCGCTTCCGCACCATGGTGTTATCGCGTGGCAATACCGAGGACCTCGAGAAGATGTACGTTACCTGGCGCGGGGCACAGCCCAGCATTGGACCGATGTTGAAGGACCTTGGACTAGTGTCGGTCGGCGCTTCCAAATAAATCCGCCGGCAAAAGGGGGCGGCGCGGTGGATAAACTCCACCGCGCGCTTGGAGTTTAGACGGCGTCGCATATACTGATCCATCATTGACCAGTGTTGTTCGTAGTCACGATAGGTATGATGGCGTCTGGTGGGTAGCTCGTAGAATTTTCCGTAGTCTGTGGAAAGGAGCGGTTCAAAAATGGCACCAGGAGAACTTGCAACTCTGGGCTCAGGAAAGTCAGTCGTATGGGCAATTGTGCTCATCATCTTTGGGTTCCTGGCAATCGCGCTTCCCTTCGCAACGTCCTATGGCGTTGTCGTGATCATCGCGTGGCTCGTCATTTTCAGCGGTGGTTTTCAGTTTATCCACGCCTTCCAATCGCAGGGGATTGGAAGCACCATCTGGAAGCTGCTGGTGGCGATTCTCTACTTGATCATGGGAATCTACTTCCTGCTGAATCCGTTGATTGGCGTCGCCAGCTTCACCCTGGCGCTGGCGTTCTTCTTCGTGGCAGAAGGCGTGATCGACTTGGTTGCGTATTTCCAAAGTCGTAGCGCTGGCGGCTCGGTTTGGATCCTTGTGGACGGAATCGTCACTCTGATCCTGGGCATCCTGGTCTGGAGACAGTGGCCCTCGAGCTCACTGTGGCTCATCGGCACACTCGTCGGCATCAGCATGATCATGACCGGCACCACGCGCCTGATGATCGGCTTGGCCGCGCGACGCGCTCTCGCCTGAGTAAGGAAGTTCTCCGCCCGCAACCTCAAATGAGCGGGCGGAGAATTTTTTGCCGCCCTCAATCCGCAGGCAGTTTTTCGTCCCAATGACAGGTGTCGCATTTGCTGCAAAATTGGTGCGCTAGCTACGGTTGGGTATAGACGGGATTGTTTGGCGAGGCTGGTTCGTAGTCCTGGCCGTATTTGTTCTTGTGCTGGGATTTGGCGTCCGCCGCCTCGCGGACGCTCAGCGTTCCCACCGAGTGCATGGTCCCGTTGAGTTCGACCTCACGCGTTAACGCCTCAAGGCTGTCGGGCAACGAGTTCTCGTTCCACACGTGGAGCCCGTAACGCCCCGGCGGCACACCAGCAATGGAAAATTCGCCATTCCTCGCCACCACCGCGTAGTACGGACTCGAAACCACCACCACCACCGCGCTCATTTCGGGATGGATGTTGCAGAAGATATAGGAAACGCCCTCACGATCGAAATGGACGGTCCGCGAAGTACCCGCCTCATAGAGTCCCAAGTCGAATTTCTTGCCGTTGAACAGCGAGAAAACATTGTGAAACCAGGGATCGAGGTTGGGAAACTGCACGGATGAGCCTTTTGTGACGACCAGCAAATGAGGTTCGAAGGCCTTGTTTTTCTGACGCAGGACGGCATCCATCGGCTTGAGTGCAGGCTGATCGCTGGCCTGCGGCGCGGCAGGCACAAGCCACACCACGGCCGAGACACCAGTTCGCGGATTTGCGTCGCCGTAGTAAGCGACGCGGCCAGTAACGTTCACGCCCTGCGCGGCCGAGGGCACCGCCAGTGCTCCGAGCACGACAATCAAGGCTGGCGCCAATGCGAACTTTCGGAATTGAGGCAAAGCTCTCCCTAGAACAAGATTCCCATCCCCAGGTTGACCTGCCCGGCGGTGGAATCGTAGTCGTAAATCGAAAACGTCTTCAGGCGACGATACTCCAGCGAGAAGAGTAAGTCAGACCGCGGGCGGTAAATCACGTTGGCGAACACGCCCTGGTTGCGAGTGAGCGTGGGATCCCCGTAGCTTTCGGCGTCAGCAAAGGCACGCACATCCGAGGCGAACGGGTTGTCTTGCCCAAAGGCGGCGTTGAACTCAAGGGTGGACGTGGCGCGGTATTTCAGTTGCGCCCATCCGCCTACGCTATTGAGCGGAAGCACGCTGCTGGTGGGATCGATCAGCGGCCCACTGTACAGCACGCTGCGTCCGATGCCGCCGCCAAGCCCACCAATCGCCTGGCCCCGGTAGAACGATCCGTTCAGCGAGAACCAGCGGTCGAGAGGAAGGCTCCAATCGGCCATGGCGGCGTAGCCGTTCACGTTGCGTCCGTATCCGTAGTCTTCGCGGCTATAGTAGCCGGCAGTCCCGACGGTGAAGGTGTGGCCGAACAGCGGATGCGAATAGGCGATGCGTCCAGCATATGCCGGTTGCCGGGCGCGCTCGCCGGCCTGCGGAATGCGATACCAGGTGTAGGAATAATAAGGTGGCTCGCCGGTCAGCGGGTCGAGAATGCCGCCCTGCAGCGTGAAGGAGGACTTCTCCGATAGGGCGATGCGATGTTCGACGCGCATCTGCGGGGTCCATGCCCACAAGTTGCCGGCATACGACAGAGCGGGCACGATCAACGAGGCGTAAGAAGTCGGGGAGTTGGGCGAAAAGAAGAGCTGGTCCTGTCCGACGACGAGGTCGGTGTCCTTCCAACCGAAGCGCATGGTGGCGGTGCGCAGGCGGACCAAGCCGGCGTTCACTCCGTCGGAAGTGTTGGGAAAGCCTCCGCCGATGTCGAAGTTCACGTTGCCGCTGGTCTTGGCTCCCCATAGCTGAGGCCCGAACACCTCGAAGCCGAAGATCGACTGCCGCAGCGTGCCGCCGAAAGAACCTGACGATTGCAGGCCGCCGCTGCGATAGGCAAGGGTGGGAACATCCATGTTGTCAACCGTGCCTTGGTTGCTGAACAGGTTGAACAGCACCACTCCCGACAGCCGCACGCGATACTTCGACGCGCTTTCCACCTTTGTCTGGTATTGCTCATCGACCTTGCCGGAGAGCATTTGCTGCTCGTCTTCGAGGTGGCCAACGCGCACGTCGACCTGGTCAACGCCGCTCGCGGGATTGGCAGCGAGGCCGGTGCGCTCCGCCTCCAGTTCCTGCCGAAGGCGCGTCATCTCGGCCCGCGACGCGGTGGTCTCCTGCTTGAGCTGCTGCACCAGGTCCTTCAATTCGCGGACCTCGGACTGCAGTTCGTTCAACGACGCGTTGACGCTGCTATCGTCGTGCCCGGGCTGTGGCGCTTGGGCAGACGAGCCGGCGACGAGCCACAGCGCCACGGTGCTGACGAGCGCTATGCGCGATACCTGACAGAGTTTCATTTGCCACCTCTGTGAACTGAATCGATGTGGGCCCTTGGCCGATAGTCTAGATTTCCATGGTGCGGGCACGCGCGGACTCGGTGGTGAACGCCTCCATGCGCGGCAGGGTGATACGCATCACCGTGCATCCCGGCGCTGACTGCTCGACCTGCAGCTCGCCGGAGTGGTCCTGCACAATTTTTTCCGCGATCGTCAGCCCCAATCCCGTGCCGTTTTCTTTTCCATGACTCACGAAGGGATGAAATACCTTGTCTCGTATCGACATGTCGAGTCCCGGACCGTCATCGATAACGCGAATATCGAGATGGCTGCCGCTGTTCTCCACCGTGACCGAGACATGTCCGCCTTTGCTCTGCACCGCCTGGCACGAATTCAGCAACAGGTTGTAGAAAACCCGCTCCATTTTGCGGGGATCGCACCTCGCGCGGTGCACTCCACTGGAGGCGATGGCCAGCGTGATTTTCTGGAATTCGGGATGCGCGTGAATCAGCTCGATCGCGCGGCTTACGGAATGCTCGATCGCCGTTTCGGTCAGGTTTAGCGACTCCGCCGGGCGCGACAACTCGAGCAGCGAGTCGATCAGGTCCGTCAAACGATGCACCGCGACGCGAATCTCCAGATACAGTTCTTCGCGCTGCCTGGGCGACAAATTGGGCTCGGCGAGAAACTCGGCATTCGCCAGCACTGCAGTCAAAGGATGCCGCAAGTCGTGCGAGATGGAGCTGGCCATGATGCCGATGGTGGCCAGGCGCTCGGAGTGGAGCAGCCGCTGTTGCGCGTGCTGCAGGCTCTCGCGCATGCCCGCGAAGGCCTTGGTTACCTCGCCGACCTCGCCATCTTGCCCCTCATCGAGGGGAAACGCAAAGTCTCCCTTGCCCAGCGCGCGCACGCCATCCACCAGGCGTTCGAGTGGACGCGTAAAGGTGCTGCCGATGAAATAGACCAGCAGGCTGCCGATCAGGACCGCGCCCAGACCGACTCCCAGCAAGAGTTGCCGCAAGTGGCTGAGAAACTGCGCCGCCTGGTCGTAGGATTTCATGACAAACATGGTGACGGGAGGCGCGCCCTCATTGAGCGCAAGCGAGGCCACCACGAAGCTCTCGTTCCCCAGTTTCACATCCAGCGGCCAGGCCGTGGCATCGTGCGCCGCCAGCGCCCGTTGCAGCTCGTCAACATCGGCCGCGTTGATGGTGCTCACAACGTCTTTGCCGGAGCACACCACTGCCACCTGGCCGCCAGCCACGCGCGCTACTTCGTGGGCGACAATTTCATTGATTTCATAGCCGATGGCGACCGTGCCCAGAATCGAGTTGCTGGCCTTGGGTCCGAAATAAATCGGCACCAGAAACACTTCATAGAGATGGCCGCCGGCGAACCACCACTGCCGCGAATCGTCGGGGCCGGTCTTGCGGGTGCGCAATTCCTGGGCCTGCTCCAGGGTGATTCCAGGAGTGCGGGCGTGAAACCCCACAATCTGGTTCGACTGGTCAACCAGCGCAAAAAGGTCGCCACCCGACAGCCGGAACAATTCGGTCGAAGCGTCCTGGATGGTGGGGGCATGGCGCGACGTCATCAGCGCCTTCAGCACGGGCAGGTCGGCCATCAGCTCGGCCGAGCGGGCGAGAGAATTCTCCCGCTCGCGCTGGAAGTTGCGAAAGGTCTCGACCGAGTTGGCCAGATCGACACGCAGGTTGCGGCGTACCTGGTTCTCGACGCTGCGCTGCACGATCAACAGCGACACCGCCGTCAGTCCGGCGGAGGTCAGCAGCATGGCAATCAGGAATTTGGTTCTAAGCCGTATGGAGGATCTCCTCGACTCGTGGTGCTTGCTTTATCGCACAAATTTATAACCTGTGCCATGCACGGTGCGGAAGTGAATGGGCTCGCCGGGGTCCTTCTCGAGCTTCTGGCGCAAGCGCAGGATATGCGTGTCCACGGTGCGCGTGGTGGGATAGCTGTTGTATCCCCAAACCTCGTTCAACAGCTCCGCGCGCGAAACTACCCGCTCCTCGTTGTTCAGGAAGAAGCGCAGCGCCTTGAACTCCTGTGGGGTCAGGGGAACCAGCTTGCCCGCCTTCCACAGCTCCATCTTGGAAAAATTCACTTCGACGTCGTCGAAGTTGAAGATGTCGCCTTTGTCGGGACTCTGGTTCAGCCGTCGAATGGCAGCGCGGACTCGCGCCAGCAGTTCGCGCGGGCTGAACGGTTTGGTCACATAGTCGTCGGCACCCAGCTCCAGCAGCAGCACCTTGTCGACCACGTCGCTGGCCGCGCTCAGGACGAGGATCGGTACGCTCGCCGCCAGACGCTTGATCTCGCGGCAAATGTCCTGGCCCGAGCGGCCGGGCAGGCGCAGGTCGAGAATCACCACACGCGGAGTGGTGGCGCGGAACACGTCCATGGCGGTCGTGCCATCTTCCGCAATAGTTATGTCAAACCCGGCGGTTTCAAACGTCCGGCGCAGTGCGCGCTGCACCGCGGGATCGTCTTCGATCGCAAGAACCTTGTCCATTCTCTCCTCTGCCCCAGGTTATGAGCGGCCTGTGTAATTCAACAGCTATACCAATCGATGCCGGCAGTCAACGATGTGTTCACAATTCCGTGACATCGCACGCCATTGAATGCAACAACGGGAGCGCATAGGCACTCGGACTATGAGTTGATGATTTCGCTGCCGCATTCGCCGACACATTTTGTTGACAACCTTTCTACAACCCGATGACAACGCCGTTTTTGCCGGACGATAGATTTGCGTGGTCGATCGATACCGATCAATCTCGAGGAGGTAATGCAATGAGTCTCAAGAAGTGGGCCCTACGCCTTTGGATGCTGCCCCTGGCCGTGTTCATGGTAGCTGCAACCCCAACGGTGCTCTACTCGGCACCCAACACCTACAGCCAGCAGAACCTGGTTTCTGACTTACCCGGCGTTGCCAAGTTCTTGGACCCAGACCTGGTGAATCCGTGGGGGATGGCTTTTTCGGCAACCAGTCCCATTTGGGTATCCGACAATGGAAGTGGACTGGCAACGATCTATAACGGCGCCGGCGTGAAACAGGGACTGGTCGTATCGATTCCTGCGCCAGGCGGAGGACAAGGTGCACCAACCGGCCAGGTCTTCAATGGCGGCTCAGGCTTCAATAGCGACCGCTTTCTCTTTTCTACGGAGGACGGAACGATAGCGGGATGGAGAGGCGCCCTGGGGACAACTGCCGAATTGGGGGCTGACCTGTCGGGATCAGGCGCCGTCTTCAAGGGGTTGGCGCTAGCCACCAGCGGCTCCAACAGCTACCTCTATGCTACCGACTTCCACAACGGGACGGTTGATGTTTTTGACTCAACCTTCACCAAGGTAACTCTCACTGGTAACTTCTCCGATCCCACCATTCCCACCGGCTTCGCTCCGTTTGGAATTGAAGCTTCCGGCGGCAAGTTGTTCGTGACTTATGCGATGCAGGACGCCGCCAAGCACGATGACGTCCCTTGTCCGGGATGCGGGTTCATCGACGTGTTCAACGCTGATGGCACCTTCGTCCAGCGACTGGTTTCGATGGGCGCTCTGAACTCGCCCTGGGGCCTGGCATTGGCACCGGGACATTTTGGTACGTTTAGCAATGACTTGTTAGTTGGAAACTTCGGCGACGGCACCATCAATGCGTTCGACCCTATAACCGGAGCCCAGATCGGAACAATAGATGGCCGCAACGGCATGCCTCTCGTCAATCTCGGTCTCTGGGGCCTTGCCTTTGGGAATGGCGCCCAAGGCACAAGTACCAACACTCTGTATTTCACGGCGGGGATTCCCGGGCCTGGTCAGATCGAGGACCATGGTCTGTTCGGTGCCATAACAACTCCCGAGCCTGGCACTCTCACCCTGCTCGGCAGCGGACTAGCGAGCTTGTTCGGTTACGGGTGGCGCAGGGGGAAACGCACAGCCTGATCGATCCTGAAAGCAAATCCTCGCGGACAATACACTGAGGATTCCCGCACCTGGAACTCTCCTGACAAAACGCACTGAGCCGGAGCCGCGCACTCCGGCTCGATTTTTTTGGGCGTAAGGCGCGAGTTACTTGCTGCGTTGATAATCCAGAGTGAGCTGTAACTGGTTTGCCGTGTTGTTGAAACAAAACACCCCGCCCCGTTCAAAATCGCGCCACGACGCCGCGCACATCCGACCTGAATGTATTTCCGTGGTGACGGTTTCTGATATGCTGCGTCGGTTGTCTAGGAGGAGGGTCCATGAAACGTCAAGCGGTTGCAGTCTTGCTCACCATCCTGGTATTGGGGTTCGTGTCCGCATTCGCTCAGAGTGGCGCCCCGGGAGTCGCGAAACAAGTGCGCGACAACTTTAACGATGTTGACCGCAAGATCCTGGACATGGCCCGCGACTGGCCGGCTGACAATTATGACTACAAACTGCGGAAGGAGATGCGTTCGTTTGGCGCCGTGCTGGTGCACCTTGCGTCGGGCAACGTCTATGCCGCCAAAATCGGCCGCGGCGAGAAAGCGAAGTGGGACGAACTCGATCCCGCCAAGTACCCGGACAAGGCCGCGGTGGTGGCGCTGCTGGAGAAGTCGTTCGCCGATTCCGAAGCCGTGTTGAAGGGCCTGCCTGACGCATCGTTCGGCAAGTCGGTCGAGCCCTGGCTGAGCGTGATGGAACATTCCGGCGAACACTATGGGTTGCTGGTCGCCTACTATCGCGCGAACGGGATGACGCCTCCAGAGTCGCGGCCGAAAAAGTAGAGCAGCTTACCCGAGCGGTTGGAAGACAATCGCGGGGGCGAAAGCCAGCGGTGTCGGATAACTGCCTTGCCAACTTACGACGGTTAGGATGGGGCGCCCGCAGCAGAAGCGCTTAACTGGGCCGCCCAGCAGAGTCTTCACCGAACCGAAGCGTTTCCTGCGCGAATCGCCTTTGCCTTTCCTGCGATCATCCGATAGCCCTTTCCTTCAGCGTCCACCTGATCACGGCAAACGCGGCCATCGTGCCTGCTGCCGCTAACGGCGACATCAGCGCCTATGTCACCGACGCGACCGACCTGGTCGTCGACATTAACGGATACTTCGCGCCCGAAGTGCCAGGAGCTCAGTCGCTGTATACTACCGCCCCGTGCCGAGTTTTGGACACACGGCCAAACGCATTCAATGGACAGATTCCCATCAACGTTGCTAGCGGCCCATGTGGCATTCCCAGCGCGGCACAGGCATATGTTCTAAACGCCACCGTCGTTCCCCAAACCAAACTCGGCTTTCTGACGCTGTGGCCCGATGGCGTGAGTCGGCCCTTGGTTTCAACCCTGAACGCAGTCGACGGGAAGATCACCTCGAACATGGCGATAGTTCCCACAAGCAATGGTTCGATCGACGCGTTCGGGACGAACCCTACCAACTTGGTCCTGGATCTCTCCGGATACTTTGGGCCATAGCTTCGCCTGCAATTAGGGGACGGAAGTAGGCCGTGGGCCGGGGAATCTTTGAAAACGTTGCAGGCGCGGGTGGGAATCGGACCCACGAATAAAGGTTTTGCCGATCCTTCTTACCACACCTCAGTCTTTCCGCCTCAACGCTCACATCCGAAATTCGAAAAACCTTGTCCGCTCTTTGTCCGCTGCAACCGAGACAGCAAACGCGTTCTCGATGTGAACGGATTGCCGCGGGAGTGTACTAAACCTCAACAAAGAGGTTGGGATGTTGTCGAGACCAGCGGGATGCGTCGTGGCCGGCACCACCGCAGATCGACTACGCTTGGGCATAGGCGATCTCGCGAATCTGCCTCACGGTGTGCTCCACTTCTTCATCCGTGTTGTAGAAGTGCGGTGCGATGCGAATGCCGGCCTGCGGCCTGTAGTCCACAAGGATCTCGCGTCGAATCAGTTCCTGCGTTACGTCCTTGCCGTTCGGCACATCCAGAATGACAACTCCGCCACGGCGTGCGGCTTCGCGGCAGGTGCGTACGGGGATCTCCGATTCATCCGCCAGGTCCATGAGCAACTGAGTCTGCCGCACAGACTTCGCACGGATGTTCTCCACTCCGACCTGTTGAATGATCTGGTATCCCGTTTTCGCCGAGTACATCGCGGGAACATTCGGCGTACCATTCAGGAAGCGCATGGCATTGTCGGCGAACTTGATCGGCCCAGGCTCAAACGCAAACGGCTCGCGGTGCGCCTGCCATCCCGTGGCCGCGGGATCCAGTTGGTCCCACGAATCCCTTCGCACATACAGGTAGCCCGCGCCCGGGCCGCCGCACAACCACTTCACAGAGCCGCCAGTCGCGAAGTCAACCTGCAATTCCCGCACATTCACCGGCAGGCATCCGGCCGATTGATACAGATCGGCCACCACCATGGCCCCCACCTCGTGCGCCCGTCTGGTAATTGCCGCTAGATCCTGCACGTACGAACTGCGGAACGCCACGTGCGACACCGACACCAGTCGCGTTTCTTCATCGATCGCTGCCAGCATGGTTTCTGTTGGCAACGTCAAGCCGTCGTCCGATTGCACGCGCACCACGCGCGCCCCCTGCCGCTCGAGACCGTAATAGATGTAATCGTTCGATGGGAAGTTCAGGCCGTCGGTAACGAGCTTGTTGCGCGGACCGCGCCAATCGAAGCACGACGCCACAATCCACTGACAGATCGAGACGTTCTGATGCATGACGACTTCGCCCTGGCCGGCGCCAATGATGGAGGCAATCAGGTCGCCGACGGTGACCGGCATGTCCCACCAGCCTTCCTCCCAGGCTCGAATACCGCGCGTAGCCCAAGTGTCGGCAAACTGTTGCAGCGACTCAGCCGCCTGTTTCGGCATCGCGCCCAGCGAATGGCTAATCATGTACGTGGCGTGGGCGAGGATGGGGAACTCCTTCCGCCACTTGAGCAATAGATCATCCATGGAATTCATGATACCGACTGTCTCCTGAGCCGCCACGCTGCCCAGAACAGGGCCAGCACCGGCAAGCCGTAAATCAGGGTCATGCGGAATTCCGCCGTAAACGCCGTGCTCAGCAGGATGGCCGCCATTAATCCAGCGCCCAGCAGGCTGGAATAGGGATAACCCCACATGCGAAACGCGGATTTCGCGCCGGCGTGCGCGCGACGGAAATACAGGTGAGTTATGAAAATCATCATCCAGGTGAACATCGCGCCAAACATCGAGATGGCCATCATCAGCGTGAAGGCTGCGTTCGGAAACAGGATACTTACCACGGTCGCGAGCGCGATGCCAATCGACGACAACAGCAGCGCCGAAACCGGCGTTCCGCGTGTGCTCAGTTCCCCGAATCGCCGCGGCGCGTGACCGGCCCGCGCCAGGCTGAACATCATCCGCGTGGTGATGTACAACTGGCTGTTCATGGCCGAAAGCGCCGCTACCAGAATCACGAAATTCACCACGCCGGCCGCAAACGGAACGTGCGAACGCGCCATCACGGTCACAAACGGGCTTTCGCCCTTTCCGGATTCCGTCCACGGAGCGATCGCGAGAATGATAGCCAATGTCAGAAGATAGAAGACAACGAGGCGCACAACGGTAGAGCGAAAGGCGCTGATGATAGCCTGCTCGGGATTCGCGGCTTCCCCCGCTGCGACCGCAATCATCTCAATGCTCAAGTAGCTGAAAATCGAGACAATCACCGCCACCCACATACCCCACAGGCCTTTGGGGAAGAACCCACCTTGGGCGGTGTAGTTGGACAAGCCGGTGCCAGTCACGATCCATGCGCCCAGAAGGATGAACACGAGGATGGCCGTCACTTTCAACGCCGACAGTGAGTACTCCACTGCGCCAAATACTTTCACGTTGAGCACGTTCACGGAGATCAAGATGGAGGAGAAACCTACGATCCAAAGCCAACCGGGCACCCCCGCGAACCAATAGCGCATGTAGATGGCGACCGCGGTCACTTCCGTACCGACCGCAAAGACAATTGCCGACCAGTAGGCATAGCGAACCAGGAAGCCGGCCAGCGGCCCGATGTAGAACTCCGCCCACGCGCCAAATGAGCCCGATGTTGGATGCGCCACCGTCATTTCGGCCAGGCACCCCATGAGCAGGAGAGCGATGAAGGCGCCAATAGCGTAGCTGACAATGACAGCCGGCCCGGCAAAGCCGATTGCAAAACTGCTGCCAAGAAACAGGCCAGTGCCGATTGCGCCGCCGATGGCGATCATCGTGAGCTGCGCCGAGGTCAATCCTCGTTGCAGTCCCTTTTCGCGCTCCTGAATTGTATCGAAGTGTTCAGCGCTCATCAGTTTTGCAGAGCCATCACGGTGTACCAGCGAGCAACTCGAACCCGATCGGGTCGCCTTCGTCACAGGCGACTGGCTTTCCCCTTCGCTATAATCGCAATCCTAACAGCGCATCGGAAGAACATCGCCGTCCGCGGAGCTGGCGCCGCATGGAATCCGGGTCAACATCGTGTGTCCGGGATTCATCGATACGCCGATGCATCACCGGAGGCTCGCCATTCTCGGCGACGACATCTGGAACAAGGTCCTGATGCCACGCGTTCATCTGAGGCGCTCTGGCCGCATTTTCTCAGGCGTTGAATTCGGTATCACAGACGCCCCACAGCCTCTGCTATATAATTCGCGCCAAATTCAACAAGCCAGGCGGTTCTTATGATATCGGCCCTTACTCCGTTGGAGTTTCTTTCCCGCAATGCGATCGCGTACTGCGACAGCACGGCTGAAGTGGACGGCGACCGGCGCTTCACCTACTCCGAGATGCAGCAGCGCGTTCATTCTTTGGGCGCGGCTTTGCAGCAAGCTGGTATTGCGCCCGGGGATCGGGTCGCGGTGTTGGCGCGCAATGGACTGCTGCCCTTGGAAGCTCACTTCGCAGTCCCGCTCATCGGTGCGGTGCTGGTCACGCTCAACATTCGGTTGCAAGGCGGCGAGTTGGCTACCATCCTGAACCATTGCGGCGCCAGAATTTTGCTCGGCGATACTGACCTGCTCGCACCGCTGCAGGCCGTTCGAAAGGACATTCCGAAATTGGAACGAATGATCTCCGATTACGAGGCTTTCCTCGGCGAGGGTAGCAATCCCGTCGTGCCGCACGCGCCGCGCGAGGAGGACGTCATTTCGATCAACTACACCAGCGGCACAACTGGCGTGCCCAAAGGCGTGATGTACACCCATCGCGGCGCGTACCTCAATGCCATTGGCGAGGTGGTTGAACACGGACTGTCGTACCGGTCGGTTTACCTGTGGACGCTACCCATGTTCCACTGCAACGGCTGGTGCTTCACCTGGGCGATTACGGCCATGGGAGCGCGGCACATATGCCTTCCCGAGATGAATGCCGAGCGCGCCGTTAAGCTGATCCAGGAGGAGGGCGTCACTCACCTCTGCGGTGCTCCCATCGTGGTGCGCACGCTCACTGAGTTCTGCTCAAGTCACGGGATTCGTTTCGACGCTGGACTCAAGATGGTGATCGCGGCAGCGCCTCCACCACCGGCCGTGATCCGGGCAGCCGAAGCGATTGGCATCGAATTGACGCACGTCTATGGGCTCACTGAAACCTACGGGCCGCACTCGGTATGTGCCTGGCACACGGACTGGGACGATGTGCCGCTGGAAGAGCGTGCGCTGCTCAAAGCGCGGCAGGGCGTACCGTACACGGTTTTTGGGACTGACATGCGGGTCGTGGACGAAGACATGCGCGACGTCCCCGCTGACGGACTCAGGGTGGGAGAAGTAGTGATGCGCGGCAACAACGTGATGCTGGGCTACTACCTCGAGCCCGAGGCAACCGCGACCGCATTCCGTGGCGGCTGGTTCCACTCCGGAGATCTGGCGGTAATGCACCCCGACGGTTATATCGAGGTGCGCGACCGCGCCAAGGACATCATCATCTCCGGTGGGGAGAATATTTCCTCGCTTGAGGTGGAGCGGGTGTTGTACGAGCATCCCGCTGTGCTGGAGGCGGCGATTGTTGCCTGGCCCGACGAGAAGTGGGGCGAGGTGCCGCATGCCTACGTGCTGGTCAGGGAAGATGTCGTGGTCAGCGAGCAGGACCTGATCGAGTTCTGCCGCGAGCGGTTGGCGCACTTTAAATGCCCGAAGGCGATACACTTTGGTGCATTGCCCAAAACGTCCACGGGCAAGATCCGCAAGAACGTGCTGCGCCACCAATCGCGCGCTGCAGTAGAAGGAGATTCGTGATGCCACAGTCGCAAGCCATCACCACGACGTCTACTAAGTACCAGAACATCCTGTTCGACATCGAGGGACAGATTGCGATCGTGACGCTGAACCGGCCGCAACGGCGCAATGCTCTATCGCTGGAGTTGATGACCGAGCTGATCGACTGCTTGAACGAAATCGGGCGCGACCGCTCCCTGCGTGTGGTGATGTTACGGGCGGCGGGAAAGGTATTTTCGTCAGGCCACGATTTGAGCGAGATGGTGGGACGCAACATCAACGAGTACCGCCAGGTGTTCGATGTCTGTACGGAGTTGATGACGAAAGTGCAATCGATCCCTCAGCCCGTGATCGCGGAGGTGCAGGGCATCGCGACCGCGGCCGGATGCCAATTGGTGGCGACCTGCGATTTGGCCTTGGCCTCCGACCAGGCGGCATTTGCCACGCCCGGCGTCAAGATTGGACTTTTCTGCACCACACCGATGGTGGCCCTCAGTCGAGCTGTCGGGCGCAAACGCGCGCTACAAATGTTGCTGACCGGCGAGATGATCTCTGCGGCGACGGCGGCGGAATGGGGACTGATCAATATGGTCGTGCCTGCCGAGGAACTGGCGGAGCAATGCCACAATCTCGCCACTCGTATTGCCGAAGCTAGCTCATTGACAGTCGCACTGGGCAAGCAGGCGTTCTACACGCAGATTGATCTCGACCAGCCCAAAGCCTATGCCTACGCCAAAGAGGTGATGAGCATGAATGCGCTCGCCGCCGACGCGCAGGAGGGCATCTCGGCATTTCTGGAAAAACGTCGCGCGTGTTGGACGGGAAAGTAGAGTACTGCTTCGTGCTGCACTCTTGAGACTCATTAGTAAAGATCACCAACTTCGCGCGGATATGATCCGCGACGGTTGCACCGAGTTCTGCTCCAACCAAGCTCGTTTTGCACCCGTTCTCGATTCGACCAGTCCGTAGCGGACAAACAATGTCCAGCCGCTCTTTTTTTCTTGCCGATATCACTGCTTGTGCAACGGCTACCGCCGGATAATTGACTTGACCCCGATTGCACCCTAATATCGGTCAAACCAATGGTCAATGATCTCCGTTCGGGACTAGTCCTAGGCCACTATCGACTCGTAGAGCAGATTGGCGCCGGCGGGATGGGCGTGGTATATCGAGCTCGGGACGACAGGCTGGAACGCGATGTTGCGATCAAAGTCATTCACCCTGGGATATTTGTCGATGATCTGACCCATAAGCGTTTCAAGCGCGAAGCCGTTGCACTTGCCAAGTTGAATCATCCCAACATCGCCACAGTCCACGACTTTGACAGCGAGGGTGACCGCGAGTTCCTGGTGATGGAACTGCTTGGCGGTCAATCCCTGGCCGAAGTTCTGATGGACGGCCCGCTCCCCGAAGCGGAGTTGGTTCAATATGCGACCGTCTTGACATTGCGATACAAGCCCTGAGGGCACGAGCCGTCGGGGCCGGCCTCCAGGAAGCACACGCCGCACCGCGGCCGGCTCGGAAGCGGATCTCTGAGATGATGCGGAAGCGCTGGGCCGAACGGCAGAAGCCTCAGAAGTTAGTTTCTCGGTGCGTGACGCTACCGGCGCGGCCGGTCGAGATCGCCGCCGGACGCCTCGACACGAGCGACCAGCCCGGCATCATCGCCCGAGAAGGCATGAACATGAAACCCCCGTCCAGCCGGAACCTCACTCGCCCATAGAGCGCCTGTCGCTGTTCTTCACCAACGCCCCGGCCCGCGACCGGGTTGCGCGGACCCATAGTTAGGCCGACCAAGGCCTCCACTCAACCGTTTGTCGGGATAGAGGTAGAGCGATCTGAAACCGGTCTCGTAACCGTTTAGTACACAGTTTCGGGTATCCCATCCCTAGGCCGTCGATGAAGTCGGGGATCATGCCGATCCCGTTAACGCGTGTGGCTTGGGGGGGCGGAAAACGGAACCCGGAGCGAGCCCAGCGATCAGGTCCCTTCGGCTGGGCGTGCGGGCGACGGGAGCTACGGAATTACCGTGATGCTTGAGACTGGATGAATCTCCATCCACTGTGCGTGATTTGTGTCGCGCACGTAAGACCCAACTATCTGGACGTGCGATCCGACAGATGGAATCTTGATAGGACTCGCATACCCGGCGCAGGCTGGTTTCGCATCGAGTTGTGTCGGCGGGTCGAACATGCAAACAATCTCGAAGACTAGGTTTCCGCCCTCGTTGCTCATGTTCCCGGGATTCAGCAAGTCCTCGAATTGGGGATCTACTTTGAGCCAGCCGTGAGTATCTGCATCGCCCTCATGACGGACACCGTCAGGCTCATGTTTCGACTGGTCTTTCGTCGCGTCAACGATAGTACCCGTAACCGCAACGCACTGTTGTTTCACGACGAGCCGAGTGGGGTTGTACACGTGACTCCACAGAGTTGGATCGCAGATTGCCTGCGTCATCGATTCAGGATCCATCGCGGGTTCGGACGAGGAAGGGCTCGCGACTATCTTGATTAACTTTGAGAATACCCAGCCTTCCTTTCCATCCTGAGTTCTTACTTGGTAATACCCATGCTCAGGCGTTGGATCTAGCAGCGTTAGCTTGTCGCCAGTTTGCAGCGCTGCTTCTGGGGGTTGAGTAGTCCCCGGTTCGGCACGAAGATTCGCGGTTTTGCGGACGATGGCTTGTTGGGCGAACAGACAATTCATTGACAGCAAAAGAAGGATGCAGCCAAAACGCGGCAGAATGATCCTGTTCATGATGGTCTCCTAGATCCCAGCCATACCTGGATTGCTGCTTCAGTTGCTAGAGAGCGACGACTATACACCCTCTCGAAAGATTCCAACACGCTTTATTTTCGACCGGGCGCAGGGTGGCACGATGGTGCTACCTTTGGGGTCACACCCCAAAGACTTCACTTCCCAGTCCTGTTCGGCTCGGGCGTCGCGAGCTTCCTACAAGAAGACATCTGGGGAGGCAGCGAGATTCCACTTGATCGGAGAGATGTTTGGGTCGGACTGAAGCCGACCGATCGATTACAGGCGAGCAGCGGTCGTCAATGCAAAGGCCCTACTAAAGCGAAACAGCACACCCTTCTAAGTGAACGCAGAAGTACGCTCAACAAGCTTTGACAGAGCCGACATTGTGAGAGGTGTCCGGTTACTGCGCTAATCGGCGCCTTGCGACGACACCAAGAATCTGGGTTACTCTTTCATTTGAATTGCAGGTTGAATTTGAGGGTGCCGATGGACAAAAGGCGCAAAGCCAGATGCATAATTCAGGAAGAAATTCCAGAAGGAGTAAAGGAGTCATACGCAAAGGATTATGATGTACATCCATCTCGGCGTCATTCATGAGGGTGCTCCTTGTTGTAGACGTTGATGCGAACGATCAAAAATCTATTTCAAGCGGGCGTCCTTTCATAATGCGTTAATCAGACCTGAATTCAGCAGAGGACCGTGCCTCCGGGTCGGGCAGCGAAAACGCCGATGTCGGTCCCTGGATTGGAACTGGAACATTTTTCTATTGCCTGCCTGTACGGCGCGTGATATAGAAAGCGACACGAGCCCCAAGGACCCCCGTTCTCGAAATCTTTTCCCTGGAGGGTTTTCCAATGGCATTCAAGATCAAAGACCTCATGATTTCCGTTTTGGCCGCAAAACCTGCGGGCCAGAAGGAGATCTGCGAGGAAAGTTGTCCGGAGTTTAGCTGCGATCTAGGATCAAACGGCTGCGACATCGATGGGAGCGAGGTGAATTGCGAGGTTTGCAGCATAGGTTGCACGGACTGCACCGATCCTTCTTGCGAATGTTCAGACGGTACGTGGTGCGACCTGGGTTGCACGGATCCGTCGTGCCTGTTCTGCTCTCAGGGCTGTACTGTCTGCACGGAGTGCACGGCTTGCACGATTTGCAGCAATTGTACGGCATGCACGCACTGCACGGGATGCACGTGCACCAAATGCACGCATTGTTCGGTGCATACCTGCACCTTTAACACGGCGTGCACGGTGTGCAGCCGCAACAGCTGCGAGGCAAGTATCCGCCAGCCGCTGTCGACGCGTTTGCGCGCGTCCGATCTACCGAAGCTGAAGGCACAATTGCAGCGCGCGCTCAAGCAGGTTGAGGCGCGGGAGCAGGCGGTCGCCAAGAAGTTGCAGCCGCGCACGGTCGAACAGATCGAGATGCTGGAAACCAAGCTGCGAGAAGCCCTCGATGAACTGGCTCGCCAGAAGAAGGAGCTGCCGGCGAAGGACACGAAAGAGAAGCCGCGTGGCGAAAAGAAAAGCCCGAAAAAGTAAGGGTGAATTCTGAGTGAGGAGGCCCGGCCGAGTGCTGCCGGTGGAGCTATGCCCGACGTTTCAGGGGTAAGGGCAATGGTGTTTCGCGCGAACCCCGCTTACGAACTCGTGGTATACGACCGGCTGTCGCCAGCGGAGAAGTCTGCGCTATCCGCGCTGACCAGCGACGCCGATTTCTACGGAATCCTGCGGCCCACGGCACCGGGCCTCAACGTGAAATCCGTGAATCGAGACTTGGCGTTGCTGTTTTGCACGCTGGCGAACCCAGGGAAGATGCCGTCGTATGTCGAAGCGGAGCTGGGAGGTTCGTTCGCGGGCTTTGTGACGCAGTTGGTACTGGACCAGGTGTTCCAAGTCGAGCATGAGGGCACGTTCGTCTCCGCAGCAAGCGCGCAGCAGCTATTTGGCGCCGAACGCGCGCACCGGCCGGCGTCGCGCATATCGGAACTGTCGCAGCGCGCCGTGCAATATGCGCAGCACCTGGACATCGACGAGGCGGCCATCCTTGGCGCGCGGATCTACTTCTACAATCGCCAACCGGCGAGTCCTCGGCTGGTAGCGGAGTTTCTGGGCGAAGGGCGGCTTGCGAAACACCTGGGGATTGACGAAGAGACGGCCTTCGGTGCACGACTGAAACAGAAGTGGAGGGAAGTACCGGAGGATCCCGCGATTCAGGGTTGGCGCATGTGGAGAAGCACGCACAGGCGCAAGGGGAAATCGGGATTCGGGTACAAGCTATACGTCAGCCCACAAACGCCGCAGCTTGGCGAAGCGTTTCGCGCATGCGCCGAGGTTTTCGAGCGCACCGGAGTCCGACAATTCAAAGTAGGACGAGATCTTCACGGGATCCTCCGGCCGGACAAACTGGTCGCGTACTTTTCTTCGGAAGACGATGTGCGCGAGACGGGCGATCGGCTGTACGCAAGACTCGGCGGAATGCCGGCACACGGCGTTCCGTTCACCTGCGATTTGCATGGAGACGGCCTGCTTTCCTGGGGCATGGACCCCCCTCGAAGAACGCAGGTCCTGCCGTGGCAGGAGCGGCAGAGTTGGCGGCTGTGGGTGGTGAACCGGCTGGCGATCGCGCTGCTCTCGGCGAAAGCGCGGCCTTCGGCAAATACCGAGCCGTGGAAATTCGCGCTTGATCGGGTGCGTTTGGATGGCGT
>Ga0207930_1000123_pt1 | contig 20639 bp, 18 predicted proteins | sample NGESurshal092012_7_FD_184477 | JGI IMG/M metagenome (GOLD analysis project Ga0207930, IMG submission 184477) | Arctic peat soil microbial communities from Barrow, Alaska - NGEE Surface sample 210-3 shallow-092012 (SPAdes) | ecosystem: Environmental > Terrestrial > Soil > Wetlands > Peat ... | reverse complement strand
CCGAACACCGGCTTTCCAGCCCACCCCCACGCCAACATGGAAATCATCACCTATGTCCGCGAAGGCGCGATCACTCATCAGGACAGTCTCGGCAACAAGGGACGCACCGAGGCCGGCGACGTGCAGGTGATGAGCGCCGGCTCCGGCGTCCGTCACTCCGAATACAATCTGGAGCCAGCCAAAACCAAGATCTTCCAGATCTGGATCGAGCCAACCACGCAAGGCGGGCCGCCGACATGGGGCGCCAAGCCGTTTCCGAAGTCGGATCGTTCCGGCAACTTCGTCACCATCGCCAGCGGATTCGAAGGCGACAAGGACGCGCTGCCGATCCGTGCCGACGCGCGGGTGCTCGCCACCACCCTGAAGGCCGGCGAGAGCGCGGAATATGCGCCGGGCAAAACACGCAATCTCTATCTGGTGCCGGCGGCGGGTGCGGTGGACATCAACGGCCTCCGCGTCAACGCCCGTGACGGCGTGGCGATCCGCGACGAGGCGCGGCTCACAATCACCGCGCTGGAAGATTCCGAACTGGTGCTGGTCGACGCGGCGTAAGCCGGACCAGCGCAGCCATAATGACAACATCATGCGTGGGCTTGCGCCCGCGCACCCACCCTGCTTCGGACCAAACCAAGAATAAATCAAACCACCCGCAAACCCACGGAGACCAACCATGCCAAAAGTTCTAGTGCTGTACTATTCCGCCTACGGTCATATCGAGACCATGGCGAATGCCGTCGCCGAGGGCGCCCGCGGAGCCGGCGCTTCAGTCGACATCAAGCGGGTACCCGAACTGGTGCCGCCGGATGTCGCGAAAGCGTCATACTTCAAAGTCGATCAGGCCGCACCGGTCGCGAAGATCGAAGACCTCGCCAATTACGACGCCATCATCGTCGGCACCGGCACCCGTTTCGGCCGGATGTCGTCGCAAATGGCGAATTTCCTCGACCAGGCCGGCGGCCTCTGGGCCAAGGGCGCGCTGCACGGCAAGGTCGGCGGCGCCTTCTCTTCGACTGCGACCCAGCACGGCGGCCAGGAAACCACGCTGTTCTCGATCATCACCAATCTGTTGCATTTCGGCATGATCATCGTCGGCCTGAATTACGGTTTTGCCGGCCAGATGAAGCTCGACGAGATCACCGGCGGCTCGCCCTATGGCGCGAGCACCATTGCCGCCGGTGACGGCAGCCGCCAGCCCAGCGAAAACGAGCTCGCGGCCGCGCGCTATCAAGGACGTGTGATCGCGGAGACTGCGAAAAAACTGCATGGCTGATGCCTCGGGGGCGGCATTCTCCTCAGTGAGCGCCGCCCCATTTGCTGCAAGTGCGACCTGGCCGCGAATTTAAGATTCTGCGGCAGGTGGAGCTTTGAGATTGTTGGGAGCACATGCTCCGGCCGATCGAGCGCTTTTTGGAACGACGGACTTCGTCATGATCGAATTTCTCTTTATCTATCAATTGGCGCGCAATCCACTGCAGGCGATGACGCGGCGCTGGTGGTGCCGCAGCCTCTACCGCGCCTCAAACGGCTGGCGTCGATGCCCCGAATGCACCCATTCGTAACGCTGTTCGTTTTGATCAGCCCTGATCGTTGAGACCGCGGAACCAAACGGCGCTCACCGGGTTGGGTCGCGCACCCCGCGCCTGGAGATAACGAAATGACCAACAAGCCTGATCCCAAGAAGACCGACAACGAAACCAAGAAGCACCCGGCCACGCCGCATCCCGGCATGATGGGCGACGGCACCGAAGAGCAGAACCTTGGTCAGCCCGGAAATCCCGCAGCCCGTATCAAGAAAGATGAAGTGGACGCCGCCTTCGACAAGAGCGCCAAGAAGTAGAAGCGCGAAGAAGTAACGGTTGAGTCCATCCCCAATCGCTTTGGGTTCGCCCATAAGGGCCGGGCCGGGTCGTGCCCGGCCTTGTCATGGGAGGGAATGCCGATGACTTTTTTTGTGGCGAGAGATGAGCAACACCTCGCAAGTGCCATGGCCGGAATTGCCCACCACTGGATGGCGCGAAACCTATGCGACGTTGCATCTGTGGACCCAAATCGTCGGCAAGATCCGCCTCGCGCGCGCCCCCTGGCTCAATCACTCCTGGCATGTCGCGCTTTACGTCACCGCGCGCGGTCTGACGACCTCGCCGATTCCGGACGGCACCGGCACGTTCCAGATCGACTTCGATCTCATCGATCATGATTTGCGGATTTCAACCAGCGACGGCGGCGCGCGCCGCTTTGCCCTGGCCGGACAATCGGTCGCGAGCTTCTATGCCGCGGTGATGGCTGCTCTCGCAGAGCTCGGCATTCACGTCGCCATCGACGAGATGCCGAATGAATTGCCGGAGCCGATCCGGTTTTCGCTGGACCAGAAGCACGCGTCCTATGACCCGGACGCGGTGCGGCGCTTCCTGCAAATCCTGGTCAACGCCGACCGCGTGTTCAAGCAATTCCGTACCGGCTTTCTCGGCAAGGCGAGCCCGGTGCATTTCTTCTGGGGCAGCTTCGATCTTGCGGTGACACGCTTTTCCGGCCGCCGCGCGCCGCGCCATCCCGGCGGGGTACCGCATCTGTCCGATGCGGTGGCTTGCGAAGCCTATTCCCACGAGGAGAGCAGCGCCGGTTTCTGGCCGGGCAGCGGCGCGGTCGACTATCCCGCATTCTATTCCTATGCCTATCCCGAACCCGAAGGCTACCGGGCCACGCCAGTGCAGCCCGCCGCGGCATTCTTCAGCGAAGCGCTCGGCGAATTCATCCTGCCCTATGAGGCGGTGCGTCACGCCGCACAGCCGGACCAAGCGTTGCTCGAATTTCTGCAAAGCACCTATGAGGCCGCGGCCGATGCCGCGAAGTGGGACCGCGATGCGCTGGAATGCGCGCCGGGCCAGCCAGGCCTGGTGCGGCAGATCTAGTTTTATTGCCTGGCTTTATTGCCTAGAGCCTTTTTCCGTTCCGATCGAATCGGAAAGGCTCTGCTGCTTATTTTACGCGTTTTTTTTCACGCGAACCGGTTTCCACTTCGCTCGAAAACGCTCCAGCTTTCTTCGCGCGAGGGCGGCCTGCCGAGCGCGCGGTCGACCTGTGCTGCCAGCCGCGGGTGGCGCCGGAGTTCGTGCGCGGCGCGGTCGCGCCATGCATAGGGCAATCCACGCCAGCTCAACGCCGCGGTAATATCGGCAAGCGGCAGCGGCGCCACGCCGAACCGGCGCTTGTAGGCATAATTGCCGACGCTGAAATCGAATTGCCGGACACCATCCCGATGCAGCGCGGCCATGGTGCGTTCGATGATCAGCCGGCCCGGCGAGCAGTTCGACCATTTTTCGCCGGCATTGCTGATCCGCACCATCACGTAACGCGAATTGACGCGGATGCCGAGCAAGGTCGCGACCACCTCCTCGCCGGCGGTCAGCGCCGACAGCACGGCATAGCCGCTGCGAAGGTTTTCGCCGACAAGATTACGGTAGAACGCAGCACATGTCTCGCCGTTGAGAATGAAGTTCAATCCGAGATGCTCCATCCGCGCACCCTGCTGAATTTCCATGGTCGCAAGGATGCGCAGCGCATGGCTCCTATCGCTGACAATCTGGAACGCCGCGGAAGGATCGCGCCTGAACACGCGCCAGCTTCGCTCCAGTTCCTTGCGCACGGTTCGTTCCAGCGAATAGCGGTAAGCGTCGAAATCCTCGCCGGTCACCACAACATTGCCGTTGAGCGGAGACGGCATTGCACCGTCGAGCAGCGTCAGCGGATTGGGCGAGCCGTCGAGATCGGCCGGCATCTTGCGCAGACGAATGAAATCGGCACCGCCAGGCATCCGCCGCAACGCAACCAGGAGATCGCGCCACAGTGCACGAGCCGCCCCCGCATCGCGCGGCGCCGCAGGCCCCAGCATCGGCGCGTTGTAGTCGGTCAGCTCGAGATCGGCGAATTCAATAATCCGGATGCCGTTCTGCAGCCGCCGAACCAGCGGCAACAAGGCGACACGCTCGGATGTCAAGGCGTCCGAGATCACCGCGATCAGCGGCTCGACATGAGCGACATGGGTGAACGCCTTGTACCATGCGTCAAGCCAACGAGGATCCTGAAACAGCGTTAACGAGCGGACATCGTTGCAGCGCGCGATCGCCTGTTTCCAGTCGCGGACCAACTCAACGCGGAAAGCGGCCGGGCGATCAACCCATCGCGCGCCCGGATGCCGTGGCTCTGCCGTCAACGCCGTCATTGCAAGTCAAACTATCTCAGGCCGCCTTCGGCAGATCGATGATCTTGCCCGGTTGAGCGGCATCAAGCCGGAATTCAGTCGGACGGCGCGCCTGACGCTGGCGCTTCACCCAACCGCTGTCACGATAAAGCTTTTGCATGACCGCCTTAGCAAAGTATGACGGGCCACGCAGGTTGCGGCTCCGGGGCAAATAGCCGAAGCGGTTCCGCAACAGGCCGTTGGCAAGGTTAACGATCTCGGAACGCCTGATCTGATCGTTGGTGTATGAGACCGTCATCGAAACGCTGAATGTGTCGAGATTCTCCACGCGGTGCGGCGCGTTGAGTTCCCAGTTGAGCATCTGGCCGGGTCCGATATCGAAAACCTTGGCATATTTGTCGTACCAGGGTTCGTAGGGAATATCGACTTCGACGTTAAAGACAGCGACATCTTCAAGCATCTTCGGCGTCAGAAACGGCGCCGTGTTCGGATAAACATAGACCCGCTTGCGGCCGACGATCTGCATCAGAGCCTGGCCCGGCAGATCGAAATGATAATAGACCTGCGCATCCGGTGAGGAAATCAGGATGCTCTCCTGATGGTCACGGGCGCTGAAGCCCGGAACTTTGGTTGCGATCTCCTCGAACATGCCATCGAGCATTTCGCGGTAACGGCGATCGACCGCGCCGACATCGCGCATATTGAGCCAAAGCCCGCCGCGCGAGATCGCGTCCATCACCCGACGGCCACTGAGACCGCTGATTTCGCCCTCGCGCCAGACGCGGCTCGACCCGCGGGCGCCGGTCTGCACCAGGCTGTAGTGCTCGCGCGGATAGCGCTCGATCAATTCGGCAAGCGTATCGGCGGAGAACAGCGGAGAGTTATGTACCTGGTGCGCTAGCTTGATCGGCTGATGCCCCCACAGCAGCGAATGGGTGTCGTCCCAATTGGTGAAAACCCTGTCTTTGCCCATTGTCTCACTCCCGCAGGCTCTGGCCTGAAATCCCGAATACCCTTACCGCCCGGTGTCCCGTTATGACACGGCCAGGCTTTTCTCACGTTCAATCTGGCAAAAACGATGCCCCGCACGGCTGCAGCGCTTACCGGAAGCTAATGTCTGGAATGTATGGCTAACGCGGACGTTCACCCGAAGGCGCATCCGCCGCACGATGACTTTAGAACCCGCATACCAGGCACTGTTTCTCGGCGCGGGACCGCAAATGCAATGCGGTGTCGGGCAATTTACCCGGCTGTTGGGTGAGACCATCGAGAAACTTGACCCCGGAAGCAGCACGACGTTAACCCTGACGCGATCAGAAGGATCGGTCGCCGATATCTGGCGCGCGACAGGATCGGCACGGAACCTGGTGTGCAACTTTCCGATTGTGGCCTGGAAGCGCGTGATGTTTCGGCCGCTGCTGGCGATGGCAATGGCGCGGCTGCGCGGCCGGCGTACCATCTTGATCCAGCACGAATGGGCCGGCCTGCACCGGATGCGCCGCATCTCCTACATTCCGGCGTTATTACTCGCCGATACCATCGTGATGTTCTCGCCGCTGGTGCGGCGGGAACTTGCCGACGATCCCCTGGTCGGATGGACCGCACGGAAATGCGTGCTGGCGCCGCTGCCGCCGAACATCGAAGCCCCCGCCGGGATTGCCGACAGCAAATTGCGCCAGCGGCTCGCCGCCGCACGGGAGGCCGGGCGGCTGGTGATCGGCCATTTCGGTTCGATCTATCCGGGCAAGCAGCCCAATGCGCTGCTCAACATATCCGCCATACTGAAGGAGCGCGGGCTCAAGCCGCTGCTGGTCTATATCGGATCGTTCATCCGCGGCGTCGACAAGGTCGAGGAAGATTTTCACGCCCGCGCCGCCGAACTCGGCATCAGCGACGATGTCATCGTCAGCGGCTATGTCGCGTCAGATCACGAGGTCTTCGGCCTGTTCAGTCAGATCGACGCCTTCTGCTATCCGCTTGAGGAAGGCCTTACCGCGCGGCGCGGCAGCGTTGTCACCTGCGTACAATCCGGCCGGCCCGTCATTGTCACCGGCACGGCCGAGCCGGACGAGTTCGACCATCATCCCCGCTTCAAGGAATTGATCGATCGCGGCGCCATCGTACTGGTCTCGCGGGATGCCGGTGAAGCCGTCTATGCCGACCGGATCGTATCGGCGCTGAAATGGCCGTCGGTCCAGACGCCGTTCGATTTCGATGGCTGGTGGCGGGATGTTGCGCTGGCAGTAAGGGCGCAGTTCGTCACTCCCGGAGGCGGAAGCGCGCCAGATCATGCAGGCCGGACGCCGCCAGCAAAAACGTGAACCATGAAGGATCGGCGCGGTCGAGAAGAAGCTTTCCATCGATGGCGCGGACGTCAGAAGCGGTGACCAACCGGTTCACGATGCGATCTTCGAGGCCTTGTAGGGCTGCGGTTCGATACCGATCGCCGCCAACGCGCTGCCGACAGCGACAATCATCGGATGCATCGCGATGACCGCCCTTTGTTCGGTGAAAACCAGCCGGCCGGCGCGAACCAGCGACATCGGCAACAACGCAAACATCTTCGCGAGCAAGCCGGCGCGCGACCACGCCGTTTTGGCCGCCTTGCGCTGGACGTGATAATTGATGGCGCCGATGCGCAAGCCGCGCAGCAGAAGCCAACCCGGATTGGTCCGGCTATGCGGTACGGTCTCGGTAATGACGGCTTCCGCAGCCCAGTGGAATTTCATCCCGGCCTGGCGACAGCGCAAGAAGAAATCGGTATCCCCGCCGCCAAGGAAATTGAACCGCAGATCGAAGGCGGGATCCGCGAGCCCGGTAAAGACTGGCCGCGTGATCAGGCAGTTGCCGGAACCATAGATCACCGGCACCGGCCCACTTGTATCATAGGCCGGCCGGAATGCAGGATGGCGCTGCAACCCACGCTTCATCTCGTCATCGAAATTCTGCAGCACCGGGCCGCCGATCAGGTCGGCGCCGGTGGTCTCGCTGGCGCGCACCATCAGCTCCAGCCAGTCCGCCGAGGCAATCTCGTCGTCGTCGATCATCAGGAAATGGTCGGCGGTCGGAAAGCTCGCCAGCGCGGTCTCGAAGGCGGCGTTGATAGCGTGGCAATTGCCCTGACGCGGTTCGACCAGGCAGAGGCCGGCAAATCGATCCGCCTCAAGGAACTCAGTGGCGACCGGCACGCTCTCGCGTCCCACGGCGTCATTTTCGACAATAACGACCGCAAAACGGCGATCGGTGCGCTGACTGGCGAGCGACTCCAGCGTCAGGCGTAAATGTTGCGGTCTGCGAAAGCAGGGAATGCATATTACGGTCGCAATCGAAGGATCGAGCGAACGCGACGTCGCAACCAATTCGCGGGCCGCGGGCGGCATAAGATCGGGGATTTTCATTGACCGTTGTCCCGATCCAGTCCTGGCGCACGGCGTTCGCGGCGGCAGTCGATGTCGCAGACGACCGTACCGGCGATGTCGCAAATGCGGACACTCCGGACAGTGCCGCTACGCCGGAAACGTCCCGGCCCCTCGTTCATGGTCGCGCTCACGAAGAAACCACGCTGGGATACGCCTCCGTCGACATGCCTGTGCTCAGATCCGCCCCGATATCCCGAGGCCATGCAGGCTTCACTGCAATATCCGGTCCAGCGATACGCCTTGCTGCGTTAAATTCCTGCGATGGTTAACGCGAAGTTAGCCACGACTTGACCTCCGCGCTCATCGGCGGAAACGCTCAGGACTTGCGTTGGAAAAGCTTCTTGAACAGCTTTTTCGACTCGGGAAACTGCTCGTTGTCGATTTGTGTCGGCCACAAACCGTTCACGTCGAAATAAGCCGCGTAGGCGATATTCCGGTCGTTCTTCATAAACCAGTCATGCATCTGCTGAATGAAGAAAGGGTTGTCTCCGAAATTGCCAACTCCCCATTCGGGAAAACTCATGAGCTTGCCATGCCGGGCGGCGAAGTCTCTCTGCCATTCCAGGCCGAACGATGCCTTCATGTAGTGCTTATTCCATCGTTCCTCGACGGAGCCTTCATATTTGAAATCGTAAACGTCGAGACCAATGTAATCGACGACGTCGTCACCGGGATAGGCGAGATCGGCGGGATCGTCCTGAGGCCCCCACCCCGGACACCAGTCGTACTTGAAGTCGGTCGAGTATCGCCTGAATATCGCAACGACGCGCCGGAAGGCCGCGATATAGTCGGCCTCCTGGCCTTTGGCGAACCACGCCACGGAATCAAGATTCATTTCCCAGCCAAGACGGATGATCGCCCTCGGCTGCGCCTCGGAAATCGCCACGGCGGCGGCTTCAAATTCGGCGTCATGCGCGCCGCTCGCCACCTCCGCCAGGCGGGTGCCCTTCACCGTCAACGGAACCGACCAGACGACGTTTCGCTTCGGATTAAGTTTTTTCCAGATGCCCGGCACCCAGCTCAATCGAAAATAATCGTCCCAGGTGGTTTGAGCATAGAAGTCAACGCCCAGCACCGACGAGGGCTCCTGCTTCAGCCATTTTTCCCACGTCTGCAACATAACCTCGCGACCGACGGGCCCCCAGTTCACGAACGCGCCGGCGAGTTTTGAGGAATTCGCATCGCGCGAAGCGGCCGTCGTCTCACCATGAGCCGCGACGATTACGCTCAAGGCGGTAACCGCGATCAGAACCACCAGCTTGTTCAGGCCGCCCCGAGAGCCAGCGCCGCACGAATGTTGATCAGTTCGAAGCATGGTTCATCTCCGCCTGCTTCCCACCGATCGAGATTGACAGTCTTCGCCCGACTTCGATCGATCCCTGTGCGGTGAGATGACCGGCGTCAAACTGCATGGGTATGTCGCCTTCGGCGAATTCATCGCAGCGACCATTGTGGCAAACCTGATCGTAGACAGAGATGTAGGACGCGCCCTTGGCGGTGACGATCCGGCTCATTGCACGATCGCGTTCGTGAATTCCGGGCGTTCGCATGGCGCTGGCGGTGGAGGGTTTGTTGTGAAGGATTTCGTCGGCCAGAAGCCGCGGCAGCGCGCTGTCGTATTCGACGATCGGCCCCAGTACAATGACGTCAATCCCTTTCTGTTTCAGCAGATCGAGAGTCGTCGACAACATCGGGATATCCTCGTCCTTCCATGAAGCGGAGAGCAGAACCTTGTCGACCTTGGTGTTCGCAAGAAAGTCGTTGAAAACAAACTGCATGAGTTTTGGACAGGCCCGGGTATCGAGCATCGAGACCGGCTGGATGACCGGGCGGCAGGCGCCGACGGTCGCCTGCATGATATTCACTTCCGGCATGGCGGATTGCAGACCAAACCAGAGATGCGCTGCGTGACTGTCCCCGACCAGAAGATAGTTCGGCCGCTTTGGATCCGGCGTCATGCAGGTGTGAACGTCGAGATGCTGGCGGTTGCTCGCTAGATAGCAACTGCCGGATCGGAAGGCGGTGGAGGGGTCATATGCGAGATAGGAGGCGATCGCCACCACGCGGTCGGGAAAGCGGAAAGGCGCGCCGTTTGCGATCAGCACCAGGCCGCAAAGCGCAAACGCGGAGATCATCGCGGTCGAGGCGACACCGAACACCGTGGCTTTGGAGGTATCCTTGGCTTTCGACCGGAACGGCAACTCGACGAATTTCCATGACAGGCAGGCGATACCGACCGAGACCACGATCAGCACCAGCTCCGTCGTGGTGTTGGATGCGTCGGCGACCAGCAATCCGTCGGTGCGTTGAAAGACGATCAGCGGCCAGTGCCACAGATAGAGCGAATAGGATATCAGGCCGATGAAAACCACCGGTCGCAGCGACAACAGCCTTCCAGCCATTGAAGGGCCGCGTTCGCTGGAAGCGATGAGCAAAGCCGAGCCGACGCTGGCAACGGAGGTCATAACCAGAAGCGGAGCCGATGAGGATCCAAAAACCACCGCGCCGAGCACAAGCAGCATCCCCGTCACACCGCATGTGTTCCTGCTGAATCCGGTTTCCGGAACCGGAAAGAATCCCATCGAAAGCAGCGCGCCGAGTGTCAGCTCCCATGCACGAAACGGCGTGAGATAAAATGCGAAGTCGCGGTTCCGATAGTTCACCAGCACGGCCGCAGCGAAGGAAAGCACAGCAAGGATCGCAAACAGCAGCTTGGCGCGCTTCGGCAAGAAGCGATAGGCGAGCAGCATCAACAAGGGGGCGATGAGGTAGAACTGCTCCTCCACGCCCAGCGACCAGGTATGCAACAGCGGCTTCGTTGCAGCGGGTGCATCGAAATATCCGGCTGTCGCCGCGAAGTAGATGTTGGAAATCGAACCCACCGCGCTCGCAAGACTCCTGGAATACTCCTCGAGTTCGACGGGCAGGCAGTAGACGTAGGCCAGAATGCTGGTGACCAGGAACATCACGAACAGCGCGGGCAAAATCCGCAAGATCCGGCGCTTGTAGAAATTCCCGAGCGAGAACGAGCCATTTCGGAGGTCTGCGTCGATCAGGCCGCAGATCAAATATCCCGAAATAACGAAGAAGACGTCCACTCCGACAAACCCGCCCGCAAAGCCGGGAACGCCGACGTGGTAGAACAGCACTGGAATGACGGCGAGCGCGCGCAGGCCGTCGATATCAGCGCGGTATCTCATCACCGAGCCCCCGAGAGCGATGGGACACCCGGCTGTATCGTCTCGTGACAATGACGCGGATCGCGCAACCGATCGTAAGCAATTAACCTTATCGCCGGAGTGGTCGGAGACCGCCCCCTCGGCGTTGCAAAAGCGGACACCCCGGACAGACCGGCTGTGTCAAAACGACCAGGCGCGGCGGATCTCGCGCTGCGTACGCGAAAATTACGCCGAAAACGCATCCCTATTGTCATGTTCACACGCTCCGCAGGATTCCCAGCTATGCGCATGCGTTAGTGCAATATCCGGTCCAGCATCGTGCGGCGTGGCTGCATCAATATTCGGGATGGTTACCGCGCAGCGAATTAACCAAGCTTGAAGTGCCGCGAAGGCCCACGGACCAGTTCGGCACCGATCTTGCTCATTGGCTGCACGAGGGACCCAAGCCCCTCGGAAATGGTCGATCCTGAATGTCACCGCCAGCGAGACTCCCAAGATGAATCCTGTAGCGTTGCTAACTCCAACTTACGGGCGCGATCTTGAACTGTGCACCCTGCTCTGCGAGAGTGTTGACCGTCACGTCACTTCATTTTCGAAGCATTATCTGCTTGTCCCGGATTGTGACTTGTCGCTGTTTTCGCACTTTGCGAGCGAGCGCCGCGAGGTGCTTCCGGCATCGAAATTTCTGCCTAAATGGCTGCGGCCTCTGCCTCGCATCGTTCAGCGCAAGCGACGCCAATATTGGTGGTCGCTCCGGACCAAGCCTGTCAGCGGCTGGCATGTGCAGCAATATCTCAAGATAGCCGCGACCATCTCGCTGCCTTACCAGCGATATTGCATTCTCGATTCGGACGTCGTTTTCTTCCGGAATTTCGACTTGTCGCGGTATGAATATCCAAATTCAATCCCGCTTCTGAATGTGCAGGACGAAGTCACCCCGGAACAAATCCGCCATGCGCGCTGGGTTGAGACCAGCCATGAACTTCTTGGTCTGCCGACGCCGCCGCTTCCGGCGTCGGATTTCATCGGCCACATCATATTCTGGGACCAGCAGACCACCCGCGCGATGACTGCGAAAATCGAAGCTGTCACCAATCTTCACTGGGTCGACGCGCTCTGCCAGACCCGGGAATTTTCGGAATACATGCTGTACGGCTATTTCGCGCAGAACGACGCTAGGTTCTCCGGCAGGCACACGCTCACCCGGCGTACGCCGTGCATCAGCTATTGGGACCAGCCCGAACTCGACCAGCATCAGTTGAACCATCTGCTTCGCCGCGCCTGCAAGGACGATGTTGCCTTCTCCGTCGCTTCCTTTTCGGGGACGCCGGTGCAAATCATCCGCGCGGCAATCGAGGAAGCGCGGGCGACCCGGACACCCCATCCCGCAACCAAAGAACCAGCGGGTCTCGACGCGCTATGCTGATCGGACAAGCCAGCATCAATCTATCCGCCAACATCCTTTCGGCATTGCTGGGGTTGTTGAGCGTCATCGTCTTCACGAGGCTGTTCTCGCCTCATGACTACGGCATCTATTTGCTCGGCGTTGGTTTCGCCGCGGTCGTCAGTACCTTTCTGGTGGGCTGGTTCCGCAACCTGATCCTGAGCGGACACGCGCGAAACGACGGCACCGACGTTCGGGGTCTGGTGATATCGGGATATTCGATTTGTTGTCTGGCTGCGCCCGCCGCCTACGGATTGGGGCGTCTGGTCGGACTGGATGTCACGGCGGCAATGGCGGCGGTCGTGCTCTCGGTTGCGATCGGCCTGTTCGAGTTGACCCAGGATCTGGTTCGCGCGCGGCTTCTGGCCGTGACGGTCATGAAGGCTACGCTGACGCGCGCTGTGGCCGCCCTTGGCCTGGGCGCGGTTGTCGCGCTGTTCAGCCCGACGGGATTCCTGCTGCTGCTTTCGTCAGCGCTGGCCTATGTGCTCGCCGTCCTCGTCCAGTCGCGAATTGCGTGGCGGGGAACGACCCTGAAATTCGACGCGGCCGGTCTCTCGACGGTGGCGAGGCAGGGCCTGCCGCTGACATTGTCGCTGACATTGCTCGCCATCTCCAGCGTCACCGATCGATTCATGATCGCCAACCTCGTCGGTGCTGCGGATGCCGGAAGATATGTCGCAGGGCTGGACCTGGTTCGGCAGACCCTGATGATACCCGCGATGAGCGCCGCCGCTGCGTTCTTTCCGCTCGCGGTACAGATTTATGCCAGCCGCGGGCCGGCCGCGGTGCGATCGCATCTGGCCGAATGCGCGGAACTTCTGCTCAGCATTACGCTGCCCGCCTGCCTGGGATTCGCCGTCATTTCCCATCACGTCGCCAATGTCGTCCTCGGCGTAGATTTTCGCGCCATGGCCACGGACACCATGCCCATTGTGGCGATCGCCGTGATCTTCCAGATCCTGACCCAGCAATACCTGCATGCAAGCTTTTTGCTGTCCGGACGCAACTCATTCTACCTGATCAATACGGCGTCGATCATCGCAGCCAATGTGGTCCTGTCGTATGTTCTGGTCAGCAAATACGGCACCGTTGGCGCTGCCTGGGCGCGGCTTGGTGCCGACGTCTTCGGGTTTGCCTGCGCCCTGGTCCTCAGCCGCATGGCGTTTCCAATTCCAATTCCGCTGGGTCGACTGGCGTTGACGCTGATCGCTGGTTTGATCATGGCGTTGACCGTCGGAACGCTCGACAGGAGTCTTCGTGTTTCGGACCTGACGGCGTGCTTCGTTCTGGTGCTCGTCGGGTCGGCCAGCTACGCGGTCCTGTGCTGGCTATTCGACATTTCCCATGCTCGCAGGCGTCTGAAAATCTGCCTTGCGTTTTTCAAGACCAAATTTGCCAACATCGGTATTGGATAGGCACCTGGTGAACAAGACAGCCACGATCGATCTTACCCACGCGCCACGTGCCGATGTAACCGCCGATGCGCGCACGGCGGTCGACGGCGCGCCGCTGCCGGCTGCGCATCCGCAGCCGCTGCTCGACTTGCCGCCCGGCGAGGCACGCCAGAGCCTGCTCGCCGTTCACGGCATTCTCGACACGAAGCTGCCGCCGACCAGCCTTTCGATCTACGAAGCCGGCGGTGGTTCGACCAGCTTCCTGCCGCTTGAGATATTGCAGCGTGCTCATGTCACGGTGGTCGATATCGACGAGGACCAAATCCGTAGCAATGACTATGCGCAGGAGACGATTCTCGGCGACATCCAGAGCTATCGGTTCCCGCCCGACAGCTTCGATCTCGTGATCTGCTACAACGTCATTGAGCATCTCGCCGATGTCGAGGCAGCCCTTCTCGGTTTCTGCGAAGCGCTGAGGCAAGGCGGCCTGATCCTGATCGGCGCGCCGAATCCGAAATCGCTTTCCGGCGTCGTCACCCGGTACTCCCCGCACTGGTTCCATGTCTGGTTCTACCGGTATGTGCGCGGCGAAAAACAGGCCGGCCAACGGGGCCAGCCGCCGTTTCCGACCTACTTCCACCCGCTGGTCACGCTTTCGAATCTCGAGAACTTCGCCAGCACCCACGGCCTTCAGACGATCTACCGGAAACAATATGAGAGCCCGCGCTATCCGGAGATGCGGGCGCGCAAACCGGTTTTCGCGGCCCTGCTCGATACCGCTGCTCGCGTCATGAATTTCCTGCTTCCGGGCAACGTCGATGTCCGGCGCGGCGACTATCACGTGATCTTGCGAAAGCGCTGAACGATGAATGCATTGTGGTTCGCAGCGAAAGCGAAAATCAACCATCGGCTGGCGATGCATTTTCGCGTCGAATCCTTCCGGCTGCGCAATGAAACCCCGATGGTCAGCTTTACCTTCGACGATATTCCGAAAAGCGCGGCCACGACGGGCGCCGGAATTCTCGAAGACCATGGCGTGCGGGGAACGTTTTATGTTTCCGGAGGTCAGGTCGGCACGACGGGCTCGCCTCACTGGGCGGCCGTCGATGTCCCCGACATCGTCGCCCTGCACCGCAGAGGTCATGAAATCGGCTGTCACACCTTTTCGCACAGGCGGACCTGCGATCTCGATGCGGCGTCGATGACGGCGGAGATCGAGCAAAACAGTCGATACCTTCGGTCGGTGGATCCTTCCATCAAGATCGAGAACTTCGCCTACCCCTTCGGCTACGGGTCATTCGGGCGCAAGCGGCAGCTCAAGGCAGCGTTCCAGTCCTGCCGCGGCATCGTGCCGGGCGTGAACAGCGGCACCGTGGATCCGCAATTCCTCCGCGCGATGCCCTTGATCGACCGGCACATCGACCGCGACGCGATCGAGCGCGCGCTCGACGAAACCCTAGTCAATAACGGATGGTTAATTTTCTACAGCCACGACGTCGCCGAGACGCCCAGCCCCTATGGCTGTTCGCCAGCGCTCCTGAATCATGCCCTGGAGGCGGCATCGCGCCGGAAAATTCGCGGTCTGAACATGGCGGAGGCGTTGCTATGCGCGCGCGCTTAAACGCTTTTTTTGCTATTTCGGTGAATAATCCCCCACTGAGCATGGTTAATTTTTGCTGTTGCGTTTGTTCCGCGCCGAAACCGTGCGCGCCTGGCGTGACCCGAAGAGTAACCCCTCAGCCGATGCGTGCGGCAGTTCGAACGGAAGCTGGGGCCCATGCTTGTCTATGACCAACCGATAAATCCGGCCAAGCCAGAGGATCGCCCGGCGCACGAGCGCGCGTCCGCGGGTTTCGGCGTGGTGGAGCTGACCCGCTTGCTATGGCAGCGAAAGGTCATGATCGCAGCGACCGCGCTGATCTGCGCTTGCCTCGCGGTTGCGATCGGCAAGAGCCTGACACCGAAATATCTGGCGACCTCCCAGCTTTACGTCGATCCCCGGGAATTGCAGCTGGTTGACCGCGAACTCACGCCCCGCGCCCAGGATGTTTCCGGCCTGGCCATGGTCGTCGAAAGCCAGGCGCGCCTGATCACCTCCAACAGCGTGCTGCTTCAGGTGATCCAGGATACCCACCTGGACAAGGACCCCGAGTTCGGTGGCGAGTCCAAGGGCATGATGGCATCGCTACTCGGCCTGTTCGGGATCGAGCCGCGGTCTGCCGCCGAAACCAAGCTTGGTCCGATGGTGGCGCTGGAAACCCTCAACCGTCACATCAATATCAAAAAGACCGATCGCAGCTTCATCGTCGACATCGAGGTCTGGTCGTACGACCCGGCGAAGGCGGCGGCGCTCGCCAACGCGCTCTCCAACGCCTATCTGGCGGAATCGAAGAACTCGCAATCCACCGCCGCGCGGCGAGCGACAACCGACCTGTCGAGCCGCCTCAAGGAGTTGAAAGAGCGGCTTCGTAACGCCGAGAACGCGCTCGCCATGTACAAGGCGCAAAACAATTTCGTCGGCACCCAGGACACGCTAATCAGCGACCAGCAGCTTTCGGCCAGCAACCAGCGGCTCGCCGCGGCGCGCGCATTGACGCTCGACGCGCAAGCCAAATCCGACCAGATCGAGGCTAGCCGGCGCGCTGCGAGCGATGCCGGCGCCATTCCAGAAGCGCTGCAGTCACCAACCATCGCCAATCTGCGTGCGCAATATGCCGAGGCGCGCAAGCATTATGCGGAGATGGCAGGCGAACTGGGACCGCTGCATCCGTCGCTGCGCCAGATGGAGAAACAGGTCGACGATCTGCGTCGAACCATCAATGAGGAAGTCGAGCGCTTTGCGCAGTCCGCCAAGAACGACCTGGCGCGCGCCCGCGACTTTGAAGCCTCGCTGAGCAACGCGCTTGAGATGCAGAAGCGCCAGAGTGTCCAGATGAGCCAGGCTTCGGTGCGGCTTCGCGAACTCGAACGCGACGTGGAAGCAAGCCGCGATGTCTATCAGTCGTTTCTCAAGCGCTCGCGCGAAACCGAGGAACAGGAAGGCCTCAACACCTCGAGCGCGCGTATCATCGGTGAGGCTACCGTGCCGCAACGCCGTATGTTCCCGCCGGGCATGAGCGTGCTGGCGACGATCGGCTTCATGCTCGGCGGACTAGCTGCGACCGGCTGGGTGATCGCCGCCGAACGGCTGCAGGCCGATCCCGCCGAGCCACGGCCGCTCAAATCCGAAACGAAGGCACCGGCTCCGTCGCCGAAGCCGCAGCCGGAAACGCCGTCGCGGCCGCCAGCTGCGGTCGCTTTGATCGAGAAGCCATTGATCGCACGGCTGCAGGAATCCGACGTGATGCGAACCCTCGGCGGAATCCTGCCGATCGGCGGGATTCCCGACATGACGCGGATAGGCTGGCCGACGCTGCGGGCGGGCTTCCCGTTGACCACCTTCCTCAATGCCATGCGCGAGATGCGCGAGATGCTGGCAAAGCGTTCGCCGGCGGACGTACCACCGGTCATGGTCGTGATCGGCGCGGGCGCCAGTGAGGATCGCGCCATCGCCACGCTGAATGTCGCGCTGGCGGCTGCCCGTGACGGCGCCAGGGTGCTGATCATGGATGCCGATCACGCAACTCACGCTCTTTCGAGCAAGGTGAACGGGGTCGGCAAAAGCGAGGCCAGCCGCGCCAGCTGGCTCAGCATCGGCACCAAGGCTTCCCGCGCCATCAAGACCGCGAACGGGATCTCGATCCTGCCGGCGATCAACGCATCCGATGCCAAGGCAAGCGGCGCTATCTGCAAGGCGATCGCACAGACGCGTTCCGCCGGCGGCTACGATCTGGTGATTCTCGACGGACCGCAGACGCCCTGGAGCGTGGCCGATCGCGCGTTGCTCGATGCCGCCGACGGCCTCGTCGCGGTGCTGCCGGCGAACCTCGACATCAACGGCTGCATGGAAGACATCATTACCGCACTCGGCGGCGCGAAGCGCAAGCTGATCGGCGTCGTCCTGAACGAACTTCACCCCGCGACTGGCCATCGTCAGCGAGATAAACAATATGCTTGAGCGCCGTGCAAATCCCCTGGGGAGGGCCGCCACCACCAGCGTGCCTCGAATCTCGTTGGGCGGACTGCGGCTCGCCGTGCTTGATATCGAGCAGACCGCCAATTTCATGATCGACCTGGTGTTCCCAACGCGCCGCGTCGGCCGGCCCCTGTATCTGACATCCGCCAACGGCGAAGTGCTGGCGCGCTGTTCAACCGAGCCGATGACCGAACGGCTGTTCCGCGCCGCCGATCTCATCAATGCCGACGGGCAGCCGCTGGTTACCGTGTCGCGGCTGAGATCATCGACACCGCTGCCGGAGCGCGTTGCAACCACCGACCTGTTTCATGTCGTCGCTCGCAAGGCCGCCGCGGCAGGGTTGACGTTTTATATGTTCGGCGCCGATGAAGACGAAAACGCCGCCGCCGTCGCCAATGTCCGGAAGATGTACCCCGACTTGCAGATCGTTGGGCATTCCCACGGCTATCTGAGGGGCGACGCTCTCCGAGCCAAGGTCGACGAGATCAACGCGCTAGCGCCGGACTATCTGTGGGTGGCGCTCGGCGTTCCCTATGAACAGGCCTTTGTCGAGGAATTCACCCCGCGGCTGTCCAATGTCGGCGTCATCAAGACCGCCGGCGGATTGTTCAATTTCCTGTCCGGCAGCCGGCCCAGGGCCCCGCAATGGATGCAGCAGATGGGGCTCGAATGGGCCTGGCGGATCTGGCTGGAGCCGCGCCGGCTGTTCTGGCGATATCTGACCACCAATCCCCGCGCAATCTATCTGTTGTTCCACAAGAGCCGGCCCTCCAACACCGATCGGACACCGAAAGGCTCCCGGGTGCCGCGATGAACCACGCGCTTCGCAAAGCGGGTACCAGTTTGAGCGATCGCCCGGCCGTTCTGGTCACCGGCGGCGCCGGCTATATCGGTTCACATGGCTGCAGGGCGCTGCTGGCGGCCGGGTATCATCCGGTCGCTTACGACAATTTATCGACCGGCCACCGCAGTTTCGTCACCGGCTCGCTGGTGGTCGGCGACATCCTGGACAAGGCCGCGCTGGCCCGCGCCTTCGCGCAGTATCCTGTCGTCGCGGTGATGCATTTCGCAGCATCGAGCCTGGTCGGCGAGTCCGTCATCGACCCGCAGAAATACTACCTGAACAACGTCGCCGGCACGCTGTCGCTGCTCGATGCGATGCGCGAGGCCGGCTGCAACCGCCTGGTGTTCTCCTCCACCGGCGCGGTCTATGGCAACGCCGACAGCAACGCCCTGCCCGAAAACTATCCCTGCGCGCCGATCAATCCTTACGGCGCCTCGAAATGGATGATCGAGCGCATGCTCGCTGATTATCGCAGCGCCCACGGTTTGGGAGCGTTTTGCCTGCGCTATTTCAACGCCAGCGGCGCCGACGCGTCAGGCGGCATCGGCGAGTTGCGCGACAACGAGACCCATCTCATTCCGCGCGCGATGATGGCGCTGCAGGGTCATGTCGCCGACTTCGCGGTATTCGGCGACGATTACGACACGCCCGACGGCACCGCCATCCGCGACTATATTCATGTCACCGATCTGGCGGCAGCGCACATGCTGGCGCTGGAACTGCTGATCAAAGGGCATACCGGCGGCGCCTTCAATCTCGGTACCGGTATCGGCTTCTCGGTGCGCGAAATCCTCAGCGCCATCGCGGCCGAGACCGGCCGGAAGGTACCCCATGTCGTCAAGCCGCGCCGCGCCGGCGATCCGACCTATCTGGTCGCTGATCCCACCGCGGCGCGTCAGACCCTGAAATTCCGTCCCTCGCATTCGGACCTTGCGACGATCATCAAAACCGCCTGGGCATGGCACAGCAAGGCCCACCCGCTCAGGACGGAAGAGCCTCCGCGAGCCGGCGCGAGTTCGTCGCCGGCTGCGCCCGTCATAACGGCCTGATCTGTACTTTGCAGAACTTGAGACGGAAGCGCGATTTTCCGTTTTACAACTGCGCTGCGCTCAAGCCTCGACCGGAACGCATGCGGGTGCGAGCCTTGCACGGTGGCAGCCAGACCGGTTAGCATGGCGCAATGATCAGATGAACTTGCGCCTGCAATTCAGGTCACGCATCCCGCAGCGGAGGACACCATGACAAATCGGCTTTGGCGATATTTCCTGATTCCGATCTCTCTCGCCGGCATGCTGAGCATCAGCTCCGCCGCCGAACTCAATCCCGCTGCGGTAATTTACAAATTGCCGGACCAGATTCAGTGGAGTCCGGTTGGCCCGGAGGGCGCGCAATCTGCTGTTCTGGTTGGCGATCCGAACAAGTCCGGATTCTATGCCGTCTATATCAAATGGACCCCGGGCAATCATTTCAGCCGCCCGCATTTCCATGCCAACGACCGCTTTATTGCCGTGGTCAAGGGCACCTGGTGGGTGGGCTCCGGCCCGAAATTCGATCCTGCCAATACAACCCCGATGCCCGCCGGAAGCTTCATCACGCATTTCGGCAAGCAGGTGCATTGGGATGGCGTCAAGGACGAGGAAGCCGTGCTCTTGATCATGGGCGAAGGCCCGGCGACCGCGTTCCCCGCCGAGGAGAAATAGAACCGGCGGACACCGCGTCGCTTGTGCCCAAGCTGTCGGGCCGACGCGACGGTTCGGGGGCAACCATGCATCAAGCTGCAAATGTACAATTCGAACGCGTCGTGCGTGAGTTCGCGCAATGGCGCGCGGTCCCGGAGCAGGAGAGATCGCCGGCCCCGGCATGGTGGTGGGGTCCGGCGTTTGAGATACGCGGTGTACGGCAACCGATGCCGGCTGAGTGGTGTTCAAGCCTGGAGCTGCCGGACGGCTCATCCTTCGCGACCGGCGCGGAAGTGTTCCTTCAATTGCTCGCCGGCCAGACGTTGCTGCCGTGGGTCGCCGACTTTCCGCGCAAGACAGGGCATTCCAATTCCGCCTGATGGAATCCGAAAGGTGCTGCCGGC
>Ga0207930_1000122_pt1 | contig 20744 bp, 17 predicted proteins | sample NGESurshal092012_7_FD_184477 | JGI IMG/M metagenome (GOLD analysis project Ga0207930, IMG submission 184477) | Arctic peat soil microbial communities from Barrow, Alaska - NGEE Surface sample 210-3 shallow-092012 (SPAdes) | ecosystem: Environmental > Terrestrial > Soil > Wetlands > Peat ... | reverse complement strand
GTTCTGAGTCTGGAAGCCGGGTTCATGCCGCGAAACGCCTTCAGCAGCGACGTCATACGTGTACATGAACTTGGAGTTCAAGATTGAGTTCTCAACTCCTGCCATCTGAAAACTCGGTATGTGAGCGATGTCGATTACGTCGCCGTTCACCGTGCTCTGATAGTTCTGGTAGCGGGACATCAGGAGGCCCACGTAATTCCCCGACCAGCTCTTGCTGACAAAACCGGCGGAACGAACCTCAGAGTTAATGGCTTCGGCGAAGTTCTGGGCGAAGGCCAGGCGGAAGACATAGGAGCTGAGGTAGTCAACGGAAATCACGCCGCGAAAACCGTAGGGAAGAACGACCGAGCCGTTCACCCTAAGTTCCTCGCCGCCCTGGTTCTGCTTGGAAACGGGGTTGCCCTGCTCGTCAATGACCCCGTAATACTCAGCATGAAACTGATAACGCCAACCGATGTTGCGGTAGTTGCCAGTTTGTGCCCAACCGCGTGCAGAGAAATAGTAGCCGCCAATCTCGGCGTCGGAGTTGCGGTTGATGGCCCAATAGAAAGAATCTCCGAGTATCGTTCCTTTGTTATTCGACTGCCCAATGGCTGGGATGAGGAAGCCGCTCTTACGGCCGAGATTATCAGCCGGATGTTGCACGTAGGGAAAGTAGAAGATCGGGACCCCCTTGATGCGCAGGGTGGAGTGATACATCTTGGCGTCGCCTCCCATCTCCACCGTGGCGGTAGCGGGATGGAACTCCCATTTGGGCTTGGGAAGCTGGCACGACGTGATGATGCCCTGGTGCACCCGGTAGAGGTCAGGCCCCAGCTTGTCCACGACTTTGCCGGTGAAGAAGAAGGGTGTGGAGGACTTCAGGAACATGGATTGGTTCGACACCTTGATACCAGTGGAGCCGGTTACATCGTAAAACGTGCCAGTATCGCGGCTGACATCGTAGGTGGCGTGGGTGCCGACCAGGTGCTCATTGTGAGCGCCGCCGTCGTAGACAACATGTCCGGTAGCAGTGATTTGCCCGGTGGTGGAGTCGTAGGTCGCCTGATCGCAGTGCAAGGTGTTGTCGCGAAACCGAATTTCGACGTTGCCGCGAACTTTGTAGATGTCCTGGCTCTTTTCCTGCTCGTCAGCGCGAATCAAGACCTCGTCGCGGCCCAAAACGACGTTGGCGGGCGGGCGCGGATTGGCGGAGTCCTGTTCCGCTGCGCTCTGCAACTGTTGCTGCACTACTTCTTCCATGACTCGCATGCCCTCGTCTTCCTCGGCAGGCGGGGGGGGCCCGGGTTTCGACGTGGGAGTCTGCCGGGCTGGCGCGTCAGGAGACGCGGTTTGCGGCGAGGCGGTTTGCGCGGATGGGTCGTCCTCGGAAGCGCTGCGCAACTGGCTGGTTAACAGCGCCGGCGCGAGAATTAGATGACAACCCAACAGGGTCGTGATAATCAATCGAGTGCGGGAGATCATCGAAAGCCGCGCGTTCCCTCGCCGAAGGCGTTTGACTCGGCACAACCTTGCAACTTAGCACGTTGCACCGACTGAGGCAAAACGCGAAACGCTTTTGATAGTTTCACGCCGCTTTGGTGTTTTTCTAAACCCGCTTGCCACATGCCGGTTGCGCCGTTGATGTCTGACGAGCCAAGACACAACCTTGCCGCCTTGCCGATGGATGAGCGGACGACCTTACTTTTTCGCTTTGGTGCAGTACGTCGATACAGAACGGTGTTACGGAAACATGCGGCCGCAGCGCGCATGGCAAAGGAATAGTCGCGCCACGACATGACTGAACAGCAACTTTCGCAAACTGCCGCAGAAGATATTTCACCCGACCCAGCCGCCGAGCTATGGCGAAGTGAAGTGCAATCGCGCCTTGCCGGCTACCAAAAGCGCCGCGGGCGGAGAGTCGCGGGAGCGTTCTCCATGCGCTTCCCTTTTCCAGCCGACGAGGTTGCCGAGCCGGTCGAGACGGCAGCAGCAGTTCCGTCAATTTCAGAGATGCCGGAGGTTTTTCCTGAAGAAGGCTTGACCTCTCAGGCAGCTGAAGAATACCTGCAAATCGACGAACCAGTTCCCACAGTCGAGAGTGAACTGACGGAGGAGCCGGTCGCCGAGGAGAATGAAAGCGTCGCGTCGGGAAGTGTCGATCTGGTGCTCGAACCCACTCCCGAGCCGGGGCCTGAACCGTTTGTGGACACCGTGCCGCGGCCACGGCCGAAACGCAAAGTCATCGCTTTCCCCAGGCATTTGTCGGTTGCGCCGGAGACGTTTTACCGCCTGGCCGATCCCGTGACCTCGGAATCGCCTCGCATTCTCGATGTACCCGAGGAACTGGAGGCAATTCCGACCACTCCGTTCCTGGATGGACTGCAACTCGATCAAGTCAACTCTGCCGACGCCGCGCGCGATCGGGAACACGTGGAGCTTCCATTCCGCGCAGTGCGGGTTTCGCAGCGCGTATTCGCGGGAGTGGTTGACGTTTTGCTGGTTGGCGTTGGAGGGGCGGTGTTTGCCGGTGTCGCCTGGAAGGTCCTGGCCAAACCGCCGCTTACCAAGCCGCTGATTCTGGGGATGGTGGTTGCGGCGGGGCTGCTGTGGAGCGTTTACCAGTACCTGTTCGTTGTTTACGCCGGAAAGACACTCGGCATGATGGCGGCGAAGGTCCGTCTCCGCACGTTCACGGGGAGAACTCCGAATCTAAGGCAACGTCGCCATCGAGTGCTGGGCTTCTATCTCTCTGCGCTGTCGCTGGGCATGGGGCTGATGTGGGTGTTCGTCGATGTGGACGCGCTCTGCTGGCATGACCGCCTCAGCCGGACCTACCTCGCGGACCGCTAGCAGCAGTCCCGGACTGGCCCGATTTGAAGGCGACGCTGACATCGGATGGCTGGCGCTCCCCGCTCTTGCTAACATCAGAGTGTGAGCAAAGATTCCAAGGTACGCGTCCGTTTCGCTCCTTCTCCCACCGGGCAGTTGCACGTTGGCAATGCCCGCACCGCACTTTATAACTGGTTGTTCGCCCGCAAAACCGGGGGCACGATGATTCTGCGCATCGAAGACACCGACCTCGAGCGCAGCGAATCGCGCTATGAAGATCAACTGCTGGACGACCTGAAGTGGTTTGGCGTCGATTGGGATGAGGGCCCCGACGTTGGTGGTCCGCACGCGCCGTATCGCCAGATCGACCGTCTCGCGATTTATCGCGAACATGCCGAGCGGCTGGTGAAAGAGGGCAAAGCGTACCTCTGCTTCTGCTCGCAGGAGGAACTGGAACGCGATCGCGAAGCCGCGATGGCGGAGCAACGGTCTCCGCTGTACTCGGGGAATTGCCGTGGGCTGGATCCGGCGGAGTCTGAACGCAGACGCGCGGGGGGTGAGGCCGCTGCGATACGACTCGCCATTCCGGAACACCCGATTCGCTTTCATGACATCGTGCGTGGAATGGTTGAGTTCTCCAACGAAGTAGTGAGCGATCCCATCATTCTGCGGTCGAGCGGAATTCCCGTTTACAACTATGTGGTCGTGGTGGACGACGCGCTGATGGACATCACCCATGTGATTCGCGGCGACGATCATCTTTCCAACACTCCCAAGCAGGTTGCACTCTACGAGGCGCTGGGATGGCCGGTGCCCGAGTTCGCGCACCTCTCGACCATTGTTGGCAGCGACGGTGCGCGGCTGTCGAAGCGGCACGGAGCGACGTCGATTGCCAACTTCCGCGAGATGGGAGTGCTGCCCGAGGCCCTGGTGAATTACCTGGCGCTGCTGGGCTGGGCGCCAACGGGGGGGAACCGGGAAGTCTTCACACCTACGGATCTGACCAAAGAATTCACGCTGGAGCGCGTCACGCCGTCAGCCGCGATGTTCGATATGGAGAAGCTCTATTGGCTGAACCGGCACTACATCAAGAACAGTCCGCCCGAGCGCATCGAAAAGCTAGCGGAATCGTATTTCGTCAAAGCCGGGCTACTGCCGGAGAATCCCGATGAGCGCACTCGCGCGTGGTTTAGCAAAGTGGTTGCGCTGCTAGTGCCCTCGGTGAACAAGCTCGATGAGCTGACCGAACGCGCCGGGCTCATCTTCCATGTGGATGCGGCGGCTGCGCTCAGCGCGGCGGATAACGCTGAAGTGCTGGGTAGTCCCAAGGCGAACGAGGTGCTGGCGGCGTTTGCGGAACAGGTTGAGAGCGATCCTGCGCCGATGACTCCGGAACGATTCAAGGCCATTATGAACGAAGTGAAGGCCGGGACCGGAACCAAGGGCAAGGACCTGTATCATCCGGTGCGCATCGTGTTCACGGGGTCGCACTCAGGGCCGGAGTTCGACAAGCTGATCCCGATACTGGAAGAAGGTTCGCAGCTTACGCTGCCGGTGCACGTGATGAATACGCAAGAGCGGCTAGCGGCGTTCAAGGCGGCGCGGGCTGTCTGAGGCGACTCTACTCTAGAGCTTTCCTCAAGGCCGCCCGCGCGAGAATGCGCGTCGAGTCCAGCGTCGGTAGCGGTGACGTGACGTCGTCGATCAGCAGCGGAATCTCAGTGCAACCCAGCACCACGGCGTCGCAGCCCTGGTGACTCATTCTGCCGATGACCTGCCGAAAGTAGGCGCGCGATTCCGCTGTAAAACTTCCGTTCACCAGCTCATCCATGATGATCTGATCGATTTTCGCGCGCTCGTCCCCATCGGGCACCAGGTATTCGAAGCCCGCCGCGTGCAGCTTGCTCTGATACACCGTGCCTTCCATGGTGTACTTCGTTCCCGTAACCGCCAGTTTGTGATACCCGTGTGACTTCGCCACGACGGCGACTTCGTCGACGATGTGCAACCAAGGCAGTGGCGAGCGCGGGGCGACCAGATCGAACGCATGATGGATAGTGTTGTCGGGCGAGATGAGGAAGTCCGCCCCGGCCGCGGCCAGTTTGTTGGCCGAAGAGAGCATCAGATCGGCGACTCCCTGCCAATCGAAGCGGCGGATCGGCCCCATATACTCGCCCAGACAATGCGTGTGCAGGGAGATTTCCGGATGCATATGGCGTCCCATGAGGGCGGAAGCTTCGTCGCAGATGGTGCGGTAGCACAGAGCGGCACCCTCGGCGCTGCAGGCTACGATTCCAATGTGCTTGGGCAAGGTTCTCTCCCGGGTCGAAACAAAAGGCAAGTTTGCCACGGATCTGCACTGATTTCACGGATAGAACAAAATCGAAATAGGCCGGAGTCTTGTCCGTGTCATCCGTTTAAATCCGCCGCTGCCTGTGTTCCTAGAACTTCGCCAGATACTCTCGCTTTTTCTCCTCTGGCAGAAATGATGCGTTGAATGAATTCTCTGCCAACTGCCGCAACTCGGCCTCATTGAATCCGAACACTTCCTGCGCGATCTGGTATTCGCGCGCCAGACTGGTGCGGAACATGTCGGGATCGTCGGTATTCAGCGTCACCAGTATCCCGGCGTCGAACAGCCTGCGAATCGGGTGCTGCTCAACTGCGGCACAGCATCCCGTCAGGGCATTGCTGGTGATGCAGGCTTCCACCGGGACTTGATGTTCCGCCAGAAAACGCACGAGATCAGGATCGTCAGTGGCATGTAACCCGTGCCCAATGCGGTCAGCCTTCAGCTCGCGCAGCGCTGCCCAAATGGACTCCGGACCGGCGGTCTCTCCGGCGTGCACGGTCAATCGCAATCCATGAGTTGCAGCGCGGGCATAAACATCGCGAAACAGCTCAGGCGCTGCGCGGCGTTCATCGCCGCCAAGGCCGATGCCAACGATGGCATCGCTGGTTTTCCGCAGCGCAATGGCTTCGTCGAGTACGAGACCGGCCCGCCGCGGGCCGAAGTGCCGCACGGCGTCGAAGATCCAGTAGAGCGACATCCCAAAATCGCGCTCACCGCGTTTGCGACCGCGCTCCAGACCTTCAAACAGCGGAGCAAAGTCGCCGCCGCGCCAACGGATGACGCCAACCGAGACGTACACTTCCGCATGTAGCACGTTTTGCGCGTGCAGCTTCTGCATCATGCGATAGGTGACGAGCTCGTAGTCGTCTGGGGTCCGTAGCCGCTCGGTGACAGCCTTGAAGGCCAACAGAAATCCAGTGAAGTTCTTGTACTGGTAGAGCGCGTGGGCTTCCTCTTCGGTGAAGACGCGTCCGCTGTCGGCGATGTTGGTGTAGCGATTGTTTTCGGTTGATAGCGGAGTGGGATGCCGTCGGCTCAGTTCCGCCAGCGTCGCGGGATCGACCGTGCCCTCGAGATGCAGGTGCAGCTCCGCCTTAGGAAGCGAGACGATGAAGGCGCTGGGAGCGTCGTTGGGCACGGCTCGGTGGATTACCTCAGCGGCTAAAGCCGCGCTTGAAAGTGTATGGCAAGTGCACCGGTGAAGCGGTGCTCCACCCGTATGGACACAAGCAAAATTGGATCACCTAGCGTCTCCGGTCCTCCGGGCAGAACTCGCTGCGATAGCGGCTGTAGAGCATGTACACCGTGAGTCCGATTGCCAGCCACACGAAGAAGCGAATCCAGGTCAGGATCGGCAGGCCCGACATCAGCAGCAGGCAGAACAGCACGCTGAGAATCGGGGCTGCTATTCCACCCGGCGCGCGAAACCCACGGCGGCGTTCGGGCTGTTTGTAGCGCAGGATGATGACACCAATCGAGACCAGCGCGAAAGCAAAAAGCGTGCCAATGTTCGAGAGGTCGGCAAGTGTGCCGATGTCGAGAATGCCGCCGGGAATTCCGACCAGGAATCCCGCGATCCAAGTGGCAGTCGAAGGAGTGCGGAAGCGGGGATGCACGCGGCCGAACAATTTCGGCAGCAGGCCGTCGCGCGACATGGCGAACCATACCCGCGCTTGTCCCAACTGGAACACCAGCAGCGACGAAATCATGCCCATCATCGCGCCGAACAGGACAGCCAGCCTTATCCAGTGCAGGCTATGCGACCCTGTGGTAATGCCGAGTTGCTTGAGGCTGTTGACCACGGGAGCGGCGTCGTCGATCAATCGCTGCCAGGGCACGATTCCGGTGAGCACCACGGCCACCGAGATATACAGCACGGTGCAGACGATGAGCGTCGCGATGATGCCGATGGGCAAATCGCGTTGCGGATTTTTCGCCTCCTCGGCGGCGGTCGAGACGGAATCGAAGCCAATGTAGGTGAAGAAAATAATGGAGCCGCCGGTGAGAATGCCCGACCATCCGTTGGGCGCGAAGGGATGGTAGTTCGCGGGATGAATGTAATGCATTCCGGCGAACACGAACGCCAGGATGGCCGCGATTTTCAGGATGACCATGACGTTATTGGTCTCGGCTGATTCGCGGATGCCGCGCACCAGCACCACCGTGAGCAGCATGACAATGAGGAATGCGGGAAAGTTGAATCCGAAATGCCATCCCGGCGCATAGAGCATGTCGCCTTTCAGGTCGGTCATTCCCGAAGGCAGGTAGGCGGGCGAAATCCAGCGCAGCGCAGGATGCCAGCCGAACCAGTCGAACATGTCAACCAGGTGCGCCGCGAATCCCACGCTCACGGCCATGTTGCTGACCGCGTATTCCAGGATCAGGTCCCAGCCGATGATCCAGGCGATCAGCTCGCCCATGGTGGCATAGGTGTAGGTGTAGGCGCTGCCGGCGATGGGAATCATCGACGCCAACTCGGCATAGCACAGCGCCGTGAACGCGCAGACGATCGCCACCAGCACCAGCGAGACGGCCAACGCAGGCCCGGCTCCAGGGCGGCCGAGCGTCGCCATGTGATGCACGATGAAGTCGGCGAGAGGAGCGTTCAAGATGGACGAGGTATCGAACTTCTGGCCCGCGATGGCGGTTCCGATCACGGTGAAGATGCCGGAACCAATGACAGCGCCAATGCCCAAGGCGGTCAGCGACCACGGGCCCAGGGTCTTCTTCAGCCGATGTTCCGGCTCCTCCGATTCAGAGATCAGCTTGTCGATCGACTTACACGCGAAGAGTTGTGTCGCCAGAACAGTGCTCCCGGGGATGCTGGAATCGATGCCTCAGGATTCAAACAGAAACCCAAGGCACCGGGCAAGCGCAATGTGTCGCAGCGCTTATTGGTTCTTGTACACCACTCCGCCCTTCATCACGAACTTCACCCGTTCCAGCGTGGTGACATCCTGCAATGGGTCACCGTCCACCGCGATGATGTCAGCGAAATGATTGGGCTCGATCACTCCGACTTTTTCAGACCAGCCGAGCAGGTCGGCGTCATTCACTGTCGCCGCCTGGATCGACTGCAACGGCGTCAGCCCCAGCTTTACCATCACAGCGAATTCGTGAGCGTTAAGGCCATGGGGATACACGGCCGCGTCCGTACCGAAGCCAACCTTCACCCCGCTGGCGAAGGCATGGGCGACGTTTTTGCGCGCGGCCGGCAACACCGCTTGGGCCTTAGCCAGCATCTGCGGCGGGACACCCGTCTTGGGGGCGTTTTCCAAGAACCAGTCGCCGAGATAGAGCGTCGGAACCAGGTAAGTGCCGTGCTGCTTCATGGCCGCGATGGCAGCGTCGTCGATGTAGGATCCATGCTCGATGGAGTCGATGCCGGCTTCTGCGGCCCAGCGGATGCCTTCCGCTCCGTGGGCGTGCGCCGCGACTTTTCGGCCAAGTCGGTGCGCATCGGCCACAATGGCGGCTAATTCCGCCTGCGTATACTGCGAATGCTGCGGATCGTCGCCCAGCGAAAGCACGCCGCCCGTCGCGCAGACTTTTATGACGTCAGCCCCGTACTTGATGACCTCGCGCACTTTGTGCTGCACGTTTTCGACGCCGTCGGCAACGCCGATCTCAGTCGCGTGGAACTCGTACGGAAGCAGGTTGTTATCGCAGTGTCCGCCGGTAATACCGAGCGCTGGACCGCTGGCATCGATGCGGGGGCAGGGAACATCGCCGGCATTAATGGCATCGCGCAGGGCCACGTCAGTGAAAGCATTCGCTCCCACGTTTCGTACCGACGTAAAGCCGGCCAGCAGAGTGACGCGCGCGTTTTTGGCGCCAATGAGGGCCTCGCGCGGAACCGAGATGGCGAGAGTGTCGTAGCCGAACCTGGGATTGAATGTGAGGTGGGTATGCGCGTCGATCAAGCCGGGGAGAACGGTTTTGCCCGACAGGTCGATGACCGTGGTGCCGGCGTCTGCGGCTGCGCCCAAGTCAGGACCGACGCTCACGATCTTGCCGTCCTCAATGACTATGGCCTGATTGGTCAGGGTCTTGCCGGTGCGGACATCGAGAAGTTTTCCGGCGCGTACGACGGTGCGTGAGGGAGTTGTGGCAGCCTGGTGTCCGAATGCAGCGGTGCCAGCTACGAGAGCAAGAAGCAGACTACCGAGAGTTTTCGCGAGTTTCAATTTCATTCGCCTTCCGGTTTCTTGAAGTATTTATTTCGCCGGCTACTTCCCGGGCGACAGGTTCTTCTCGAAATGATCTTCAATCAGGTGGAACAGGTGCGTGCGCGCGGTTTTGCCAGCAATCCCGTGTGTCTTACGGGGATACATCATTAACTGGAATTGTTTGCCGGAATTGATGAACGCGTTGACCATCTGGATGGTGTTCTGCATGTGCACGTTGTCGTCGCTGGTGCCGTGAACTTCCAACAAGCTGCCGTGCAAGTCAGCCGGAAAGTTCACCGGAGAACTCTTGCGATAGCCCTCTTCATTGTCGGTGGGCAGTCCCATGTAGCGTTCGGTGTAGATGGAATCATAGTTGCGCCAGTCGGTCACCGGTGCAACGGCCACTCCGGCCTTAAAGATGTCGGTCTTCTCCAGTGTGTAGAGGGTGAAGTAGCCTCCGTAGCTCCAGCCCCAGAAGCCCATGCGGGACGCGTCGAGTTGAGGGTACTGCTGCAAGGCTTGTTTGACGGAAGCCATCTGGTCGTTGAATTCAATTTCTCCCAAGTTGTGTTTGACGGGGAGGACAAAAGCTTTGCCGCGGTTCGCCATTCCGCGGTTGTCAACGTGCAGGATGGCGAATCCCTGGCGGGCCAGGACCTGATCGAAGAGATAGGAGTCGCCGCCCCAGGAATCGCGAACGTGTTGTACGCCCGGCCCACCGTATGGGTTCACGATGAGGGGAGCTTTGCCATTTGCCACCATCGGTCCGCCGTCGGGCAGCAGCAGCGTACCCAGCAGCGTCGTGACTCCATCAGCGGCCTTGAACTGCACTGGCTTCGGAGCGAGTAAGTTGTATCCCTCGACGCTGCGCGACTGCCAAAACGCCGTGCAGTTGCCATCGGTCGTGCACAGCGACGCACGCGGAGGAGTGGTCAGGGCTGAGTAGGTATCGACGTAATACTTTGTTTTCGCAGGCCCGAAATTGGCCGCGTGCGTTCCGTTCTCCCGGGAGACGCGATGAAAATTTTTGCCATCTAATCCCACGGCATAGACGTTGGCCTGGCGCCAGTCGCCCTCATTGGCGGTGAAGTAAACCAGGCCCAGGTTTTCGTCGACGCCGTCAATTCTCTCCACTTCCCATTCGCCGTGCGTCAATTGCGCCACCAGCTTGGCTTCATCCTCGAGTGGTTTCTGTTTATCGAACTGATAGAGATAGATGTGATTGTGGCCGTCGCGCCAACTGTTCCACAGGAAGCGGTCGCCCGTGGATAACAACTCGAAATCCACTTCCGGATGCATGTCGACCCAGGCGTCGGTGGTCTCGATCAGAATGCGTTTTGATTTACCGCTCTGCACATCCACGAAATAGATGTCGAGCCGGTTCTGCAGGCGGTTCAGGGCCATGGCCCACAGCAGTCCGTCGCGCACCCACCCGAAGCGCGGGATCAGGACGTTGGGGTCATTGCCTAACGACAGGTCTCCGTCGCGCGCGTTGCCCGCCGAAAGCCACTTCAGCTTGCCGCCATTCGCGGTGACCACTCCGATACGAACCAGAGGATTCGGATCGCCCGCCTTGGGATATTTCTCCATGTCGACGGTGGGATGTGTCGGGATCCAGTCGGTGATGGGATAGGTCGGCACGTCTTTCTCGTTCATCTGAAGAAATGCAATCGAATGGCCGTCGGGAGACCAGAAATAATTGCTGCGCGAATAAAGTTCCTCTTTGTAGACCCAGTCAACCTCGCCATTCAGGAGGTTGTCGTCGCCGTCCCGGGTGAGGGCCTGCTCCTGGCCATGGTTCACGTCTCGAATGTACAGGTTGTGCTTGCGAACATAGGCAACGCGATCGCCAGCGGGCGAAAATTTTGGATCTACCACGGGCTCGGCGCTCGACGTGAATTGAACGGCGGTCCCACTCTCGAGACTGTAGAGCCAGAGTTGACCAAGCGAATCAAACAGCAGGTGCTTGGAATCCGGCGACCAGTGGTAGGCCGCGATCGAGTACCGCTGCGCGGCTTCCTTTTGGCGCTCGTCCTTGATGGAACTGGCAGGAGGCGCGAGCGACGACAGCTTATCGCTGGACACCAGTAGCGTTGGTTTCACCGTGGCGAGGTCGATGGAGTAGAGCGCTCCGTGCTCGCCGCCTTCATCGCGTTGAACGTAGGAAACCTTAGAGCCGTCCGGGCTCCATAGGATGGCCTCGGGCGGGCGCCCCAGAATACCTCCGTCGGCGAAGATCGCCTCAATCGTGAGCGGCTGTCCGCCCGGGGCAACAGGGGCGGTTGGGGTTTGGGCGTGCGATGCAGGTATTGAAGTCAGCAGAAAAAGACAGCAGCAAGTTGCAAATAGACGAGCTTTCACGGACGCTCCGAGCAGTAAGTTTCGTTGGGCAGCAGTGTATATCACGAGGTTGGCCGCAGGTGGAGAGATGGCGAAGACGAAATCAGCCTGCGATTCCTGCGTGCTAGAATCCAGTCAGGTTTTCCCAGGGTCTGATGACTTCCGATCTTCAAAATCTCATCGAGCTGCAGCAGATTGATTCGCAAATCGCCGCGCTGAGGGCTGAAATCGCCGCGTTGCCCAAGCACGTGGCACAGATCGAAGCCAAACTCGCCGGTTCCAAGGCAAAGGTCGAAGCCACGGAGGCCGCCGCCAAGGCCGACGAAGGCGCCCGCCGGAAACACGAATCGGATATCCAGGACCAGCAGCAGAAAATCAGCAAGTACCGCGACCAGTCGCTCAACGTCAAGACCAACCAGGAATACAAGGCGCTGATGGAGGAGATCAAGTTCGCGGAGCAGAAGATCGCCGCCTCCGAGGACAAGATCCTGGAAATCATGGTTGCCGCCGATTCGCGCAAGGAATCGCTGAAGAAGTTGGAAGCCGAGCTAAAGGCGGTCACGGCCGAGAACGATCGCGAAAAGGAAGAAGCGCGCCAACGCACCGCAGCAGACGAAGCAGCCTTGGCTGAGCTGACGACGCGCCGAAACGGATCGCGTACCGGCGTCAGCGAAGAGGCGCTGCGCCATTACGATCACGTGCTCAAGGTGCGGGGGACTGCGCTGGCGGCTGTTTACGACAACGAGCAGTGTGGAGCGTGCAACGTCATGCTGCGTCCCCAGGTATTTCAAGAGGTCATGACCAACCAGCAGTTCATGACCTGCGATTACTGCAAGCGCATTTTGTATTACGTTCCGCCACCACCCAAGCCGGAAGACCCGAAAGCTGCCAAAGCTGATGCTGCGCCGCTTGAGCCGGACACCGGAGAAGAGTCCGCTTCGAGCGAAACTGTTTCCCAGTAAATCCTGCCTGCTTCTTATCCGCAAACATTTAAGATGAGCACTCAAGCTCGATTTGCAGAGGGTCTCCTGTCTTCTCACGAATTCATTCCAGTTATCACGGTCAGCGCTCGCGGCGCCACTCGCCTCAAGGCGGGACACCTCTGGGTGTATCGCTCCGACCTCGCCAAAACAGGCGACATCCGAGCTGGGGCGTTGGTGCATGTTCAGGATGAGCGCGGCCGCAAGCTTGGTTCGGCACTTTACAGCAGCTCGTCGCAAATCGCGATCCGCCTCCTGACGTCTGCCGTGATCGGCGAAAGCCGACTGCTGCCACTGCTGCGCGAGCGAATCGACGGCGCAGCGCAGTTTCGTAAGCAGTTCGCTCGCGACACCGATTCCTACCGCGTGATCTTCAGCGAGGCCGACCTCCTGCCCGGCCTGATCGTGGACAAGTACAACGATGTGCTCTCGATGCAAGTAGTGACCCAGGCCTTCGACCGCGAGGATCTCCGCACCGTGGTGACGGACGCGATGGCGGAGAATTTTCCCGATAGCAGCCTGTTCGAACGGGTGGACCCGCACATCCGCCAGTTGGAGCAACTTCCGGCGCGCGAATCGCAGTTGATTCAAGGCGACCGGTCGAGCACGATCTTTACCTTGAACGGCGTCCGCTTCCACTTCGACGCCCTCGGCGGCCAGAAGACGGGAGCCTTCCTCGACCAGCGCGAGAACTACGCCGCCGCTGCTCGCTACGCCCACGGCGAGGCCCTGGACTGCTTTACCTACCAGGGTGGCTTCGCCCTGCATCTGGCGCGAGTGTGCAGCAAGGTGACGGCAGTCGATTCTTCGCGCCCCGCCCTGGAAGTTGCCGACCAAAACGAACAACTCAACCGCTCCGGCCACATCTGCGGCGAGATCGAGTGGGTTGAGGCCAATGCCTTCGACTTGCTCAAGGACTACTCCACCGCCGGCCAGCAATACGACACCATCGTCCTCGACCCTCCGGCCTTCGCCAAGACCAAGCGCGTTCTGGAGACTGCCATCCGTGGCTACAAAGAGTTGAATCTGCGTGCCCTGAAGATGCTTCGCCCGGGAGGAGTGCTGGTCACCTGCTCCTGCTCGTTTCACGTCAGTGAGGGCGAGTTCCTGGACATGCTGGGAGCTGCAGCCGCCGATGCCGGGCGAAGGGTGAGGATACTGGAAAAACGGAGCGCTGCCATCGACCATCCCATGTTGTCAGGCGTTCCTGAGACCGCCTACCTGAAGTGCATAATCTGCCAAGTTATTGAATAAAGTACATTTAAACGCATTATCGAGCCCGAAGTGCATCTTCAGTTCTTAATAGTTGATAGTAATACGATAAGATTTTATGCTTCGATCACTATTATATATGCATCTAAACGTGAATGAGGATAGTCGCCGGGCTGCGTCAGCACAACTCGGCCATTGAACTCGGTCAGGGAACGGTCATGATCGCGCCCTCGTCTCTACATCCGCCGATGGCTCCGGCGAAAATATTCCGGTTCACTCTGATTGATAGGTTCATACAATTCATAATGGTGGCCTTGGGGCCGCCTGCAATCGTTAATAGGAGTACGTAATGGCAATTCGATGGGACAAACTAACCGTGAAGGCGCAGGAGTCGGTGCAGCGCGCGAATGATATTGCCAGCGAACACGGCAATCCCGAGTTGCAGCCTGTCCACATTCTGGCTGCTCTGCTGGAAGATCATGAGGGCATCGTCGCTCCGCTCCTGGAACGCGTGGGCCTGCAGGTCCCGGCGGTCCAGGCCGAGGCCATGGCGCAAATCGAGCGCTTGCCCAAAGTGTCGGGCGGAGGCGCGGCGCAGGCGTCGTTGTCGCCCGCTGCCAACCAGTTGCTGGAGAACGCCTTCAAAGAGGCGGCCAATTTCAAGGACGAGTTCGTCTCCACTGAGCACTTACTGCTCGCAATGACCAAGCTCAAGCGCGATGCGGCGCAGGAGATCCTGGCCCGCGCGGGCGCGACCTACGACAACATTCTGCGCGGACTGACTTCCGTTCGTGGCAACCAAAAAGTGACCGACCAGAACCCCGAGGCGAAGTACCAGGCGCTGGAGCGCTACGCTCGCGATCTGACGGAACTGGCGCGTCGCGGCAAACTCGATCCCGTGATTGGGCGGGACGAAGAAGTGCGTCGCGTGGTGCAGGTGCTGTCGCGTCGTACCAAGAACAACCCCGTGCTGATCGGCGAGCCCGGAGTTGGCAAGACGGCCATCGTCGAGGGCCTGGCGCAGCGCATCATTTCCGGCGACGTGCCCGAGCAGTTGAAGAACAAACGCGTCGTTTCGCTCGACTTGGGAGCCATGCTCGCAGGCGCAAAGTATCGCGGCGAGTTTGAAGACCGCCTCAAAGCTGTGCTCAAGGAAATCGAGCAGTCCGAGGGAAAGGTCATCCTGTTCATTGACGAACTGCACACGCTGGTGGGTGCCGGAGCTGCGGAGGGTGCGATCGACGCCTCCAACATGCTGAAGCCGCCTCTGGCGCGCGGTGAATTGAGGGCCATTGGCGCAACTACGCTCAACGAATATCGCAAGTACATCGAGAAAGATGCCGCGCTGGAGCGTCGTTTCCAGATCGTTTTCGTGGGCGAGCCCAGCGTGGAAGACACCATCGCCATTCTGCGCGGACTGCGTGAGAAATACGAAGTGCATCACGGCGTCCGCATCAAGGACTCGGCGATTGTGGCTGCGGCAACCTTGTCTCATCGCTACATTTCCGACCGCTTCCTGCCGGACAAGGCCATCGACTTAATCGATGAGGCCGCAGCGTCGTTGCGCATCCAGATCGACTCGATGCCTACGGAGATCGATCAACTTGAGCGTCGCGCCACGCAGCTCGAAATCGAACGGCAAGCCCTGAAGCGCGAGGACGATCGCAACTCGCGCGAGCGGCTGGCGGCCGTCGAGAAAGAACTCGCGCAGGTGAAGGAGCAGTCCAATGCTCTGAAAGCGCGCTGGAAGCAGGAGAAAGAAGCGATCTCTCGTGTCCGCGAGATGAAGGAAAAGCTTGAACAGCTGAAGCTCGAGATCCAGGACGTCACCCGCAAAGGCGACTTCAATCGTGCGGCGCAACTTCAGTACGGTGAGTTGCCCAAGATGGAGGCCGAGATCAAGAACCTCAGCAGCCAGATGGACGGTAGACAGTCGCGCATGTTGAAGGAAGAGGTCGATGAGGAAGACGTTGCCAAAATCGTCAGCAAGTGGACCGGCATTCCGGTTTCCAAGATGCTCGAGGGCGAAGTCAAGAAGCTGGTCACCATGGAAGAGGGCTTGCGCCATCGTGTCATCGGACAGGACGCAGCGCTGGAGCGCGTGGCCAACGCCATCCGGCGTTCGCGCGCTGGACTTAGCGATCCGCGACGTCCCATCGGCTCGTTCATCTTCCTGGGACCAACGGGTGTCGGTAAGACAGAACTGGCAAGAGCGCTGGCGGAGTTTCTGTTCGACGACGAGCACGCCATGATCCGCATCGACATGTCGGAATACATGGAGAAGCACTCGGTGTCGCGACTGATCGGCGCGCCTCCGGGATACGTGGGTTATGACGAAGGCGGTCAACTGACTGAGGCGGTGCGGCGACGTCCGTATGCGGTGGTGCTGTTTGACGAAATCGAGAAGGCGCATCCCGACGTGTTCAACATCTTCCTACAGATCATGGACGACGGCCGTCTCACCGACGGCAAGGGACGCCATATCGACTTCAAGAACACCATCGTCATCATGACGTCGAACATCGGCTCGAGCTATTTGCAGCAGGCTGGTGCTGCTCCCGATAAGCAGGAGGAGGCGCACGAACAGGTGATGGACGCTCTGCGAACGCACTTCAAGCCCGAGTTTCTGAACCGCGTGGATGACATCATCTTCTTCAACCCGCTTGGCAAGGAGCAGTTGACAAAGATTGTGGACCTGCGGCTGGAAGACCTGCGCAAGTTGCTGGCCGACCGCAAGATCACGCTGCAGCTGACGCCGAAGGCGAAGGAATTGATCTTCACCGAAGGCTACGATCCGAACTATGGTGCGCGTCCGCTGAAGCGGGCTATTCAGAAGCTGGTTCAGGACCCATTGGCGATGAAGATCCTCGATGGCGAAGTGCTGCGTGGCGACCGCGTAAAGGTGGACGCGGACCCCAAAGCCAAGAAGCTGACGTTCAAGGTCACAGAGCGCAAGGTCGAAAGCGAAGCGGTCGCGGCAAAGTAATTCGCGATGTTATGAACGGCGGCACAGTCGAAGGGCGGTGCCTTTTTGTTGCTAGCCTTTGCAACATAAAGTACTTGACAAACATAATTGGAGCGGATAATGTGGCTTTCGTGCCTGACCCACGTCCATGCCGGCGCACTCCCCGGAAGCAACTACCGCAGCCTGATGTCGAGCCCGATGCGCTGGATCACCTGACTGTCATCCGACAGACCATGGAACGCAGCGCGACGTTCACCGCTGTTTCCGGCTGGGGCTATTGCGCCATGGGAGTCACAGCTATGGTCGCAGCCGCAATCGCCATGCGACAACCCACCACGGAAGCCTGGCTGGCGGTGTGGCTGGCCGAGGCACTAACGGCAGTCACGCTGGCACTGGTTGCGATGCACTGGAAGGCCGCGAGGCTCGGCACCCATCTCATGTCAGTTTCGGGGCGCCGGCTGTTCGTCGGATTGCTCCCTGCGCTCTTCGCCGGCGGAGTCATGACGGTGGCTTTGCTGCGCGCGGGAGATCCGCGGCAGATTCCCGGTCTCTGGTTGCTGTTGTATGGAGTGGCCGTCATGCAGGCGGGAGCATTTTCGGTGCGCACGATTCCGGTCATGGGAGCGGTGTTCGTGCTGGCCGGAGCCATCGCGCTGCCCATGCCGTGGTGGTGGGCCAATGTCACGCTGGCCGCTGGATTCGGGCTGGTGCACATTGGGTTCGGCCTGTTCATCGCAAGGAGGCACGGTGGTTAAGCACGCAAGTCAAGTTGAGCGGGATGTATTGCCTGTGAAGCACATTGCAAGTCGTCGTGCTCCAGCGGGGATCGAAGCGGTGAAGCTCGACGCCGTGATTCATGAGCGCGCGCGGCTGGGGATTATCAGCGCGCTGGCGGTAAACGACGAGCTCAGCTTCAACGATTTGAAGAAGCTACTGGAGATCACCGACGGGAACCTCAGCGTCCACGCTCGCAAGTTGGAAGATGCGGGCTACCTGAAGTGTTCGAAGTCGTTCGTAGGGCGCCAGCCGCGCACCACGTTCCGATTGACCGCAGCGGGCAGGCGCGCGCTGGAAGATTATCTGAAGCAGATGGAGTCGGTGATCCGGTCGGCGCGCAAGAGCTAGGCGCGCTTGAATCCGGATGGAAAGTGACGCTATGGATGGCCAGCAAATCAACCGATTCAGCGGCAGAGTCATACTCATCCTGTCTCTAGCGGCGTTGCTGACAGTCCTAATCGGGTACACCCAGCCGCCTCAGCCGGACGAAGGCGCATTGGCGCATATCTTTCAGCTAACGATCGCGGCGGTGGTACTGATGGTCTTTCTCTTCTTCGCCACTGCGGATTGGAGGCAGCCTTTCAAAAGCGCGCGACCTCTGGCATTGCCAGCGGCCGCCTTGGTTCTCGCGTTTGGAGCGTTGTATTACCTCGAGCACTTCCGATGAACCCTGAAATTCAATGTGGCACACCGCCCCAAAGCCCCCTTTTCTTTGTTCCAGTACTTTGTAATGCAAAGTACTTAACAGAAAGATCGACTCATGTACACCAACGGCAACTTCGAATCGCACCTGGCGGCGCTGCTGTTCCTGGGGACGCTGGGTCTGCTGATACTGCTCAGTGCGGCCACCGTGGCGGCGTTCTTCTGGCGACGCGCGTGGGTCCGATATCCGCTGCTCGCGATTGCCGTTCTGCTTGCTGGCTACGCCCTGTTGCTGGCGGTGTTCTCGCTCGCCAGCTACGACCGCACTGTGGCGCGAGGCGACGAGAAGTTTTTCTGCGCGCTCGACTGCCACATCGCCTACTCGGTGCAGAACGTGGAACGGACGAAGGCGATCGGCGACACAACCGCTCGCGGCGAGTTCTACGTGGTAACGCTGAGGGCGCACTTCGACGAGCGGACCATCGCGCCGTGGCGTGGGGACAGTCCCCTGAATCCTGACCCGCCGGCGCTGACGCTGGTTGATGCTGGCGGGCGTTCCTACCCGGTTTCCCCGACTGGGCAGAAGGCGTGGGAGGCGGCCCATCCGCAGACCCATTCGATTACGGACCCGCTTCGTCCGGGCGAGTCGTATGAGACGACCTGGGTGTTTGACCTACCGGCGGGGGCCCAGTCCGTACGGATGCTTGCCGGTTGGAACGGGTTCCCGTCGTACGTGCTTATCGGGGATGAGGCCAGCCTGGGACACAGGAAGACGTACTTCGCACTGTGACAATTCTTAAAAAAACAGAATTCACGACTGTTTAGAATCAATGGTTTGGCAGGAAATTGTTCGCAAGAGTTTGATTCTTATATAAGTTATGCGTATCCATCAGTGCGCGTAGGGGTTAGGTTGGGCCCTTTTCGCCTAATGCTCGCGCAGACGAAATTTTCGCGCCACAGTTTACGCAGCGGCGGCAAGTGTTACAGGCGTAGTTGCCGAGCAGGCGAGCGAGTTATCAAAGAGCCAATGAGATCCGCGGTCTGGGAGCGGAACGGGTAGGGACACGTATCCCTTCCCCGTCTCGAGATATAGATCGGGGGTGGCAGTGAGCGCTAGAGAAATCGGGAGGGCGAAGAAACTAAAGTAACCACGTGGCTCGGGCTAGGCGGAGCGCGAAGCTGGGGCATCCGCCTGTGTCTTACTTCTTCGCCTCGCCAACGATGCCGCGTATCGTCCAGAAGTCGTGGGCGAATCCGGAATCGCTGATGAGACTGTAGGGCATCCAGAAGTAACCCTTGATGCCAAACCCTTTTCCCCACGAGTTCCTTACCAGCACCGCCTGTTTGCGGTGGTCATAGCCGACCGCCATGACGGCGTGACCGCCGTGTCCGCGGTCTTTTCTCTTGTGGGGAATGGGCATCATCCCAGCCTCCCACTCTTCGGTCTTGGGCGGCACGAAACTGGGATGAATCCTGAAACCGAACACGACGGGGTGCCGGTCGGCGAGGCAGCTCTTCAAATGGTGCAAGAACTGTTCCGGCGTCAACGATCCGTGCGAAATACGGTAGTACGCGGCAATTTTATGCTTGGCAGCGGCCCGGTAGGCGGCAGGGGACGGTTTCTTTATGGTGGCGCGCGGCAGCACGTTATAGGGATGGAGGTGTTCCGGGCAGGCGCCGTGTTTCGCCACTACTTTCAGCGCATCGCGCAAATTGACGGAAGGTCTCAGCCGCTTCTCATGAGCGATGGGCCGCTCATTGTAGTAAATGAAGAGCCGCGACGGACGGATGGCGCGCTGGCTCTGCAACCGGTGTTCGTAGTGAAGCGCACCGGCCACGGCGTGCGCCGTGCACGTCTCCAGCTTTCCCTGGTTTTGCACGGGGGGACAAAGGCTCCGCAGGTCCACGCGCTCCGGCAGGCGTTTGCGAACATGCTCCGATTTTGGAGGATAGAGGTAATCGTTGGAATCCGGTTTGTCTCGAACCAGCAGGTAGCGCGAATTTTTAGTCATCATAGGGCCCTTACACCTGACAGGGATTCTTAACTGCATTTCGGTGTTGCGGCAATATACACCAGATTCGCCCGAGTCCACACAATCGCCAAGACGGACGGGGCACTCGGCGACTAATAAAGAAGTTTCCAGTTTCAACTTTCGAGTGAGGTGGCAGCAAGACGCCTCAATTTAGACTCCGCGCCGTCTGAAGTGGCAGTTGAGTTGGCGGTCCTGAATGCCGGATTGCCAGTCAAGCCACTGAGCGACCCATATGGCCACGAGACCGAGGATTGCTAGCTGGAACACCCACTTAGGCATAACGGAGAGAGTATAACGCTTAACAGGTGTGGTTTAATCAAGAGAACAACTACGATGCCAACCGCGGCCGTTTGGCGTGTCTGCGAGTCTTTTCCAATTGAAGAATGAGCCTGAAGTAAGCCCGAGGGGATGGCGGAGGAAAGCTCCTTTCCTGATTTGTATTGAACGAGTCTAGCAGCCGTC
>Ga0207930_1000121_pt1 | contig 20767 bp, 17 predicted proteins | sample NGESurshal092012_7_FD_184477 | JGI IMG/M metagenome (GOLD analysis project Ga0207930, IMG submission 184477) | Arctic peat soil microbial communities from Barrow, Alaska - NGEE Surface sample 210-3 shallow-092012 (SPAdes) | ecosystem: Environmental > Terrestrial > Soil > Wetlands > Peat ... | reverse complement strand
ATCTTTAGAGAACGCCCTGCGCCGGTTCAAGCGCAAAGTGCAGCAAGAGGACATTATTAAGGAAGTGAAGCGTCACTCCTTTTACCTCAAGCCGGGCGAGAAGAAGCGAGTGAAGGAAGCGTTGGCGCGCAAGCGCAGCCGCAAGAAGGCTCGCAAAGAGCAGGACTAATTCAGCCGCAGGGTCGCTGTCACAAACGCGGCCCTGCGCTTTTACTTTTGAGCCGTTGTTGGGAACCTTTATATCTGGAATTACCGCAGTTTTAACTGCAGTGACCATGCCGTCCGCATGGTGGGCCGAACCCAGGGGTAGTAGCTGAGCGATGGGCTTGCGATGCCGTCTTGGACCCTCAGTCCGGTCCATGCGGGCACGTGCAATCGATCCCCTCGATCGCTCGGATTATGGACTGAAGGGAGCAACTCTCCATGGAATTCCAGGACAAGGTTCTAAAGTGTATCGATTGTGGCAGCGAGTTCGTGTTCACTGCTGGGGAACAGCTTTTCTTCCACGATAAACAATTCAAGAACGAGCCCAAGCGGTGCAAGCCCTGCAAGGCGAAACGGGCGGCAAACGTGGGCCCGACTTCGGCCGGCAACTACTCCAAGGTCGAGACTCGCACCAATTGTTCAGGATGCGGCAAGGAAACGACCGTCCCCTTCAAGCCAACACAAGGCAGGCCGGTGTTTTGCCGCGAGTGCTTCCAGCAAAAGCGGACTGCGGCCACGGCCTGAAAGCCGGCTGCAACATCTTCTGCATATCTCACGACTCTCGCGAGACGTAGGCGACAGTTCACAGCCTCGCTCGTTTACCTCGACTGCCCCGCGAGTCCCCAGCTATGAGTCTTGGCGCAGAGCGGTGCGCGGTCCATCGGACTGCGGTTCAGCCACCCGTATAATGACGAGGTGGGGACGTACTTCGTAGAGAACTTCGGATGCCGCGCGACCCAGGCGGATGGCGCGGCCATTGAGCGCCAATTGCTCGATCGCGGACTGGCGCGGGCGGTCTCGACGAGCGAGGCCGAAGTCGTCGTCCTGAATACTTGTACCGTTACAGCTTCGGCCGACCAGGACGTGCGCTCTACCATCCGGCGGATTCATCGCGAGAATCCCGCCACGCGAATTCTGGTCACGGGTTGTTATGCCCAGCGCGCTCCCGAAGAAATTTCTGCCTTGCCGGGTGTGAGCCTGGTTGTGGGAAATTCGCACAAGCACGAAGTCGCCGACTACGCGCTCCCACTGACAACCGCCACCGGATTCGTACCAGTTACGCAGATCGGCCCGGCCCGGGACGCGACCGTTATTATCGGCGACATCTTCGCGCACACCGAGTTGCTCGCCGCGCCCGTCTTCGAGGGCGAAGACTCCGCGGAAAAGACGCGTCCTAATCTCAAGGTGCAAGACGGCTGCAACAATCGCTGCTCGTTCTGCATCATCCCGTTCGTTCGCGGCCGCAGCCGATCGCTGCAGCTTGAGCACGTAATTCGCGAGACCAACGCTCTGGTCGCGCGTGGCTACCGCGAGATCGTGCTGTCGGGCATCAATCTGGGACGATGGGGACGCGATCTGACGCCCCGCTCCAATTTTGCCGGCATGCTGCGCGCCATCCTGGAGAGCACGGCGATCGAAAAGCTGCGCATCAGTTCGGTCGAGCCCATGGATTGGAGCAACGAGCTGATCGAGTTGGTCTCCACGTCGCCGCGCATTGCCAAGCACGCCCATGTCCCGCTGCAGTCGGGAAGCGATAAAGTGCTGAGGCGCATGCATCGGAAATACCGTCCCTGGCATTACGCGGACCGCGTCGAGCGTATCCGCCGGGCAATGCCTGACGCCGCCATCGGAGCCGATGTCATGGTCGGTTTTCCCGGCGAGACCGGCGACGACTTCGAGGAAACCCGGGCGCTCATCGATCGCCTGCCTATCACGTATCTCCACGTCTTCACGTATTCCTCGCGGCCGGGCACGCCGTCGGCGGAAATGCCGGACCAGGTGCCGGTGCAGGTTGCCCGCGGGCGCAATCGCGTATTGCGGGAGCTGGTGAGCGGCAAGAAGCGCGAATTCATGCGATCTTTCATAGGACGCGACCTCGAGGCCATCACCCTCACCCGGTTTGACGGCCACGCCACCGAGGCGCTTTCCGATAACTTCCTCAAGCTCAACGTGATCGGCTTTCATTCCGCTAATCAGCTTGTCCAGGTGCGCGTTGAGGACCTCTGTTATGATGGCTTAGCAGGTCACATTATAGATGTGACTTAATTATTCCGTTAATCGAATCGCCAATCACAATATAGTAATATGTTACGACGGTGACGTAAGCGATCTGTCCGGTGGCTTCTGATGCCCCAAATTCAGGAGTTTCTGTTGCAGCGTAAGGGATTACTGCCTATAAAATTCTCGAAAAAATCACTTGCATAATGTTTTTTGACAGGTTACTCTAACCAAACTCCAGTCTTGGTTAACACAAGGTATTGAAGTTTGAGTTAACAGTATGTACCCAAACTTGTAGGTTACTCTCAGGTGTACCGGTGCCAAGGCAAGGCACCCACCGCGTGCAAGCAAATCGCGCCAGATCCAGATTTTTTGGACGCGATCGTCAGGCAACTGAGTGGTTCTTGCAGAGTAAGTCATTGAGTAACCTTTAGTAAGTTACTCGAATTTACGTTGGGCGATGCTGGAACGCTGTGCGGACGAAGCAAACCGGCTTCCGCGGACACTGGCAGCTCGAAACCGGATTTAGATTGAGGAGACCATGAAAAGTACGAAATCGAAAATGCTGATGCTGCTCGCGGCCTTTATGCTGGCGATGTTTTCCGTCGCACAGGCCGACACAATTGTTCTGGTGACCGCCCCTCAGGTAGGCGCTTTCACCGTGGACTGGAGCCAACTCGGGGCAGCCGGCGCGGTGCTTCCCCACGCTTTCGTGGCGATTGGCAGCAACGGAGACACGGCTACCGGCAGCTTTGCGACCCCGACTACGAACAAGGGAGAACTCGTCCAGCAGGGAACAGATTGGAGTGGCAACTTCGCTGCGGGGGAGTATGCGGTATGGACGACGAACCACGGGCCGTTTACCGTTAGTTTCGGCAATAGCTACAACTTTGTCGGAGCCTACGTCCAGCAAAACACACATGGCCCTTTCACCATGAAGCTTGTGTTATTCAACGGAAGCACAGTCCTGGGAACGGTGTCTGAAAGTGGCGTGAGCGATACCAACGTCGGCACCGCCATATTCATCGGCGCAAAAGACAAGACTGGTCCCAATATCACCAAAGTCATATTCGAAGAAACCAGCGGGACCAACCTCAAGGACTTCGCGGTCGCCACGCTGTACTACGGTGCGGTTCCCGAGCCGGGCACGCTGGTCCTGTTGGGCTCTGGCCTGATCGGACTCGCCGGCCTCGCTCGCCGTCGCAAATCGAAGTAGTTTCTCCTTTGGCGCGCGGAGTGCGCGTCGCCTCTGACAACTATTATGGGCCGCCCGTATCGGCGGCCCTTTTCTTCGCTGCCGGCAAGCGCGCAAACCCGCACCGCGAGCACATTCGAGTGCTCTGTAGCCGCGGATCGCGCGACGAACCGTGCTATACTTTTGGTTACTGTAAGTTTCACCGGAGGACGGTATCGACAAAAGGTTTATCCGCACCAACGAGCGTATTCGGGTCCGCGAAGTTCGCGTGATCGACGATGAAGGGAACCAGTTGGGCATCATGACTCCCTTCGATGCGCTCAAGATCGCCAAAGAGAAAACCCTGGATCTGGTTGAAGTTTCGCCGACGGCACAACCGCCGGTTTGCCGCATTATGGATTACGGCAAATATCTCTACCAGCAGGAAAAGCGCGAACGCGAAGCCAAGAAGCACCAGCACCAGATCGTGGTCAAGGAAGTGAAGTTCCGCATCAATGTGGACGACCACGACTACGACACCAAGAAGAACCACGTGCTGCGCTTCCTTGCCGAGGGCGACAAGGTGAAGGCGACCATCTTCTTCCGCGGACGCGAGATGACGCGGCAGAGCCTGGGGCGTGGCATTCTGGACCGCCTGATCAAGGACCTCGGCGACAAGGCTGTGGTGGAGTTCAGGCCGCGACAGGAAGGCAATACGCTGCACTTGATCCTGGCTCCGCCCAAGGTGCAGGCACCGGCGAAGCCGCCGAAGGCGACGGCTCTGAAGACAGAGAAGCCAGCGGCTCCGCGGCCGCCGCAGCAAGCGCAGCCGCCGCAACAGGCGAGCACCGGCACATCGACGCCGACGGGAACAGGCGAGCAGGTCGGCTAGCCCCGGAATTCCCGGACAACTGAGTTTTGCGCGTGCCAAGCACTGGCCGGGTACGTGTGTTTGTGTTGTAATAGAGAGACGATTATGCCTAAGTTGAAGACACATAGTGGCGCCGCCAAGCGCTTCAAGAAGACAGCATCGGGCAAGTTCAAGCGCGGACACGCGTTTAAGCGCCATATCCTGACTTCGAAGGCGACCAAGCGCAAACGCCACCTCGACACCGATTCGATGGTCGATAAGGCGGATCAGCACAAAGTAGCACGAATGATCCCCTACTAGGACACCCAACGAGCGACGACGCGCTCGTCGGACCCGCTAGCCGCATGGTGCGGCAGCCGGCGTGAGCAATCTCACGACGGTCAACAGCGCGTGAAGAGGCACCGTTTCACCCGGCTCCCCGGATTCGACACCCGAGCGAGGGCCAACTTTGGAACAACCGGCAGGTTATTCCAAGCTTCTTGCCTCCAGCCGCTTAATGCTTTGCAAAAAGGAGCAGAATGCCTCGCGTAAAACGTGGTACCAAGCGCCATGCCAAGCGCAAGAAGATTCTTGAGCGCGCAAGTGGCTATTATTTAACAAAATCAAAACTCTACCGCCAGGCCAAAGAATCGGTCGAGCGCGGACTGAAGTTCGCCTACAGCGGCCGCAAGCAGAAGAAGCGCCAGTACCGCTCCATCTGGATCGTGCGCATCGGCGCGGCCTCGGTGGCCAACGGCATCAGCTATAGCCAGTTCATCAACGGCCTCAAGAAGGCCGGCATCGAGTTGGACCGCAAGATCTTGGCAGACCTGGCAGTGAAAGACGCTGCTGGATTTACCGCGCTGTGTGAGCAGGCGAAAGCCGCGCACGCAGCTACCGCATCGTCAGCTGCAGCTTAAAGCCGTCCATCTCAGGAACAATCAGTCATCACGCGATGGGCGGCCTATGGGCCGCCCGTGGTGCTATAGGGACACACATTCGTGTACACGGTTCCCAAACTCGACGACTACTCGCCCGCCGCGCTGGACCGCGCCGTCGCTGACTTGTTTGCTGCGCTAGACGCCGAAACCGCTGCGCTGCACTCTGATGGCGACTGGAAAGAATTCCGCGACCGCTGGATGGCGCGCAAGAACGGACTGCTCACCCAGGTCAACGACACCTGGCTGAAGGCCGCACCGAAAGAAGCCAAGCGCGAGGTCGGGCAGCGCGTCAACGAACTTAAGACGCGCGCCGAAGCGGCCATTGAGGGCGCGCACGAAAGAATCCACGCGTCATCTTCGGATGCGAAGCTTGCCGCCGAGCGGCTCGACATCACGCTCCCGGGCGTGGCGCGTCCCATCGGGACGAAGCATCCCGTGCTGCGCGTGATGGATGAGATCGTCGCGGTCTTCACGGCGATGGGCTACTCCGTGGGCGAAGGTCCCGAGGTCGAGACCGACTACTACAACTTCGAGTCGCTGAACTTTCCGCCGAACCATCCGGCGCGTGACACGCAGGACACGCTATTCATCGCCGGGCAGGACAGCAAGGCTGCGCGAGATCGCCTGCTGCTGCGGACGCACACTTCGCCAGTGCAGATCCGCACCATGGAGAAGCAGCCGCCGCCGGTGCGCATCGTGATTCCGGGCAAGGTGCACCGCAACGATCCGCTCGACGCTACGCACTCGCCGGTGTTTCACCAGGTCGAGGGGCTCGCGGTCGATACCAACATAACCTTCTGCGATCTGAAGGGCACGCTCGACCACGCCATGAAGGCGCTGTTCGGCTCGTCGGTGAAGACGCGCTTCTATCCGTCGTTCTTCCCCTTCACCGAGCCCAGCGCCGACATGCAGGTGAGCTGCATTTTCTGCGGCGGCAAGGGCTGCCGCAAGTGCAAGGAGAGCGGATGGATCGAGCTACTGGGGTGCGGCATGGTAGATCCCAATGTGTTCGAATTTGTGAAGCACAACGGCTACGACTCGTCGAAGATCAGCGGGTTCGCGTTCGGCATGGGTGTGGAGCGCATCGCGATGCTGAAGTACGGGGTCGAGGAGATCCAGTTGTTCTACGAGGGCGACGTGCGGTTCCTGGAGCAGTTCGCGTAAAGATGTCGGTACTGCTAGTTGAGCGAATTATCGGCGCAGTACTGTTCCTCGCGGGTGCGAGCGGATGCGGAATTGCCGGATCGATAGTGCTTAGTGACATGGTTGAAGACATAAACAGAGTCTTACCGGTAGCCGAGCAGGAGAATCCACTGGGTTGGCATTTCATGAAATTGCGGCGAGTAAGACGTAAGTACCGCATCTTGTACCCAGATGGCCCCCCGCGTAAAAACGCACACTCGACTGATGATCATCGGTCCGATTTTGACGTTGGTGGGCGTTCGATTGATGTTAGGTCCGAACTTGTTTGGATTTTGATAGCAACTAAATTTCTTCATTATGAGAATTCTGCCCGCATGGCTGCGTGAGTTCGTCGACATCAAGGCCGACGACCGCCAACTCGCCGAAGACCTCACCTCGGCTGGGATCGCCGTCGAGTCGGTTGCCGAAGAAAACGTCGCGACCGTCTTCGAGATGGACCTGACCACCAACCGCGTGGACGCCATGAACCACTACGGCGTGGCGCGTGAGGCTGCGGCCATCTACGGGGCGGAGCTGAAACCGTTTGAACCCAAGCTGCCTGTGCCCGGCGGAGAGCCCTCGACGCCGGCAGAGAAGGCTCCGTCGCCTCCGCCCGGAGTGGCAACGGGAGGGGTCTTTCCAATTGTCATTGAAGACGCCGAAGGTTGCGCGCGATACACGGCGCGCATCATTCGCGGAGTGAAGATCGGGCCCTCGCCCGAGTACATCGTTAAGCGGCTGGAGTTGCTGGGTTCGCGCGCCATCAACAATGCCGCCGACGCCACCAACTACGCGATCAATGAACTCGGACATCCCACGCACGCCTTCGATCTCGATCTGCTGGAAGGCGGGAAGATCATCGTGCGCCGCGCTCGCGATGGCGAAGTGCTGAAGACACTCGATGGTGTCGAGCGCAAGCTCTCGACCGGAGACCTCGTCATTGCCGACGCGAAGAAGCCCGTCGCGCTCGCCGGCGTGATGGGCGGATTCGACTCGATGATCACGGAGAAAACCAAGAATGTTCTGATTGAGTCGGCCTGGTTCGATCCGGCGACGGTACGCAGCATGGCCAAGCGTCACGGCATGCACACGGACGCGTCGCACCGCTTCGAGCGCGGCGCCGATTGGGGTATTACGCCCGTGGCCTGCGATCGCGTGGCCGAACTGATTCTCGAAACCGCCGGAGGGGAGTTACATGGCGACCGCATCGACGCTGTCGCGCGCAAAGTCGAGCGCGCGCCCATCGCGCTGCGCCGCTCCGAGGTCAGGCGAAATCTTGGTATCGACATCGAGCCCGCGGAGATCGAGCGCATTCTGCGTTCGCTGGGATTCGGGGTGGCTCCGTTAGGCGTGACCACCGCGGACTCTGCTGCTGCGTTTCAGTACACCGGAGGCAGCGGTGGAGGTGCACAGTCGGTTGTGGCCACCAAGGCTGGTACCGATTTCAGCGTCACCATCCCCACCTGGCGGCTCGACGTCGAGCGCGAGATCGATGTGCTGGAAGAGCTGGCCCGCATTTACGGCTTCAACAAGTTTCCCAACACGCTGCCCGCGTTCACCGGAGCGGTGATCGCGCTGCCTGACGAGGCGAAGAACGCGCGCGTTCGTCAGACCATGCTCGCGCTGGGATACGACTAAGCCATCTCGCTAACCTTTATCTCTGAGCCGGACGCAACGACCTTTGGCAACGGTGAGCCGCTGGCGCTGGCAAATCCGCTGAGTGAGGAGGCGGGCTACATGCGCAATTCGCTGGTGCCCGGACTGCTCAACATGATCGGCTACAACCTGAATCGTGGCACGAGCGACGTGCGGCTGTTCGAAGCGGGAGAGGTGTTCGAGAAACTGGGCGACCGTCATGACGAGCGCCGCCGCTTGGCCTTCGCCGCTACCGGCAACCTTGCGCCTCGGAGCTTGCATGGCGAGGCCCAGCCGGTCACGTTCTTTCATCTCAAGGGAGACCTGGAGCAGTTGCTGTCGAGCTTTCAACATAGCTCGCTGTATTTCGACACCACTGTGCCGGCGTACTTCCATCCCGGTCGTTCGGCGCGGACGGTGCTCGATGGCGAGACCGTGGCACGCTTCGGACAGTTGCATCCGGAGGTGGCGGCTGCGCGCAAGTTGCGCCAGGATGTCTTCCTCGCTGAGGTGTTGCTCGACCGCCTCTACCGTCACCCGTTGCGGGAGCCGAAGTACCAGCGCATCTCGAAGTTCCCTGCAGTGGGACGCGACTTCTCGTTCTTCTTCGACGATGCGGTCACGTTCGAACGGATCCGGAATGCTGTTGGTGGGTTGGGAATTGCGGAGTTGGAGTCGTTGGTTCCGGCGGAGATTTATCGCGGCGACAAGAGCCACCCTTCGACAAGCTCAGGCCAGACTCCGGCCAAGGCCAGCTCCGATGGTAAACCCGGCAAGTACTCAATGCTGCTCCACGCCGAGTTCCAGTCGAAGGAGCGCACGCTGCGTGACGATGAGGTAGCGCAGTGGTCGGAGCAGATTGTGAAGGCGCTGGAAGCGCTGGGCGGGGTGTTGAGGGCGTAGGGGAAGAACAACTCACCACGGAGAGCACGGAGAATTCGATATTTCCCACTTAGTTTGATTTCCTCCGCGTACTCCGTGCCTCCGTGGTAAGAACTTCAGCCACGGGCCAAGAAGATCAGATCGGGAACCCCGCGTTGCTCTTCACCTGCGCGGCCTGCCACAGATGCCGCCGGTTGTGGGCGGCCACGATCAGCAGTTCGGTATCGACGGTGAGGTGCAATGGAAACAGCGGGTCGCGCACGCGCAGGTCTCCGAGATCGGTTTCGCCCCACTGGCGGACGAACTCCACCAACTGGTTTTGCACCGCCTCGAAATCTCCGAGTATCGTCCCAGTGAGCTGCGACGGTGGAGCGATCTTCTTGGGTGCCGGCAGCTTCAGTTTCGGTGGAGGCTCCTCGAATCCGATGAAGAAGCGCGTGAACCATCCCGAAGCTTGTATGGGGACCTTGCGCGGCTCCAGTTGGTCGCGGTTGTTCTCCACCGCACTCTGCAGTGCCTTCACATAGATGGCGTTCATGATGACGAGGTGGTCGAGGCACTGCGCCACGCTCCATCCCTTCCCGCCATTAGGTTGCCAGTTGAGTGCGGCCTCGTCCAGTCCGATTGCCAGCGCCCTCGCTTGCGCGCTTTGACGGTGCAATTCCGCGATGTACTCGTCGGTGGTGTATTCCCGTTTCATAGTTGACCTGAAGGTGCCTCGATTCTACACAGCCCGCCGTGATCTGCACTATGGCTGTTGCATTCCTCGGTTCCCCGCGCAATTTCTTCGCGTAAACTCCAAACCGCGCATCGCGATGCACAGGGGCCTGCGATATACTGCGCTCAATCGTCCATTTTTCGAGGTCTATTTTTCGTTATGCCGTCCAATGCAGTTGAAACCGCCACCGTCTCCCCTGCGGATTTTCAGTCGCTGGAAGAAAAGGTCCTTCGCACCATCGAACTTCTGAAGGTCGCGCGCGAAGCCAAAGCCACAGCCGAGCGCTCCGCCGCCCGTCTGCGCGAGCAGTTGAACGAGCGCGAGGAAGAGTTCGACGCCCTGCGCGCTGAGCTTGTCTCCCTGCGCAAGGAGCGCGAAGAGGTACGAACCAGAGTAGAAAAGATGCTGGGGCAAATTGAGTCTATGACGGCGGAAGAATCGGCGTAATAATTGCTGGACGCGACCCGCTGCGAGCTACGCAGGGTTTCATGCCCGTGGACTCGCATCTGGACTGATTTGGGGCATTCGCCCCGCGCAGGTCATGGAGAAGCAGGAGGCTAGCTTGGCGCAATCCAACGGCAACGGCAGTGTCCGTGTCGAAATATACGATCAGACTTACCAGCTTCGCGGCTCCGATCCGGAGTACATCGGAAAGCTGGCCGACTACGTTGACACCAAGATGCGCGTTATTGCACAGCAGGCCTCGACCGTGGACTCCCTGCGCGTCGCGGTGCTGGCAGCGCTCAACATTGCCGACGAATATCTGGTACTGAAAGCCAAGTACGATGCGGCCACGCACGACTACTCGGCGCGCGCCGGACACCTGGCGGAAGCGCTCGACGAAATTCTGGACGAACCGCGCCGCGTAGGCTGATCCCGGCGGCCCCGCGCAGAGGGCTCGCGTGGCGCGGCGGCCGATGCTCAGGTACTGATTGTTCCGTGAACGCCGGTCAACTCCGCCAACGAGTTGGTTCGTTCCTTCCCTGTTGCATTTAATTTGCAATTTTTTCGGCTGACAGCCCTTGCTATCGCGTGGCGTTTTTCGTAGCATCCACTCAGACAGCCGGCCTGCAAAGTTGGTGTTGGTGGCAACCGTTTTTTGAACCAATGCTCAATGAACAGGGGGCCCTACTCGTATTCGGTTCGGTGTGCGAGGCTCCGCCAGACGGAGATGCCTAAAGAGCCGCGGGGGGTTCCCACCGTTACGACGGGTTCATTGACGGCCCACTGAACACGGCCCCGCGGGTCGGCTTTTCTATTTGTCCGCCAGCCGGGCGGCAAGTGTCCTTTTGCCGCGTTAACGCCAAAAGCGGCCACGGATTTCACGGATCAAAGCCGACTCTGCCTTGGCAGCCGCCGGAATCGCGGCTGATCGATGTTGACCCATGAAACTCGTGGCCGTTTCTTTGTCAGGAAACCGCTACTGCTTCACGGCTAGGTATGTAGAGGCGGTGCCGTGGAGTTTATCGTCCACCACAATGGTCATGGTTTTGCCATCCGGCGAGACTGTGCTTTTGCCTACCGAAATGACCTTGCCGTCGCGATAGTCCGTTTCCTCGATCGAGTCACCGATGCGCTTCAACGACACCGTGGTGGTGCCGGGATCTCCCACGTAAGGCACCTGCTTGCCATCGAGTTTCGCGTCATAGGACTGACCGGTGGGGGTGGTCATGCTCAGCGAGTCGCCGCCGCTCTTATACGTGAATAGCAGCGCGTCGGCGGTCGCGACGTCTGACTTTGCCTCGCGCCATGAGCCTGAGACCGCATTCGATCCGGCTGGGCCTTTGGCCACCCGCGTCATCGTGTCGGTGCCGCTTACCGTACCGCCGGAAGGATTGCCGCTGTAAGTCCACTCTTCGGTCAGGGTGTTGCTATCGTCCGACACGCTCCTTTTCACGGTGCTCATCTGCTTGCCGGCTTTTTGCGATTCGGAATTCACATGCCGGTCATCGATCACGGTGACCTTCTCCATGTCGACATAGGGATTGCCGCTCACGGGCTGGAACTGTCCGTCGGCCTTGACCTTGATCGGCGGAGCGCAGGTCTTGCACTCATACATGCCGTCCTGCAACAGCAGCACGTCGGGCTTCTTGGGGAGTTTGGTTTTGCTGAGGTCGATCTTCCAGGTACCGTCAAACGGGCTCTGCGCCCATCCCAGCACGGGGACGAGCAGCAAGATGAAAAGCAATTTCTTCATGGGAAATCTTCTCCTGAATTGGTATCGAAAGTAGCGCTGGACAGCATACCCCAAGTCGGGCGCATTGCAACAGGGAAGTGCGTGCCGGTGAATTTTCCTTGGGATGGCAACGGGTAACCGAAGCGCGGGTACTGGCGCGCGGTTTCCCGTTTACCTGCCCGCAAGGCATCTGTTCTACTGCTTCTTTGCGCACCTTCGATTCCACTCAATTGAGAAAGCTCAGAATGCGACAGCTCACGCTTGCCATGTTGATGCTGCTGGCCGTTAGCGGATGGGCGCAGTCGCAGACGCCGGCACAACCGCACAACCCGAGTCCCAAGCCCCCCGACTCGGCGGCCGAGCCGTGGGAATATTCACTCACCGTGGATGGCTACCTCATCGCGGGCGAAGACGGCTACGCCCAGCCCACGTTCACCGCGGACCATAACTGGCTGCATCTGGAAGCGCGCTACAACTACGAGAACATTCGTACCGGGTCGCTCTGGGCGGGATACAACTTCAGTTGGGGCAAGACATGGCAGTTTGCGGTGACCCCCATGATTGGCGGCGTATTCGGCCGAACCAACGGCATCGCTCCGGGTTGCGAGGCTTCACTGGAGTACAAGAAGCTCACACTCTCTATCGACAACGAGTACGTGTTTGACACTACGTCGAAATCCGGCAACTTCTACTACACCTGGCCGCAATTCACGTACAAACCGCTCGACTGGCTGAAACTCGGCTTGGTGGCTCAACGCACGCGTGCATTTCAAACCAAACTGGACGTTCAGCGCGGATTCCTGGTTGGCTTCAAGCACAAGAAATTGGAGTTCACCACCTACGTCTTTAATCCCGGATTCACCGACACGTCCGTGGTTTTGGAAGTTGGAGCGAGCTTCTAGAACGGTCCTACGGCTTTCCCATCACGCGGTACAGCACTGCGGCGTGCGGGCGCAGCGTGACCTTGAGCGCTGCGGAGTTGCCCATCTCCTTCGAATTCCACAGATCGCGCACGGCATAGGTTGATTTGGGCAGATCCAGTTTCGTCCAGTCATACGTCAGAGTCTGCTCTTTGTCGGCGAGGTTGAACACCGCAACATAGTAGCCGCGTCCGTCATCTGGTTTGGCCGTCCAGACTACCGCGCTGTCCGTTGAAACGCCAAGCCGGTGATCTTTGGAGTGCTGATCGACCGCCAGCACTTCGGGGTTGGTGAGGAGTTTCGTAGTCCACTCATCGCTCGAGGGCAGGTCTCCGCCCATCATGAGCGGCGAGCGAAAGATGCTCCATAGAGTCATCAGCGTGACTTGCTCATCGTGCGTGAGATTCGTCGCTCGGGCCTTCCCTCCATCGCCCGGGTGCGGACCCAGGCGGCCGATGGGCAGCATGTCGGCGTCGGGCCACTTGCCCGGTTGCTGAAATGAGGCCCACTTGGCGGTCGCGGCAAATTGTGCCAGCACTCCTTGCGACCAGGCTTTTTCTTTGTCAGGCAAGGGTGCCCAGTGGTCCCAGAAATCGTCGGAGATGCGCCACATTTCGGCGAAGAAAGAGACTTCATCGGCCTTGTCGAGCGCGGTCGGTCCGGGAGAAAGGCTCAGCACCATGTCGCGGCCTGACGTTTTCATAGCGACGCTGAGCATGCGAATCTCGCCGAGTTTGTAGGGATGGTCGCCGATGCAATCGGCTTTGATGAAATCCACGCCCCAACTGGCATACAACTGGACAATCGAATCGTAGTAAGCCTGACCCGAGGGCGCGGTTTGCACGCCATACATATAGGTGCTCCAGGGACAGGTGTCGGCGGTGTCGGTAGCCTCCGTCGCGGTATAGGGCGAGAGATCAATGCGGAGATTCTTGGCCACGGCTTCGCGTGGTATGCCGCGCAGGATGTGAATGCCGAACTTCAGGCCGAGCGAGTGAATGTAGTCGGCGAGCGGCTTGAAGCCTGCACCATCCGCCGACGACGGGTAGCGATTCACGGTCGGAATAAAGCGGCCGTTGTCGTCCATCGTGAACTTGATTTCCTCGGGCTTGGCTCCAGGGTTCGACACATACCAGCCTTCATCGATCACGATGTATTGCCAGCCGAATTGCTTGAGGTGGCTGGCCATCCATTTGGCGTTGGCGCGAACCTGCGCTTCGGTGATGGTCTCGCCATAGGAATCCCAACTGTTCCAGCCCATGGGAGGAGTTGGAGCCATCAGCTTGCTGTTGTCGCGGGGTGGCAGTTGCTGCGCCGCCACAGGTAAGTGCGCGGACGAAATCAATGCACAGGACAGGATGAGATACGTCAGTCTTCCCAAGGTTAGTTTCATTGGATTCTTGCATGGCGGTCGTTGGCGCTGATCATGCCCTGAAATTGTAGCAAGGTGGACGGGAAAGAAGATCGAGGCTCGCTCTTCCGGCGATTTCGATTCCCCCATACACTACATAGATGGAACCCGTCCCGCCACTGTGGAAAGCGTCGAATCAACCGGACCGCCTGGCCGAATTGACGGCGAGGACCTCTGACGCGAACAAGGAAGCGCCACTGCGTCGAGACGTGCGTTCGCTGGGCGTTCTGCTGGGCCGCGTACTGGTGGAGCAGGCAGGCCAGGCATTGTTCGACACGGTCGAACGGTTGCGGCGTTTGCTGATTCAGAATCGCGAGAAGGGTTTGTCTCCCACTTCGGATAATCCCGAAGCTCTTCTACAGGAAGCCAAGTCTGCGGTCGCGGCGCTCGACGTTGCCACCGCCTACCGCGTGACCAAGGCGTTCGCGGCTTATTTCGAACTCACCAACCTGGCTGAGACCAATCATCGTAAGCGCCGTCGCCGGGCCTCGGAACTGCACGCGGACGAGCCACCGCTGCCGGGTTCGTTCCGCGGTACTCTGTTGCGGATGAAGAACGCCGGAGTCACGTTGGAGCAGGCCCTGGCGGCGCTCGGCGAGATTGAGGTGCAGCCAGTCTTCACCGCTCATCCCACGGAAATTACTCGCCGCGCAGTTTTGTTGAAGCGCGGCCGCATTGCCCGGGAGTTGGAGAAACTCGATCGGCTTCCCCTGCCGGATTCGCAAGCGCAAGCCTGCGAAGACACCATCCTCGGCGAGGTCACGGCGTTGTGGCAGACCGATGAAGTGCGGCTGCAGAAGCCCACGGTCACCGACGAGATCCGCACCGGCCTCAGCTATTACTCGATGACGTTGTTCGAAACAGTCCCCAAGATATACGAAGGAATCGCCACGGAATTCCGCGTGGTGTACGGGGCAGAGTTGGACATGGTCTCACTGCCCGTTTGTGTGAACTTCGGATCGTGGATAGGGGGCGACCGCGACGGCAATCCCCATGTATCGCCGCAGTGCACGCGGCAAGCGCTGGAGTTCGCGCGATCGCTGGCGCTGTCGCATTACATCGACGAGGTCGCACTGTTGGCGCGCCGTCTGACGGTTTCCTCGCACCAGGTGCATGCGTCTGCGGAGTTGCGCGATCGGCTGCAGTTGTATCAGCAAACTATCGCAGAGCCGGTGGCTGATTTATCGCGCACGCCACAGGCCGAAACCTATCGCCGCTTGCTGCTGATGATCGGAGCCCGCCTGCGCTATACGCGCGATCACCGCTCCAATCCCGGAGCGTATGCGAGTGCCGCGGAATTTCACGACGACTTGGCGATCCTCCGGCGCAGCCTCTGCCAAAGCGGTGGCGAACGCCTGGCGGCCGAAATGCTCGATCCCCTGATCTGCAAGCTACGGACATTCGGATTTCGCCTGCATACGCTGGATATCCGGCAACATGCAGGAGTGCATCGCCAGGCGATCGCGGAGGTCGCACAAATCTCGGTGCCGCCATCCTCCTCGCAGCCGTTGGCGGGGCTTTCCGCGCCAAGCAAGGAGTTGCTCGATACCTGCCGCACCATTGCTGAGTCCAAGAGCAACTTCGATCCCGACGCCATAACGCGCTACATCGTCAGCGGAGCGGAGTCGCAAGACGACATCTTCGCGGTGCTGCGGCTGGCAGCATTGTCAGGGTTGCGAGTGGGCGGCTCGACGGGCGATCCCGGAGTGATTCCAGTCCCCTTGTTCGAATCCATCGAAGCCTTGCGGAACGCGCCAGACGTCATGCGCCAGGTATGGGCCTCTCCGGAGTATCGCGAATTGTTGCCGACTTGGCACGGCTGGCAGGAGGTCATGCTGGGCTATTCGGACTCGAACAAGGATGGAGGCATGCTCACCAGCACGTGGGAGTTGCACAAAGCGCATCGCGGACTGCATCGCGCAGCGCGCGAGTGCGGTGTGAAGCTGCGCATTTTTCACGGACGGGGTGGCACCGTGGGCCGTGGCGGAGGCCCAACCCACTCGGCCATTCTCGCGCAGCCTGTGGGCGATTTCTCTGGACGCATTCGCATCACCGAGCAGGGCGAAGTGCTGAACTGGAAATATGCCGACCCGGTGCTGGCGGAATGGAACCTGGAGATCATGATCGCAGCATGCCTGGAGGCGCTGGTTCGTCCGGGCAACTCTTCTGCCGACATCGAGGCGGCGTGGTTTGAACCGATGGAGCAATTGTCGCAAGCGGCGTTCGAGTATTACCGCCGAAATATTGCCGACAATCCTGATGTGCTGCGCTATTTCGAACAAGCGACGCCAGTCAATGAACTGGAACTGGCGCGTATCGGATCGCGTCCGGCACGCCGCAACAGCAGCCGCAAACTGGAAGATCTGCGGGCTATTCCGTGGGTCTTTGGCTGGATGCAGAGCCGCCACGCAGTGCCGGCATGGTTCGGTGTCGGCTACGCGCTGGAGCAGTTCGCCGCCCAAGGCGCGGTTCAAGAGCAGCAGCTAAGAGATATGGCGACCGGGTTCCCACTGTTCTCGGACTTGATTCGCAACGTCGAGATCGCCATGGCCAAGGCAGACTTTTCCATCGCGCATTTATATGCGTCGCTGGTCGACGATGTCAGTTTGCGAGAGTCCGTTTACCAGATGCTGGCGGAAGAATTCCATCGCGCGCGGCGCATGATTCTGCTGATCACCGGCCAGCAGGAGTTTCTAGAGCGCAATCCAGTGCTCTCGCGCTCGATTCGGCTGCGCAATCCGTACGTCGATCCCATGAGCTTGATCCAGGTCGAGCTGCTACGGAGAAAGCGAAGCGGCGAACAGAGCGCCGAGCTGGATTATGCCATCGGCGCGACGATGAATGGAATTGCCGCTGGGCTACATAACACGGGTTGAGCGTCCCAGAAAAAATGGTGGCGAATCCCGAAAGGATTGCGCCACCCGATTTCCGATCACATTCCGCCAGTCGGCCTCTAGAACAACCGTCCAATGCGGAAGAAGAACTTGCGGTGTCCCGTGTCACCGTAAGCGTACGCCGCTTCTACCGGGCCAAATATGGTGTTGACAATTATCCCCAGCGCGCCGTCGGTGGGGAAGCCCGAGGCTTTGTTGAAGGTGGTGGATGACTGGCCATACACCTGAGCGGCCTCGTACATGCCTAGGACGTAGATACCGCTGCCCAGCAGAGGCGGCAGCTTCGCTAACTGCCGAAGGTAGCCCAACTGGAAGAGAAAATACTTGTCCATCAGCAGCTCATTGGTGCCGTAGGCCACAAGACGCTGCGAGCCACCCAGCGAGAACTGTGGCAGGCCGGTGGCGTAGTCGAAAGTGGTACCGGCAAAGGCGCTAAAAAATACCGAAGACGGTTCGTTGAGCTTGAAGAAGTTTCGCGAGCCGACTTCCAGCACTGGGTAATTGTTCGTCGCCAGGGGATTGGCGTTCGACCACAGGAAAGTGGCATCGAGGGCTTGTCCCTTGCGAGGAATTACGGCGTTGTCCAGGCGATCCAATCGATATTCGAGCTTGGAATCGGCGAAAGCGCCGGAGACGCTGGGCAACTCGTTCGGGTTTCCTGTCTGCCTTTGGAAGCCTTCCCATCCGCCCTCGTAGCCGACGCGCAGCTCGCCCACATTTCCGAACTGGTAGCCCACGTCGATACCGCCTCCAGCGATGTTTCTCCGATAGGTCGAGATCAGCTGGTTGTTGTCGTAGAAGTAGAAGGGATTGCTATCGGCGATTCCGTGGGGCGCGACGAACCAGTGGGTGGTCGGAGTGAAGGGATGATAATACTCCGACCGTAAGCCGTATTCGGAAAAGAGAATAATGTCGGTGCGCCACTCCGAACGGTAGCCTCCGATATCGAGCCAGTTGAATCTTGCTCCCATGTTGAACTGAACATTCTTGAGACTTGCGCCGTCCACCAGAATCAGGGGGAGAACAAAGGGCGGACCATAGGAGCTTTCTTCGGTCTTTATCTCCAGCCCCTGCTGACCATTTCGTTGAACGAACTGATAGTTCAAGTTGGAAAAGCGTCCAATACCTTTCAGGCGCATGATCTCAGCGTCCAGCTCGTTGTAGTCGACGGGCTTGCCCACTACGCCTGCGAATTCTTTCTCGACCCGCTGCGCAAGATGCCCGCTCACGCCGTTGACCGCTACGAAAGTTGGAATTGGCGGATTGACAATGCGGCGGGCGTTGCGCTCGGCCAGATACTGGTTCCAGGTCGCGTCGTCGACGGCGTAGGCTAACAGAACTTTGGACTTGGCCGCGGCCGCGTCATAGCCGGCCTTGATGATGGCGTCAGCGTCGTCAAAACTAAGTGCGCCCCACTTCTGCACCGGAACCGACAGCAGTACGTCGGCCATTTCCATGCTCTGCAGTTCATTGGCCGAGATCATGACTGAGATCGACTGGCCGAGCACTGCGAACGAGGATAGATTGGCGTCCGGCTTCAGTGTTTCCTCGGCCAGGTGAACTCCAATGACGATGTCAGCGCCCATCTTTTTCGCCACCTGTACCGGTAGGTTCTCCATCAGTCCACCGTCGGCGTAAATCGCGCCGTCATCGCGGACGGGAGAGAATATCCCGGGCAGCGACATGGTCGATCGCAGGGCCAGCGAAAGTGATCCGCTGCGGAAGACGTGAGCCTTGCCGCTCACCAGGTCGGTGGCCACGCAGGCAAAGGGAATCGGGAGGTCGTTGAAGCTCTTGATCTCCGAGTAGGGAAGCGCAACCTGATCGAGAATCAGCGATACCTGCTGGCCCGAGTTGAATCCCTCGGGAAACTGCAATCCTTTGCGCAGTCCGAACTCCAGGCTGTTGGGATAGTCGCGGGCGTCTTCCTTGCGGCGGAAAGACAAATCCTGAAAAGGAGTTTTTCCGGCCAGCACCTGGTCCCAGTTGATGCCGTTCACTGTCTGGCGAAGCTCTGCAGCGTTGCGCCCAGTAGCGTAAACTCCACCGACCAAGCCGCCCATGCTGGTGCCAGAGATGTAATCCACCGGAATGTGATGCTCTTCCATCCAGGTGATCACACCCACGTGGGCCAGGCCGAGCGCACCGCCGCCCTGAAGCGCTAATCCGAGCGTCTGCCGCTTCTTGGCAGGAGCAGCGTCCTGGGCGATAGACGGTAGGGACGAGATAAGCAGCAGTCCGGCAAGAGCGCCGGCTTTGGATCGGAACAAATTCGCAATGCTGAAGAGCGTTTTCATGCCTAATTCCTATATCTCGGTGCTGACGTACCAATTGCACCGGTTTTGCTATCGGCTTGCCGGGCCGTCCAAAATGAGGGCTTGGCGCAAAACGGCCCAAAGGTGCCTGCTCGCGCTGTCGATCATGAGGTTACGCGGATACATACAGATTACGGGTTTCGGTGCGAACTTACCAGCGACTAGCACGGCTCGGACAGCTACGACTTGGGGCGGCGAAGTCAGGAGCCACACCAATGCGTCGACAGAAAATGAAGATTTTCGAGACGAAACGAAGCTAAACTCGGTATTATTATTTTCAAGTATTGTGTTGGGCCGGAAGTTGGGCAATTCCTCAGTGTGTTGCCGTGTCCGGACGAACTTCCGCGGCAGGGAAGTCAGCAGGCCTAAGATTGACGGCTTGGAACTGTCAGCGGAAAACGAAGTTTACGGATACAAGCCGTATAAATCACTCGCCCCCCCGATTGAGATACGCCTACGCTGGATTGCGGTGCTCGCGGTCCGAGATGCGTAAACATTTGAAGCAGTAACAGGTGCAGAAACCCAAAGCTCGCCCCAGTGAGCCAATTTTCTGCCCTCAATCTAACAAACGAAAAGAGGCTCGAAGTGTTGAAAAAGGTTTGCTCATTCGTAGTCGTGTCCCTGGTTTGCTGCGCCGCGGCGTTGCAAGCTGAAGAGGTATCGCTGAAGAACGGCGACCACCTGAGTGGCGCGATTGTCAGCATGGACGGCAAGAAGCTGGTGCTGAAAACTACCTATGCCGGGGACGTCTCGATCGACTGGGCGGAGGTGGCGCAGTTCTCGTCGGACAAACAACCGCTGGTGGTCACCAAAGCTGACAAGCAATTGGTTTCGGGGACGGTCGCAGCTGAAGGAACCGACGTGCTGGTGACCACCGCACAGGGAGTGCAGCGAGTTCCGCGCGCCGATGTGACCACCATGCGTTCGCCCGCCGACCAGGCAGCCTACGAGAAGTCGCTGCATCCCGGCATGATGGAAGACTGGACCGGCGGCGGCAGCTTCGGATTCGCGCTCACTCGCGGCAGCAGCGAGACCACCAACGTCGCGCTGGGGTTCAACGCGCTGCGCAAGACCAGTACCGATGCCTGGGTGGTGAATGTGGCGTCGATTTATTCGGCGGATGAGAAGCTGGGAAACACCACGGCCAACTCGTTGGGAGGCTTGATCCGTTACGACCACAATCTCACCAAGCGCTGGTTCGTGTATGGCGCGTTTGCCGGCATGTATGACGCCCTGCAGGACCTGAACTATCGCATCATGCCGAGCGGCGGCCTCGGCTATCACGCAATTGCCTCCAGCACCACCACGCTGGACCTCTTGGGCGGCATGGGTTACACCCGTGAAAGCTACTACGACGGAACCATCAACAATCTACTCACCGCGACCGTGGGCAACGAGTTTGCGCACAAGTTCACCAAGACAACTTCGATCACGCAGAACTTGTATTACCTGCCGTCACTGAACAAC
>Ga0207930_1000120_pt1 | contig 20851 bp, 13 predicted proteins | sample NGESurshal092012_7_FD_184477 | JGI IMG/M metagenome (GOLD analysis project Ga0207930, IMG submission 184477) | Arctic peat soil microbial communities from Barrow, Alaska - NGEE Surface sample 210-3 shallow-092012 (SPAdes) | ecosystem: Environmental > Terrestrial > Soil > Wetlands > Peat ... | reverse complement strand
AGATGATGGACGCCGCCCAGCGACAGCATCTGCGAACCGTACTCGCTGGTGGTGACGTGGCCCACGGCCTCGCCCTGCGCCCGCACCGTTGCCGTCTCAGGGCCGAGATACCGATCGGTGTCGATCTTCACTTTTACACCGCAATAACTGAAGATGCCTTCGGTCACCACGGTGACCATATCGACGCCGTCGATCTCGGAGGACACGATGAACGGCGCCGGCTTGTAGTCGGGATAGGTGGTGCCGGCCCCGATGGCGGTGACGAAAACGTTCGGCTCGCGAACGATCTTGCCGTCCCAGTCGCCGGTGGCCTGGAACGGCACCAGCCGCCCGCCATGGGACACCGTGCGCTCCAGCACGATATGCGGATCGACGCGCACCAGCTCGCCATTGTGATTGGCATAGCGATCGCAGGCCCCCGCAGCGCCCGGCTTGATGTAACACATCACCGGGCAGGCATCGCAGCGGATCTTGTCGGCGGTCGCATCAGTCAGCATGAACAAGCTCTCGAAGCCAGCGTCAAACTGTCGAACGGCGAAGTTGATAAAGATGCACGCTAACGCAATCGGGGCGGTGCCGGTAGTTCACGTCCGTGCGGTCCGTGGCATTTTGTTTGTATACGAACGATCTTGCGCGTGCAGCGGAAACCTGTCAAGCGCCGTCGCGATCGAAAAAAACACCGCTGCCGAATAAAAACTCAATTGCCTGCCGCGGCTGTTCATAAATCGGGCAAACCGTTTTGCCGGGGAATGCCAAGCTTGCACGTTTGTATGCAAACGGTATCTTCGCAAGGGTTTAAAGCGGAGTTTGCAACGCAGCATCGGAGTGGAACCACCAGCATGACGCAGAGCACGATCCGCCTGACAGTCAACGGCAGGATCCACGACGTCACCGCCGCTCCCGATACCGCGCTGCTCTACGTGTTGCGCAACGACCTTGAATTGAACGGGCCGAAATTCGGCTGCGGGCTCGGCGAATGCGGGGCCTGCACCGTGCTGATCGACGGCCTTGCGGCGCGCTCCTGCGTGATCCCGATCAGCGGCTGCATCAAGCGCGACATTCTCACGCTCGAGGGTCTTGGCTCGCGTGATCATCCCGATCCGGTGCAGGATGCCTTCATTAGGGAACAGGCCGCGCAATGCGGCTATTGCCTCAACGGCATGATCATGGCCACCAAGGCGCTGTTGAAACGCACCCCGCACCCCTCCGAGACCGATATGCGAGAAGCGCTGCGATATCATCTGTGCCGGTGTGGCGCGCATGTCGAAATCATGCGCGCAGTGAAGCGGGCAGCGGGTTACACCGAAGAGGCCCGGGATTGATGGCCGCGCCGGATCCTGATCGTCGGCCGGGATCGCTGTCGGTCATTCGCGCGGCAGGGTCTGGCGCGGAAGGCACGTTCGAGACCTTCATCAAGATAAAAGCCGATGGAGCGGTCACGGCCTTCAACGGTCATGTCGACCTCGGCACCGGCATCCGGACCGCGCTGGGACAGATCGTCGCCGAAGAACTCGACGTGTCCTTTGCGCGGGTCGTCGTCGTGCTGGGCGATACCTCGCTGGTTCCCAATCAGGGCGCGACCATCGCCAGCGAGACCATTCAGGTCACCGCGGTCCCGCTGCGCAAGGCGGCAGCGCAGGCGCGGCAATTCCTGATCGCGCGCGCGGCGGAGCGGCTGGAGCTTTCCGAGCAGGACCTTGTCGTCGAAGACGGCCTGATCCGCGGACGCGATAACCGCAGCGTCAGCTATGGCGAATTGATTGCCGGCGAAGTCATCCGACTTGAACTGGCCGAGAGCGTTGCCGTAAAGGCCGTTGATTCCTACAGCATTGTCGGGCAGTCGGTTCCGCGCATCGATCTTCCGGCGAAAGCAACCGGCGAACTGGTCTATGTTCACGACGTACGCGTGCCCGGCATGCTGCATGGCCGCGTGGTGCGCCCGCCCTATGCCGGCGTCGATGCCGGTGCCTTTGTCGGCACCAGCCTGATCGCAGTCGATGAAGCCTCGGTCCGCGATATTCCGGGGCTGATCGCCGTCGTCAAAATCCGCGATTTCGTCGGCGTCATCGCCGAGCGCGAGGAAAACGCGGTCAAGGCCGCAACCCAACTCAAAGTCACCTGGAAACCGACGCCGACATTGCCCGACATGAAGGACGTCGAGACCGCGCTCCGCGCCAATCCATCGACGCCGCGCATCCTGATCGACAAGGGCGACGTGGACGCCGCCATCGCGGCTGCCGAAAAGCCGATGCGGCGGACGTACATCTGGCCGTACCAGATGCACGGTTCGATCGGGCCGTCCTGTGCGGTCGCAGATGTCGGAGAAGATCAGGTTCGGGTGTGGTCGGGCACGCAAAATCCGCACATCCTGCGCGCCGACCTGGCGCTGCTCTTGCGGCGGCCGGATTCCGAAATCGACGTGATCCGGATGGAAGCCGCCGGCTGCTATGGTCGCAACTGCGCCGACGACGTTTCAGCCGACGCGGTTCTGTTGTCGCGCGCGGTCGGCCGTCCGGTCCGCGTGCAATTGACCCGCGAACAGGAGCACGCCTGGGAGCCGAAAGGCACCGCGCAACTGATGGACGTCAACGGCGGCTTGCGCGCCGATGGCAGCGTCGCCGGTTACGATTTTGCGACACGCTATCCCTCCAACGGCGCGCCCACGCTGGCGCTATTGCTGACCGGAACCATCGCGCCAGTCCCGGCCGTGTTCGAGATGGGCGACCGCACCGCGATCCCGCCTTATGATTACGACGCCCTGCGCGTGGTGGCCCACGACATGCCTCCGATCGTGCGCGCCTCCTGGTTTCGCGGCGTTTCGGCGCTGCCAAACACCTTCGCCCATGAATCCTATATCGACGAATTGGCCACTGAAGCCGGCGTCGATCCGATCGAATATCGCATGCGTTACCTCAGGGATCCGCGCGCGATTGATCTCGTCAACGCCGTTGCCAAACGCGCCGACTGGGCCCCTCGCCCGCGCTGGAAGGAGCCGGTGGCGGACGGCGACATCGTGCGCGGGCGGGGCTTTGCCTACGCGCTGTATGTCCACAGTCAATTTCCGGGCTTTGGTGCGGCGTGGTCGGCCTGGATCGCCGACGTTGCCGTCAACAAATCAACCGGCGATGTCAGCGTGACGCGCGTGGTCGCCGGCCAGGATTCCGGCCTGATGATCAATCCGGACGGCGTCCGCCACCAGATCCACGGCAATGTCATCCAGTCGACCAGCCGCGCGCTGATGGAAGAAGTCTCGTTTGACCGCAACGCGGTGACGAGCCGTGAATGGGGCGCCTACCCGATCATCACCTTCCCTGATGTCCCCAAAATCGACGTCTTGATGCTGCCGCGACCGGATCAGCCGCCGCTCGGCGTCGGCGAATCCGCCTCGGTGCCGAGTGCTGCCGCGATCGCCAACGCCATCTTTGACGCGACCGGTGTGCGGTTTCGTGAATTGCCGTTCACGCCCGAACGAATTCTTGCCGGATTGCGCGGCGAACAGGGTTCGACACCAGCGGCCTTGCCGGGGCCCGCGCCGAGAACCGCGGACCTAACTTCGATCCAAGCGCAGCCGAATCCCTTCGCCCGGCGGCGTGGTATATTTGCGAGCGCTGCCGCCCTTGTAGCCGCTGTGATCGGCATCGCGACGGCCGTGCTGCCGTGGCGGTCGATCGCGCCGATCGCACGGCCGGATGCGTCGGTTTATTCGGCCGCCACCATCGCCCGCGGCCGGCAACTGGCCGCGCTCGGCGACTGCGCGGTCTGCCATACGGCCGTGAATGGCGTCATCAATGCCGGCGGCCGGGCCCTCGAGACGCCGTTCGGCACCATCTACAGTACCAACATCACGCCCGATGCCGACACCGGCATCGGAGCGTGGTCCTATCCTGCCTTCGAGCGCGCGATGCGCGACGGCATTCACCGCGACGGCCGGCATCTCTACCCGGCGTTTCCCTATACGCATTTCGCCAAAACCACCGACGCCGATCTGCAAGCGCTCTATGCCTACCTGCTTGCGCAGGCGCCGGTGCGCGCCGAAGGCCCCACAACCAAGCTCGCGTTTCCGTTCAACCTGCGCCCGCTGATGGCGGGATGGAACGCGCTGTTCCATCAGGCCAGTGCATTCGAAGCCGACGCGACGCAATCGGCGAGTTGGAATCGCGGCGCCTATCTGGTCGAAGGCCTCGGCCATTGCGGCGCATGCCATTCGCCCCGCAATGCGTTCGGTGCAGAAAAAGCTAGGGCTTATCTGGCCGGCGGTTTCGCCGAAGGCTGGGAAGCGCCTCCGCTGACATCGCTGTCGCATGCGCCGATCCCCTGGAGCGAGGATGAACTGTTCGCCTATTTACGATCCGGCGAATCCCGCTTTCACGGTGTCGCCGCCGGCCCGATGGCGCCGGTGGTGAAAGAGCTTGCAAGCCTGCCCGACCAGGACATCCGGGCCATGGCGGCCTATCTCAGCTCCTTCAACGACAAGACGATCAGTCAACCCGACCAGGAAGCACTGGCCGCGAGGCTCGAACATCTCACCAGCACCAGGGTAGTTTCGGCCTCGGCGATGGGCGCGCGGCTCTATCAAGGCGCCTGTGCGGTCTGCCATCAGGTTGGCGGTGCGCCGCTGTTCGGTAGCCGGCCGTCGCTGGCGCTGAACAGCAATTTGCACAGTACCGTGCCGGATAATTTGATCCAGGTGATTTTGCACGGCATCGCCTCGCCAGCGTCGAGCGATCTCGGCTACATGCCCGGCTTCAAGGACAGCCTGTCGACCGATCAGGTCACGGAGCTCGTCTCCTACCTGCGGCGGCAATTCGCGCCCGGCAAGCCGCCCTGGATCGACGTCCACGCGGCCGTCAGCCGGGCCATACAAGGGACAACACACTGACGGCCGATTTAGTCCTGTTCGAATTCCACATTTCCGGCAGTAGCGTAACGGAATTATTTCGCTTAGGCTTCTCGCCCGTTGCCGACTCTCTCAACTTTGCATTGGTCCGGGCTGGAAAGCACCTTGAAGATGAATCCGACACGGCGGGGTTTGCTGGTTTCCAATCTTGATCGGCCGGTCAAATCTAAAGAGGAGCAAGCGAGGGGTTCTTCACGGTCGCGTAAACCGGCTCCTGCGTCCCGACCGAGGGCCGGCAAGAAAAAGCCCTCCGGCGACAAGGCGCTGGCGACGAAATCCGAAAAATCCCGCCAGTCGGTGCTGGAAGCAGCCGCGAAGCTGTTTCGCCAGCAAGGATATTCCGCGACCACACTGCGTCAGATCGCCAGCATGGCCGAGATCAAGGCGGGAAGCATTTATTACTATTTCGATTCCAAGGAAGCGATCCTCGACGAGGTTCTCGACCAGGGGCTGCACCGGATTTTTGAAGCAGTGAAGACCGCGTTGAAGAAGGCCGGCAAGGTTTCACATCGGCGCCGGATCGGTCTTGCGATCGAGACGCATCTGGTGGCATTGCTGGAAGCCAGCGATTTCACCTCGGCCAATATTCGAATCTACGGCCAGCTTCCCGAGCGCCTGAAAAATCGCCACCGGCCGCTGCGGCGCGCCTACGCCAAATATTGGGATCAGTTGTTCCTGGACGCCCGGCGCGCCGGCGAAATTCGCGCGGATATCGAGATCGTCCCGTTACGGATATTCGTGCTGGGCGCGCTGAACTGGACCGTGGAGTGGTTCAGCTACTCGAAGAAGGAAGCGGTCCTCAAGCTGGCGCAGCGAACCGAGCTCCTGATCCTGGACGGCGTAACCAGGAAATAAACCGGCAAATTTATTCGCGCCGGACTACCGCTTCGAACCGCTGCTGCCGGTCATTCGTTTGGCGACCTCTTCCAGCATCACTTCGGTGGCGCCGCCGCCGATCGACTGCACGCGCGCGTCGCGGGACATCCGCTCGATCGTGCTCTCGCGCATGTAGCCCATCCCGCCATGAAACTGCAGGCAGGCATACATCACCTCGTTGACGAGCTCGCCGCAATAGGCCTTGACCATCGACACTTCCTTGGTGGCGTCGATGCCGCGCGCCACCAGCCAGGCCGCGTGATAGACAAGCTGCTTTCCCGCCTCGACCCTGCTCGCCAGCATCGCCATCCGCTGGCGGATCGTTTGCTTGGACCACAGCGGTTCGCCAAACGCCTGCCGCTGCGTCACCCAATCGAGCGTGATCTCGATGGCGGCCTGCGCCTCGCCCATTGCCATGGCGCCGATCACGATCCGTTCGTTCTGGAAATTCCGCATGATCGCATAGAAGCCCTGGCCTTCCTGGCCGAGCAGGTTGCTGGCGGGAATCCGGCAGTCCTCGAACAGCAGTTCCGCCGTGTCCGAGGAGCGCCAGCCCTGCTTGTCGAGCGCGCGTCCAACCCGGAAACCCGGCGTCCCCTTCTCGACCAGAAACATCGACATCCGCTGCGAGGGCCGCGCGTCCGGGTTGCTCAGGGCGGCGACGCAATAGAGATCGGCGTGGACGCCGTTGGTGATGAACAGTTTGCTGCCGTTGAGGATGTAGCTGTCGCCATCGCGGCGCGCGGTGGTGCGGATGCCCTTGACATCCGAACCCGCGCCCGGCTCGGTAACACCGACCGCCACTATCTTCCTTCCGGCGATGACATCCGGCATGAAGCGACGCTTCAATTCAACCGAGTCGGAATTGTACAGATGCACCGACGCCATGTCGGTATGGACCAGCACCGTGATCGCCACGCCTGAAAATGTCGATCGCCCCAGCTCCTCGGCGAGCACCACGGTCGCCAGCGTGTCCATGTCGGAGCCGCCATATTCCTCCGAGTAGCGGATACCGAAGAAGCCAAGCTCGCCCATTTTCCGCAACACCGCGCGCGGCACCATGCCGTCCTGTTCCCATTGCAGCGCGTGCGGCTTGACCTCCTCATCCACGAAGCGGCGGATCTGATCCCGCAGCAATTCATGCTCTTCGCCGAAATAGACGGAGCGCGACGGGGTATTGGCGATATGCGTATTCATCAAGGCCTGGCGGGGTTGAGAGGAAAAAGACACGGGCACGGGTTAGTCCTAGCATCCACCGACCAAATCGGCAAAATCAATGGCGTCATAATCCCAGCGCATTGACAAGTTCGATCGATTAGCTGCCTCTTTCGTAAAATCTAACATCGGTTAGAATACTTCTCGTGCAATCGAACACAACCGGAATCGAATACCATGCCGCAGCCCACAAAAATGCGTTTCGCGCCGGATCTGCTGAAGGATCAGGTTGCCCTTGTGACCGGTGGCGGTACCGGGATGGGCCGCGCGACCGCATTGGAAATGGCGCAATGTGGCGCCCGGGTCGTCGTGCTCGGCCGGCGCATAGAGCCGATCGAGGATTGTGCGAAAGCGATTCGGGATGCTGGCGGCGACGCCTTTGCCGTGTCGGCCGATATCCGCGAGCCCGAGCGGATCGAAGCGGCGATGCAACGCATCAAAAGCGAATTCGGCGGGCTCAATATCCTCGTCAACAACGCCGGGGGCCAGTTCGTGACGCCGGCGCGCGAACTCAACAACAAGGGCTTCGAGACCGTGATCCGCAATAATCTGATCGGCTCATGGCAGATGACAAAGGCCGCCGCCGATCATTTCATGCTGGCAAACGGCGGATCGATCGTGTTCGTGACCGCCTGCATCCGCTCCGGCCTGAGCGGATTCGTGCATACCGCCGCAGCGCGCGGCGGCGTGCTCGGCATGATGAAGACGCTGGCCTACGAATGGGCCGAATTCGGCATCCGCCTCAATTGCGTGGCGCCCGGAACCGTCAAGACCGAAGGCATGGGTCACTATCCGATCGATCCCGAGCAGTGGCTCAAGCTCAATCGCAACGTGCTCGGGCATATGGGAGATGTCGAAGATATTGCGGCCGCGATCATCTTCCTGAGTTCGCCGCTCGGCAAGTTCGTCACCGGAGAGGAATGGTATATCGATGGCGGCGAGACGCTGCATCTTGCCCATGACGCCCGCCAGATGATCGATATGATGAAATTCACCAAGCGCGAGCGTGGCGATGGGAAGGTGAAATAGAGCATGATCCGGAAAAGTGGGAACCGGTTTTCCGAAAGGATCATGTTCAAAAAATAGATCGAACGATGCCGACCGCAGCGGCGCGACCCATCTCACAACGCCTGTGCGATCCGCATCCCCTCCTCGACCGCCCGCATGGCGTCGAGTTCGGAGGCCTCCTTGGCGCCGCCGATGACATGAGCCTCGACGCCCGCGGCGCTGAGCTCATCGAACAGTTCGCGGTTGGATACCTGCCCGGCGCAGATCACGATCGTGTCGGCTCCGATCACCCGCGGCACGCCGTCCAGCAGAACATGCAGCCCGGCATCGTCGATCCGCTGATAGCTGACGCCGGCGAGGATCTTGACGTCGCGCTTGGCAAGGCTGCTGCGCAAAATCCATCCCGTCGATACGCCGAGACCGACACCGGGACGTGTGGCTTTACGTTGCAGCAGCGTGATCTCACGCGGACTGCTGCGCGGCGCCAGCGGATCGCCGGCCAGGCCTCCGGGCTGCGTCAGGCTGGAGTCGATATTCCATTCGCGCTGAAACTCCGCAATATCCAGGCCCCGCGCCTTGGGGCCTTCATCCGGCTGCGAATGACAGAGATACTCCGCAACGTCGAAGCCGATGCCGCCGGCGCCGACGATCGCGACCCTATGCCCGGCATGACGCTTGCCGCTGAGCAGGTCGTTGTAGAAAACCACCTTGGGGTGATCGATGCCGGGAATGTCCGGAATCCGCGGATGCACCCCGGAAGCCACTACCACCGCTTCAAAGTTACCGTTGCCGAGATCGCGCGCGGTCGGCGACTTGTTGAGCTGCAGATCGACGCCGCCCTCGTCGATCCGCCCGCCGAAATAGCGCAGCATCTCGTCGAATTCGGACTTGCCTGGAACGGCGCGCGCGAGATTAAGCTGACCGCCGATACGATCGCTGGCTTCGAACAGCGTGACCCTGTGGCCGCGACGGCTGGCCTCGGCCGCCGCCGCAAGGCCGCCGGCGCCGGCGCCGACCACCGCCACCTTGCGCGGCGTAGCCGCCGGCCCCTCGTCGAACTCGGTCTCGCGGCAGGCCCGCGGATTGACCAGGCAACTGGCGCTGCGATCGGAAAAGATCAGATCGAGGCAGGCCTGGTTGCAGGCGATGCAGACATTGATCGCGCCGCCATTGCCTTCCCGCACTTTCTTCGCGAAATGCGGATCGGCCAGCAACGGGCGCGCCATCGACACCAGATCGCTGTCGCCAACCGCGAGAATTTCCTCGGCAAGCTCGGGCTTGTTGATGCGATTTGACGCCACCACCGGAATGCCGACGGCGCGCTTGAGGCGCGCGGCCGCAAAGCGCCAGGCGCCGCGCGGGATCGGATAGGCAATGGTCGGAACCCGCGCCTCGTGCCAGCCGATCCCGGTATTGAGAATATCGGCGCCGGCCGCCTCGACCTTGCGCGCCAGCGACACGATTTCCTCGCCGGTGGCGCCGCCCTCGACCAGATCGATCGCGGATATCCGGTAGATGATGATGAAATCCTGACCCACCGCCGCGCGCACCTTTGAGACCAGTTCGACCGGAAAGCGATGGCGGTTCTCCGCCGATCCGCCCCAGGCGTCGCTGCGATCGTTGGTCCGCAAGACCGTGAATTCATTGATCAGGTAGCCTTCCGACCCCATGATCTCGACGCCGTCGAACCCGGCCTCCCTGGCCAGCAGCGCGCAGCGCACATAGTCCGAAATCGTTTGTTCTATTTCCGCAGGTGTCATCGCGCGCGGCGGAAAGCGATTGATGCGCGAACGGATATCGGACGGACCGAGGCATTCTTCCTGCCGCGCGTAGCGTCCAGCATGCAAAATCTGCAGGCAGATCTTGCCGTCATGCCGATGCACCGCGTCGGTAACCTGCTGCAATTCCCGGGCCTGCGCATGCTCGGTCAGGATCGGGCCGCCCGGCTCGATCAGCCCCGCGGTGTTGGGCGCATAGCCACCGGTGATGATCAGGCCGATCTCGCCCCTGGCGCGCTCGGCAAGAAACACCGCCATCTTGTGCAGCCCGTTCTCCTCCATGTCGAGGCGGGTGTGCATCGAGCCCATGATCATCCGGTTGCGCAACGTGCTGCGGCCCACTTTCAACGGTGCGAGCAGATGCGGATAGAGCGACGTCCCCGGACTGGTCTGCATGGCATTGCCCCGTAATGGCCAGCGTTGCGAACTTTCTAACACTTGTTAGAATGAAGGGAATAAATCAAGGACATTCTGCGGAGGCTACCATGGACTACGCGCTCAGCGAGCAGCAACAGGCCTTCCGCGAAACTGCCATGCGCTTTGCGAAGGAAAAGCTGGCACCACACTATCAGAAGCGCGCCACCGAAGACCGCATCGACCGCGCGCTGATGAAGGAAATGGGCGCGCTCGGCCTGATCGCACCCGACCTGCCGGAGCAATATGGCGGCCTCGGCGAAAGCAGCGTCACCGCCGGCATCATCATCGAGCAGATCGCCTATGCCGATTTCAACGCCAGTTATGTTCCGTTGCTGGCATCGCTGATGGGCGGCATGCTGGCCCAGCACGCCTCGCCCGATATCGCCCGGGAATGGCTGCCGAAAGTGACGGCGGGCGAAGCCATCATCGGCCTCGGCCTGACCGAGCCGCGCGGCGGGTCGGATGCCGCCAATCTCATTCTGCGCGCGGAGAAATCCGGAAACGGCTATCGCTTGAACGGCGAGAAGACCTCGATCAGCTTTTCCGACCAATGCGAGGCCGCGGTGATCTTCGCCCGCACCGGAAAGGTCGAGGACGGCGCCCGCGGCGTCAGCGCGTTTTTCGTCGATCTCAACCAGAAAGGGGTCACGCGCACCCATTTCGATGACATCGGCACCAAGCCGGTCGGGCGCGGATCGATCTTCCTCGACGATCTGTTCGTTCCCGCCGAATGCCTGATGGCGGAAGAGAACAAGGGATTCTCCAAGATCATGACGGGATTCGATTTCAGCCGCGCCCTGATCGGCCTGGAATGCCTCGGGCCGGCGCAGGCCTCGGTCGATGAAACCTGGCACTATACCTCCGAGCGGAGCGCGTTTGAGCGGCCGATCGCGCAGTTTCAGGGCGTGAGCTTTCCGCTGGCGGAAGCCGAGACCCAGCTCACCATGATGCGCCAGCTTTGCTACTACACGCTGTCGCTGCGCGACCGCCGGCTTCCGCACACCGCCGAAGCCGCGATGTGCAAATGGTACGTCCCGAAGGTAGCCTGCGAGATCATCCACCAATGCCTCTTGACCCACGGGCATTATGGTTACACCACCGATCTGCCGTTCCATCAGCGCTATCTCGACGTGATGGGCCTGCAAATCGGCGACGGCACCGCGCAAATCCAGAAGCTGGTGATTGCCCGCGAGAAGGTCGGCCGCATCGCCGTGCAATACGCCAAGCAACCGCAATAAGGTTGACGGCGCACGCTCGCCGCGATGTCATCGCGTTCCGCTGAAAACGGGATCGCTGACGGAGTCGCGGCTTGCACTCAGCGCCACCAGCTTGGGATAGCTGGCGCGAAATTCCCTGAGCAATTGCGCGATCGGCGGATCGGCAAACCAGCCGCGATCGTTGACATATTCCATGTGGCGGTGATCGCGCGTATCGAATTCGTGAAACAGCGCATCGTGCTCGCCGTCGAATATCAATTCCCTGACGCCGAACCGCTGGCATAGCTCGGTATTGAACGCCGGCGTCACCTTGAACATCCGCCCCTTCAGCCAAAGCGCGACATAGCCGTGATAGATGAACAGATCGGTGCCCATCAAATCCGCCAACTTGGGCGAGTTCAAATGATTCTTCACATCGGCAAAGCCCACGGCCGCGGGAATGCCAGCGGCGCGCAATGCGGCGGTCAGCAGAATGGCCTTGGGGACGCAGAAGTTCGATGGTCTCCCGGCGATGCGGCTGGCGCGGTAGTCGTCTTCGGCCAGGCCCAAATGGAACGGGTCGTATTTGATCTGATCCCGCACCGCATTGAACAGGCCAATCGCCTTTTCGGTCGCGGAAAGATCCGGCCCGACCAGGGCACGCGACACGAATTCGTGCACCTCCGGAGAATCGCTATCGACGAAGGGCGTCGATTGCAAAAACTCGGGAGGATGGGCGTCCGTCGTCATTGTCTTTCCTTCCGTGAAATTCAATCGCACAGCCAAAATCACAAGACAGCCATCATCCATAGCCCGCCTGGTAATGCGCAATCGCGACGCCCAAAAATGCCACCATCCGAGCTGTCGAACAAGCGTTAGAATTTATTGACGCGGTTTGCGCGACAGGTCTAGCTTCCGGACGAACCAATCGATGCACCGCGGCCCAATTGCGCTGCGCCAGCCAGGACCGCGATGACGGAAGACACATCGTACATATGGGTGCCTCCCCCGGAACTGGTGGCGGCCAGCAATTTGACGGCATTCCTGCGCGCCACCGGCCAGGTCGATTACGACCAGATTGCCGCACGCGCCGAAGCCGATCCGGCCTGGCTGATGGAGGAAGTCTTCAGGTTTTGCGACGTCCGGTTCTATCGCCGCTACGACCGGATGCTGGATGTCTCGCGCGGCGAGCCATGGGCGCAATGGTGCGTCGGCGGCACCACCAATATCGTTCTGAATTGCATCGACAGGCACCGCGACACGCCGGTGTGGGATCAGGCCTTTCTGGTCTGGGAGGGCGAAGACGCCCGCGAGCAGCGCCAGCTGACCTATCGCGAACTCGACCGCGAGGTCGGACGCCTCGCGCAGGCGTTGCGCAAGCTCGGCATCGGCCGCGGCGACGTGGTCGCGATCTATATGCCGAACCTGCCGGAAACCTTTGTCGCGTTTTTCGCGATCCTCAAGCTTGGCGCGATCGCGATGCCCCTGTTCTCAGGCTTTGGCCCAAGCCCGATTCAATCGCGGCTGAACCATGGCGGCGCCAAGGCGGTGATAACAGCCAATGGTACCTGGCGCCGCGGGGTGCCGGCGCCGCTGAAATCCGTGCTCGATGTGGCGCTGGATTCCTCGCCGACCGTGCAACATGTGATCGTGGTCGGCCGCGACGGCCTCGCGATCGAAACGCCGATGCGAGAAGGGCGCGACCATTGGTGGCACGATCTGATTTCCGGTCAGGATGGAGCCATGGCGACCGTGGAGATGCAGGCGGAAGATCCCGCCATTCTTCTCTATACGTCGGGCACAACGGGTGAACCCAAGGGCTGCGTGTGGACGCATATCGGTTTCATCGGCTCGATGGTCACCCGCGACATGATCATCTGCGGCGATTTCAAATCGTCCGACCGGTTCTTCTTCCTCAGCGACATGGGATGGATGGTCGGCGCGATGTGCGCGTGCATTCCGAGCTTCGCCGGCGCCAGCCTGTTGATTGCCGAAGGCACGCCCGATTTCCCCGACACCGGGCGGTTCTGGCGGCTGATCCAGAATCATCAAGTGAGCTATCTCGGCGTCTCGCCGACCATCATCCGCAGCCTGATGCGCTATGGGCCCGAGCAAGTCGAGCCCTACGACCTCAGCAGCCTTCGCATCACGCTGTCCGGCGGCGAAGCCTGGACCGCGGCTCCCTGGCTGTGGTTCTTCGAACATGTCTGCAAGAAAACGATTCCCATCATCAACATTTCCGGCGGCACCGAAGTCGGCGGCTGCATCTTCATGGGAACGCCGAACCATCCGATGAATCCCGGCTCGTTTTCCGTGTCGGGGCTTGGTGTCGGCGCCGATATCGTCGATATGACCGGCAGAAGGCTGCCGCCCGGCGAAGTCGGCGAACTCGTGCTGCGCCATTCGTCGATCGGCCTCACCAAGAGCCTGTGGAAAGCCGACGAACGCTACATCGAGAGCTACTGGAGCACGCTTCCGGGCCTGTGGGTGCACGGCGATTTCGCGATGCGCGGCCATGACGGGCTGTACTACATCCTCGGCCGCTCCGACGACACCATCAAGATTTCAGGCAAGCGCACCGGACCGGCGGAACTTGAAGGCATTCTAATCGATACCGGCAAGGTCTCCGAGGCCGCGGTGTTCGGCATTCCGCACCCCGTCAAGGGATCGGCGATCGTCTGCGCCTGTGTGCCGATGCCCGGGGTCGATGTCGCACGTGGCGTGGCCGACGAACTGTCATCCGCCATCGTCAACGGCATGGGCGCTTCCTACCGGCCGGAACGCATTGTGTTTGTTGACGACCTGCCGCGCACGCGTAACCTGAAGATCATGCGGCGGGTGCTGCGCGCAGTATTCGAGCACAAGGATCCCGGCGACCTTACCGCGCTGGCCAACCCTGAGGCCGTCGAACGGTTGCGCGAAAAGCTCGCCGCTGTATGAATGACAAGACGCCATGAATGGCGAAAAGAGGCCGGGCGAACCCGGCCTCGCTGAACTCTCCACGTCTGAAATCAGATCGGGCATTCCTGCGGGAATACCGGCTTGCGTTTCTCCAGATGCGAGGCGAGGCCCTCGCGCGCCTCGGCACCCGTAAAACCCAGAAGCTCCAGCGCGGTCGAGGTGTCGAAGATCGGGCCGTTGACGCGCAGCCAGTTGTTGAGCGCGTATTTGGTCCAGCGGATAGCGCTCTGCGCGCCGTTGGACAGATCTTCGGCGGTCTCGAGCGCGATCTTCTGCAAATCGGCATCCTCGACGCACAACGAAACCAGCCCGATCCGCTCCGCCTCCGCGCCGGACAACGGCTTGCAGGTGAGCAGGTAATATTTCGCCTTGGCAAGCCCGCACAATAGCGGCCAGATGATGCAGGCGACATCGCCGGCCGCGACCCCGAGCCGGGTGTGGCCATCGACAATGCGCGCGGATTTTCCGCAGATCGACACGTCGGCGAGGATGCCGACCACCAGTCCGGCACCGACCGCGACGCCGTTGATCGCCGAGATGATCGGCTTGTTGCAATTGATGACGTTGTAGACGAGGTCCTTGGCTTCCTTCCATGTCGCCATGCGCGCGACCGGATTGTCGAGGATGCTCTTGATCAACTCAAAATCGCCGCCGGCCGAAAACGCCTTGCCGGCGCCGGTGACGATCACCGCGTTGATATCGGGATCGTCGTTGATGTCGCGCCATATGTTGGTGAGCTGGGTATGGGTTTCCGCATCGACCGAATTGTAGGTCTCGGGCCGGTCGAATGTGATACGAAGAACGCGCTTCGATGGATAATCCAGCTTCAGTCTGGTGTAGGCTTGGTAACGCTTGGACATCGATTTTCCCTTACTTTCATTCGAACAGGTGTTAGAATTTAGATGCGTTCGATTGCTGCCGCAAGCCGATTAGGCCAGAAGCCGGCAATCGAAGAAAGCAAGAACAGTGTTTCGAGGAAAACGATGCCGGGTCAGCCTCTTAGATTTCAGCCCCTTAAATCTCTGACAGAAATGGCGGGCGCAACCCCGAGCGTCGGCGAGTTGTTTCGCGCCCGCGCCCGGATTCAGAAATCCCTGCCGGCGATCGAATATCAGGACCGTCTGATCAGCTATGGCGAGTTGCTGGATCGCGTAGACCGCCTGACCTCCGTATTGGCAGCGCGTGGGCTTGTTCGCGGCGATCGCGTCGCTTTGCTGTCGCGCAACCGGCCGGAATATCTGGAGGTTGAACTGGCGGCGGCAAATCTCGGCGTCATCACCGCGTGCCTGAACTGGCGATTGTCGGAACGCGAACTCGCCTACTGCATCGAGCTTGTATCGCCGAAACTTCTGATCGCTGAACAGGATTTGACCGCAAATTTGGGTAACCGCGGCGCTGGCAGCCGCGAACTGATCGCAATCGGCGATGAATATGAGCATCTGTTGCGGCAACAGAGCGCTCATTCGCACCCGGTCGTGATCGATCCGGAGGACGGCCTCGTCATTCTCTACACCAGTGGAACCACCGGCCTGCCGAAAGGCGCCGTGGTCTCGCACCGCGCCATGGTCGCGCGTGCGCTGGTATTCAGTTCCGAACTCAACATTCTTCAGCGTGACGCCTTTGTGGCATGGGCGCCGCTGTTTCACATGGCATCGACCGATCACAGCCTGGCAACATTGTTGCGCGGTGGAACGGTCGTCGTCGTCGATGGTTTTCAGATCGAGCCGCTGTTGTCCGCGCTGCAGCGCTACCACATCGGCTGGTTCGTTTTGATACCCGGCATGATCGATGCGTTCATTGCCGGCTTCCGGATGCAGAAGATCACGGTCAAGGGCGTCGGCTGTTGCGGCGCGATGGCCGACCTTGTTCCTCCGCATGTCCTGGCCGAGGTGACCGAGTTGCTGGGCGCTGCTTACGTCAACAGCTTTGGCTCGACCGAGACCGGATTGCCGCCGGCAACCCGGTCGCTGATCGCCATCGGTGACGTCCCGAACCGCCTGTCGAAGCAACAGAGCGCCTTCTGCGAGGTCAAACTGGTGGATCCCGACGACAACGAGGTCGCAGCGGGAATGCCGGGCGAACTCGCCATTCGCGGCCCAACCCTGTTTTCGGGCTACTGGCAGGCGGACGAGACCAATGCGCGCGATTTCCGCGGCGGCTGGTTTCACATGGGCGACGTGTTCCGGCGCAACGACGACGGCACACTCGATTTCGTCGACCGCGCCAAATACATGATCAAGAGCGGCGGCGAGAACGTCTATCCTGCGGAGATCGAACGGGTGCTGATGAGCGATCCGCGCATCACCGAAGCAGCAGTGGTACGCGCGCCGGACGCCAAATGGGGCGAAGTGCCGGTGGCATTCGTGTCGCGGCGCGACAGCAGCATCACCGAGCCGGATCTACTTGTCATTTGCCGGCGCGATCTCGCCGGATACAAATGCCCGCGGCAATTCCGGTTCATCGAATTCTCCGAGTTCCCGCGCTCGACCAGCGGCAAGGTGCAGCGTCACGAACTCGAAGCCCGGCTCAAACGCGCCTGAGGGCGGCTTCCGCTACATCCGGAACGCTCCTTACATCCGGAACACCCCGAATTTGGTCTTCTTCGCCGGCGTCCGACCGGCGAGGTCAAGCAGCAGCGCCATCACCTCGCGGGTCTCGACCGGATCAATCACCATGTCGCACCACAGATTGCGGGCGAAGTTGTAGGGATCGGCGAACGCCTCGAAATCCCTGCGCACCGGCTGCTTGAATGCCTCCCGCTCCTCGTCGGTCCAGGATGTCCCTTCCCGCTCATGAATGTTGTCGCGCACCATGGCGAGCGTGGTCGCGGCCTGTTCCGGACCCATCAGCGCCGCATGCGCACTCGGCCACATCAGCGTGGCGTTGGGCTTGAAGGCGCGGCCGAGCATCGCGAAATACGCCGCGGCGTAGGAGCCGCCGGTGATGATGGTATATTTCGGCACGTCGGCACAGGCCATCGCGGTCATGAATTTCGCGCCGTGCTTGGCGATGCCCTGCCGTTCCACGGCGGTGCCGACCATGAAGCCGGAGACGTCGACCAGAAACAACAGCGGGATGTCGCGCTTGCAGCACAATTCGATGAAGTGCGCGCCCTTGATCGCGCTTTCCGAGAACAGCACGCCGTTGTTGGCCAGGATTCCGATCTCGAAACCCTTGATGCGGGCGAACCCGCACAGCATCGTCTCGCCGTGAAGCTGCTTGAATTCCTGGAACTCGCTGCCGTCGATCAGCCGCGCCAGGATTTCGCGATTGTCGGTCGGTGTCCGCCTGTTGGCGCTGACGATGCCGTAGATTTCCTCCACGGCGTAGGCCGGCGGTTGCGGCGGCTTCGGCGTCCAGCGCAATGGCGGCGGCTCACCGAACCGCGCGACGATGTCGCGCGCGATCGCCAGCGCGTGACTGTCGTTCTCGGCGATATGATCGGTCACCCCGCTGACGCGGCTGTGCATCTCGGCCCCGCCCAGCGGTTCGACGTCGATGACTTCGCCGGTGGCGGCGAACACCAATTGCGGACTGCCGAGAAACATCGCGCCTTGATTGCGCACGATCACCACCTCGTCGCACAGCGCCGGAATGTAGGCGCCGCCGGCGGTCGAAGGTCCGTGCACGATCGCGATCTGGGGAATGTTTTCCGCCGACATCTTCACCTGATTGTACATGATCGATCCGGCCTGCCCTTCATCCGGAAAGATGTTGGCGAGATCGGGCAGAAAGCCGCCGCCTGATTGCACCATGGTGATGCAGGGCAACCGGTGCTGCCACGCGAACAGCTGCGCGCGGGTATGTTTCTTGGTCGTCATGCCGAACAACGTCCCGCCCTTGACGGTGGCGTCGTTGGCGATGAGCATGCAGCTCCGGCCGCCGATCTGGCCGACACCGGTAATGATGGTCGCACCCGGCGGCACGCCGTCATACATGCCCTCGCCGGCCAGATGGCCGAAATCGAGAAAGGGCGATCCGGGATCGATCAGCGCCGCGATGCGCTCGCGCGGCAGCAACTGCCCCCTCGATTTATGCAACGCGCGCGCCTTGGCGGAGCCGCCTTCATTGGCTGCGGCCCGGCGCTGATGCAGATCGGCAATCCGCGCCAGATAACGCGCGCGGTTTTGCTGAAATTCGTCGGATCCGGTCGCAACCATCGATTTCATCGCGGTCATCGACGATCTCCCGAACGCCATCGCGCGATGACAGAAGCAACAAAATCGGCCTGGCTGTTTTCTAACATTTGTTCGATTTCTAACGATTGTTCGATTGAAATCCTAGAGGCTTCTGCCTAAAGATGGCAAGCAGGATCAGGCTGCCGGATCGTGGCGGGTGCCGCGATCTTCGTTGTTTCCCGGCAGGATCAGCCTCAATTGGACCGAAGGCCCCCGTAGCGGAGAGTTCCTCGATGGACTTTGATTTGACGCACGAGCAGCGGCAGATTCTCGAATACGGTAATGTGGTCGCGCAGAAGTACGATCGCAAATACTGGATGGATTGCGCCGAGAAGCACGTCTTCCCGGAGGCGCTGTACCGTCAGGTCGCCGAAGATGGCTTCGTCGGCACCATGGTGCCGGAGGAATATGGTGGCGCGGGACAAGGCATGATCGAGATGCATTTGTTCCTTGAAGGATTGTCGAACAACGGCATTCCGCTGCTCAACCTCGTGGTCGGCGCCGCGATGAGTCTCGGATTCATCGCCAAGTATGGCTCGGAACAGCAAAAGAACCGCTATCTGCCCGAGGCCTGCAGCGGCAAGACGCGATTCTGCTTTGCCATCACCGAACCTGATGCCGGCAGCAACACCATCCGCACCTCCACCATGGCGAAAAAGCGCGGCAATCGGTTCGCATTGAACGGCCAAAAGACCTTCATCACCGACGCCGACGGCTCCGATTATGCGCTGGTGGTGACGCGGACCACGGCGCATACCGAGGTTCAGAAGAAGACCGACGGTTTCACCCTGTTCATCGTCGATCTCAAGGCCAAGGGCGTGCAGAAGCAATATATTCCGGTCAGCATTCCGGCGCCGGAGACGCAGTGGCAGGTGTTTTTCAACGACGTCGATCTGGGGCCGGAGGACGTTATCGGCGAAGTCGACAAGGGCTTCGGCATTCTGTTCAAGAGCCTCAATCCGGAACGAATTCTGGTGGGATCGATCTGCTGCGGCCTCGGCCGCTACGCGCTCAACCGCGCCGTCGACTACGCCAAAGAGCGCAAGGTCTTCAACAACGTTCCGATCGGCGCCTATCAGGGGCTGCAGCATCCGCTCGCCAGCGCGCGAACCGACGTCGAAATGGCGTCGCTGATGACGCTGAAGGCGGCGTGGGTTTTCGACCAGGGCCGCGAGGCCGGCGAATTCGCCAACATGGCGAAGCTCGCTGCGGCCGACGCCGGCACCAAGGCCGTGGACATCGCGCTGCAATGCTTCGGCGGCAATGGCTTCACCAAGGAATATGGCATCTTCGATATCTATCCGCTGGTGCGGCTGCTGAAGACAGCACCTCTCAACCGCGAAATGATCCTCAACTACATCGGCGAGCACGTGATGGGCTTGCCGCGTAGCTACTAAAACGTGAACCGTAAAAGTGAGAACCGGCCTTCCGGAACGATGATGCTCAGCGAACAGGGTCGCCCGCGATGGCCGTGATGAAGTCCGATGTATCGGCGGCAAGCGATGAATTCCGTCGTAACCGTGCGGCTTACGATGGTCGAATCGCCGATCTCCACGCGCGCCGCGCCGCCGCCATGCTGGGCGGTCCGGAACGGGCGCGGCGGCTCCACAAGGAGCGCAAGCAGCTATTGCCGCGCGAGCGCATCTCCGCGCTGCTCGATCCCGGCTCGCCGTTTCTTGAATTCTGTCAGCTCGCCGGCGAAGGCATGTATGACGGCGTGCCGCCGGGCGGCAGCATCGTCACCGGGGTCGGGATGGTGTCAGGCCGCGCCTGCATGATCATCGCCAATGATGCCACGGTGAAGGGCGGCACCTATTACGGCATCACCTGCAAGAAGCACGTCCGCGCCCAGAAATTCGCCTGGCAGCACCGCCTGCCCTGCGTCACCATGGTGCAGTCCGGCGGCGCCAACCTGCCGGACCAGCCCAATATCTTTCCCGACGACGGACAGTTCGGTTCGATCTTCTACAACCAGATCCGGATGTCGAGCGAAGGCATCGCACAGATCGCCACCGTGCACGGGCCGTCGACCGCCGGCGGCGCCTATATGCCGGCGCTGTGCGACGAGACCGTGATCGTTCGCAATCAGGGCGCGATGTTCCTTGGCGGTCCGCAACTGGTCTATGCCGCGACCAAGGAAGAAGTGGACATGGAGACGCTCGGCGGCGGCGAGATGCACAGCCGCGTCAGCGGCGTTACCGATCACCTGGCGGAAAGCGACAGCCACGCCATCGCCATCGCGCGCGACATTGTCGCCAACCTCGGCGATGTTCCGCCACAGCGCTGGGACGTCGCGCCCCCGCGCGAACCGCGCTTCGACCCCGG
>Ga0207930_1000119_pt1 | contig 20925 bp, 14 predicted proteins | sample NGESurshal092012_7_FD_184477 | JGI IMG/M metagenome (GOLD analysis project Ga0207930, IMG submission 184477) | Arctic peat soil microbial communities from Barrow, Alaska - NGEE Surface sample 210-3 shallow-092012 (SPAdes) | ecosystem: Environmental > Terrestrial > Soil > Wetlands > Peat ... | reverse complement strand
TCTGGCATCGTGGATATGGCTCGCATTTTCGGGCTTCCCGCCGCACTCCTTGTGCTGGCCGTGGTCGCGAACCGCCTTTCGCGCTGGACACGCGTTCCCGACATCATCGTGCTGCTGCTAATTGGCGTGGGGCTTGGTCCCATCCTGCATTGGGTTGACCCCAGCAACTTCAGCGTCGTGATTCGTATCCTCGGAATGCTGGCGCTGATCCTCATTTTGTTCGAGGGTGGACTCGAACTGCGCCTGAAGGAGACGGTTCGCTACTCTCCGGGTGCGATATTGTTGGCATTCGTCAGCTATAGCTGCACCGTTGGACTGATTGCATCCGTGGCCAGGGTGTTGCTGCATCTGACGTGGATGGATTGCGCGCTGTTGGGCGCGGTGCTGGGATCGACCAGTGCAGCGGTTGTGCTCCCTGCCATTCAGCAGATCGCTGCGCCCGAAGCCATCAAGATAACTCTGACCCTGGAAGCATCGCTGGGCGAGATCATCGCGGTGCTCACGGTTGGTACGCTGATCGGTCTGGATGGCAACCAACCCATCTTCCAAGGCCTGATTACCGGATTCGGGCACCACGTCTTGGTTGATGTGGTGTTGGGTGTTGCTGCCGGTGTTGCGTGGTCGCGAGTATGGCCCCAGTTCGCGAGTCAGCAGTTTAGCAATGCGCTGAACCTGGGCATGGTGCTCGGTGTTTTTGCGGCGGGTCGATATGCCGGCGGTAGCGGACTGCTGGCGGAGTTGGTCTTCGGCCTAACTTTGGCTAACATGCCGCGCACTCCGCACACCACACGCCAAGGTGCGCGGATGATGGCCTTCCACTCCGAGTTGGCCTTCCTGGTACGCTCCTTCTTTTTCGTGCTTCTCGGAATCATGGCGCAATTCGTAAGCCGGGCGTACGTGGTCCCGATTCTGGGCATCCTGGTCGCCCTGGTGCTGGCGCGCTATGTTGCGGTGCGGGCGACGCGGTGGTCGATACGCGATGTGCAACCCGCCGACTCAGAGTTGCTATTCCTGATGATGCCGCGGGGGCTGATCACTGCCGTGCTGGCGTTGCAGGTATTGGCGGCCCGAGGACAGGTATTTTTCTTTCTCCCGGCCATGGCGTTCACGGTGGTGCTGTTCACCAATATTTTTGTCGTGGTAGCCGCGGTGACCGCGAAGAAAGCTGAGGCAGGCGTCGCGATACCGGTTGTTGAAGCGTCTGACGTTGGGGCCGTGCGGTCGGTAGAGCCGGAGGCTCTCACATAGTCCGGCTGACAAATGCCCGCGGCCGGGCAGTTCACACCATCTGCGTTCCCCAAAGGTCATGCAGGTGCAATACGCCGAGCAGATAACCAGTGTCGTCGACCACCGGCAGCGAAGTAATCTTCTTTTGTTCCATGATGTCGAGGGCGGCGATGGCAAATGCGTCAGGGCCGATAGTTTTGGGCTCCCGCGTCATGCACTGGCTGGCGGTGAGGTCGAAGACTTCCTTGCCGTGGCGCTCGAGCAGGCGTCGCAAGTCTCCATCGCTAATGACCCCAACCAGCTTTCCATCTTCTATAACCGTCGTCATCCCCAGGCCTTTGCGTGACATTTCGTAAATGACCTGGGTGATCGCAGTCGAAGGAGTGACCCCAGGCAATGCATCGCCCCCGTGCATTAGAGCGGATACCCGAGTGAGTCGCTTGCCCAGTTTGCCGCCGGGATGAAGGTTGGCGAAGTCTTCTTCTTTGAATCCGCGTTTTTGCGAGAGTGCGACCGCCAGGGCATCGCCTAGAGCGAGCATGGTCGTGGTCGATGCCGTGGGGGCCAATCCGAACGAACAGGCTTCATTCGCTACGGAGCAATCGAGCGCCACGTCTGCGGCCTGGACCAGCGTGGAGCGTCTGCGGTCAATAGCCGCGGGTGAGTATAGGTCGTCGCAAGTGAGCGTGATCAGCGGGACTCCCAGTCGTTTCACCGTGGCCAGCAATTGCAGTATCTCGCCAGTTTCACCGCTGGCCGACATGGCTACCACGGCGTCGCCGCGCACGATCATTCCGAGGTCGCCATGCAGGGCTTCGGCGGGATGCAGGTAAAGCGCAGGAGTGCCGGTGGAACTGAGAGTTGCGGCTACTTTTCGGGCGATGAGTCCACTCTTGCCCATACCGGTGACAACCACCCGACCAGCGCAGCGATACAGCAACTCGATGGCGCGCTCGAAGTCACGCGCCATGGGGCCGGCGATTCTATCGGCGAGAGCACGCAGCGCTTCAGCCTCGATGCGCACAACGTTTTCTGCGACATTTCTCATGACAATGAAAATTTCAACACTAAGAAAATCGATTTCATTGCGCCAGTTTAGGCGACACGACACCGTGGGAGCTGAAGACCAGCACGCCCTGCTGGTTGGGGCCGCCTGCCAGGGGGACGGGCTGGCCGTTGAACGAAACTTCCACCGCGCCGGCATTGCCGGTCCAAACGACAACCTGGTCGCTAGCGTGGATGGTCTTCACGTCAGGAGGGCCGATGATGCCGCGCACGATGAACTTTCCATCGGACTTAATCGATATCCAGGCGCTGTCTTTGGCACGGACAGTCACTTCGAATGGAGTAGCGTTGGCTGCGATTGAGCCAGCCGCCCCCAAGTTCGGACTTGTCGCTCCCGTCGTCTTGGGTGTTGCGATTTCCGATGACGGAACCGTCAGCTTGTTTGCGGTCGAAACGCCAGCTTTTGAACCCGGGGAATTCAGATCGACTGAGGTTGGTGTAGTTGTACCCGCCTGCGCTCCCGCGTTCGGGGTTGTGCTGGTGGTAGAAGGGACCTCGGTCTTGGTTGCGCCGGAAGCTGCTGCACTCGAGGGCACCGCCAGTGGGGAATTGGCGGGCTGCGGTGTCGCATTCACGGGAGCCGTGGCCGAACCTGGGTCGCCAGCTTGACGTTTCGCCTCTTGATCGCGAACTCGTTCCTGGTAGATCTGCCAGCCACCCGCTCCGGCCGCGATGACCAACAGGAGAATGAGAACTGGAATGACCGGGAAGCCAGCTTGGTGTGAGGGTCTTGCATCGCCTCCGGAACGATCGATGCGCGACGAATTCTGTTCCGCAATCACCCGCGGGTCGGGCACCGTTTCGCCCGCGGCTTGCAGGTAGTCAGCAGCGGCTTCCTCTTCGTTAAGCCCTACATATTTGGCATAGGCGCGGACAAATCCCTTGTTGAAAATTCCACCCGGAAGCAGTTCGAAATGTTCTTCCTCCAGGGCACGAAGCAGACGTGTCCCGATCTTGGTCGCGTCGGCGATGTCATCGAGTGAGATACCACGCATCTCGCGTTCGCGACGAAGCCGTTCGCCAAATGAGCCCACTAGTATCTTCCCTTCGCTTGGATGTTCGCGCATTCCCAGTCTACCTGCGCAGGTTTCGCATCATGGACACCGAAACGGCAAGTATCCCAATCATCCGTTTCTGCGCGACGCCGGAATTCCCGACAACCGCGGATTCCTGAATCCAGACTACAACCAGTTCAAGCACCTAAGCAGTATAGGATAAACCACTATTTTCCTGTAACATAGACACCTAACAGTGGCTAAGAGTTGGCCAACGAACTGATGTACTCTACTGAAATCGGCGAGCGCCAGTTTTACGAACAAGCCGACATCTCCGAGCCAGGTCATTGCAAACCAGTGGAAACCACGGACAACGATCGCCAGCTATCTGAGTTGAAGATCTTCCACGATGTTGCGAAGGCGCTGACTTCGACGCTAGACCTCGACACCATCCTGCAGACCATCATGGAAAAAATGGCAGCGTACTTCGAACCGGCGACGTGGTCGCTGGTCATGATCGACGAATCCACTCAGGAGCCGTACTATGCCGCTTCGGTTGGCAGGGGTTCGGAGGGCTTCGCGGCGCTGCGATTGTCTGACGGCGCCACGTTGACAGAGTGGGTGATCGCCCACGGCGAAGCGCTGGTGATTGAGAATGTTAATGCGGACCCGCTCATCGACCCTGACAGCCGAAGCGAATGGTTTGACGGTAGCTGCTCGGTGGTTTGCATGCCAGTGCGGACCGGCGGCAAGGTGTTGGGCGTGATCCAGCTCGTAAACATCGACTTGCAGGTATATGCCCGCAGCGAGATGCTACTGCGAACGCTTGCCGACTACGCAGCCATCGCCATCGAGAATGCCCGGGCCGTGCGGCGCATACAGGAACTCAGTATCACCGATGACTGTACTGGTCTGTACAACGCTCGCCATCTGTTTACGGTCCTCTCCGACGAAGTGAACCGGTCGGCAAGATTTGGCTATGAGTTCACGTTGCTGTTTCTGGATCTCGACCACTTTAAACGCGTCAACGACGAGCACGGCCACTTGATTGGCAGCAAGCTGCTGGCGCAGGTTGGCGAGTGCCTGCGCGAAAACCTACGACTGGTCGATGCCGCATTTCGCTACGGCGGCGACGAATTCGCGATCCTGCTTCCCCAGACCTCACGCGAGGCAGGTTTGCGGGTGGCGCGACGAATCTCCCGCGTGTTTCATCAACGGCGATGGCTCCTGGAGGACAAGATCGGAGTGGATCTGCGGGCCAGTATCGGTATGGCGACCTATCCGGCGGAAGCCACGACGCCTCAGACAATTGTTCAGCGCGCTGACGAAATGATGTATACGGTCAAGCAGGCCGGACGCGACAACATTGCGGTCAGTAGACTTGGTATCGTGGGACTCGAAGAGGACCGTGCCGCCGGTTAGTGCCAGCGCCGCGGCTGCGGTTCGGGTCAGTTCGTGGAGGATGCACTCGCGGCTGGCGCGGGACGCCAGATGTTGGGATTGGCTGGCGCCTGCCGGTTTACTCCGAAATCCCACACGTAAAGATTCATCTCTTCCGTTCCCAGCATCTCTACGACTGCATATTCGCCAGGCGGCAAATCTTGCGCTGGCACTATTTTTATCCACTCGCCTGTTCCGAGTTTCTCGACGTTCGCGGGGATGAAGTTTCCCTCTTGAGACGTCTTGCCAGTGAAAGTGACTTTCAAGTTGCCGACCACTCGCACATCTTTCTTTGCGTCCGCGCGTGCGATGCGAAACCGGCCCGCCAACGGGACGTCGTTCAACGCTCCCTCGTCGATGTCCACATAAATAGCCGGTGCAGGAACGTGCGACTGGATTTTCGCGTGTGGTCCCTTCAGCTCGAATGAATGCTTCGAGCTACCAATGGGATTGATTGCCGTGCGCAGAACGCTCTTCTTGTCGGCCCGCTGGTTCAATTCGCTGCCGTTCTGAAGAATCTCCGCCAACTCGGGTTTTCCATCAAGCTGATCGAGGAGAAATACCCCTCCGGTTCCCGGTAACCGCAGACCGGGCGAGATCTCCGGGGAGTTGGCCTCCTCCCTTTCGCGCTCCTCACGCTCTTCAGGGGTTTCCACGTGCACGCGCAATTTACCGCTGCTGAAATCAGCCTCGTATTTCTTCGTGGCTTCCCAATCGATCAGTGACGAGGGTAAATCTTCCCACTCGTATCGTTCTGCACTGAAGTAGTGAACTCTCTCACCTTGGATGTCATACTTGACCACGGGCTGAAAGGAACCATCTTTCAGGATCAGCCTCTTGGTGGGCTGCTGTGACGGAGATGTCAACGCTGTCTGGGCGGTCGATGTTACAGCCAGATTCGCCCAAAGAGCGAATACCAGAATCGTACTGGCGGCGAGGCGGAACATCGATATTAGTGTAGACCCAAAATACGACAGAGCGTTTTGGTTCTCTCGGGAAGGTCAGCCATCAATGGATCGGAAAGCTGGTCTTATCCGCGCGCAACACGAGTTTTGTCGCAGCCACCATGTTGAAGTTATCGCTTCGGTGTTGGTGCAACAATCATTTGTCTTGTGATTCCGGTCACGGCACGATCTGTCGCGATCAGGTAGAACGGTTGTGGTCCGCGACGCACCCTTCGTCAGAGACCTTGGGGGCGCTATCGGAACGGCATCTTTCTTTTACTGAGGGACATGCATGGAAAGCGCACTTTTGATCCATCGCCTGCAATTCGCATTCACGGTGACGTACCATTATCTGTTCCCGCAATTGACCATGGGACTGGCGCCGCTGATCGTAATTCTTAAGACTTTGGCACTCCGGACGAAAGATGAGACCTACGACAAGGCGGCCCGATTCTGGGCCAAAATTTTTGGCATCAATTTTGCGATTGGCGTGGTGACGGGGATTCCGATGGAATTCCAGTTCGGCACCAACTGGTCGCACTTTTCACGCTTCGCCGGAGGCGTGATCGGACAAACGCTGGCCATGGAAGGGTGCTTTGCATTCTTTCTGGAATCGACTTTCCTCGGACTGTTCCTCTATGGCGAGAAGCGTTTGAGCAAGTCGATGCACTGGTTCGCGGCGTTCATGGTATTTGTGGGGTCGTGGGCTTCAGGCTACTTCATCGTTGCCACCGATGCCTGGATGCAGAATCCCGTCGGTTACTACAAGGCCGCTGACGGCTCGCTGCAACTGGCCAGTTTCTGGGCGCTGGTGTTAAACCCCTGGGCATGGCTGCAATATACCCACACCATGAGCGGTGCCGTTATCACCGGAGCGTTCGTGATGGCGGCTGTTGGCGCGTTCTACCTGCTTGGCAATCGGCACGTGGAACAAGCACGTATATTCGTCCGGGTGGGCGTGATCGTGGGCTTGATCTTCGCTGTGTTGCAACTGTTCCCGACAGGGGACTGGGCGGGGAAGATGGTCGCACAGAAGCAACCCGTGACATTGGCTGCGATGGAAGCGCTCTTCGATACGCAAAACGGAGCGCCGCTGGTAATCATCGGCCAGCCTGACATGGCCGCGCGAAAAATCGACAACCCGATTCTGGTCCCCAAGATGTTGAGCTTTCTCACCTACCGCCGTTGGAACGCGCAGGTGAAAGGACTCAACGAGGTGCCGGAACGAGACTGGCCGCAGAACATTCCGCTGCTTTACTTCTCGTACCACATCATGGTTGGGCTGGGAACGTTGTTTATCGCGGTGATGGGAATCGCTGCGCTTCTGCTGTGGCGCCAGAAGCTCTACCAGGCGCGTTGGTTGCTGTGGCTGTTAATGCTCATGTTCCCGTTGCCCTATCTTGCTAACACCGCAGGGTGGATGACGGCGGAAATGGGACGCCAGCCCTGGCTGGTGTACGGGCTGATGCGCACCGAAGAAGGCTTCTCCAAAATGGTGTCAGCCGGGAACGGCTGGTTTACGTTCCTCGGGTTTGCCGGCATGTATTCCTTGCTTTCCGTCCTGTTTCTCTTCCTGGTTCGGCGCGAAATCGAGCATGGACCTGAGCCGGTCAACGTTCCAGAGTTGCCGAAATCGGGCCGCTTGAATCCTGTGGAGGTGCGATAGCCATGTCAACGATTTGGTTCATGATTGTCGCGGTAATGGTTGCCATCTACGTGTTGCTCGACGGCTTCGACATCGGGGCCGGCGCTGTCCACCTCATCATCGCCAGGAACGATACCGAACGGCGGACCATCCTGCGAGCGATTGGCCCGGTATGGGACGGTAACGAAGTCTGGCTGCTTGCCGCCGGAGGAACGCTGTATTTCGCTTTTCCGTTGCTGTATGCCTCGAGCTTCAGCGGATTTTACCTGCCGCTGATTATCGTGCTGTGGCTATTGATGCTGCGCGGCATTGGCATTGAATTTCGCAGTCACATTCACGATAGCCTGTGGACGTCGTTCTTCGATGTCATTTTCTCCATAGCGAGTATCCTGCTCGCGATCTTCTTTGGCGCCGCACTGGGCAACGTCGTGCGCGGCGTGCCCTTGAATGCCGATGGATATTTCTTCGAACCGCTGTGGACGAACTTCCGTGCCGGCACCAACAACGGAATTCTCGACTGGTACACCGTAATCATGGGCGTTGTGGCGCTGGTCACGCTGGTGGTGCATGGCTCCTTATACGTTGCCACCAAGACGGAAGGCGATCTCAATACACGTGCCCGCAGGGTTGCATTCGCATTGTGGCCAGTGGAGATCCTCCTCACCGTCGTCAGTCTCGCGGCTACGTTGCTGGTGCGTCCGGGCATTTTGACCAACTTCAGCAAATGGCCAATCGGATACCTCGTTCCGGTAGTGGTTGTTGGCAGCCTGGTCTATCTGCTTATCGCGCTGCGGCAGAAAAACGATAAGGGGGCCTTCCTGGCTTCTTGCGGCTACATTGTCGGCATGCTGGTGGGAGCGGCGTTCGCGCTCTATCCCATGGTGCTACCGGCCAGTACCGACCCCAACCTCAGCCTGACCATCTACAACACAGCAGCGGGCGCTCACGGTTTGAGCGTGGGCTTCGTCTGGTGGACGCTGGGGATGGTCCTGGCATTTACCTACTTTGTCTTCATCTACCGCATGTTTCGCGGCAAAGTGCAGGTGGAAGAGGGCGAAGGGAGTCACGGCTACTAACTGGAGATTGCCCCCAATCACAAAGGCTCCGGAGGTTCCGGAGCCTTTACTCTTCAAGTCGCGATGTTAACCTGCCACACGCGGTATCCATTGGTTGCGTTGCCTTCGGATCGCGCGCGTCGCTGAACGCCGAAACCCCTACACGACAACCTCGGACATCACCCCGGCAGTGTGTTCGACTTCGTGAGCTACGGCGATCGACAAGCGGCGAATGCCTTCGCGGATCATCTCGGGCGTGGCATTCGAGAAGTTAAGCCGCATGTGCGAACCTGCATCGCCTCCGGCGAAGAAGGGCTGCCCGGGAACAAAGGCCACGTTGTGACGAATCGCTTCGTCGAATAGGCGCATGGCATCGACGTACGCCGGCATCGTGACCCACAGGAACAATCCCCCCTGAGGACGCGTCCACGTGACCTCGGGCGGGAAGTAATCGTTCAAGGCCGCCAACATGGCGTCGCGCCGCTCCTTGTAGCACTGCCGGATCGTCTTGACGTGCTCGTCGAGGAATCCGTCTTTAGCAACTTCATAGCCGACCATCTGGGTAAAGGTGCTGGTATGCAGGTCGGCGCACTGCTTCAGCTGCACTAGTCTGGTGATCACGTCGGGGGGAGCGACAATCCAGCCCAGCCGAAGTCCTGGGGCCAGCACCTTGGAGAATGTGCTCAGGTAGATGACGTTGCCGAGCTGGTAGCCATTGTCACGCAGCACATTCGCACGGTCGAGCACAACCAACGGTTTGATGTGCTCGCCTTCGTAGCGTAGCTGTCCGTAGGGATCGTCTTCGATAATGGGGATTCCGTACTTGTCCGACAGCCACACCAACTGCGTGCGCCGGTCTTCCGAGAGCGTGACGCCGCCCGGGTTCTGGAAGTTCGGCAGGACATACATGAATTTCGGGCCGGAGCGCAGCGCGCCTTCCAACAGCCTGGTCTGCAGTCCCAGACCATCGATCGGAACAGTCACGTACTCCGCACCCATAAGATCGAATGCCTGGAGTGCTCCGAGGTAGGTTGGCGATTCCACTAAAATGCGGTCGCCGCGATTGATCAGCAGCTTGGCGATGAGGTCGAGCGCCTGTTGCGAACCCGAGGTGATGAGAACGTTGTCCACCGTGGCGACAATGCCGTACTTGGCCATCTGAGCCACGATCAACTCGCGCAGGGGACGATAGCCTTCCGACGGCCCGTACTGCAGTGCAGCCGTCGCCTGGGTTGACAGTACCCGGTTACACGCTTCGCGGAAGCGCTCGGTCGGGAAAACTTCCGGAGCCGGCAGTCCTCCGGCGAAGGAAATAATTTCGGGGTTGGTCGTGAGTTTCAGCAACTCACGGATGATGGAACTTTTTACTGTTTTGGTGCGTTGTGCGTAGCGATGGGCCCAGGGTGCGGCCATGGTTCACCCCCGATTTACACCCTATTCTCACCGCTGTCCGGAGAGCCGTCTGTGACGCAGGACACCGTTCCCCGGGTCATGTTTCACAGGGGCAACAGAATGAATCATTTGTTTCATCGACTAGCGGTCGTAGGTCTGGACCAGCAACTTAAGGCGGGAGCCAATTCCAAGCGTCAGTTCCTCGGCACGATACCGCCAGTGCCAGTTACCGGACGACGTTCCGGGGAGGTTCATTCGGCCTTCACTGCCCACTCCCAGTACGTCCTGTAGGGGAAAGATCACAGTGTCGGCGACCGACGCCATCAGGGTGCGGATCATTGCCCAATGAATGTCGCTGCCATCAGTGTTGAGATAGCGTCGAGCGAATTCCATTTCCTTCTCGACATCCTCTAATGTGCGCGTGCTGTCGCCGGCGCCGGTGCTCGACCACCATCCCACGACGGTGTCGTTATCGTGGGTGCCCGTATACGCCACGCGATGACGTGGGTAGTTATGCGGCTTGAAGTCCGGCGCTTGAGGGTCCTTGCCGAAAGCAAACTGCAGGATAGCCATGCCAGGAAAACCAAAACGAGTGCGCAGTCCTTCCACTTCAGGCGTAATGACGCCGAGATTCTCGGCGAGGATAGGCAGGTTACCGAGCGCCGCTTCTACCGCCTCGAATAACGCCGCGCCCGGGCCCTTTACCCATCGGCCGTCGACGGCGGTGGTGGCTGTGCCGGGGATTTCGTAGTACGCCTCGAATCCGCGAAAGTGGTCGAGGCGAATCATGTCCAACATTTCGAAGGCACGGCGAAAGCGCGCGATCCACCACTGGAAACCTGTCTGGGCGTGCACGTCCCAGCGATAAATTGGATTGCCCCAGCACTGCCCCGTCGCGCTGAAGTAATCGGGCGGAACGCCGGCGATGACTCGCGGCGTGCCGTTGGCTTCGAGATCGAACATGCCGGGTGCAGCCCACACATCCGAGCTATCCTGTGCGACGTAGATGGGCACATCGCCCATGATGCGGATGCCATTGCGTTCGCAGTGGGCTTTAAGGTCTGACCATTGCCGATCAAATTCAAACTGGATGAACTTGTTGCACTCGATCTGTCCGTGCGGGTCGTTACGTGCTTTGTCGAGCGCCGCCGGTTCGCGCAAGGCAAGCTCAGGTTCCCATAGTGTCCACATGACGTAGTCGTGGACTTCCTTCAGCGCCATGAAGAGTGCAAACTCGTCGAGCCATGCAGCGTGACTGTGACAAAAGACTTCGTAGGCTTCACGGTCCGCGGCGGTCGCACTTATTTGGAACCCCGCGGCGGCTTTACGCAGCAGCGGAAGCTTCCACTTGATTAGCGTCCCAAAATCCACGGACTCGCGAGGCATCTTGGGCTTGGTCTCCAGATCGTCCTGCGAAAGGTAGCCACGCTTCACCAGCGTGTCGAGACTGAGCAGCAGAGGATTTCCGGCGAAAGCAGAGAAGCACTGGTAAGGAGAATCTCCGTAGCCTGTGGGTCCGAGCGGCAGCAGTTGCCATATCCGCTGACCCGCATCTTTCAGGAAATCCGCAAACCGATGTGCCTCTGGGCCTAATTCTCCAATGCCATAGGGACCGGGAAGAGAAGTGGGGTGCAACAGGATTCCGCTGGATCGTGGGAAGCTCATGCTGTTTGACCTATGGTGAGAACCCGTAATGGTAAAGCAGCGGCCATCAAGGACGGCCGCATCACGCATTCACGACGGAGTTAAATCGCGATCGCATCGCCGGGCAGCGGCACCGCTTCTTCAATCACCACTGCGCCAGGATCTATCACGCGCTGCATTAGCAAGGCCGCAAGCGCCATGAACACGCCGCCTGCGATCACAGCAGCGAGGCGATTGTTGTGCAGCAAATGATTCATCACCCAGCCGAAGCCGAGAGAGGCGATGATCTCTGGCAGCACGATAAAGAAGTTGAAGATTCCCATGTAAACGCCAGTGTGCTCCGCCGGCAGCGACCCAGCGAGCACCGAGTAAGGCATGGAGAGCGTACTCGCCCAGGCAATTCCGACGCCGGCCATGGACAGAAGCAGCAGGTTCTTGTCGTGGATGACCGCGACGGACACCAGCCCGACTGCGCCGCATAGCAGGCAAAGGCTGTGGGTGTGTTTGCGCCCTACGGCCTTCGCCAGCTTCGGAAGGAAAAACGAAAACGCGAAACAAACCAGGGAATACATCCCAAAGCAGACGCCGCCCCACTCCACACCGCGGGTGTACACGGGTGAGTTCTGGTCGGTGGCTCCAAAGACATTGCGGGCCACAGCGACTGGGAAGTAGAGCCACATGCAGAAGAGTCCCAGCCAGGTGAGCAATTGCACGGGAGCCAACTGGCGCATGGTGACGGGCATGTTGCCGATCGCGGTAAAAATCTCCGTGGCGTGACTCGCAATTCCACGGTGCTCCGACTTCTTCTGGCGAAAGGCCTCGAGGTCTGGTGGTGGATATTCTTTGGTGGACAGAATGGTCCAGAGGACAGCGGTGAAAAAGGCTGCCGCCCCGACGTAAAACGAAAGACGAACCGTCAAGGGAATCGCATGGCCTGAAGTGTCAGAGCGCAGATGGAAATAGTTTGTCAGAAGCCAGGGCAGGGACGATGCGACGACCGCGCCCAGTCCGATGAACAGGCTCTGCATGGCGAAGCCCTGTGTGCGCTGTTCTTCCGGCAGCAAGTCGGCAACGAAGGCGCGGAAAGGTTCCATGCTGATATTGATCGACGAATCCAATATCCAAAGCAGGCCGGCGGCCATCCAAAGCGTTGAAGATCGCGGCATCAGGATCAGGGCGCACGAACTGAGGATGGCGCCGGTGAGGAAATACGGTCTGCGGCGTCCGAGGCGCGTCCACGTATTGTCACTGGCATGGCCGATGATCGGCTGCACCAGCAGACCGGTGAGCGGGGCTGCAAGCCACAGGATCGGAATCTGGTCCGCGCGCGCGCCCAGATACTCGTAAATGGCGCTCATGTTGGCCATCTGCAGTCCCCAGCCAAACTGGATGCCGAGGAACCCAAAACTCATGTTCCAGATCTGCCAAAAGCTCTTGCGTGGTTTTTGAATCATTGCGCTAGTTCCGTTGCTCACTTCTCCGTGCCGGCGAGTGAATCATCCGAAACTGTACTCCGATTGCATCAGAAGTTCCAAAAGAATGCATAGAGAAAGGCCGGACGTCACCGATTGCAGATTGTCGGGGTTGGCGTGGCCCGGTTTGCGCTGCAATTGAGGCTCCAATACTATCGCTTCTTGAGCGGGTGCATCTCAGAGGCTGCAAAGAATGAACATGTCCGAGCAAAGGCTTCCTCGACTTCTCCATGGCTTCGTCGTTCTTGCCGTCGTTATCGGTATCCTGTCGCTGTCCGGACTTGCCGCTCCGTCGGGCCTTCCGGAGATCGCCAAAATAGAGCCCCCGAACTGGTGGACCAATTTCGTGTCGCCGGTGATGGTTCTGCTCTACGGAGAAAACCTGGGCGACGCCAAGATATCGGCCTCGTATCCCGGCGTCAAAATCGAGAAGACACTCCTGCAGCCCGATGGAAAGCACGCGTTCGTTTGGCTGAAGGTAGCGAAAACTGCCAAGCCCGGGAACGTGACCTTGGCGGTCAAAACTGCGGCCGGGGCCACGACCGCGGCGCTCCCGTTGTTGGAACGGGCGTCACAGACAGGGCGATTCCAAGGGATCACCCGCGATGACGTGATCTATCTCATCATGCCTGACCGTTTCGCTGATGGCGATTCCGCCAACAATATGCCGCGAGGGGCGACTCCAGGCACGTACGATCGGCAGGCCGCCAAGGCGTATCACGGAGGAGATCTCAAGGGCATTCAGGATCACTTGTCCTATTTCAAGGATCTGGGTGTCAGCACGTTGTGGCTGAATCCTATTTTCGACAATGACAATTCGAGCGAGACCTACCACGGCTACGGCGCCACCGATCTTTACGCGATGGAGGACCACTTCGGAACTTTGCAGGATTTTCAGCAACTTGTCGATGCAGCTCATACGCAGGGAATCAAGATTCTGCTCGACATGGTTCCAAACCACGTTGGGCCGAAACATCCCTGGGCCACGTCGCAACCGGCGCCTAACTGGCTGCACGGAACCACCACCGATCACATAAACACAGATTACGAATATGCTCCGGTCACCGATCCGCATGCTGTGGAGAAGAATTATCGCAGCGCGCTCGATGGCTGGTTCGCGAACGTTCTACCCGACCTGGCGCAGGAGAATCCGTTGACGGCCGAATACCTCGAGCAGAACGCTTACTGGTGGATGGAGACCGGCGGGGTCGATGGCTTCCGCATCGACACCTTCCCCTACGTCCCGCGAACCTTCTGGACAAGATACCTGCAAGGGTTGCAAGCCACGTATCCCAACTTCTTTGCAGTCGGCGAAGTCTATAACTTTGACCCGACGGTGGTGTCTTATTTCGCCGGAGGCCAGAAGGGCTTCGACGGCATCGACACGCACCTGACGACTCCCTTCGATTTCCCCATGAACTCCGCCATCCGCGAAGTAGTCAATCACGGAGCATCGGCAAAGAAGATTGTGGATGTGCTGCGACAAGACCGGCTATACCCACATCCTGAATTGCTGGTGACGTTCATCGGCAATCACGACATGAAACGTTTTGTCACCGACGCCGGGGGATCGACCGTCAAGCTGAAGCTGGGCTTGTCGCTGCTCGCGACCATCCGTGGAATTCCGCAACTTTATTCAGGCGACGAAATTGCCATGCCGGGCGGCGAAGACCCCGACAACCGACGCGATTTCCCGGGAGGTTTCCCGGGTGACCAGCGCGATGCGTTTACGCAGGGTGGACGCACTCCCGACGAACAGGACGTTTACTCGCATGTACAGGGACTGCTCAGGCTGCGCCGTGAACATCCCGCCTTGTGCGTTGGCGAGCAGAAGCACATCGTCGTGACCGATGACTATTACGTCTTCACGCGAGAGACCACGGGTGAGCGCTTGATGGTCGTTTTCTACAACGGTGACACCACCAAGAGCGTCACCGTTGAGTTGATCGATACCACAATTGCGAACGCCAAGGGATTCACGCCCCTAAACACAGCTCCCGAAGTGCGACTGCAGGGAAGCCAAATGCAGTTGCAACTCGCTCCGCAGAGCGTTGCGGTCTATAGAGTCGAATGACGGATGGAGCCGGAGCGTGGGACAGTCCGTCGGGACGTGTGATCGGCCACAGAAAGCGGTGTCGTAGGGTGGTCAAATTCCCGAATGAAGGTGACGGCGGTCACAGTCTAGCTGGGCAACATCCCGATACAGTGAAACTAGCGTGAATGGTGGCCAGCAATCACGATCGCCGTCTGCCTAGCGCCAAGAGTTCGGCAATTGCACCACAGGTTGACCGCTCTAGAATACCCGGTTGTTGCGAAGCCAACACTGGTGCCTTCGGAAGCTCGAGGCTCAGACGGCGGATTCGTCAGCCGGCGAAGGGCCTGCAGTCAGTAATTAGCGAAACATAAAAACTAAGGAGACTTTGATCCCATGAAGCGTTTCATCTCGAGTTTAGCTGTACTTGCACTGATGTCCGGAATGGCTTTTGCCGCAGAAGACGGCGCGGCGATTTTCAAAGCAAAGTGCGCCATGTGCCATGGCGCGGGTGGAGAAGGCAAGTCCGGTCCGGCATTGAAGGGAACCTCGCTCACAGCCGCCCAGATCGCTGACGTTCTGACCAATGGCGCACCTGGCAAGAAAGCTCCGCACGGAAAGGCTTTGGCCGGTTTCACCGCTGACCAGGCAACCGCGGTTGCTGCGTACGTGAAGAGCCTCAAGTAGTCGCGTGCTGTTCTTTGAAAGCGTAAAGCCGGTCCCCGCGACCGGCTTTTTCCATGATCATCGCAGGCCAATGTCCTTCAGTCGTCAATTTCCCGGCCAGTGGTCTGCAATGGCGATTCGCTTGCTATTTCTCCGATGCCAGCACCCCGACTCCGTAGTACGGCAGCGTTAGGGATTGGACCGATCCGCCGCTGAGCACATCATGCATGGTCGTAGGCAACTTGACGGTCCGCGGTGCCTTTGAGAAGTTGACAAGAATATAGACCGCGCCCTTTGCGCCGTATCGAGGATAGACCTCGACTCCATCGGGAACGGGACCGAGAGCCGGCTTTACGTTGCTTGTTTCCGTCATCCAGTTCGCTGCCTGCGCCATGGTCTTCTTGTCGAGCCACGCGCCGAGATATGTGATTCGGCCTTTTCCCACCTTGCGCGTGATCGCAGCGGGTAGCCCGTCAAGCCAGCCGTTGCTTTTGCCGTAGCGCATCAGGACTTCGACATCGGGCTCCTTGGCGCTGAGCAACTCCGCCCATAGCTGGCCCTCCCCCGCACCCCACTTACCTTCAACGGGAACGGCATCAACCAACGCGTAATACTGCTCCACCCGGCCTCCCAGTAATTCGGTCAACGGCCCCGGCTGGCGCTGCGGCCACAATGCGTTGTCGGCATCTTTCATGGCAGAGCGCTGTCCAAGAACGAGATGTCCGCCATTATTAACGTATTTGATTAAATTTTCCGCTGCGGTGTCTGTCAACATATTCAGCCCAGGAGCGACCACCAATTTGTATTGGCTTAGCGACGCCGTCGGCGGGACGATGTCCACCGACTGCGCGATGGCACGAAGCGGACCGTAGTAGCTGAGGATTTCCTCGACTGGATCGTAATTCTTGTTGTGCTTCTGCCATTCAATCGCCCAGCGGCTATCGTACGAATGCAAGATGGCGACTTCCGACTTAACGGAGGTCCCGGCGAGAGCCGGACTGGCTTTCTCGAACTCCCTCCCGATTTGTGCGATTTCTTCGTAGAGCGGATCGGGCATGCCGTCCGGGCCAACGATGGTCCCGTGATATTGTTCCTGCCCATTCAGTGCGCTGCGCCACTGCCAATAGCTCACGGTGTCGGCGCCGTGTCCAATGTCATGCCACGCCATGGCGCGCACTTCGCCCTTGTCGAGCCAATTGTTGATCGATGCCCAGTTCACCCCACCCGGTTGGGTTTCCATCACCCAGAAATTCTTGCCCTTGAATCCGCGGGTCAGGTCGTGGGCCGCTCCGTTTTTCACCGGATCAAGGTGTCCCTGACCAACGTAGTCGTCCCATGCTGCGAGGTCGAGATCTTGCGCGACGGTGTAATGATCGTAGCCGTTGAACCATCCCATCATGTTGGTGGTGATGAACTGCCGAGCGTCCGCATTGGACCGAATCACTTCGAGTTGGTTCTTCTGATAGCTGCGCCAGGTGTCGCTCACGAAGCGCATCCAGTTCAGCAGCAGTCCGGGATTGCCGTAATTGATCTGGATGGGAACCTGGTTCCAATCGAAATAAGTCTCGCTCCAGTAAGAGGTCGTCCAACGCGTGTTGAGGTTGTCGAGCGTGCCGTACTGAGTTTTCAGCCACTGTTGAAATTGCGCTCTGGTGTCGGCGTCGAACGAAACGTTGGCGTACTCGTTGTCGATCTGCCATCCCACTACGCTTGGGTCATGGCCGAAACGTTTGGCCAATTGCTCGGCCATGGCCCGCGCCAGTTGGCGGTATTTGGGATTGGTGAAGTTGAATTGCTGGCGATTGCCGTGCTGGTCTTTGCGGCCGTCCTCCAACGTGCGCAACGTTTCGGGATGCTGCTGCGTCAGCCATGCTGGAGGCGCCGCCGACGGCGTGCCGATGACGGTGACGATGCCATGCTTCGCAGCCGCTGTAATGGCACGGTCGAGCCAGTCCAGATCGTATTGGCCTTCTGTGGGCTCCATTCGGCTCCAGGCAAACTCGCCGACGCGCACCATGTGGATGCCTGCCTTCTGCATCAGTACAAGATCGGCGTCCCATCGCGACTCGGGCCACTGCTCCGGATACCAAGCGGTGCCAAGCAATATCGCGGGCGGCTTAGAGAATGCTGGTTGAGCATTGAGAGCCAGAAATCCAAATGCAACTAGACCGATTAAAACGAAAGGGAAAATAAGTAATCGAGCGGGGCGATTCAACGGGTTCATGTTCTGCTCTCCATGAACTTCAATTGGATTTCGAAATGCGAATGGGCGCTGCGATGCGAACCGAGGCAGCACCGGACATTCTACGCGTGCGGGACCAAGTGACGGTTGCTCCATATGCTGCGACGCCGGCCTTGGCTATTTGGTTGACCAGATCTCGCCGATCACACGCTGAAAGTTCGCGCCCAGCACTTTCTCAACCACCGACCCAGGCTGGCCGCGCTTCTTCAATTCAGCAACGATTATTTCCATGTGATCCGGACCAGACAGGTCCGGCACATAGGGATAGCGGTCCTCGCCCGGGGCCCCGATGCCGAGCTTTTTGCGGCGTGCGATGTCCTCGGCAAACGCTTTCTGTTGTTCCGTAGTCAACCGGACGCCTTGGATCGAGCCATCCGATCCAATGCCGACATGGTCAGCGCCGCAGACATTGATGGCGTGTACGAGGTGGTCAAGAACGTGTTCGCGCGTTGGCACCGTTGGCGATGCCACCAAATAGGGCATGAGGTAGACACCGAAGTAGCCTCCTCGATCGGCCAAGGCCTTGAGTATCTCGTCGGGCTTGCTTCTGGGATGAGCGTAAACGGCGGCGCATCCCGAGTGTGTGATCAGTACCGGTTTGGCTGATGCTTCGATGGCCTCCGACGTGGTCCGATAGCCGCTATGACTCAGGTCGATAGCGACGCCGATCTCGTTCATCTTGCGGACCGCAGCGTGGCCCGCCTTGCTCAGGCCGGCATTGCCCGGTTCCAGGCAACCATCCCCGAAGGCACTGCGGTTGTTGTAGGTGAGTTGCATGATACGAATGCCCAGCTGCCGAAAGGTTTCGATGCGCGATGGATCGGCCTCGAGGAAACCGGTGTACTGAAAGCCGGGCATGATTCCAATCTTGGCTTCCGTTTTCGCGCGCGTGATGTCGGAGTACTGCCTTATGACGGTGAAAACGTCAGGCGATTGCTCGACCAGCGCATCCACATAGGCGAGATTGTCGATCGTTCCCTCGAACGTCGGAGCTGAAACGGTAAAGTTGATGGCAGTAATGCCGCAGCGCCGGACACTCTCGATCGCAGCCGCGTCCGGCAGTCCTTCGTCGCTGGCGAATGGGCTGCAGAGTGTATCGATTACGATGCTCTTGCGGTAGAGTTCCGCAATTTCCGGCGAGAATTGGGTTGCGGTATCCGCGAACACCCGCGGCGCGAGTTCCGCCAACAGGAGCACACGCCCCAAGGTGACCAGAAAAGTTCTGCGGCTGTTCGTCTCGGTCATCCGTGAATGCGACTCTCGATTCAATTCGAAATTGGCGTCCTGCGTAGTGGTTGAATCGGCTTACCCAAACCTCAAACACCACGAGCCCCGGCATCAATCTGGTCGCCGAAAGGCTTCAGTATCTCAGTTCAAGCAGCCGCTGTCATTTCGGGTCGGTTGATTTGTTATGGAACAGGGAAATTGCGCCGGGCTGAAGGATCCCGCCCGGCGCTAGTCTGAGAACGACGAACAGAGAATGACGGTTAGTTCGAAATCACAGAACGCAAATGCTCGACCGCCAACGTGTGGATTTGCGACACTCTTGATTCCCCGACGCCCATCAACTCTCCTACTTCGCGCATGGTGAGTTCCTGCTGGTAATAGAGCATGAGCATCTGTTGCTCGCGTTCCGGTAAGTGCGCAATCGCTTTTTGCAGCCGCTCGTTGCGTTCATCGGCCAGGCAAAGAGTGAGCGGGTCCTTGTCCGGCGGTCCAGGGATGTTCTGGGCGAGGTCAGTTTCCTGTCCATCTTCATAGGATTCACACTGCAGGCTGCCGATCTCCAGCCCGCGAATTTCATTGAGCAAATGCTGTAGTTCTGTCAGGGACAACCCCATCTCTTTCGCCAGTTCCGGCCCGGAGACTGCGCGCCCCAGTTCCGCTTGCAGTTTTTGCATCACGATATCGATTCGCCGCGACTTCCTGCGCAAATCGCGCGGGCTCCAATCCATCTCGCGCAGGCTGTCGAGAATGGCGCCCCGGATGCGGAACTTCGCGTAGGAGGAGAACTTCACGTTCTTGTTGGCATCAAACTTGTTGAGCGCATCGATCAAGCCTACAATGCCGGCGTGGACCAGGTCCTCAAAGAGAACATGCTGGGGCAGGTGCTCGTGAATGCGTCGCGCGATGTATTTCACCTGCGGCATCTGTTCGAGCACGATTTTTTCAAACTCTTCTTCCGTGCACTGGTTCTTGGGGGTGTCGATCTGTTCGGAAGCCATGGTGCGATCTCCAATTCACAGGTGCCGCCCAGAAGGGAACGTCTTCGGTGGCATCTAGTCAGGGACAGCGCGGCAACGTGGTGCGGGGCGGCAGGAATGAACAAGAAGAAGGACAGTTATTAGCGCTGCCTTGCAGCGCGAAGCCGTCGTACACAGTTGCTCGCCGATGAAGTGGCGCAGATCTTCCTGCACCGCATGGCACTGAGCACCCTGGTGGAGCTCGTCAGACAGGCGCCTGACGTCTGCGGGCTCAGCGTTCGGCCGAACCTTGGGTCGAATCACTCAGCCAGGGGCATCATGCCGGCCGCGATCCGTCTCTGGGGATGGCTGGCTCCAGGTCGCGTTCTCGCACGAACCAACAACGGTGGCGGGATACGAAAACGCCTTCATATCCCACGTTGTAGAACGCGCGCCTTAGAACAAAATTAGTTGGAGATTAGAAGACTCTAGGAAACGTAATCAGCGGCGGGAGACGCCCAAAACAGGACTCACTTCCCAATTTGAAACCTTAATTGGCAAGCAGCAGGCGCACGTAACCGGCAAATTGTCCGGACTGGTTCTGCGTAAGCACCAGATCGCCACCGGCGGCTTGAAAGGTGCGTTGAGCGACGCGCCATCCCAAATCAGGGGGCGCTGCAGACGGCATTGACTCGGGAAATTCGAAACCGCCCAAATCGCAGTTACGGAAACTTATCTCGAGAGTGGTGAGGCTCGCGCGTCGGGCGCGAATGCTCACCGTGCGGTGGGATGGGCATGTGCGGAGCAGAAACTCGAAGAGGTAGAAGAATCCGTTCCTGAATCTGGCTTCGTTGCCGCGAACCGTCGCAGTTTCGCACATCAGGCACAGATTAACCTTGGCGGATTCGGCAACCGGCAGAAAG
>Ga0207930_1000118_pt1 | contig 20969 bp, 18 predicted proteins | sample NGESurshal092012_7_FD_184477 | JGI IMG/M metagenome (GOLD analysis project Ga0207930, IMG submission 184477) | Arctic peat soil microbial communities from Barrow, Alaska - NGEE Surface sample 210-3 shallow-092012 (SPAdes) | ecosystem: Environmental > Terrestrial > Soil > Wetlands > Peat ... | reverse complement strand
GCGCAAACTCGATCCTGGAAATTGCGATTTGGCTACTTAAAAAATCCACGACAATCACGGCGGGGATTACCAAATGAACCCGGAAGGGACCTCAGTGAGCCCCCCCGACGCACTGGTCGCCAAGTGGCGTGCAGACATCAAAACGCAAATTCGACGCCCACATGCATGCCAGACGAGCACCTTGCTCTAGTGGGAAACGAGGACGGGTATTTTCGACGACCGCAGCACCGATTCGGTCGTGCCGCCGAAGATGAATTCCAGCCACATCGGATGGGAATAGGCTCCCATGACCAGGAGATCATAGTGAGCCTTCTCCGTGTGTTGGCGCAGGGCTATGGGTTCGTCTTCTGACCTGATCTGGATGGCGCCTGCTTCGATTTTGATCCCATGATTAGCGAGGTGTAATGACAATTGCTTTGCATGGTCGGCAGTTTCGCCTCCCGACGGAGGAATGATCGTCACGATTTCGACCGACTGCGACAAGGCCAGCAACGGGAGGGCGTCGTGAACCGCCCTGACGGCTTCGCGGCTGCCATCCCATGCAATCGCCGCTCGAGCGAATGAAGATGGTCCAACGTCCGCGGGCACCACAAGTACCGGGCGACCACAACGCGAAACGACAGAATGGGCGATAGGCAACGGATGGGCTATCTGAGGACCCTGCCATTCGTACTGGCCCAGGATCACGAGGTCGGCATAGCGAGCGCTGTCGCTGATACCCTTGACAATATCACCATCGGTCTCGAACCACCGTGTATGGGCTAAACGCCGAGCTACCTCTTCGTTAAAAGCCTTTTTTGCGGCACGCGCATCCGAAGCCAACTTCAATGACATATTGGCAACCGCCTCATTCAATTGACTTGGCTTGTACAGGGGCGGAACGTCCGGCGGCGGCATCACGTGCAATCCGGTCAACCGGGCATCCGTCCGTAGGGCGAGATCAATGGCGAATTGCAGCCTTCGTCGACCTGCCTCACTGCCATCCACATGAACTAGCAGGTCTCGGAACATGCTCACATTCCATGCGGGTTGCCACTCTGAATCGAAACTTTGCGCCTCGCGATCCTATCGTCTTGAAACATCGATAGCGAGGGCGACGCCCGACACATTGCGACAGATCAATAGTTTTCGAGCCGGGAACATGCGCATGGGCTTAAATCATTTGGTCTCTGCTGGCTGTACACTGCCGCTGGCCGGGCAGGCCGCGCGGCGGCTGCACTCGGACCCTACGAAGCTTCCCACGCTAGAACGGTGATTGCTCGCCAAATCGCGTCCAAACCATAATAAGCGCGTACGTTTTGACGAAGAGCGGCCTGACGAGGCAGAAAAATTACTTTCTTTCCAAGGTGAGGCAAATTGGAGGGCACCCCCATGCACAGTGCCATCGTTGTAGTCGACATGTCCGAAAAATCCGAAGCGGAAGGGCACCATCCCAAATGGCTAGCGTTCGAGGCGGATCTCTTGACGCCGCGTCGAGGCGTCAGGACCACACGACTTCACCGTCCGCAGCCACGCGCTCTCGTCAGCAGCGCCGCCTGCGTCCACCGCATCCCTACCCTACGTTCGTGACGATCGCGAAACGCCCCTCCGTGTGGGCCGGGATGGGGAGCGATATAGAAGTGATTTGGGTCAAACGGGAACGGAAATATTTTTGCGAAGGGGACTGGACCGGGCAAATCAGCTTGATGCGTCGCGACAAATCGGATTTTCGGCGCGGATCGATGACCCTCGCTTAGCACTCAACGCTTCATGATTACCGTCGTGAAAGACTTCGATTATTTGATCTATCGCGATGATTGGATTGATCCACCTGCCAAGCTTTTCCACAAGGCTCGGAGGGTGGTAATGATACGCTTTGCAATTCGGTTTGCGCCCCTGGCCTTGCGCAAACGCTTCGCGTCGCAAGCACGGCTTAAGAAGATCGAGCCAGCCCAGATAGATGCCATGCCGATGGCCCGCGTCTGGCTATTCTCGCTTTTCGTCTCGATCAAGGTGGCGGGATTTATCATTGAGCGCTCACTTCAAATCGAGAGCGCATCGACATCCCGAGTGGGATGAGATGCCCTCCGTTCAGATAATAAGTGCTCGGAAAGGCCGTAGTTGCATCGCCGAGATGCTTACCCTGCGCGAAACAGAAATGCCGCGCCATCCGGCGCGCCGCAGACGCGGGGAGCCAAGATACTGGCCGCGACTTAGCCGCGCCGGCGAAGTGGCGGCGGAGGTGGCACGTATCTTTGCCAGATGGTCCCATTGTCGAACTGGATTAACATGCCGTCGGATGAATACACCGCGCTGATATTGTAGGTGTCGATCCAGATGCGGTTGGCAGGCGAGTACCAATCCGGCCAGGCACGGGAAGGTACGCCAGCCTCGGTCAGGAGATTGAACTCCGACCCGTTCTGGGTGACGTAGGCCAGCGCGTCGCCACGACACATCTGAATGCATTTGTACGTGCCGGTGAGGTCGACGGATTGAGCCGACGCAGCAGTGATTGTCAGCGCGCCAACGATACCGACGAGGAGCGATAGACGCTTCATGGAAGTGATCCTTTCGTTCGCACTTCGCTCCAAACCAGAGCCTAAAAGGTTCTCACAGCGAATCGGCAAGCCGTTGATCTACGTCAACCAAATTGATCTGACGGCAACAATCTCCTCAAGGCTCGGTTCCCCATGCTCCTTTCACCAGCAAGGGTCATTTCGACCAGGACCAGTGGCAGCTATACTACGTTGCTGAGGACCGTTCGGAGTCGACCGATCTGGCGAAGCAGTATCCCGAGAAGCTGGACGCGCTGAAGAAGGCGTGGGACGTGGAAGCCAGGATCAATCTGGCATTGCCGATGGATGACCGCACCGCCGTCGGCGATGCCGGCGACTCGCGCAACCGGTATGGCGGCGCCGGTTAGTTGTCACCCAGCGACAATTTGCCGACAAGCGTGGGCGCACTTAACAGCGCCAATCCGGTAGCGGCTTCGGAGACGGCGGCGCAGGGACCCGCTTATACTTCTTGCCAAGATTCCAAAAGCTCGTCAGCCACACGAATTTTTTGGATCAATATGGCAAGCCGAACGACTGGGCATGTAAGTGCAGCAGAATGGCCCTAAATCCAAAAGTACTTCGCTCGACGTAAATTGCGGGCGGCTCTTTTAGCCGCGTTGAGCAGTGGGGTTATCTCGCCGCGTTCGCTGCCCATAACGGCACCGGCCGCGAAGGACATCCGGCGAGACCCCTCTTCAGCGCTGTCGGTTCCGAACTCAGTCAATAACTTTCGATTTACGGCGATGTCGTTTAGAGCGCCCAGACTCTCCTGAAGACGTTGAAGATTGTCCTGATAGTAAGACAAGGCCTTTATATTGTTAGAATCGTCGAAGATGCTCTCGAAGAAATATATCGCATAGCACAGTTTTTTTATCGCGATTCGAAGCCGGTGGCGATCGTGATCATTCAGCTTATGCAATTTTTTCAGTCGCTTCATCGCCTTTTTGGTCCGGCGATCGAACAGATGAACGGCATACCACTGGGTTGATCGATCGGCGCGAACGGACACTTGTTTAAGCCAACGCCCGTCTTCGATCCACTCCAGAGCGTTGAAAATAAGAAGACGATATCGCGAACTTGAAATCGCAGATTTAGCCGCCTCGGCGGCGAGATCGCGTCGATATACCAACTCTTTTGCAAGCTCGGAAAAGCCGGGGATTGGTGGTTGGGCGCCGGCCAGTCTGTGAATTTTCGTGTTCAGAAAGACATCCAGGTCGCGCACCGGTCCTAGTTTTCCAGCCAGCCATTCAAGATCGCGGTTTATCATTTCCGTCTGTTTAGACCGGAGCAGTTTCGAAAATACCCAGATGGCCGCCCTTAGCGTGCGGACGCCAATCCGCATCTGATGCACGCCTTCAGGCTTCCCGGCCAACACCGCCGGCTCGTTGGCAGCAATGTGACGCAGGACAGATCGACCAACGACTTGAAACGCCGACGAAAGTGTCGCACTGCGCTTGAGCGTGATTTTCGATGCACGAACCGCGTCTATGGGTTGATGATCCAACAGCGCGTAGCCCTGTTCGGATTTCGTCTTGACCGATAGTTTGGCAGGAACAAGCTCAGCCACCATTCGAGCTGCCCTGAAGAGATCGGCAATCGAGCCGTTCTTGAGTTCCAGTTCCACCTCGGCCAACGGCGTTGCATTCCGTCCGACCCGAACGTGTCCTTGATCCAGCGCCATTTCGACCAGACTATTGCCTGGACGGAGCGGCACCAGCGTGCGGTGGACGTGTGTTGTGAAGATAGGGTCGAGATCGCGCCTTATGTTCTTTGAAAGCAGCGCCTCCAGGGCCGTGCCGCGGGCGGCCCGGAAGTCCGGCTCGTTGCTTTCGATCCTAGTTTCCCACTCGCCGCGGCCCAGCGCGATGCCGTCTCTTGCGGTCTTGATCGTTTGTAAGCGCTTTTTGCCGGCTTGCCGGACCCGAAGCGAAACACCGTTGCGCCTGAGAACGTGCTTCGGAGTATCGAAGTAGGTGGATATAAAATACTTGTGTCTGGCAAGTTGTCCGTCGGCGGGCCGCAAGCTCCGCGCGGCGGCCAATTTCTCCAGGTCGTCGGCAGAAACTTCAAATTTCACTTCGTTCTCAATGCCCATTTTCCCACCCGGAACCTGCCCCGTGCAACCAAGTCGGCAAGGGAAAATCGGTTTCCCGCAATTGCAGCCCTGACAGCTTGTCCAACGACCGATTCCTCCAAATCCGCCTTATTGACCGGCCCGCGTCTTCTTTCGCTCGCGCCTTAGTCGGACCGGCTGACTGCGGGCCGATTCAGAACCGCAGTGGTCATCATGCGTCTGAGCGCGCCAGGTCGCAATCTCGGCAAGCTCCGCTTCGGGTCGAGTCACCGTTGTTTCGCGCTGTCCGAGGTAGACATTGCCGCTGTCGCCGTCGATGGTGATCCAGTCGCTTCCGGCGATCGTTGCATCGGCCAGTCGCGCCCGGTCGGCGGTGACGTCGATCGCCATGTCGTTGCACCCGACGATGCAGGGCTTCCCCATCTGGCGCGCGACCAGCGCCGCATGAGCGGTCCGCGCTCCCACGCTCGTCACGATGCCCGCGGCCAGCGCAAAGCCTTCGACATCAGCCGTGCTCGTCTCCGGCCGCATCAGGATCACCGGATCGCCAGCGGTCGAAATCTGCCGGGCGCTCTCGGATGAGAACGCGGCACGACCGACGGCGATACCGCCAGATGCGCCGATTCCCTTCAGCAGGGGCGTGTCCGCCGATGCCAGGGAAACCTGAACCAGAGCGGCAAGATCGATTTCGGCAATCCGATCCAGCGCTTCGTGACGGGTGATCAATCCTTCGTGCACGAGGTCGATGGCGATGCGCAGCGCGGCGCGCGGCGTCCGCTTCGCGGAACGGGTCTGGAGCACCCACAATTTACCGTCCTCGATGGTGAATTCAACGTCCTGAACGTCGCCAAATTCCTGTTCGAGCCGGCTGAGAGTATTTTCGAGTTCGGCCGCAAGCTCCGGCAGCGCGCGGGCGATGGTCTCTTCCGTGTCGGGCGTCCAGCGGCCCGAAACGACGTCTTCGCCCTGGGCGTCGAGCACAAGGTCGATCATCGGTTGTCGCAGCCCGGTTGAGGGATCCCTTGAAAATGCGACTCCGGCTCCGGATGAAAGCCCGCCGTTGCCGAACACCATGGCCTGGACCGTCACCGCGGTGCCCTTGAGGTGATCGAGTTGCTGGAGACGGCGGTAGGATTGCGCCCGCTCGCTCATCCACGATTGATAGACCGCTCTTGCCGCGCTTTCGAGCTGCGCTGCGGCGTCCTCAAGCCAGCCGTCATCATGGCGCTCTTCGATCAGGGCCCGTTCGTCCGCCGCGAGACGTTCGAGGGCCTCGCAGTCCAGCTCGCGGTCGCTGGTGACGCCTTCGCCCACAATCAAGCCGGCAAGGTGAGCGGAGAACAAGGCGGGATCGATCCCCAGCACGGTTTCGGCGTAACTCTCCAGAAAGCGGCGCCGGCAATCCCACGCTAGCGCCGGCCGTCCGCTGCTGCGGATCAGACCCTGCACGGCGGTCGAAGTGCAACCGACATTGAGTACGGTGTCCAGCATGCCCGGCATCGATCTCGCCGCGCCCGACCTCACCGACACCAAGAGAGGCTGCCGATTGTCGCCGAAGCGCTTGCCCGTCTCGCGCTCCAGGAACTCGATGCCCTCCTTCAGCCCTTTGTGCAGATCGCGTTCGGCATGCGCATCCTTGCTGATGATCGCTGCGCAAAGCTTGACCGGGAGCACGAAGGCCGGCGGTACTGGCAGACCGAGCGCCGCCATGCGCGCCAAGTTGGCGGCTTTGGCGCCAATCGTGTCAGCCGAATGGGGTTCCGTCGATACGCCGCCAATTCGCACGATATGCATGGTTCAAACCCCTCTTAGGCCGACAGATCGGTCATGATGTGCCGCCGCAACAAATGTCCAAAGCCGGCCAATCGGTCGGTGGCGCGCTCGATGGCGCGGGACAACTCGAGCACGGAAAGCGACGTCGGCACGTCGAAGCCGCCGGTGAGCACCCGTGTAGTGACATCGCGTTCCCGCGCGTCCGCGACGTGCTCGGCGTCGATGAGGCGGATAACGGCGTTGAGAGCGTCCTCGGTATCGGCGCGGCGTCCCTCCGGAACTTCAACCGCGGCGGCAAGCCCCGAGGCTGCAGCTTCGGTCGCTGTCGTGGCGACCGCGCATAATTCGGCAAGCGTCGAAAGCAGGGTGGGATCGATTCCGGCCGGCGCCAGCGAAGCGATGAAGGCAGCCTGCTCCAGTTCGTCGACCGATTCCTCGACACGGTCCACCAGCTGTTCGATGATCGGTCCGGCGTTGAGGCGGCTGGCTTCCTGGCGCGCTTCGAAGGCAATGCGATCGGCCTTGTGCTCGATCAGACCGGCCCTTGCCGCAAGGCGCTTGCCATCACTCGGACGGCCTGCTCGCAGCGCAGCAATATGCTGGGCAATGGTTGCTGTTATATCGTGCGCCAATCCGACCTGACGCAGGACGATCGCAAGCAACGCGCCGTCGACACGTTTCAGGCGCCTGATCAGGTCGGCCTCGATCTGGTCGCGGACCAGTCTGGCCGAATGCCCGGAACTCAGCGCCTCGGTCGAAACCCGCATCGCGGTCTTGAGGAAGTCGACCGCGGCGTTACGCCCTAGCGCCTGATCCAGCCGCTCGCCGAACCCGATCCGGGTCGGCGCCGCGTTGCGTACTGCGCTGCTGATCAATTCATTGCCGCCGAGTTCAAGGAAGGCTCGGTGCCCCGAGCGCTGCCGTGCGGCCCAATCGAGAATGTGCGCCGCATCCTCCTTGGCAACCCAGTCGCGCAGCAGTTTGCGTGCCTTGTTCCAGTCGATCAGAAATACCAGTGCCGCTCCGAGTGCGGTCAAAAAGGCGTTGCGATCGGCGCCATTGTCAGGCTGGAACTCTCCAGTGACGAGAAAGAAGGCGTTGTCCTCGCCGAGACCCGCCGCCATGTGACGATCGAGCCCGCTCCATTTCGCCTCAAACTTGTCGAACAGGGCGATAAAGAATTTGGCGCGCGCCCGGTGTACGTCCGTATAGGTCACGGTCACCGAATTTTCCCTGACCGCGATGACCACGACATGCGCGTCGGTGGTTCCGATATCATTTTGAATCAGGAGCCGGCCGTTGGAGCGCGTCGCCATGGTATCGAGGCCGGGATGGTTGAATTTGAGGGCGCGAGTCTCGTTGAGCCCTTGCATGAAACTTTCCACCGGCGCCCGGTCTTCGGGTTGCAAACCGAATACGTGGGCGCCGCTCACGATCTCCTCGGCGCACGTCGCGGCGAGCCGGTTGAGCGCCCTGTGCAGGTCCATGACCAGCCGGTGCAGACTGTCTGCACCGTCCTGCGCTACGCCGGTCAACCTGGCGACATGCGCGATCTCGATTTCATTGGCGGACTCCAGCAGACCGGACGCCCGGATCGCATCGAGCCGCGCTGCCATGGCTTCACCCTCGGCCGATTTGCCCGCACTCACCGCACGGATCATCGTCGTTGCGTCGTCGACCATTTCCTTCATCAAACTCGCGAGATTGGGCGCGCCTATTCGACCCTTACCGGCAAGATGGGCGCCGCCGATCAGGGTTGCGAGCGCGGCCGGCGCTATGCCGGCGGCGCGGCATTCGACCTGCAAATCCGTTACTGGACGAACAGGCTCCTGCGCGTGTTGAGCAGCCGCCTGCAGCGCGCTCATGCGAACCTTGATGCGGTCGTTGGCTGCGAGCCCCTCCGTCACCAGCGATGGCAACAGGATGTCGGCCTGTCCGAGCTCTTCGATGATAAGTGATTTCATGACCTGTGTACCAAAAAGGGCGTGGAAGCATATTCACTGTTTTGATGACGGGTTCATTGCGCTAGATCATTCATGAAAACGTCATATTGAGCGGCGGGGCCACCGACCTCAAATGCATAAGTTGCGACGAGCCGGCGGTGAAATGGGCTGAACGTCCGCCTACCGCCGCTGAAAAGCCCCATCGTACCGCAACGCGCTTAAGCCACTCCGACGCCTTGGGCTGAAGTTGGGCACGGGAGAAGGATAGTGAATTGACGCCGACGTCGAGGCGATCCGGGTCAAACGGAACGGAAATATTTTTGCAAAGGGGCCGACCGGGAACAAGTCACAGACGAGCCTTTCGCCAGCGCGCCTCGATGCTCTCCGTCGCGATAACGTTTCTAGCTCGTCACGCGTTCGCCGCGTCCATAGACGAGCAGCATCAGAGGCTGGGCGCAACGTCGCACCGGAGAGTGCATTTCGACGCCGGCCGACCGGCCGTCGTCTTCCCGGATGGCTCAGACGAGGAATATCTGGCACGAATGCTGCCTCTACTGGAGAAAGCGGTTATCGAGAGGGTCGCCGATGGCGGGTGAGAGTATTTCTACAGATCTATTGGTCAGCATTCTCCATCATGGCGACAGTAGCTTCCCGTCCGGTGGATTTGCTTTCTCGTCCGGTCTTGAAGGATTTTTCATCGATCAGATGATCAAAAATGTCGCTGAACTCGAAAGCTTTATCGCTGATTTACTCATCAATCGCTGGATCAGTTTTGATGCTGTTGCGCTCCGTCGCGGCTATGCAGCCGCATCTGACATTGATCTTGCCGAAATCGATCATTGCGTTGAGATTGCTACGCTTTCCGCAGCGCAACGCGCAGGCTCCAAACGCGCGGGCCGCGCAGTGCTCGCGGTTTACGCCAAACTCGGTTCGAGGGTCGTCAGCAATTACCGGGATCGGACAATCGCCGATGAGGAGCTGGGTCACCTGCCAGTGGCGCAAGGCCTGGTGTGGCGGGAAGCCGGTCTTCCGATCGAAGCAGCCCTTGTCATGAGCGCATGGACCATGGTCCAGGGACTTGCCACGGCAGCTATTCGCCTTGGGTTGATAGGACATCTGCAGGCCCAGCATTTGCTGTTCGGGATACGCGCGCAGGTCGTCGCTGCGGTCCAAAGCGGCGCGGATTATCCGCTCGATGCACCGCTATCGAGCTTTACCATCCTCTCCGATATCGCCCTCGCGGGGCATGAACGCCGCGACGCCCGCATGTTCATCACTTAAAAAACGGCTGGAGGCACCATGAACCTGACCCCCACAGAGATCGATCGGCTCATCATCTTCAACGCGGCGGAGTTCGCCAGGCGCCATCAAAGGCTCGGCATTCGCCTCAGTCGTCCCGAGGCGGTTGCCTTGATTGCCGACGAGATGCTGCTCGCTGCCCGCCGCAATATGCCCTACGTGGACATTGTGGATATGGCCGGCCGGCTTCTGACGACCGACGATGTGGAGCCGGGTGTCGGCGCGATGATCGATCTTATTTCGGTCGAAGGTAATTTCGAGGAAGGTACGAAACTGATCGTGGTTTTCGCGCCGATCGGTCCGGGCGCGAGCAAAGTGCCTGCTCCAGTACCAGGCGAAGTCATGACACCGGATGAGGATATCGAACTGAACGGCGGGCGACAGCGCTGTTCGATCAAGGTGCTGAACATGGGCGACCGGGATATCCAGGTCCGCTCTCACGCGCACTTCTTCGAAGCCAATCCGGCTCTCCACTTTGACCGCGCCGCTGCCTTCGGAATGAAAATTGACAAGCCTTCGGGAGTCGGCGTCCGCTTTGAACCTGGTATTTCGAAGGTCGTCGACCTCGTCGCCCTGGGCGGATCGCGGATCGTCTCCGGGCAGGCGGGCCTTGTCGAAGGCCCGCTCGACGCGCCCGGTGCCATGAACCGAGCCCTCGAAGCGGCTCGCGCGAAAGGATATCGCGGATGCTGACAAGACGCGATTGTCGAAATGTGACATCGGAGAATTCAACATGGTTCTGATCAGCCGGAAGGCCTATGCAGAAATCTACGGTCCGACCAAAGGCGACATGGTACGCCTCGGCGACACCGAGTTGATTGCCGAGATTGAACATGATTACGCGGTCCCCGGAGATGAACTGACGTCCGGCGCAGGCAAGTCGATGCGCGACGGGGAGGGTTATCAGACCAGCGGGACCTATGCCTCAGGGGCGTTGGACATGGTAATCCATAACGCCACAATTATCGATGCGATTCTGGGGATCGTGAAAGGAGACATCGGCATCCGCGACGGACGCATTGTCGGCGTCGGAAAGGCCGGCAATCCTGACATCATGGATGGAGTTCATCCAAACTTGCGGACCGGCCCCAACACCACTTGCGTCCACGGCGATTTCTACATCGCCACTGCCGGCGCCGTGGAAGGTCACGCGCATTTCTTGTCGCCGCAGCAGTGTGACCACGCGCTCGCGGGTGGCTGCACGACCATGATCGGCATGACGCCGGGCCCGCATTTCGATACCAGTTGCGCCGGACCCAACATCATCGGCTCCCTGATACGCGGGGCCGACCATTATTGCCTCAATTTCGGCTTCCTGGGGCGCGGCTGCTCGGACCCCGGCGCCGTCGCGGAAAGTGTCGCGGGTGGCGCTCTGGGCGTCAAAATCCATGAGGATCTCGGCGCCTCGCCCGCGGTGATCCATGGTTCGCTCACGGCCGCGGACCGGAGCGATTTCGCCGTCCATCTCCACACCGACACGATCAACGAATACGGGTTCTGTGAGGATACGATGGCGGCCGTCTCGGGCCGCACGATTCACATGTACCACGTCGAAGGCGCCGGCGGCGGCCATGCGCCGGACCTGCTCAAGGTGAACTCCTGGGCCAACGTCATCCCCTCCTCGACCAATCCAACCAATCCTTTCACCGCGCTGGCGCTGGAGGAAGGCGTGCCGATGACGATGCTTGCGCACATCATGAACCCTCTGTTGCCCGAAGATGTCGCTTTCGCCGAAGCCCGCATCCGTCCGCAAACAATGGCGGCAGAAGATTTCCTTCACGATATGGGGGCAATCTCCTGTTTCGCGACGGATACGCAGGGGATGGGACGGCTCGCCGAGAACGTCGCCAAATGCTGGCAGCTCGCCAGTGTCATGAAGGAACGCGTGGGCCGGCTTCCAGAAGAAAAAACCCGATCTGCCGACAACGAACGCATCAAGCGTTACGTCGCCAAATATACCCTGAACCCGGCCATCGCGGTCGGCATCGACGATCACGTCGGTTCTCTCCAGCCAGGGCGCCTCGCTGATATCGTTCTGTGGCCCCGCGCCTCGTTCGGCGCCAAGCCCTGGATGGTCATCAAAAGCGGCTATGTGGCCTGGTCCGCCATGGGCGACGGAAACGCCAGCCAGATCGGCTCGGAGCCGATTTTGCAAAAGCCGATGTGGGGGTCGATCGGCACCGCCAAACTCCACCTTGGAGTTACGTTCGTTTCGCGTCTCGCGGTCGAGGCAGGAACGCACGCGCGCTTAGGTGTCGCCAAGCGGTTTGTTCAGATCAAGAGTGTACGTTCTCTTCGAAAATCCGACATGGTGCGTAATTCCGCGTTGCCAAGGATCGAAGTCGATTCGCAGACCTTCGAAGTTCGGGCAGATGGTCGGTTGCTCACATGCGAGCCGGCGAGCAAGGTTCCCTTAAATCGACGGTACATGTTGCGATGAGCACGACAGCGGCGGCACGCGTTGGTGGTGCCGGTCCAGTCGGATCGATCGTGACCGTCGCTCCTCATCTGGATTTGGCTTTCATGCATCATTCGGTTGTCGGCACACACCTGTCGCGCCGGTTGGCACGCTACCCCTTCGTCCTTACGGGCGCCTTCCGGATCGACGAACGACCCGCCGACATGGTGACGACGATCTTGCAATCCGCCAGCGGTGCGATTCTTGGTGCCGATCGCCTCCTGCAGAAAATCCTGGTCGGTGCGGGTGCATCGGGGCACGTCACAAGCCAGGCCGCTCTTGCGGTACATCGCATGGACGAAGAAATCACGGCGGAAGATCACATCACTGTTTCGGTCGAGGCCGGCGGTTTTCTGGAGTACCTGCCGGCACCACGCGTGCTGTTTCCTGGTTCCGCCCTCAATCAGTCCATGGCCATCGATATTGCAGAAGATGGCACCGCGGTGATCGGCGACAGCTTCATCGTTTATGATCCGGAACACCGAGGCGCATCGTTTCGGCATTACCAAGGCGCGGTCGTGATGCGTCGCCCAAGCGGTCACGTGTTGGCGGTCGATCATTTCGACCTTCGCAGGCTGCCTTCTGGCTACAGCAAGTCGTTCAGGGTGATCGCTTACGGTACGCTTCTCATCTTGACCAAGGACAAACCTGATGGGTTCGCTGCTTTAGGCCGCGCCATCGAGACCGCGGCACAGGGGAGTGGCCGAATGGCCGCAGCTTCACTTCTTCCTCGTCACGCCGGCCTTGCAATTCGGATCGCCGCAGAAGACGGTCAGGGCTTGCGCGAAGCAATGACTGCCGCATGGGCAATGACCCGATTGCACCTCACCGGCAAGTCGCCTAATCGTCGCCGCATCTAGCTCGAAAAGCCAGAGGCTGGACGAGCTTGCAATCGGATTGGCATCTCTACCTGCGCGCATTAACGTCCGCCAAGCAAGCAGGCCGCCTGAACGTCAGTTGGCCGGGAGGAGCAGGAAGATGGTGACATGAAGCTATACTACGCGCCGGGCACGATATCGCTTATGCCCCCATGTAGCTTTGCTCGAGAGTGGTCTTTCCTTTGTCGCCGTAAGGGTTGATGAAGCCAGCAAGAAGACGGCGGATGGTGAAGATTACAACGCCATAAACCCACTGGGCTACGTACCAGCTTTGGTGCTCGATGATGGCAGCGTACTTCTTGAGGCAGCCGCGATCGCCCAGTACATCGCGGACCGCGATTCGACGGGAAAGCTCGCTCCACCGCACGGAACCATCGAGCGGGCGAGACTTCAAGCTTGGCTGAACTTTCTCTCCAGCGAGATGCACAAGGGAGGTCTTGGCCCACTGTTTTACACGGCACTGGACGAGCGAGCGAAGGATTTTTTCCGCGAGCGGTTGAGGGCGCGCTTCGCCTTTGTCGACCAGCACCTGTCGACCCGTGAGTATCTGTTGGGCAAGGACTACTCGATTGCCGACGCCGGCTTGTACGCGATGACGGGCTGGACGCCTCGTGTTGGCTTTGACATTCACGCCTACCCGAACCTGGTCGCGCATCACGCTCGGATCGCCAATCGCGACGCTGTACGTGAAGTTCATCGGATCGAGGGGCCTATCCCGGCATGACCCCTGGACGGTGAAGATTCGGATAGTGGCTGAAACAGAACTCAAACAGTTATGGTGAATGCTGTGACAGATGATTTCCACGCAAACAACGATGCCGCCATTTCCAAGTTGGAAGACACGATTCGCGAATTGGAAACCCGTCATGAGACGTTGACTGCGAAGTTGTCGAATCCAACCGAAGAAATGATGCTTGCCGGGGCGTTGGCTCATAATGCAGGTTTAAGACCGCTGAGAGCGGCTATCACGGCTGCGGAAGCCAAAAAAATCTTTGTGGCGATGATCGCCGTATTGAAAGAATCTATGGTTTAGCTGTCTTTGGACTCCCAAGAACTTGCGTCAGCGTTCACTTCAAATTTGCGATTGACAGCCAAAGTACGGCTGGTAGCGGGCTTTACAGGCATTTGGATTGCGACAACAGAGGGAGCAAGTAGATAAGAGCATATCCCTTACCGGCGCCTTTGAGACATACCGACGGATACCGAGAATGTCTGCTTATCGGGGTAGACCGGAAGCGGTTGACCCAATGTCAGAACGACGAGAATGACTAACTCACAAACCAGTCACCGGCTCCAGAATGCCGGCGTCGCCTTGAACCGCCGCCATCTCCTGCGCAGCGTTTTCGCGACCGCAATCCGGTCGCGGGCTTGCCAGCCGGCCACCGCGCCGATCGCAAGCTGAAGCGCAGGCCGCTCGTCCTGCCTGATCGCATCGAGCAGGATGCGGGTGCTTGCGATGTCGCGCGTGCGTCCCAGACTGCCCTTGAGCCTGGCGAGCCGCGATACGTAGCGCTTCGCCGGCGCCTGGGTGGCATAAAGCGGCGAGAACAACTCGGCCGCATAGTGCAGCTTCTTGAGGTCGATTCTGAGGTCGTGTTGCGCATCGGCGCTGAGCTGCCGGAAATGCGCACCGCGCTTGAGCGCCTTGCGATGCAGACGCGTCAGAATTTTATCGGCGAACGTCGATATCGGTTGCGACAGGACGGCCAGCGCTTCGCTGTCGATCTCGTTGCGCCAGCCGCGGCGTTCCACCAGTTGCCCCAGCGAGAGCAGGAAACGACTGCAGCGGGGATCGGCGAGAACGGGATGCAACGCGGCGTAGCTCAATTTGCGCTGCTGCTCGACCGCCTCGCGCAGGCCGTCGAGGTCGACAACCGGAGCCGCCCTGGCCAGGCGAGTGACGGTCGTCTCGACGAAAGCGTCCCAATCCCGCGCCGGGCCGAGCTGCTGCATCAGCCACTTCGCTTCGCCGTTGACGGCCCGGAATGACGGCGATGGAATATCGCGCCGGAACAGCGCACAGATCGTCCGCAACCGGCGCAAGGCTGTGCGCATCTGGTACACGCCTTCGGGGTCCGACCCCTGCTCCGCCACCGCATGATTTTTCAGGAGGTGATGCCAGCAGGATCCCACCAGGCGTGCGATGACGTCGTCGACGACATGCTGCACGGCAATGCCGGATAGCTCGGCTTTCGCTGCCGGCTGCACGACGTCGAACGCGAGCGCAAAGCCGCGTTCCGACTTGCTGCGCGTGCCGACCCGCAGCGGCGCAGCGTCGAGCAATTGCGTGCCGAGATCGAACAGGACGCCGGCATTGCCGCTCTTCAATTCGAGTTCGATCTCGGACAGCACTTCCTGACGCGCACCGGCCTCGATCGTCCCCTCATCGAATGCGATTTCAACCGACGCATCGGGCAGATCGAGCTGCCGCGCGTGCCTCCGAAATTTTGTCGCGAAAACCGGCACCAGCGCGTCGTTGGTCAGCGTTGTCACTGGATCGCCGATCTCCCCGGCGGGAAGCCGGGCCAGATCGGGGGTGACGCCGCCAACCGGTGCCTCCCACTGCCGCCGTGTCAAAGGTTGTCCGATATTGGGTAGAAGCTTCAGCGTCTGAATGAAGTGTTTGCCGCTGCGTCGCACGCGCAGCGACATGCCATGCTGGAACAGCAGATGTTCCGGCGTGTCATAATACACGGTTTCCAGCCGGCGAAACGCGCCCCGGTTGCGCGCGTGCTGCACGATGAACGGCATTTCGCGCAGTCTTTCGAGGGCTCCTTGCGGCGCCAGCAGCTTAAGTTCGATTTCCGCCTGTTGGCCCGGTTGCACGGCAATAGCGGTGCCGGAATCGCTTACGACCGACTGCCGCGCGTTCTTCGATATCTCCATTGGGATGTCGTATGAATGTTTTATGAAAATGACAAGGCTATATCCAATTTATCCGGACGGATCAGTCTGCGAACTGCCGCCAACGCCGCGCTGTTTGAACTACAATTCAAGGGTGAGGAACGCCTCACTGAGGCCGAGGCGGGTTGCGGTCACGTCGAACAATGTCCGCTGTCCGAGCCAAAGCTGACATCCGGTAGGTTAGCCACCGACGTCAAAAAGCGCGAACTCTTCAAGAAGTTGGCAGTCGATCTCCGCGTCATGGCGCACGATATTCAATCCATGATCGGGGCACGTAGATTCGCCGTGCGCGTCTACGTAGTATTCCAGCTTGCGACTCAACCTGCGCTGATAGATGATAAAATGGGATCAGATTGGGAAATGTCGCAATCGGCTCCCAATACCGTGGGGGGCTAGCATGAAGGGAAGCGTTTTTTTCCTGGCGATAGCTGGACTAACTGTGGCCGACGCAACCGCTCAGGTGAGGGCTGCGGACGCACCGCCTCTGTCTTTTGTGCCGTCAAGTTCATTTTTCCTGGGCGTTGGTGGTGGTTACAACGTCGCCAACTTCGGTACTCAGAACGTCTATGCTGTGGGCACGTCCAATGTTTATCAGAACGGATTGCTAATTTCCTCCGGATCGGCGGCAGGGCCTGCCAATCAGGGCGGTTATTTCCAGCACTTTAATAGCAGTGATTGGTTGTGGGGTGCCAAATTCGCGTACAGCTATTTGGGTGCAACTTCCATCGTCCGAATGCACTGCTGCCGCAAGCAGGATCGTTCACGGCGACCGGAAGCAATACTGCCGTTCCCTTCACCGGAAACGCACTCGTGCAGTCTTTCCAGACCAATGTCACGCAGCAGCTGGCTTTTATTCCCTTCGTCGGAAAATCCTTCGATAGGAGCATGATCTATATCGGCGCAGGTCCAACCTTGTCGCAGGTACGAACCACATTGAACGGATTGATCGGCTTCGCCGATATTAACGGAACGCGTACGGATGTCTCCGGCAGCCCGGTTAATTTTTCCAGCACGACTTGGGTGTACGGTGGTGCCGCGACGATCGGGGCGAGCTACTTCCTCGGTCAGTCCTGGTTTATTGATGTGAACTATACGTTCGCCATGACGGGCAACAATACCAGCAGCTTTTCGGGTCCCTTCACCAATCCCAACGGCACCAACGGTTCGACCACTGTCGGAACAATGGTGGGAACATCCGCTGGCAAATTGATCACGCAGGGAATTGCGGCCACAATCAACAAGGCATTTTGAGTTCCGATATTTCATTTCAAGTTGTCGCTTGTTGGCGCGGCGTGTATTGACGCCGGCCAGATAGGCCGCCGCCTCCTCGCAACACCAGTTCAATGGCATCATTGCCGAGGTGCGGGCCGAGGATGCAAGTCACGCCGGCATGCGTGCCGCGGAAGAATTGCGTGCTGCGGCTTAAGCCTCTCGTCCGATAGGCGGGTTTGCCCATTCACGCGACCCGCTGGCAGCGCACCAGCCATCCCAATACATGGGTTGTTGCAGCGCAGCATAACCGATAAAAACTGCGTTTCCAACGAGGTACGCAGTGTGACTGATACCAATGCCGATACTTGGGTTTCATCGGGCCATCGGCCGATGGGTTTCCGGGAATTTGTCGTCGTGATCGCTTCGATCATGGCCCTGAACCCGCTGGCGATGGACATGATGCTGCCGGCGCTGCCGCACATCGCCTCGGCATTCCACATCACGATTGCGAACCGGCCGCAGGCGGTGCTGTCGACGTTCCTGATCGGCTTCGGCATCGGCCAATTCATCATGGGACCGCTTTCAGACCGTTTCGGCCGGCGAGCGGTCCTGATCGACGGCATGGCGCTGTATTGCATCGCCAGCGTCGTTGCGATTATGGCGTCGTCGTTCGAGACATTGCTGCTGGCGCGCCTGCTGCAGGGGCTTGGCACCTCCGCCACCCGCGTGATTGCGACTTCGATCGTTCGCGACTGCTATGCCGGCCGCCGCATGGCCAGCGTGATGTCGCTGGCGATGATGGTCTTCATCGCCGTACCCGTCATCGCGCCGTCATTGGGCCAGGCGGTGATGTTGCTGACGGAGTGGCGTGGCGTCTTCATCGTGTTGATGCTGTACGGAGTGCTGGCGCTGATCTGGAGCGCGCTGCGGATGCCGGAAACCTTGCCTGTGTCCGAACGCAAGTCGCTGGCTATCCGCGACGTACTCGGCGCCTTTCGCCAGACCGTGACCAACCGGCAGACCCTGGGCTATGCGCTGGCGGCCGGCGGCGTGCAGGGTTCGCTGTTCGCATTCGTGTTTTCGTCGCAGCAGGTGTTCACCGAAATCTTCGGGCTCGGGCATTACTTTCCGCTCGCATTCGCAGCCATCGCGATCGGCGTGGCCGTCGCCGGCTTTCTCAATGCCCGTTTCGTCGGCCGGCTCGGCATGCGGGTGATTTCGCATGGCGCGCTGGTCGGCTTCGTGGCGGTGGCGGGAATCCTGCTGCTGGCGGTGAAGATGCACATGCTGCCGCTGCCATTGTTCATGGTGTTGGCTGCGCTGATGATGTTCGCGTTCGGGCTGATGTTCGCCAATTTCACCTCGCTTGCGATGGAGCCGCAGGGCCATATCGCTGGCACCGCTTCGTCATTGTACGGGTCGATCACGACGCTGCTCGGCATTGGCATCGGCATCAGGATCGGCCAGGACTATGACGGCACGCTGTTGCCGTTTGCGACCGGGTTTTTTCTCTGCACGCTGGCTTCCCTGGCGGTCGTGCTGGTGGTGGAAAAGGGCCGGCTGTTCAAGCCACGCACGAGGACGGTTGCGCCGGGCGCCACCCTTGGCACCTAGGCGTGACCGGTCGCGTTTGCATCGCACGGAAAGCAAATGAAGGCAGGAGAGCTTTGACACCGCGCAATGGGCTGCTAGTTTAATGGACTGCTACTTTAGTGTCTTGACCGCGTGATGCTGGGAGACGGCAATGGGCCTCTTTCGAAGAAAGGCGCCAAGTCATCTGATCCGGATCCATCCGGATAATGCCACCAGCAAGGACTGGATCATCCTGCTGGAGGCGGGCACCATCATCGGTCCCTCGCCTGAAAGACTTCGTGTTGCCCGGGCGACGCAAGAACGAAAAATTGCGAGAAAATACAATATCTGGCTGCGAGCCGAGCACTTCCTTGTTGTCGAAGGATATGATCGGCGCATTCACGCCGTGTATTTTTGTCCTCAACTTTACAAATATGATTCCGAGAAGAAACTTGTGCCGCTGCAAGGCGACGAAATCGGCAGGTTGATCGCGAACGCCATTGAGGGCGGAATTGTGGACCGGCGACCATGGTACGATCCGGCGGAGAGGCTGCCCGATCAGCCCATCATCAGCATTCCCCTGCAAACCGATTATGACTCGCTCGTGGTTGACATGCCGGCGAGGAACTCCGGCGCGACGCCGTTAACGCCTGACCACAAACCGCCACGCTCAAGCGACAAGCGCGGCAGCTAGCGCGAGATGGCTTTTCGTCGAACCGCCATCTCGCTCTAGCTTTTTGTTTGAGCATGATCTCCGCGCAAATGCTTCGCGTTTGTCGCGGGGGAAAACCGGTACGGATGGGCGCGACGTCCGTATTTTGATGGCTGATTTTGCGGGCCCTATCTCGAATAGATGGATTTGATTCGGCGAGCCGCCTCGGTACCGCAAACCAAGGCCGGCCCTCCGCCTTCGCACAAGAAGCAATGGTGGAGGGCCGCGTCGGATCAAGCAGCCTTGATGTTGCTGAGGAAGGACTCGACCTTGCTTCGCATCGTCTCGGACTGCCTGGACAACTCACTGGATGCTTCGAGAACCTGATGGGCTGCGGCGCCGGTATCGCCGGCAGCTTGTTGAACACCGCTGACGTTCGATGTGATTTCATTGGTGCCGAGCGCTGCTTGTTGCACGTTCCGAGCGATCTCCTGCGTGGCGGAGCCTTGTTCCTCCACGGCACTGGCAATCGCAGCAGCGATCTCGTTCATTTCATTGATGGTAGCGGCGATCCCCTTGATGGCGCCCACGGCTTCGTTGGACGAGGTCTGGATCGACAGGACTTGAGTGCTGATTTGCTCCGTTGCCTTCGCGGTTTGTTCGGCGAGGCTCTTGACCTCGGCCGCCACCACGGCGAAGCCCCGGCCGGCCTCGCCGGCACGCGCGGCCTCGATCGTGGCATTGAGTGCCAGAAGGTTGGTCTGTCCGGCGATTTCGCTGATAAGCTTGACGACATCGCCGATGCCGGCCGCTTCATTGCACAGGCCCTGAACCGTCTTATTGGTGCGATCGGCCTCGGTCACCGCGTTTCGCGCTATCGTCGCCGACAGCGCTACCTGACGGCCGATTTCAGTGACGGAACTGGCTAGTTCCTCAGACGCTACGGCAACTGTTTGAACATTTGCGGAGGCCTCCTCGGTCGCGGCCGCCACCGCCGTCGCCTGAGTGCTGGTTTCTTCCGCCGTCGCGGTCATCGACGATGCCGTCGCCTGCAATTCCGTTGAGGCTGAGGCCACCGATTTCAGCACCGACGAGATATCCGAATCAAACCTTGCAGTTAAGTCGTTCACCCGTGCCGCACGGGCAACACGCTCGCCGATCGCTTCGGCTTCCTTGGCGGCAAGTTCCTTGGCCTTGATCATGTTTTCCTTGAAAATCAGAACCGCTCGCGCCATCAGGCCGATTTCGTCTTTCTTGTCGATTGCAGGAATTTCGACGGAGTGATCGCCGCCGGCAAGCTGCCCCATGGCACCGACCATCTCGAGAATCGGCGGCACGATCGAACGGTTGGTCAGATACACCACGGTTGCAGCGATGCCGATGCCGATGCCCATCATTACCCAAAGCAGGGTCATGAGGAAATTGGTTTCGGCGAGAGTAGCCGCGCCGTCCGCTTTCAGGTCATCCTGTTGACGCGTAACCATCCCGCCGGAACGCAAGCCCGCAGTGCCCTTTGCGCCGGCAAAGATATCGAGCAGCTTGTTGGCACGGGGAGTGGCTTCGTTGGTCAGGAACCATTGCGCCATGTTCCAGCGGTCCGATGCCCGGATCTCGAACATCTTCTGCGGCAGCGGAGCGAACCTGGCACGGGCTGCAACAAGCGATTCGAA